>WNGF01028522.1_pt1 | contig 11537 bp, 8 predicted proteins | sample 5400641 | NCBI WGS metagenome assembly WNGF01 (sample SAMN13153371, study PRJNA577476) | soil metagenome | isolation source: 80 cm soil or saprolite under grassland replicate 2 | place: USA:California | collected 2016-06-15 | reverse complement strand
TGGCCGGAGTCATGGCCAGTGTCAGGGCCGGCGTCGTCGGCCAGGGGTCATCGGCTCAACTCGCTGTAGAGCCAGGCTCTGGCCGCGCTCCATTCGCGTTCGACGGTCGCGCTGGAAATGCCCAACGCCTCCGCTGTTTCGGGAATAGTCAGTCCGCTGAAGTAACGCAATTCGACGATCCGGCTTTGCCGCTCGCTAAGGGCGGAGAGCCTGTTCAAAGCTTCATCGAGCGCAATCAGATCAATCTCCGATTGCCGCGTTGTCTGATCGGCGTGATTTAATGAAAGGTTATATTGGCCGCCGCCACGTTTTGCGGCGCGGCGTTCACGAACGTAATCCACCAGCAGGTTGCGCATCAGCTTCGCCGCCAGGCCGAAGAACTGCGCGCGACACTGCCAGTTGACCTGATGTTGATTGACCAGCCGCAGATAGGCCTCGTTGACGAGCGCCGTAGGTTCCATCGAGTGTTGATTGCCGCGCCGTCGAAGATAGCTGCGGGCCAGTTGTCGCAACTCATCATAGACCAGAGGCATCAGTTGGTCGAGCGCCGTCTGGTCGCCATCGCTCCATTTTAACAACAGTTGAGTGATATTCCCGGTCACAACGACCTCTCGAGCCGGTTGGTCTTCGCAAAAGATTTGTTGATGGAATGTATGACGCGCGGCAGTCTAACAGAAAGGTTAGGAGGCGGCCCTTCGCCAAAATGTCATCCGATTCCAAAATGCCTCGCCTGGGTCTCATGTAACCCAGCTCGACGACGTTACATCCCATTTCCCAAGTTGTTGAAACTTAAGGTGAACGAGTTTTGGCGAGGGACAGGAAAGAGCCCATCGGCATTTCATCGATGACACGTCTCAAGCTGACAATGAAGGTAAGTACTAGCGGTGACGCTCTCGCTAGAAGGACGGGGAGAGAGAATCGGCTTCTTCGGGCGATCCCAAAGATCGCGAGGCCGCAAGCGAGCGCGAGGCCAGTTCCCGAGGCGACCGCCGTATATTGCCAGTGTACTCCTCGAAAGCGAGGCTACTCACTTTGAATGCGCGCAGGAACGCCCCATACTTTTGCTTCTGGAGGAATATCTTGGTTAACTAAGGACATGGCTCCGATTACAGCCTTGTCTCCAATATTCACGCCCATTTGAATCACAGATTGAGGACCAATATAGACACCTGAACCTACTTTAACGGGCGCAGTTTCTGTTTTTTCCTTCCCCAATGATACAGACCATCTGACCGTATGGTGCGTATATATTTGCACGCCTGCGCTGATCGAGCAGTAGTCTCCGATTTCCAGTCCTCCGCTACCATCAAGGATGACGTTTGGACCTATCCATGTATTTCTACCGACAACGACATTACCAAGAATCAAAACGTTGTCATAGCAAGATGTTCCTTCTCCAAAACCGTAGTGCCTGGAGGTTTCCCACCTATCTGTGAATAGATCGCCGAAGGACACGTGTCGATCGAACTTCTGCTTCATCTGTTTCCGCAGAGCGATGTATGCGCCCTTTAGCTGCCGGATAAATGTGTCTTCCATCTAGGCGCCTTTTTCAGAAACTATACTTGATTGATAGCTGCAACGTCCTTGCTGGCAACGCGGAATTCGCCAGCCCGAATAAGGTCGAGCTCTGCTCCCCGACAATCCGGTTAAAGTTAGTGCGATTGAGCGCATTGAACGCGTCAGCGCTAATCAACAAATCCCCCGAACCTCCCGAATCTCCCGGGCCATGCCCGTTTTTGAAGGGGGAAGGGATGCCGCGGATGCGCCTCGTTAAACGCAGGTCCAGTTGCGCAAATTCTGGCCCCTGACCCGTGTTGCGCGTTACTCCTGATGGCCGATCATTTGCGACGGTGTCACGGTTGTCGTCGAATCCAGTGGTGATGTTAAACGGGGCGCCGGCGGCGAGCGCCAACCTCGCGCCAAGAGTAAAGTCGAGCGGGACCCTAAACCTGCCTGAAAAATTAAATCGATGTCGCTGATCGAAATCTGCCCGGCCCCTCTCGGGCCGCAAGTCAAAGTTATTAGCGGGTAGCGCAAATGCGCCGCTCGTGTCATCAGTTGTGCGAGAGAGGGTGTACTGCATCAGGCCTTTAAACAGCCGGTCGCCGATGCGACCTTGGAGGGTGACGCTCATAGCGTTACTCCGCATGAAGGCGGATGACTCCACCTGGTTGATATTGAGAAAATTCGGATCGGACCGCAGCCCCGTCGCTGGCAGCGGCGCGTTGATATTGCGCGAACGCAACAAATGCACGCCGCGAAGCGTCAGATAGTCAACTGTCAACTGCATCCCCGCCGACAGCTTCCGTTCGAGACTCAAGCTCGCCTGTGTCAAATAAGGAGCGTCAATGTCAGGAGCTCTTCGCACAATGCTCGGCAGAGTCTGGCTCGTTCCGCCCGTCACGAAAGGATCAGGGAAAGAGGGACTAGGGATCACCAGTTCCCGGATTCGCGCGCCGTCAAAGAGCAATGCTTGCTGGGTGATCGTCTCGCGTAAGCGCTCGTAAAAGATTCCGGCGCCTCCGCGCAAGACGGTCTTCCGGTCCCCGGGGGCGAAAGTGAACGCCAGACGCGGCGCAAAGTTGTTGGGGTCATCGAGATTCGACTGCCATCCGTAGCGTAGGCCGAGAGTGAGGTTGAAGTTTTTGCGCAGCCTCACATCATCCTGGAAGAAGCTGTATACCTCGTGTTGTGAGAAAGAGACATCCGGCTGGCCACGGTTGATCCGGAAGACGAACGGCGTCCCGCGCGCAAAATCATTGAGGCTGGAGAACTCAAACGCGCCGCCGAAGTTCGAAGCGTCGGTCGCTCGGATGAAACTCTGCCGAAACTCCGCGCCAAAGCGCAGCTCGTGCTTGCCGCGGAAGTAGCTGGCTATCTCATGCAATTCCAGCGTCGTATCTCGATTCGCTCGAAAGGTCTGCGAAGGTCCCCCGGTGAAAGCCCCCGCCACCACAATCGCAGGTCTGGTTGCGAGGCCGCCGACGCGTTCGTTTTCCCGCTTAAATACGAAGCGCAGATCATTGAGAAAGCTGTTTGAAAAGAAAGCGCGTTCCGAGAGTTGAACCCGGTGTTCGCGCTCCCTCGCGCTGATCGCCTGTTCGGGAAGGCGAAAGCCTCCTACTCCGCGATTGCGCTCGGATTCGTCGTCGAACACATACTGCGCATTCAGCATGTTGACCTTGCCCAGGGGCAAATCGACACGCCCGAGCAAGTTGGTATTACGCCGGCCCGCCAGGACATTATCAACGAACGGACCGGCCAGGGTGCGGGCATTAACTACGACGCCCTCATCGTTCATATTGCGCTCTCCGCTCAGGAAGAATGTTCCGCGCTTGCTCGGCAGCGGGCCGCTGAATCTCGCTTCAAACAACTGACCGTCCGAGTCAGGTTTCACTCGGGCAAATGGATTACGCGCGTCGAGGGCGGAGTTGCGCGCGAACACGGCGACGCCCCCATGAATATGCCGATCCGACCCATCTTCCGTGATGACTTCGACGCGCGCCTTACCCGGCCTTCGGTACTCGGCGGAGTATGGATTCTTGTTGATGGACACGCGCTTAATGGACGAAGTCGGCAAGCTGAGCTGGTTGGCCTCGACCCCGTCGATTACGACGGAAGGCCCTTCTGTGCCTTGCGCCGCTTGAGAAACAAAATCGGTGAGGAGAGGCAAAATGTTCCTGCCCTGTGTCGGCAGATCGTTGAAGAGCTTATCATCGAATCTCGCCGCATCAGCGTTATTCTCCGGCGAGAGGAGGTTCGACCGCCTGTCAACAGCGGCGGTGATCGTCACTGCTTCTTTAATGCTGGTCTTCATCTTGACCTTGACGGCAGGCGGCGGCGCCGCGCCCACAGTAATAGCCAACTCAACAGCCTCAAAATTTTTCGCCTCCGCTTTGAGGGAGTACTCGCCAGGCGGAACGTTACTAAAACTGAGATGGCCTACGCCGTCAGCCTTAGTTTCGCGGGTTTCGCCTGTCGCTTTATTTTTGAGGGTGAGCTTCGCCTCGGGGATAACCGCCTCCGTTTGGTCCTCAACGACGCCGCTCAGTGTAACGCCATCTTGCGCTATCACAAAAGTAAGTTTCCATGGCTTCCTGCTAAGGACGTCTCTTAGAGTAGCGTTATTTTGCGCCGTAGCGCCCCCCCACGAGAGGACGACCACAGTTAATGCTGATATGCAGAAAAATATCCTTCTCATTTCGGTACCTCCAAGTAAAACCAAATCTCAAGAACCGCCGCGTCCTGGCGCTTGCCTGGGCGAAACGGGTCACGACCAATCGTGACCGAAGGAGAAATCTAGACGGCAAGCAGCCGCCCGTAGAAGCGTCCGTTGGCATGCAGTTCTTCAGGCTTGCCCACTTCAGTGATCACCCCGTCCGAGAGGACTGCCACGCAGTCAGCCAGATCGGAAGCGGCCAGCCGGTGAGTGATGATGACGACAGTGCGGCCGACAATCAGGCGCCCCAACGCTTCCAGAATGAGCGCTTCCGACTCTCTGTCCACCGAGGAGGTCGGCTCATCCAGAATGAGGATCGGAGCGTCTTTCAGGAGGGCGCGGGCGATGCCGATGCGCTGACGCTGCCCGCCAGACAGGGTCACCCCCCGCTCTCCCACATAGGTGTCGTAGCCCTCGGGGAAGTCGAGAATAAACTCATGGGCGTGGGCGGCCCGGGCCGCCTTCAGCACATCGCGCTCAGTAGCGCCAGGGCGGCCGTAAGCGATATTGTCGAAGACGCTGCCGGAGAACAGGATCGTGTCCTGCAGGACGATGGAGATCTGATTGCGCAGTGACCTCAGGGTCAGGTCCCGCACGTCCTTACCATCGATAAGGACGCGACCATGAGTAACATCGTAAAAGCGGGAGATCAGGCTTACCAGCGTAGACTTGCCTGCGCCGGTAGTTCCCACCACAGCCATCACCTCTCCCGCCATAATCGGCAAGTTGACTCCTTTGAGGATGGGGCGGTCCGGTTCATAGCCAAACCACACCCTTTCGAAGGCGATGCCGCCGCGGGCCCGCTTCAGAGTCACGGCGCGGGGCGACTCCAGTACCTCAGGCGCCGCCTCAAACAACTCATAGATACGCTCGGCGCTGACTGAAGCTCTTTGCACAATGGTCGTCAGGCGAGTCAGCTCTTGCAGGGGAGCATACAAAGCGGTCAGGTAATGCATGAACACATACATCTGCCCAAGTGTCAGACCGCCCTGGATGATCCGCCACCCCCCGTAGCCCATGACGAGGGCGACCCCGGCGGCGCTGGCGACCCCGATCAAAAGAGAGAACATTCCCTCCAAAGTCGCGGCCCGGACGCTGGCCCTCATCTTGGAGCGTATCTGATCCATGAACCGTTTCTGCTCCCTTCCCTCCTGGCAGAAGGCCTTCACCACACGGATGGACGAGAGCGTCTCGTAGGCCATGGAGGCGATGTCTCCTTCGCTGGAGCGCACGGCCCGGGAGGCGTCCCGGACGCGGCTTCGGAAGGTCGAATAGATCAGAAAGTAGGGTGGCACTACGACCATCGACACCAGCGCGAACCACCAGTCCACCAGGAACATGGTCACGGCGATGCCGATTGCGGTGAACGCGCTGATGGTGATCACGCTCAGCCCGCTGATAAAGGCTTTCTGAAGCTGTTCCACATCGTCGGTGAGGCGCACCACCATATCTCCCACACGGGCGTGATCGTGGAAGCGGAGGGAGAGGCGCTGCATCTGCGCGTAGAGATCGCCGCTCAAGGCCAGGCTGGCCTTCTGGTTTACCTTCGTCAACCAGCGCTGGCTAAGCAGGTTCGTAAAGCCATTCAGGCCCGCGAGCAACACATAAGCCAGAGCGATCAGGGCCAGAATATACAGGGAGCCTTCGTGCGCCTGTAGCCGCTCCAGAAGAACCCTGGCGACGGCGCCCTCGGTAACTGGCTTTCCTTCCTCGTGGACGATCACAGTGTGCTTTGCCTTCCGGAAGTCTGAAACTCTGCTGATAACCGGCAGCCAGGAGGCTAAGGAGCAAGTGATGGAGGGCGCTATGGTCACTGTGGGCTTGCCTAGAGCCGCAGCCATCCAACTCGGCCCAGACGGCTCACCCCAAAGCATGTCACACTTGCTTATCATTGCGACGAGCTGCCCCACGGAGATCTTCCCAGTAAGAATAATGCCGGCCTTCTCAACCTCCCTGCGGCGACTTTCATACTCTTCCTGGTAGTACCGGAGGTTTTCCTTATCAAATGTTTCATCCGGCCCGCCCCGTTCATGCATCAGGACTTTTACTCCACAATCGCTAAGAGTTTTTGCGACGCTGAAGTAGCGCGCCAAAGTGTGACTCGCTTCTACTCCACCCCAGGCTCTCTGGTGACTGGTTCTATACGGATTCATGAAGACCGTCGTCGAACCTGCCAGCCGGTTGCTCGAGAAAAACCATTCGGCGAATCCTTTGTATTTTTCAGGGACATGGAGGGCAGGAAGATATTGAAGAATCCCTTTTGCAAACCCGGCTCCGAGCATCATCTGTGTAATCCGCTCACCGAACAACTCTGGCGGAGGTATGTTTGGGCCCGTGAACCTTCGCTTATCGTACACCCGCGCCCCACTTAGCCGAGCGAGGAGAAACATGGGCCAACGCGAGTCCTTCCTATGAAGGAGAAGAATAGCGTCAAAGCCTGACATCGCCCGAGCCACCGGAACAAAGTACTTGATTGTTCGCCAAAAGTGCTTGAGCCCTGTAACTTTGAGATCCCGCGATTCAACCATCTGCGAGATCTGCGGACACATCTCGAGCAATGCTCGCTGGGTATCTCTGGCATAACCGACTGAGAGTTGAGAATCAGGCCAATAAGTCTTGATCGCATGACAAATTGGCAGTACACGCGCCGCTTCGCCGAGGCTCCGATCCCCCAGCGCTATGAGAATTTTTCTCGTTCCTTTCATAGGTCTCTCTTTTCTCAGGGGTGTCAATATCCCTTAGATTCCGCTGCCCAACGCAGCGTTCGGGTGATCCTTTCCAGATCAAGTTCGTCCATCGGGGGGTATAACGGCACGGTCAGTGACTGGCGATACGCCCGATACGAATTGGGGAGGTCTCCCGGTCTGCAGTTGTATTGCCGGGCGAAGAAGGGTTGGGCATGCAGGGCATAGGTTCCCAGGGTGGTCTCTATTCCTCGCCGCCTCATTAACCCGATCACCTGATCACGATCAATCCTGTCGTCGAGACGTATCACGTACGATTGATAAATGTGCCCTCCCCACTCGGGCTCGCGAGGAGCCTTAGCGCAGCCGATTCCTTCCAATCTCTCTGTCAACTGGGCCGCTAGCTCACGTTTGCGGCCGATAATCACACCCAGCTTTCGCATCTGAGCTACTCCTACGGCCGCCAGAATGTCACTCATCCGGTAGTTGTATCCGGCCGCCTCAAAGGTGAAGCGACCTTCTCGCGGCGCCCCGCCATGGTTGCGCAATAGCCGGACCTTCTCCGCAAGCAGATCATCATCGGTAGTGATCATCCCTCCTTCGCCCGTGGTGATCACCTTGCGCGGATGAAAACTGAAACAGCCCGTCGCTGCGAGGCTGCCACATGGCTTGCCGTAATAAGTTGCGCCCAGGGCGCAGGCAGCATCTTCCACCACGGCCAGCCCGCGCCTCTGAGTCAACTCCCTGATCGGATTCATGTCTGCCGATAGCCCGAAGGCATGCACAGGGATGACAGCCTTGGAACGAGGGGTGATCTTCTCTGCGAGATCATCGACGTCGATAGTGAAGGTCTCCAGGTCAATATCCACGAGCACCGGCCTGGCCCCCCGCTGTATCACCACGTTGGCCGTAGCCGGGAAGGTGAAGTCTGGTACCAGGACCTCATCCCCCGGACCTACGTCCAGCGCAACGAGGGATAGGTGCAAGGCCGTGGTCGCCGAAGTCGTGGCAAAGGCGTACTTGGTCCCCACGCAGCAGGCCACTGAGCGCTCGAACTCCGCCACTTTGGGCCCCTGGGTGAGATAGCCCGAGTCCAATACACCGCGAATCTCTCTAAGTTCATCTTCGTCGGTATACGGCGCGGCCAAACGCATGAAAGTCTCAATCGCCATTGCCCCTCTCTCCAGCCGCGAGCGCCTTTCTGTACCAGGCTACTGTTTCCGCCAACCCGTCCTTTAAAGTGACCCGTGGCTCAAAACCGATGAGTCTCCGGGCCAGGTCTGCGCCTCCGCAATGGCGCCGTACGTCGCCAAGGCGGCAAGCCTCGTAGAGTATTGGGACCTCACTATCCAGAATCTCAAATATCGTCCGCGCCAGACGGTTGATCGAAAGCTCATGCCCCGTGGCGATGTTGAGGATCTGTCCCCTAGTGGCCGGCTCCTCGTAGATGCGCACGGCGGCGTCGGCCACCTCCCGCACGAAGATGAAATCGCGCGTCTGCTCCCCATCTCCATAGATGATCACCGGTTCCCCTCGTAAGGCGCGACCAATCACGACGGGGATCACACCCGCATAAGCGCCCTCGTTCTGCCGCGGGCCAAAATTGTTAAACGGCCGTAGGATCGACACATCGACGCCAAATGTCTTGTAATAAGATAGCGCCACATGATCGCCGGCGATCTTACTGGCTGCGTAAGGCGTGGAGGGGAGGAGGGGGTGTTTTTCGTCCATCGGGATGTATTGGGCCGAACCATAAGCCTCAGATGAAGAGAAGTGGATCAGAGTCCGGTAATAGCCTTCTCGAAGCAACTCACAAACCACCGTCGTAGTAACTACATTGTTCTCGACAGCCCAGCGAGGGTTCTCCAAAGAGACTGGTAAGGGCGCCACAGCCAGGTTGAAGACCGCCTCTACAGCCTCGGTACTAATGATCCGTTTCATGGCTTCGTAGTCCGAAGCGTCCTGACGGTAGAACTTCAAAGAGGGGAAAGTCTGTCGGGCCTGGTCCAGGTTTTCCTCTTTACCCAGGAAGAGGTTATCGATCACCACCAGGTTGCTCGGCGCCTCGCGGACAATTCTGTCCACCAGGTGACTACCGATGAACCCGGCCCCACCTGTCACCAGCACGCTTTTGCCCGCTAATTTCAGCATACTCACTTAACTGAAGCCTGTGCGAATTAAAGTTGAATGCAATCAACCACTTGGATTCTGCGCATAAATCAGGAGACGCCTGGGTACGCATCGCTTCCAGCGTGCAGGCGTGGATCGTAGTACATTGGGAGGACCCGCAGCGCCTGCAGCCGATTCGTATTCCCGCGCATTTGATTCCGATCAATGCGCCTCCCGCCGAAGACTGCACGCTGGAAGCGATGCGTACCCAGGCTTGCGCTAATCAATGTATGGATTTCAAAGGGCTTTTATTTGCACAGCCTTCACTTAACTATGCGTCGCTTTCCGAGACGATGCTTCATCCGGGTCGGCTACCGCGACCAGTTCCACGACCTCCATCTCGGCATAGACCCGGACGTGGTTAAAGTCCATGCGCCAGGCGCCGATGACGTTCGCTTTGATCATGGTATTTCCATTCTTTTAAGGCTCCCCGATATCTCGCCTTGCCGATAAGAGGCGTCAATCACGCCAACAACCTCCACCAATCTCGACTGTTGAATTAGCGCCCTAACGGCCATCCCACATCGGCTGCAGGAGATTTTCATACCGTCCCGGATCCCACCATCGCAAACGCCCCGATGACCACCTCTGGCAACACCACCGCGCCTGCCCCCAGCGAAGCGCCTCGCTTCACCAAAATCTTTCCCACCTCCCAATCGGCGCCAGTTTTCAGCGAACCGTCCGGGTTGATCGCTCTGGGCAGTTTGTCGTTGGTCAGGATTACTCCCGGCCCGAAAAAGACACCATCCTCCAGTGTCGCGCCATGGTAGAGAAAGCATCCGTTCTCGATCTTCGCGTGATCGCCGATGACCACATCGAAATCGACATATACGCCCTTCCCAAGGATGCAATTCCGCCCAATCCGGGCTCGCTCTCGCACCTGAGCCTGATGCCAGATACGACAACCCTGTCCAATCGTCGCCTCCTCTGATACCTCGGCCGTAGGGTGGATGATGGTTGAATCATCTACCCGTCGCGCCGCCTCGATTTGAAAATGCATGGCCTTACCTCCTCCCTCTAACTCGTCAATGCCATATTCAGAATCTTCAATCAGCGTTACTTCCTCATCCAACAAACAGCGCTCCGCGTTGGCCAGCCAGGGCTCGATGATGGCAGTCCTGCCGTTGCGGAGGGTGCACAGCTCGTAGTGGAGACTTTGCAGAAAAACCATGCCCAGATAGAGAGCCAGCCGCTGGCCCGACAACATCGGCGCCGCCTCCAGGTAGGCCTGTAGTAAGCGGTGGCGAACCCGTGTGGTGGCGGCAAAGCTGCCCCGGCGGCGGTACCCCATAATGGCGGTCTGGGCCAGGATGTATGCCACGTCCGCCGCCTGTTCTTGCAATCCAAATGTGTCAAAGTCGATGACCGTCACCCGGCCCTCGGCGGTGATGAAAACGTTCTTGGGGTGAAAGTCGCCGTGGCTGGGAACTAAAGGCGTCACGTGGCGCGCATCCAGCCCCGTCAGCGCGCGAGCCGCCAGGCGCTCCACTCGGGGGGCCTGCTGGGGAAGCAATTCCATCAACTCGCGGCCTTGGCGCGCCACGAGCATCCTGACCCGCTCCAGCCGGGGCTGTGCGGTTACTTCCGCGCCGTGCAACGCGGCTAGCCAAGCCGCGGCGCGCTCCATAGCGTCAAACGCCGCAGAGTCGGGTTCGCCGAAAATAAGGTCCGCCAACAGACTCCCCGGCGCCTTCTCTTGCAAGAGGAAGCATCTATCAGCAACGTAGGCGAACTCGATGATAAACTTCCCCAGATTGCGTCTGACGCGCACTACGCGACAGGATTGGCTTCGGCCGCAGTCCAGGCGCTGCGCAACGCAAGTCACCAAGTCTGCGAAATCTTTCAGGTGTTTCCCAGAATCCACCGCCTCCATTACGTTACTTTCTCTGGTCCGGAAAGCGCCGCTCATATACCTCCTTTTACCTCTTCAACTTGTATTTCCCCGTCCATTCTTGTCTTGCAAGACCGGCGAGTTGGTATTCCCACCCCGAGTTCAAGGTGGAAATCTTTGGAGAATGATGTTACTCGCAGATTTAGTCCGTGCCCGCACTCGATCTGATAGGGTCTGTCCCAGAAGGTCGATTGTCGCGGGTCTATTCGCGCCCAGACATGCGCAGAGCCGTTACTCCATCCCTTCCAATCACGCCCGTCGAAGGTCGCGACACCGTCACGGCCGTGCCGCAGCAATCTGTGGTAGTCCGGCGAAAAGCAGATCTCGGTGCTTAATCGCCACCACCCATGCGGCAAAAGGTAATTGACACACATATATCCTGCGTCCGCCGACAACCTTATTCGCTTCTCGGCGCCTCGCAGCGGGTTTTCCGTTTCAATGTTTCGCAAGCTAACATTGACCGCCCGCCCGTGAGCCTCAGAAATGACGCCCTGATAGCGGTCATGCTCGTGTCCGACCTCTGCCAGAGCGCCGGGATGATTTTGTGGGAGGTCCATATAGCGGTTGAGTTCCT
>WNGF01020212.1_pt1 | contig 11538 bp, 9 predicted proteins | sample 5400641 | NCBI WGS metagenome assembly WNGF01 (sample SAMN13153371, study PRJNA577476) | soil metagenome | isolation source: 80 cm soil or saprolite under grassland replicate 2 | place: USA:California | collected 2016-06-15 | reverse complement strand
GTTCTCCAATCAGCGATGGCGTCGTGGCATCGCCGTCCTGCGGACAGTGGTTGACTTCATCAGGGAAACAGCGCCTACAGGCTGGACATTCTTTCATTTATCGGCTCAGTACAACGCGGAACGACGGCAAGAAGGATTTTCCAACTGCAAACCCGCAAAGATGGTAGTCGCGGTATGATTCTAACGGCTGGGGTGGGGAGCAAGCAACCAACAAATCAATTGTGGGACACTCCTGCGCGCGCGTCGTCAGTGAACAATCGGCAAATTCAAATCCATGGCTCGAGCAGGGCGCGGTTCACCAGTGGGCTCCATCTCACCGCAACACGACGTTCACTAACCGCTGCGGCACGACAATAATTTTGACAACCTGGTGTCCCTCAATCAAGCCTTGAATCTTCTCGTCGTTGAGAGCTGCCGTGCGCAACTCTCCCTCTGTGACATCCGGCAAAACCAACAATCGGGAACGCAGTTTACCGTTTACCTGCACGGGAATTTCCAGTTCTTCTCTGCGGGCCAAGTCCGGATCGGCCTGCGGCCACCGCCCCGACTTCAACAATCCACCGCCATGGCCCAACTGCGCCCACATTTCTTCGGCGACATGCGGAGAGAATGGCGCGAGCATCAACACCAACGATTCCAGTGCCTCGCGCACAACAAATACGTCTGCCGATGAGGCGGAAACCGGATCGGCATTAAAATCGCTAAGCTCATTGAAAAGCTCCATCAAGGCCGCCACGATCGTGTTGAGATGTAACTCTTCAAAGTCGTTCGTGACCTTCGCAATCGTCTGATGAGTTTTGCGTCGTAACCCTCGTGCCGCCGGGCTCGGCTCTTCGTCAGGCGTCGCAGTTCCATTGTTCGATAACCGTTGGTGCCAACGCCAAACCATCGTGTAGACACGTCGTAGAAATCTAACCGCGCCCTCAATTCCGCTTTCCGACCAGCGCAATTCGTTTTCGACGGGTGCCGCAAAAAGAATGAACAAGCGTGCCGCGTCCGCGCCGAAGGCCGCAATCATTTCATCGGGATCGACGCCATTCCCGAGACTCTTCGACATTGCCTTCCACTCGTCAGTTCCCTCGAGGCGGTTCGTCACCATTCCCTGCGTCAGGAGTTTCTTGACCGGCTCGTCGAAAGAAACGAGACCAAGGTCGCGCATAAACTTCGTCCAGAAGCGCGTATAGATGAGATGCATGACGGCATGCGAGTCGCCGCCAATGTATTGATCAACTGGCGTCCAGTTTTTGGCGATCTCAGGATCAAACGGAACAGCTTCGTTGCGCGGATCGCAATAACGGAAGAAGTACCACGACGAATCCACGAAGGTGTCCATGGTATCGGTTTCGCGCTTCGCCGGGCCGCCGCACTGCGGACAGCTTGTGTTCAAAAACTCCGCCACGCCCGCCAAAGGTGACTCACCCGCGCCGGTAAACTCCGCGTGATCTGGCAATCGGACCGGTAAGTCTTTTTCCGGTACCGGCACCATCCCACACTTCTCGCAGTAAATAATGGGAACGGGCGCCCCCCAGAAACGCTGACGCGAGATGCCCCAGTCGCGAATGCGATAGGTCACCGCGGCCTCGCCGAAGCCGTGCTCTTCGGCGTATCGCGCCATTTCCACGATTGCATCCTGAGAAAGTTTCCCACTCCAATTCCCGGAGTTGACCAGAATGCCGTAATCAATGAAGGCATGCGGCATTGCGATGGACTGATCCGAATTCAGAGAGTCATGCACGATTGATTCCTGCCCGTGCGAAATGCGCTCGATGACACGACGGATCGGCAACGAATACTTTTGCGCGAACTCGAAATCCCGTTCGTCATGCGCCGGAACACTCATTACCGCGCCCGTGCCGTACTCGATCAACACGTAGTTTGCTATCCAGACGGGAATGCTCTCGCCGCTGAAAGGATTGACGGCGAGTATCCCCGTATTGATTCCGTCTTTCTGCTCTTCCTCCTCGGCGACGCGGACGCGCGTTGCCCTTTCAGATTTCACCTTTCGGGCAAACGCCATCACTTCGTTCTTCAAAGGCGACGCTTCCAGCAGTTCATCAATGAGCGGATGCTCGGCTGAAAGCACGATAGCGGTAGCGCCGAAGATCGTGTCGATGCGTGTCGTGAACACGCGAATTTTCTTATCGCTGTTCTTCACTGCGAAGTCGATATACGCGCCTTCGCTGCGGCCCACCCAATCACGCTGGCGCTTCAGCACCTTATCCGGCCAACTACTCTCGATTTGTTCGATGTGATCGACGAGTTGCTCTGCGTATTCAGTTATGCGCAGAAACCATTGCTCAAGATCTCTCTTTTCAACCACGGCGCCACAACGCCAACAGACGCCGCCGGAAGACTGTTCATTGGACAAGACCGTGCCCTCTTTAGGGCACCAGTTAACCGGAGATTTCTTTTTGTAAGCCAGGCCGCGTTCATACATCTTCAGAAAGAACCACTGGTCCCACTTGTAGTAATCCGGACGATGCGCAGCGATCTCGCGCGACCAGTCGTAGCTGATTCCCAGCCGCCTCATCTGTCCGCGCATGTGCACAATATTTTCTTCGGTCCAATCGCGCGGATTAATGCCACGTTTGATGGCCGCTTGTTCAGCCGGCTGGCCAAAGCTGTCCCAACCGATGGGATGCAGCACGTTGAAACCCTGGAGGCGTTTGTACCAGGCAAGCGCATCACCAATGGAATAGTTGCGCACGTGGCCCATGTGCAGAAAGCCTGAGGGGTAAGGCAACATCTCGAGGCAATAAAACTTCGGGCGGGAATCGTCCTCAGTTGCCTGAAATGCTTTAGTCTGGTCCCAGTGTTGCTGCCATTTCTGCTCTATATTTTCCGGAAAGTATTTTTCATCCATGGCTGTTGTCCTTACGGTGTCTACACTTAACACGAATTCTGACGAACGCACAAAGCTCGATTGGTCAGTTTTACAAAGCAAACTGTTAGTTTGCGACCCGAATGGCGCGCGCAGAAGTGATTTACTTGTTAGTAAGAATTCGCCGCTCCGCTAAATCGCGCGTCGAGATGCGCGTTGCCGAAGCGGCACCGTTAGGAGGAGTTTGGTGAGTGGCCTATATCGAACGGTCGTCATGAGAAGTATTGTAGTAGAAGATAATGAAAGCAGTCCAGCGTTCGAATCGATGGGATATCGATGCTCGCAACCTTTCATGCGGTCTTACGCTTATGTTCTTTCATGTAGGCACGCAGCAGAGAATTTATTCTTGTCTGATATCCAGGACCTTGTTTCTTGTACCAGTCGATGACGTCACTATCCACCCGTAGCGTTAGCTGCCTCTTGCGCGGTATCGGCTTGAAGTTTCGCCGCCGGACTGCACGAGCGAATATTTCCGGAGTTATCTCTGGAATGTCGGAAAAGTCTATCTCTTCATCCTTCATGGCATCTATGCGTTTCCAATCCGTCTGGTCAGTCTCTGATTTCTTTGTAATAGATCTCTTCTTCATTCTTTGATGCCTTTCTAACCGATTATTCTGGTAACTTCGTCTGTCTCCGTATGGGCAATGGCGACAACTGTTCCGTTGAATACGCCCAACGTGAGAAAGCGAATCTCGCCGTAATCGAGATCATCCAAAAGAGTAAACGCATCACTTGCGAAGATTCTTTCGACTGCGAGAAAGTCGAACCCGTGGCGCTTGATATTAGATCGCCGCTTAGCTTCGTCCCATTCGAACCGCATAAACAGTGTAGTTACAAGCTGTAGTGACGTCAAAGGGCTGGAAGGAGGGATGAATCCCTGGCAGCGGCAATGATCTTAGCGGTGTTAAGCGGAAGCAGTAGTGCTACGTGGAACTATTATCTACGAACGAGCGCAGCATCTCAAGATTCCTCAGATCCGCGCGCGGATCGTCGTAAGGGGTTTCAAGAATGAACGCTGCATGGGCGAGTTTAGGATGCTGCGCCACGCGGCGAAGCGCATCATTGCCGATGTGGCCTTCGCCGATGTGCCAGTGACGATCGACTCGCGAATTGTAAGCGGCGCGAGAGTCGTTGAAGTGAATGGTGCGAACGTTGCGCGTTCCAACCGTGCTCTTGAGTTTGTCGATTAACGCTTCCAGGCCATCTTCCTCACGGATGTCGTAACCTGCGGTGAAGGCATGCGCGGTGTCAAGGCAAACACCGAGAGAGATCTTTGGACAGGCATCCATGATCTCACGCAGATGCTCGAAGCGATGGCCGATACACTCTCCTTGTCCCGCGGTGTTTTCCAGAAGAATCCGGAGCTTACCCAGATTCAGCCTGCGAATGGCAAACTTGATACTCTCGCTGCACGTCCGTATTCCGTCGGCTTCACAAGCACCCCGGGCACTGCCCGGATGAACGACCAGGTAGTCGACACCAAGCAAGAGTGCACGCTGAACCTCTTCGCGAAAGGAAACGCGCGACTTTAGTAGCATCATTTCGTCGGCCGCGGCGAGGTTTACGAGATAGTTGCAATGGATGACGACAGGCTTGAGTTTAGTTAGCCGGCGTACTTTCTTGAACAAGGCTATGTCGGTTCGCAAAAGTGGCTTTGCTGCCCAGCCACGCGGGTTCCGCGAAAAAATTTGCACCGTGTCGCAGCCGGTTTCTTTGGCAACAATCAACGCCTGGTGAAGACCGCCTTTGATCGGTGCGTGAAAACCAATGCGTGGCCGTTGGGAATTGTAAGATTGTTTCATTGATCCATTGGTTCATTATTACTTCCTGGTCAATTTAGCCGTACGCTGCGAAGCCGCAAAAATAGCAAGAAGTTCGTTTGCCTCCAACAACAAGTTCATTAATTTCTTCTGTTCAACTATTCCTGTTTCGCCAAGCAGTTCCAACCAGAACACAGTTTCATCAGCAACTCCAACTTTCGCGATAAATTCCGCCTTCGAGCGGGCACGACAAACAGCGCGATAATTCGCTGCTACTGAAGTGCCTGAGCGAAGCACCTGTTTCCCAATGACGCGCGCTTCCTCGGTCTTCGGCAGCGATCTAAACAGCTTTACAATTCTGATCGCAAACTGCTTAGTTCTGGCTTGTAGCAATGTTGCCGTCGTGACCATATGAGAAAACCAAATCATTAGCTAATGGATCAATGACCCGGTGGATCAATGATTCAATTTTTTCCACCGCTTCCATCACGCGCAGCATGTTGCCGCCGAGAATCTTGTCGACATCGTTTTCCGAATAACCTCGCCGCAGCAACTCGCGAGTTAAGTTAGGCAACTCCGACACATCTGCCAGATCACTGAGCGTTGACTGCACGCCATCGAAGTCAGATCCGATTCCCACGTAATCAATGCCCACCAGTTTCACAATGTGATCGATATGATCGACCAGCCGTGAAACTTTGACCGGCGGCAGCCGTTTAGCAAACTCTTCGCGTCTAACGCGATCACGCGCCAGCTTCTTATGGGCGGCGCCCTTCTCTTCTTCGGAGGCATGCTTCACTTCAGACGCGATGTCTACGTCAACCTTCTGCTTCTTTTCACTCCACCCGGGCTCCAAATGTTCAGGATAGAAGATGACGTTTACGACTCCCCCGGTCTTCACTAGCGCGCGAATCATGTCGTCAGTCAGATTTCTGGGAACATCGGCAATCGCGCGGCAGCCTGAATGCGTTGCAATCACTGGTTTGGTCGATGTGTTTATGATGTCCCAGAAGGTCGGGTCAGAAACGTGCGAGACATCGACCATCATCCCAAGCCGGTTCATCTCGCGAATCACCTGCTTTCCAAAATCATTCAGGCCGCGCGCGCGGCCGTTCTCGTCGCCTGAAGAGCCGGCCCAACTCGTGCTGACACTCCAGGCCGGCGACATATAACGCACACCCATTCGATAATATCGCTCGACATTTTCGATCTTCTCGTCGATCGCATATCCCCCTTCCAGTCCGGTTAAAGCGGCCAATTTACCTTCCGAAGCAATGCGACGGATGTCAGCGGCGCTGCTCGCAAGTTGCCAGGTCTCCGGATGCTTTTCGGTCAACTCCTTAACAGCTGCAATTTGATCGTCTGCCCGCTTAATCGCCCTCGCTCCGCCGCCGCCAAATAGGTCCGGCTCGACCCAAATAGAAAAGAACTGCGCGTCGAGTCCGCCCTCACGCGCGCGTACCGAGTCGAAGTGGCCATCGGGCAGGCGCTGGGCCAGATCCACATTCTCGTCCACCAGGCGTTGCGGAGTATCGGCATGCATATCTATCGCAATGGCGCGTCGATGAATCGCCATTGGATCGTTTGACTGGTTGTTGGATTGAGTTACCGGAGGCGTTTGACTATTTTCGGTCATGCGACAATTGGTTAGCAGAACAGAAAACAAAATCGGCGCTAAAATCAGACAGCGAATTAGCTGCCGATTGGGGCGTTGAATTGCATCGCTCGGTGGATACGGCTTTTTCGTCACCGGAAAGCATGAATGATTGACAGTCTTTGTAATTTGCAGCAGCATTTTGATGGTACTTTGCCAACCTCATTGAATCAAGCGTGCCTTGCCAAGCAAAGCAGACTTACTGTATCGTGCCATGTTCCCGATAGCCGACAAACGCGTCTTTCTGACATGATAAAGACTCCTGTAGAATTGGTTTCCGATAAACCATTCCTGCGCGCAATTTGAGGTTAGAGTTTTCTTCATCGCCCGTTTCCCGAAATTGATCTCCGAAGGAGTAGAACAATATGTTCTCAAAAGACGGCAAAGCGAAAGATGTACCAACGCCGCGCATTTGCGACGTGGTTTGGCACGATGGCGAGTTCATCAAATGGAATGATGCCCGCGTGCACGTGATGTCTCATGTTCTGCATTATGGTTCAAGTATCTTTGAGGGCATTCGTTGTTATGCGACGAAACAAGGACCTGCGGTTTTCCGTTTGCAGGAACATATGCAGCGCTTACTTAATTCAGCGAAGATCTACCGCATGGACCATAAATGGAAGCTGGAACAGTTGTGCGAGGCCTCCGTTGAGTTGGTCGCGCGCAGCGGTTTGGAGCAGTGCTACATCCGGCCTATCCTCTTTCGTAGTCTCGATGAAGAGCATCCGGCTTTCGGAGTTAACCCTTTCCCCAACCCGCTCGCTTGTTATATCGGCGCCTGGGACTGGGGTAAATATCTCGGCGACGAGGCCATCGAAAAAGGCGTCGACGTTTGTGTCTCGACCTGGAATCGTTTGACGCCAAACTCAATGCCTGCCATGGCCAAAAGCGGTGCAAACTACATGAACTCGCAGCTTATCAAGATGGAGGCATTACTCAACGGCTTTGCGGAAGGCATTGCGCTGGATGACCGCGGCTACGTTTCGGAGGGCTCGGGCGAAAACATTTTTGTGGTGAACAATGGAATGGTCCTGACTCCGCCGTTGTCGTCGTCGATCCTGCCGGGTATCACGCGCGACAGTGTGATTCACATTTGTCAGGAATTGGGGATTATTGTTAAGGAGCGAACCATTCAACGCGCAGCGCTTTATGTCGCCGATGAACTTTTCTTCTCCGGCACGGCCGCTGAGATTACTCCGATTCGCTCTGTCGATCGAATTACGGTAGGGGCAGGTGGTCGCGGCGAGATAACTGAAAAAATTCAAAAGGTATTCTTTGAGATCACTAAGGGGGATCGAAAAGCTCCCGGCAAGTGGCTTACGTATGTTAATGCAGCGAAGGGCTCACAACCGGGTAACAATGGATCGCAACCGGAAGCAGCGACGGATGTAAGCGTTCGTAACCAACCAGCCGAGCCCGTGATGAAGTTTCAGACAACCGCCATTGCGGGTGACTAATGATCCAGCTTTACTGGAAGGTAGGCAGCGAGCGAGGCAACTTGCTCGCTGCTTTGTTTTTACCTGGAGCGGAATTTGTGAAGGTGGGCAAACGGTCAAGACCCACGGCGATAAACGTTGACGCTCCTCGTAGGGACGGGCTATATTCACTTCGGCATTACCCGCCTAACGCTGTGGTGATATGCCCCGCAAGTTAATCTTCAGCGCTCCTTCCAGCGCAGACAATCAAGGAACTTTTAGCTTTGGTCTTACAAGATTTCGAAAGGTCCCTCTCTTTATGTCCGTAAAAATTGACGATCTGCTTCGAGTGGCTTCCAGTCATGGCGCGTCCGATCTCCACGTGAAAGTCGGCTCCTTTCCTGTGATGCGCATTGCCGGTGAGCTTCATCCCATCGCCGATGCTCCCCGCATGAAACCGGAGGACACTCTCGACATGGCATTCGCCATGATGTCGAATCGCCAGAAGCAACGCTTCAAAGAAGTCTCCGAAGTTGACATCGGATACGGAGTCAAGGAGCTGGGAAGATTTCGCGCGAACATCTTTCAACAGCGCGGCACCGTGAGCCTGGTGTTACGCGTTATTCCTGACCAAACAAAGAATTCAGCGGAGCTGGGCCTGCCGCCGGTAATCGATCGCATCACCGAGGAGCGTCGGGGGTTGATTCTTGTAACTGGCGCCACTGGTTCCGGGAAATCTACCAGCCTGGCGGCGATGATTGACAGGATAAATGCGCGCCGCAGCGGACACATCGTTACCATTGAAGATCCTATCGAGTTTCTTCATCGCGACAAACTGTCCTTCGTGACGCAACGCGAAGTTGACGTTGATACCAGGTCCTTTGCTGAGGCTTTGCGTGGAGCCTTGCGGCAGGACCCGGACGTGATACTTGTCGGGGAAATGCGCGACTCCGAAACTATTGAAACTGCCTTGACCGCGGCGGAAACTGGTCACCTGGTGCTTTCAACGCTTCATACACTCGATGCGACTGAAACCGTAATGCGCATCGTTTCGTCATTTCCTTCGCACCAGCAGAAGTCAGTGCGCATCCAGCTGGCAGGCATCCTCAAGGCAGTGGTGTCGATGAGACTGGTTCGCGCTGCCAAAGGAGCCGGTCGCGTACCTGCGGTGGAAGTGATGGTCTCAACCGCGCTCATTCGCGATTACATAATCAACGAGGAAAAGACCTATCTGATTCGTGAGGCAATTGCGGCGGGAGCCTCGCAATATGGCATGCAGACTTTTGATCAGTCGCTGTTTCACCTCGTTCAGTCGGGACTAATCTCGATGGAAGAAGCGTTGCACAACGCCAGCAATGCTGATGAGTTCAAAATGCGCGCTTCGGGAATTCTCTCAGCCGAACAGGCAATGAGTACCATGCGCTCCGCCCCCGGAACCGCCCCAGCGGCTCCGACAGTTTCCGCCAACCGTGATAAGGAAAATATCTTTGTGAAACACTGATGCAGTGTGCGGAGGAAGAGGGAAACAGGGGAAAAGGGGAGCAGGGGAAATGGAATAGACGAATCGAATAATTCCCCTGTTTCCCTTTTCCCCTTTTCCCCTGTTTCCCTTTCCCCTTGCTCACTGCTCACCGCTCACTGCCAGGCTCGAAAGCGGTGGCTGCGGCAGGCCAAAGTTTTGCGGATTCTCGCCTATGATCGTAGCGGCGAAGAATCTCGGCACGTAACCCGCGTTCTCGTCGCGAAAGGTTTCATCTAATGTTTCGCGGTGAGCAAAGAGCGTCCAGAAATTTCTTTCGTAGTTCTGCGTGCCTCTTAATTCCCGCAAAGTGTTTCGCACCCATTCCGGCCCACGATTGTAGCTAAGCAACACCAATGTCACGCTTTCCGAGTCTTCTCCCAGTTCGGCCATGCGATCTGCGATGTAGTGGGCCGCGGCGGGCGTCATCTTTTCCACGTCACACATATCCTCGCGCGCGACTCCGTAGTTCTCCGCGGTCTGCGGCAGGAACTGAAAAAGACCCTTGGCACCGATACTATTCTCATAACAATTTCGATATGCCGACTCGATCACTGGCAAATAAATTCCAATGATGACCGGAACTTTGCGTGCTTCAAAGGAACGAGCAATCAATGGCACGTACGGCCGCGCCCGACCGTAGACCATGCTCATACTCTCCGAATCCAAGTCGGTTGAGCTATTGAGAGCGGCGTAGTGATCCACATAGGACTTGATAACGCGCACCGCATCTTCGTTAAGCTTTACGGGACGGTCGCCCATCATGGTGGAAATACGCTGCTCCTGAGCATCAACAAAAACCAGGCGTTCCGTATCACTCATCTGTGAATAGAGTTTTCCATGGCAGCGCTCCTCCTCATTTGGTTAGAACTTGCAGTCGGCATCTTCGGGACACCGTTCGCCGGATCGTAGATCCGTAATTGCTCAAGCTGGCCTACCTCAGACTGAGCCTATGAAACGTTCTTCCGCAAACCCCTCGAAATCTGCAATGAGTGTTTAGCAAGAGCCGATAAAGGAATCTGCGAACTTCCTTAGCAAAAACCCGTGTAATTCCTACTGGGTTTGTCAAAGGCATCATTCTCATCTTCTCAAGGTGAAACGGGCAGAAGCTGAAAAAGGCGTCGCATATTTCCAAGAGGCAATTAAACTTGATCCGAACTACGCGCTCGCTTACGTCAGACTCGTGAACTCATACCGCGCACTTACTTTATCCTCGGGCGAGCTGCCTGCAACCGAATTTCTCCGGGTGACTATTCCAATTGCAGCGCATTGAAAGCGATTGCCGGGGTATGCCGTTTTCGACGAATATCTATCAGACAGCCGTTATCGAAGCGCAAGCGGCGGTGATATGGGGCAGAAGCCTTCGTTTTGTTGTACTCCGTAATCTCCAATCACGGATCGTCCGTACGTCAATCCGGCAGCGGTGTAGGTTCTGACTGGTAACACTTCCGCGCGTCTAAGCAACGGAGCGAGCAAGAATAGACCTGCGAGCCACAGAATTCGACGACTCCTGACCCTTCCCAACTCTCTATGCATCGGATTCACAAGACGGTCAGACGAGCATCCACGGAAGACTTTTTGCTCATTAATGTCTCTCATTATAATGTTTCATCACAATAATGTTTCATCACAATTAAGGGTAAATTTCCTTGGTCACGGCTGAGGAGTCGACAGTTCGTGTGGCGGGCCAAATGACAAATGAGGTGAGATGGGCGAAGCATTCGTTGAAATCGATTTCGCCCTGTGGCAACTCCGGACGTCTCCAAACTACGAAACGCGCATGCGCCGCATCACGCGTACTCCCGCGCGCCAATCCTCGTTGATGTCGAAACGATAGATTTCGATGTCGGGAGCGATTGCGCGCGCCAATGCGTTAAATGATGGGTGGACTCTGAGCGTGGGTGCAACCAGGTAGACCAGCGGAGATTCGTTTCTAATTTTTCTCTCGCCAAAAAGTTTTGCCCGCGCAATGTGGCCGCGACGACGATGTGCTTCAACACGTTGCCAATAGTCGGCTCCCTGCAAAACATGCTCGCGCGCCTCCGAAACCTTAAGCTCGATTACCGCCAATCTTCCATCGTGCCTCAGGGCCAGCAGGTCAACAGGACGAACGCCAAGCACGCCACCTCGAGCCGTTCTAAATTGCGCGTGCAGTGGTGCAATGATTAGACCTGGATCGAGCCGGGTGATATCGCGGCGCAACAGCGATTCGAGCCAGGCCTCAGCGGCATTTCTGTAAAGCGCGTGGTGATGATCAGAAGCGTTGGCCGATCGATGTTCCACTAAATCAGTTAACAGGCTCATCCATT
>WNGF01009033.1_pt1 | contig 11539 bp, 9 predicted proteins | sample 5400641 | NCBI WGS metagenome assembly WNGF01 (sample SAMN13153371, study PRJNA577476) | soil metagenome | isolation source: 80 cm soil or saprolite under grassland replicate 2 | place: USA:California | collected 2016-06-15 | reverse complement strand
CTCCGCCCAGCGCAAGGTGATGACGTGAGCGAGGTCGTCTCGCCGCCGCAGGGAACCGGGCGGCCGTTCCCGTTCATGCGCCGCCGTCGCGGCGGCGGCACCGGCCTGTCGGGGCCGGAGACGGTGCTGTTGCTGATCCCTGCTCTGCTGCCGATCGTCGCTCTGAGCATCGTCCCGCTCGCGCGCGGGAGCTACCTCGGCTTCACCGACTCCCACGCCGGCTTCAACATCTCCACGCACTTCATCGGGCTCGACAACTTCCGCACGCTGCTGCACGACAGCCTGTTCCTGAACTCGTTCAAGATCGGAATCATCTGGGCGGTCAGCGTGACGGCGATTCAGTTCGTGCTCGCGCTCGGCCTGGCCCTGCTGCTCAGCACGAACCTCCACGGGCGCTGGATCGCCCGTTCGCTCGCGCTCGTCCCGTGGGCGATGCCCCCCGTCGTCGTCTCGATCATGTGGAAGCTCTTCTACCAACCGCAGGCCGGCCTCTTGAACGAGGCACTGCGCCGCGGGCACCTCCCGGGCCAGAACACCGACTGGCTTTCGAACTTCAGCTGGGCGCTGCCCGCCGTGATCCTCGTCGGAGTCTGGGCAGGCATGCCGCAGACGACGGTGGCGCTGCTCGCCGGGCTGCAGGCAATCGCGGGCGAGCTCCACGAGGCAGCAGCCGTAGACGGCGCCACGACGTGGCGGCGCTTCGTCCACATCACGCTGCCGCAACTGCGCCCGGTGATCCTCGCGATCACCTCGATCGACTTCATCTGGAACTTCAACTCGTTCGGCATCGTGTACGTGCTCACACAAGGAGGTCCCGGCACCAGCACACAGTTACCAATGCTGTTCGCGTACAACTCGGCGTTCAAATACGGGCAGTTCGGCTACGCCTCGGCACTCGGCGATGCCATGGTGGTCGTGATCGCCGTCGCCCTGTCCTTCTACATGTTTGGCCGCCTCCGGGAGACGGTGCAGTGATCACGACGCGTCATCCGCGGCTACTGCACGCCGGGCAATACGCCGCGCTCGCCTGCTACATGATCTTTCTCGCGATCCCGCTGCTCTGGTTGCTCTCGGTGTCGTTCAAGGGGCCGCGCGAGCTCGTCGAGCTCCACCCGTCGTTCATCCCCAGCCGCCCGACGCTCGACAACTACAACATCGCGCTGCACGAGAACGACCTCGTACACGCGGGCGTCAACAGCCTCAAGGTCGCCGTGCTCACCGCGCTCGTGACGACCGGCGTCGGCCTGCCGGCCGCCTATGTGCTCGCACGCACGCGCGGCCTCGTGGCCCGCGCAGGACTGGTCTGGATCCTGCTCAGCCAGATGTTCCCGACGATCCTGATCATCATCCCCTTGTTCCTGGTGCTGCGAGACCTGCACCTGACCAACTCGCACACCGGCCTGATCCTCGTCTATCTCGTCTGGGCGCTGCCGTTCATCCTCTGGATGCTCCAGAGCTACATCCGCGGCATCCCGCGCGACCTCGAGGAGGCGGCGGCCGTCGACGGCGCGACGCGCCTCCAGATCGTCGTGCGCGTGATCGCGCCGCTGCTGGCCCCCGGCGTCGTCGTCACGTTGCTGTTCGCGTTCATCTCCGCCTGGAACGAGTTTTTCTTCGCGCTCGTCCTGCTCCAGAGCCCGGGCCTCGTCACGCTCCCGGTCAAGCTCGCCCAGTTCGTCGGAATCGAAGGGATCGTCCGGCTCGGACCGCTCGCGGCCGCGTCGCTGCTCGCGACGGTGCCGAGCCTCCTGTTCTTCTCGATCATGCAGCGCTGGCTGACCAGCGGCCTCCTCAGCGGAGCCGTCAAGGGGTAGCGGTGGCGCTCATCAGTCATCGGCATCGAGGCGTCGGATCGACCGGCGCCCCCAACGGAAGGGAGTACCACCAATGAAGAAGCGTCTGAGCATCGCGCTCGCGGCGCTCGCCTGCGCCGCGCTCGCGGCGTCGGCAGGGTCTGCGCAAACGGGCAAGCGGCATGCGTCCGTCACGCTCAACTTCATGACGTACGTCTGGCAGCCCACCACGGTGACGGCGACGAAGCAGATCGTCGCGGCGTGGAACGCGAGTCACCCGAGCATCCAGGTCAACGAGATCCAGATCGACCCCAACACGGTGCACGACTACCTCGTCACGAACTTCGCCGGCGGCACCGCGCCGGACATCGTCCACGACGAGGCGGCCGACCTCGCCGGCTTCACGAAGCAGGGCTACCTCGCGGACATCCGCACGCTCCGCTCGGCGACTCTGAAGCAGAGCATCCCGAAGCGCGTCTGGGACGCCGTCACGTACGGCGGCAAGATCACCGCCGTGCCGACGCTGCTGCAGACGTACAACGTCTTCGTGAACGTCGACGCCCTCAAGGCCGCCGGCATCAAGCTCCCGACCATCAAGAACCCGTGGACGTGGACCCAGTTCCGCGCGGCGGCGAAGAAGCTGACGAAGAACGGCGCGTTCGGCGTCGGCTGGGGGCTGAAGTCGCCGGTCTCCGTGTCGATGAGCATGGCGCTCAACTTCGGCGGCTCCTTCTTCTACAAGCAGGGCGGAAGCTGGGTCGTCAAGGTCGGCAAGGGCGAGACCCAGTACCTCGAGACGGTGCACGACATGATCTGGAAAGACGGCAGCATCGACCCCGCGGGCGTCGGGCTCAGCGGCGGCAGCGTGCTGCCCGCCTTCTTCGCCGGCAAATATGCGATGACTGTGCAGGGCAACTACGCGGCGCAGCAGATGATCCTCGAGGCACCATCCGGCTTCCGCTGGGCGCTGCTGCCGCTGCTCAAGGGCACCTCGCAGGACCAGATGGCGGACCCGCAGACGTACTCCATCACCTCGCAGAGCTCGCACAAGAAGGAGGCGATGCAGTTCCTGACGTACCTCGCCAACGCGCAGAACATGCAGAAGCTGGCGCAGGGCGACTGGCTCATCCCCTCGAACCCGATCGCGGGCAAGAAGCTCATCCGGTCGACGAAGCACTACGGGAGCTGGACAGTGGCGGTCTCGTCCCTGCCGGCGCTCTCGCCGCATCCCCTGAACTACTTGACGAACTATCCGCAGTTCAAGAGCCAGATCGCGACGCCGGCGCTGCAGGCGTACTTCCAGAACAAGAGCAGCATCGCCGACCTCTCGACCGCGTTGACGTCGGGTTGGCTCAGCGTCAACAAGTGAAGTCCGCGCTTCCGCCGGCCGGTGTCGTCAACCCTTCCAACACCGGCCGGCGGAAGCGATCATGCGAGTGAGGAGGCTCTGTGACCACGACACCGCTCAGTGACCGCGCCGCCGGCTGCCTCGCCGGCGCCGCCGTGGGTGACGCCCTCGGCGGGGCGACGGAAGGGTGGGAGTCTCGCGAGATCGCCGACCACTACGGCGGCTTCGTCACGGGGATCGTCCCGTCGATCCGCCGCATGAAGGGCATCGAGAAGCTCTTCTCGCCCTTCCACAAGGGCGACGGACACGTCACCGACGACACCCTGATGACCCGGGCGCTCGTAAACGTCTACGCGCAGAAGCGGGACCATCTCGACGCGTTCGACATCGAGGCGCTGCTCGTGCCGCAGCTGATCGAGGACCCGATCTGGGTTCCCGAGCTGAATCGCGACGAGATCCTCTACCACCGGCTGTTCCTGGCGGAGAAGTGGCTCGTGCTGAAGCTCAAATATGGGCACGCGGATCCACGCGAAGCCGGGAACGGCAACATCGTCAACTGCGGCGCCGCGATGTACATCGCGCCGGTCGGCCTTGCGAACGCGGGCGACCCGGCCGGCGCGTACGCGGAAGCGGTCGAGATCTCGGGCGCCCACCAGGCGAGCTACGGCCGCGAGGCCGCCGCGGTGCTCGCAGCTGCAGTCGCCGAGGCCGTCCGTCCCGGTGCCACGGTCGAGAGTGTCGTCGCTGTCTGCCTCCAGCACGCGCACGACGGCTCGCGCGCGGCGATCGAGGCGGTCGCCGACGCCGCGGCCCGCGTATCCGGCTGGGAGCCGGCGATCGCGGCATTGCGGGAGGCGTTCCTGCCGTTCGACTCGGTCGGTGAGCGCTACGCGGAGCCGAGCCTCGGCGCGCGCATCCCGAGCCGCCTGCAGAGCATCGAGGAGCTGCCGGTTGCGCTCGGGTTTCTCGTGGCGACGAACGGCGACTTCGAGGAGACGGTGCTCGGGGGCGTCAACTACGGGCGCGACTCCGACTCGATCGCCTCAATGGGCGGAGCGCTCGCAGGCGCCCTCGGTGGCCGGGCCGGCCTTCGCCGCGACTGGGTCGACGAGGTCGTCGAGGCGAGCAAGCTCGACCTCGAGCAGCCTGGCCACGCGATGGCATCGGTCGCGTTGGAGATCTTCGCGCGCGACACCGCGCGTCACGCGGAGCGCGCCAAGGCGATGGACGATCTGACGACGGTTCAGCACGAGATCCCTGCGTGAGGGTGACGTGGATCCAGCTCGAGGACCTGATCGGCTTCGAGCTGCGGCAGGCGCAGGAAGAGGGCAAGGACATCCACGAGATCGAAGCCCGCTGGCTCGCGGCGGGCGGCGCTCCGGCTCCGAGACGCGGCGCATCGCAGGCGCCGGTCTCGGCAGCGTTGCGCGCACTCGCCGGTCAGCTGCTCGACGAGCTCGCCGCCCTGCCCCGGCCGCTCGCCGCGCACGAGCCGAACGAGCTGGACGCGATCCTCGAGGCGGCGCCGCGGGAACGGCCGCAGCTCGTCACGTCCGGCGCGGACGCGGCCCGGCGCGTCGCCGGGGCCTGGCTCGGTCGAGCGGTCGGCTGCGTGCTCGGGAAGCCGGTGGAGGGCATCCCGCGTGAGGGCATTCGCGAGCTCCTGGAGGCAACCGGCCGGTGGCCGCTTGCCGGCTACTTCACGGCGGAAGGGCTCCCCGCCTCCGTCTCCGAGCGCCGGCCCTGGAACCGCGCGAGCCGGCCGACGAGCCTCGCGGAGAACATCGACGGGATTCCGGAGGACGACGACCTCAACTTCACGATGCTCGCCGTCTCGCTGCTCGAGCGGCACGGGCTCGATTTCGACAGCGCCGACGTCGCGAAGATCTGGCTCGACTTCCTGCCGCCTGGACGCATCTTCACCGCGGAGCGCGTCGCTTGCCGGAACCTCCTGCTCGGGCTGCTGCCGCCGGAGACCGCCTCGTACCGCAACCCGTTCCGCGAGTGGATCGGCGCGCGCCTGCGTGTCGACGTGTACGGCTGGGCGGCGGGAGACCCCGTCGCTGCGGCTCGGCTCGCCTGGCTCGACGCGCGCGTGAGCCACGAGGCGAACGGCGTCTACGCCGCGATGTTCATGGCGGCGGCGCACGCCGCCTCGCTCGTCGAGTCGTCGGCGACCATGGCGGTCGACGCCGGGCTGAGCGTGATCCCGGCCGAGAGCCGTCTGGCCGCAGGGATTCGGCTTGCGCGGGACCTGGCGACTGTCGCCGAAGAGTGGGAGCCGGTCGTCGACGGGCTCCACGAGCGCTACGGCAACCTGCACTGGGTGCACGCGATCAACAACACGGCGCTCGTCGCGGCGGCGATGTGCTTCTTCGACGGCGACTTCGACGCGGCGATCTGCGGCGTCGTCCAGGGCGGGTGGGACACCGACACGAACGGGGCCGCCGTCGGCTCGATCTTCGGCGCGACGCTCGGCGCCGACGGGATCGAGTCGCGCTGGTCGGAGCAGCTGCACGGCCGCTTCGCCAGCTCGCTCCCCGGCTTCGACGGGATCACGCTCGACGAGATCACCGACCGCACCCTCGCGCTCGTCTCGCGGGCCGAGCAGGCGTCGGCGTGACGCTCAGCGTCGAGGCGGCGCGCGATCCGTGGTCGCCTCGGCCGATCGATCTACCGACGGAGGTGCCCTTGGGCGCGGCGGAGGAGCTGACGCAACTCGACGGGGCCAAGATCTTCGCCGCGCCCAGCGATCCCTCCGACTGGCCGGCGTGGCGCGAGACGCTGCGCGAGTGGCGAGAGGGCGCCCGAGCACGGATCGCGTACGACGACGAGCTCTACCGGCGCGAGGAGTTCGTCTGGACGCAGCGGTGCTTCTCGGTCGCGCTCGTCTGGTTGTGGGACGAGCGCCTCTGGGACTTCTCGGCCGGCTGCTTCACGCCCGAGCGGCTGCTGGACGAGGCGACGCGCGAGTTCGGCGGCTACGACGCAGTCGTGCTCTGGCACGCATACCCGGTGATCGGCGTCGACGAGCGGAACCAGTTCGACTATTACCGCGACGTCCCCGGCCTCCGCGAGCTCGTCGCGTTCTTGCACGAGCACGACGTTCGCGTCTTTCTCGACTACAACCCATGGGACGTTGGCACGCGGCGCGAATCGCAGGACGATGCCGCCGCCACCGCAGAGCTGGTCCGGCTGCTCGACGCCGACGGCATCTTCCTCGACACGATGAAGGAGGCGCTGCCCGGCCTGCGCGCGGCCGTCGACGCAGCGCGACCGGGCGTCGCATTCGAGGGCGAGTCGACGCTGCCGCTCGCGCGCGTGGCCGACCATCACCTCTCCTGGGCCCAGTGGTTCGCGGACAGCGACGTCCCGGGCGTGCTCCGCGCGCGCTGGTTCGAGCAGCGGCACATGCTGCACCACACGCGGCGCTGGAATCGCGACCACAGCGACGAGCTCCACTCGAGCTGGCTGAACGGAACGGGCGTGCTCGTGTGGGAGAACGTCTTCGGCTCGTGGGTGGGCTGGAACGAACGCGACCGCTCGCTGCTGCAGACGATGCTGCCGGTGCAGCGCCAACGCCACGAGCTGCTCGCGAACGGCGAGTGGCTGCCGCTGGCGGCGCGCAACGCCGAGGGAGCGCCGACGGTGATCGGCTCGAGGTGGACGGACGGCGACACGACACTCTGGGCGATCGCCAACCGCGCGCACGACGCGTTCGCCGGGAAGGTCGTCCGCGAGGGCGCGGAGGCGATCGAGCTCGAGCTGCCGCCCCGCGGCATCGCTGCGATCGTGGGCGGCGACGTGACCGTCGGGGGCGCGGGCAAGCCCACGTTCCCGGCGCGGCCGGTCGTGCGAGTGCCGGCGCCCGCGGCCCTGCAACCCGGCGTGCCGGCAGGCATGCGCGCCGGACCGATTCGAGCGCTGACCGCCACCTTCCGGCGCCGTGAGACGGGAATCTACGGCGTTGTCCCCTACGTCGAGGAGTGGAAGCCGTTGCCGCCGCGCCTGCACGACTTCGTCGATGTCTCGCGGCCCGGGCCGAGAGCGGCGTATGCGATCGGCGTCCGCGAGGTCACGAGCCGGAAGTTCGCGGAGTTCGTCGCAGCGACGTCCTATGAGCCCGCGGAGCAGAATCGCTTTCTCGCAGCGGAGAACGGCGACCCCGACGGGCCCGTGACGTACGTCGACCTCGACGACGCCCGCGCGTACGCGGCGTGGATCGGGGCTCGGCTGCCGACAGAGGACGAGTGGCAGTCCGCCGCGGAGGATGGCCTGCTCGAGCGGCTGGCGCCGCCCGTGTGGAACTGGACGGAGAGCGAGCACTCCGATGGACGCACGCGCTTCGCGGTGCTGAAGGGCGGGAGCGCGTACGCAGCGGAGGGCTCCGACTGGTATGTCGACGGGGGCGTGCGCGGGCCCGGATACTCGCTGCAGCTGCTGCTGCTCGGCGGCGGCCTCTCGCGGTCGTCGCGCATCGGCTTCCGCCTCGCGGTCGACCTGACGGAGGACGCCGCGTGACGGAATCGCCCCGACCGCTCGACGGCGTCAAGGTCCTCGAGGCGGCGACGCTCTTCGCGGCGCCGCTGGCGGCGATGTTCCTCGGCGACTTCGGCGCCGAGGTGGTCAAGATCGAGCACCCGGCGAAGCCTGATCCCGCGCGGGGTCACGGAGCGAGCAAGGACGGCGTTGGGCTCTGGTTCAAGACGCTTGCACGCAACAAGCGACTCATCACGCTCGATCTCTCGCATCCCGACGGACGCGAGATCTTCCTGCGCCTTGCGGCGGACGCCGACGTCGTGATCGAGAACTTCCGGCCCGGGACGATCGAGCGCTGGGGGCTCGGCTGGGAGACGCTCGCGGCGGCGAACCCGGGCCTCGTGCTCGCGCGCGTCAGCGGCTTCGGGCAAATCGGCCCCGCGGCTGCGCGGCCGGGATTCGGCACGCTCGCCGAGGCGATGAGCGGGTTCGCAGCGCTGAACGGGGACCCGGACGGGCCGCCGTTGCTACCGCCGCTCGCGCTCGCCGACGGCGTCGCCGGGCTCGCGACGGCGTTCGCCGTACTCGCCGCATTGCGCGAGCGCGACCGGTCCGGCCGTGGCCAGGTCGTCGACGTCTCGCTGCTCGAGCCGCTGCTGACGCTCCTCGGCCCGCAGATCGCCGAGTACGACCTCCTCGGCACGCTCCAGCCGCGAACCGGAAACCGCTCGAGCCACAACGCGCCCCGCAACGTGTACGCGACCGCCGACAGGAAGTGGGTCGCCGTCTCCTCGAGCGCGACGAGCATCGCCGAGCGCGTCATGCGTCTCGTCGGAAGGCCGGATCTCGTCGCGGAGCCCTGGTTCGCAACCGGAGCCGGCCGCGCCGCGCACGTCGACGAGATCGATGCAGCCGTCGCTGCGTGGATCGCAGAGCGCGAACGCGACGAGGTGGTGGCCGCGTTCGAAGCCGCCGAAGCCGCGGTCGCGCCGGTGTACGACGCGTCGGACATCGTCGTAGACCCTCAGCTCGCGGCCCTCGGCGCAATCGCGGCCGTTGCAGACGAAGACCTCGGGACGGTGCGCATGCCAAACGTCGTTGCGCGACTGAGCGAGACTCCGGGACGCATCGACCGCGCCGGCGCCGCGCACGGCGCAGACACCGCCGAGGTGATGGCGCGCGCCGGCGTTTCGCCCGAAGAGTTGAAGCGGCTGCGCCGCGAAGGAGTCGTATGACGGACGTTCCACCGCTCACCTGGCTGTACGTGCCTGCCGACCGTCCCGACCGGATCGAGAAGGCGATCGCATCGCGCGCGCACGCGGTAATAGTCGACCTCGAGGACGCCGTCGCGCCGGCGGCGAAAGAGGCCGCGCGCGCGGGCCTCGCGGCGCTGCTCGACAAAGCGCGGACCAAGCCCGTGCACGTGCGCATCAACGCGCTCGGAACGCCCTACGCGGAGGACGACCTGGCGGCGGTCGCTCGGCTCGCCGGCGTTGTCGCCGTGAACCTGCCGAAGGTCGAGCGGCCCGAGGACGCGCAGCACGTGACGGTCGAGCTGGCCAGCCTGGGGGCAGCGAAGGAGGTTCATTGCCTGATCGAATCTGCCGCCGGGGTCGAGGCCGCGTTCGCGATCGCGTCTTGCGACGGGGTCGCCGGGATCTCGCTCGGCGAGGCCGACCTCGCCGGCGAGACCGGTGCGACGGGGAGCGGGCTCGACTGGGCGCGGAGCCGCATCGTCAACGCGGCGTGCGCGGCCGGCCTTCCCCGGCCGCCGCAAACGGTGTATCCCGACGTCCGAGACGACGAGGGCCTGCGCGAATCGTGCCTCCTCGGCCGCCGTCTCGGCTACCTCGGACGTACGGCGATCCATCCCGCGCAGCTTGCGACGATCGAGTCGGTGTATCTGCCGACGGCGGCCGAAGCCAAGCAGGCCCGCGAGCTCGTCGCGAGTTTCGACGAGCACGTCGATTCCGGGACCGGCGCGTACGCGCTCCCGGACGGCGCGTTCGTCGACGCCGCCTTCGTTCGCGCCGCGCGCCAGACGCTCGCCCTTGCCGGGCGGCACGGCACGAGCGACCCGTGACCTTCCGCAGCCTCGTGCTCGTCCACGGCTCCGGCAGCGGGCCGTGGGTCTTCGACGGCTGGCAGGAGTCATTCCCAAAGCTGACGGTGACGGCGGTCGATCTTCAGGCGGGTCTCGACGTCGCGCACGCGACGCTCCGGGACTACGCCGTCTCGATCGTGCGTGCCGTCACCGCGGCGGATCGACGCGTGGCCGTGTGCGCGTGGAGTCTCGGCGGGCTCGCGGCCATGCTCGCCGCGGGCGAGGCGCGACCGGACGCACTGATCCTGCTCGAGCCGTCCCCGCCACTCGAGGTGCAAGGGTTGCGCGACGTCGTTCCCCGGCCCGGGACCTTCGACCCGTTGGCTGCAGGCGCGCCCTTCCCGGCGGGAATGGCGGCGCGGCCGGAGTCGTCGCTCGCGACGGGCGAGCGAGAACGGGGCGTGTCAGTGCTGTCCCTGCCGCCGGGAACGAGGACGCTCGTCGTCGCCGGCGACGCCTACCGCGACGAGCGCGGGCCGCGCTTCGCCGAGCGGTACGGCGGCGTCTTTCTCGACGCGGGCACGGCGGAGCACTGGGATCTCGTCCGCGACCCGGCGATCCGCGCCCGGATCGCGGCCTGGCTCGACGGGCTTTAGGCCGCCACGGCGCCGTTATACGCAAAGGAGACACTGTGACCGACATCAGGCTCTACGACTACGCAGCCTCGTGCAACTGCTACAAGGTGCGGCTGCTTCTCGCCAACCTCGGCCGCACCTACGAGCGGGTTCCCGTCGACATCTTCGCCGGCGAGACGATGACCGACGAGTACGCGCTGAAGAATCCGGCCCGCGCGACGCCTGTCCTCGAGCTGCCCGATGGGCGCTTCTTGCCCGAGTCCGCGGCGATTCTCGTCTACCTCGCCGAAGGTAGTGCGCTCTGGCCCGAGGATCCGTTCGATCGCGCCCAGGTGCTTCGCTGGCTGGTCTACGAGCAGACGGACATCATCCCCGCCACCGGAGGTCTGCGCTTCCGCCTCGCCACCGGCCGACTGCGGCCGGACGACCCCGACGCGCAGCGCCGGCGCGCAGCCGGCGCCGAGGTTCTCTCGGTGCTCGACCGCCATCTCGAGTCGCGGGACTTCATCGTGGGCAACCGCTACTCCGTGGCCGACATTGCCGTCTACGGGTACGTGCATGTCGCCGACGAGGCCGGGTACGTCATGGCGACGTACCCCCGCCTCCAGAGATGGTTGGAACGAGTCGCGGCACAGCCGGGCTACATGAACGACCTCGAGCCGTATCCCCCCAACGCGAACGCGGGCGCCGGTTCGTCGATCTACGGATGACTCAATTCCCGGCCGCCTGCGGTTGCGGAACGCCCCGTCACGCGGCCTCCTCGAACGCGTCGGCGCGGACGGGCTCGAGCTCTTGCCGAGCTCTGCGCTGCGCAACCATCGCCGTCAGGCCGAGGACGGCCGCGCCGACCGACACGAAGAGCGCCGCGTGGAAGCCGTCGAGGACCGCCTGTGGCGAGCCGCCGAGCCCGACCTTCGCGTTGTTGACGGCGACGACGATCGCCAGCACGAGCGCGCCGCCGAACTGGAAGGACGTGTTGAGCAACCCTCCGGCCAACCCTTGCTCCTCGGGCGCGACACCGTTTGTCGCCGCAACGTTGAGCGGTCCGAAAGCGAGCGCGAAGCCGAGGCCTGCGAGGAGGAACGTCGGCAGCATCGCGAACGTGTAGGTCGAGTGGAGCCCGATCGGCAGGAAGAGCACATAGGCACCGGTGATCAACGTGAGGCCGACGACGATCAGGCGCGTGACGCCAAAACGCATGATCAGAGGCGCGATTCGCGGCGAGAGGATCGCGACCAGG
>WNGF01009030.1_pt1 | contig 11541 bp, 5 predicted proteins | sample 5400641 | NCBI WGS metagenome assembly WNGF01 (sample SAMN13153371, study PRJNA577476) | soil metagenome | isolation source: 80 cm soil or saprolite under grassland replicate 2 | place: USA:California | collected 2016-06-15 | reverse complement strand
AGATCGGCGAGCTGCTGGTTCTGCGCGAGCTTGTCCTTTCCGGCGGACGCGACGTTGAGGATCTTGCCGCGCAGCGGCAGCACCGCCTGGCTCGCGCGCTCGCGCGCCTGCTTGGCGCTGCCGCCCGCGGAATCCCCCTCCACGATGAACAGTTCGGAGCCTTCCGCGGCGGTGTTGGTGCAATCGGCGAGCTTGCCGGGGAGCCGCAGCTTTCGCGCCGCGGTTTTTCGCGAGATCTCCTTTTCCTGCCGCCGCCGCACGCGCTCCTCGGCGCGCTCGATCACCCATTCGAGCAATTTGTTGGCCTGGTTGGGATTGCCGGCGAGCCAATGGTCGAACGGGTCGCGGATCGCCTGCTCGACGATGCGCGCCGCATCGGCGCTGGCGAGCCGGTCCTTGGTCTGGCCCTGGAATTCCGGATCGCGCATGAACAGCGAGAACATGGCGGCGGCGCCCGCCATCACGTCCTCGCTCGTCATCGACGCGGCGCGCTTGCCCTGGCCCATGCGCTCGGCATGGTCGCGCAAGCCCTTGCTCAGCGCCGCGCGCAGCCCGGATTCATGGGTGCCGCCTTCCGGGGTCGGAATGGTGTTGCAATAGGAAGACACGAAGCCGTCCGCGTCGGCGACCCAGGCGATCGCCCATTCGACGGTGCCGTGGCCGCCCTTCTTCTCGGACGAGCCGGCGAAAATGTCGGGATGCACCAGCGTCGTGCCATGGATGCTGGCGGTGAGAAAGTCGGTGAGCCCGCCGGGGAAGCGAAACGTCTCCTCGACCGGCACGCCCTCGACGCCGTGCAGCAGCTCCGGGGCGCACGACCAGCGAATTTCCACGCCGCCGAACAGATAGGCCTTCGAGCGCGCCATCTTGAAGATGCGCAGCGGCTTGAAGCGGACGTTGGCGCCGAAAATCTGCGGATCGGGCCGAAACCGCACGCTGGTGCCGCGCCGGTTGGGCGCGCGGCCGACGGTTACGAGCTTGGTCTTTGCCTTGCCGCGCTCGAATGCCTGACGATAGAGCGTCTGCCCGCGCGCGACTTCGACTTCGAGCCGCTCCGAGAGCGCATTGACCACCGACACGCCGACCCCGTGCAGCCCGCCCGATGTGTCGTAGACCCGCGAATCGAACTTTCCGCCGGCGTGCAGCGTGCACATGATGACTTCGAGGGCGGATTTTTTCGGGAATTTCGGGTGGGGATCGACCGGGACTCCGCGGCCGTTGTCGCTGACGGTGACGAAGCCGTCGGCTTCCATTTTCACCTCGATGAAGCTCGCGTGGCCGGCGAGCGCCTCATCCATGGCATTGTCGATCACCTCGGCGAAGAGGTGATGCAGCGCCTTCTCGTCGGTGCCGCCGATGTACATGCCGGGGCGCCGCCGCACCGGCTCGAGACCCTCCAGCACCTCGATGTGCTTCGCGGTATAGCCGGTCTCGGCCGGGCTCCCGGCCTTGCCCACGGTTCTGCGGCCGGAGACGCGGCGCGGCGCGGGCTCGGCGAAATCGAAGAGGTCGGTCTTGGCAGGTTTTTTTGCGATTTTGGGCATCGGGTCGGGTGCGGATGGGTCAGGCGAATCGATTGCCAACGACTATGCCACGGCAATGGCCCCAGTGTGATGGGCGCGGCGATGCCTGCCTCGTATCCACATACCGGCGGCGTGGTAACCCGGATGAAGCGGCGCGGAGCGGCGCGTAATCCGGGTTACCGACGCGGGAGCCCCGGATTGCGCTGCGCTCCATCCGGGCTACGCGGACCTGTCGAATGCCCACCTTGCTTGACCGGCTTCCGGGCCCCCGGTATAGCGCGCGGGCCATGAGCGAGAGCATCCCCTGCGCGTCAACGCGTCGTCGCCGCCGCAACAGCGCGGCTGCGGCGAGCCTTTGATCGTTCTCGCCGAGCCGCCGGAACGCCTTCCGCGGCCCTGATCCTCGTCAAAAAAATCCCGCGGTTCGGCCTTCTGCGCAGACGGGGGTCTTTCCGGTCGAAAACAGGGCCGTTTCGGCGGTCGTTTTCGCAGGGATTTCATGAACATAGGTTTAGATTGACCCCGGTCTCCGGGCATGCCACGGTTGTCCCCGCAACAGCGGTACGAACAGGGGTAGCAGGACAATGGCCCGGACGCTGCACAGGCTCACCGAGATAGCCATTCGGAACGCTCGCCCGACCGAGGTCATCGTCCAGGCCCCGAACGTGGTGGAAGTCCCCCGGATGACGGCGGCCGACTTCCATCGGAAACATGGAGTCTGGCCACCCCATGTTCCGAAGGATGCCCCCGACACCTACGTCGAAACGCCGTTCACCCTCGACGCCAAAGCCGAACTGGTGAGCGCCATCATCAAGGCCAGGCGGGGCAAGGATCGTCGGGCGGAGGTGATCGCCGAGAGGAAGTTCAGATCGGCGCTCAAGACAATGCGCAACCCGTCCCTGACCATGCGGGACGGCAAACCGGTCATAGTTCGCAAGACCAGCCGACTCCTCGCGGACGGGGGCAACCTGTTTCTGCAGGTCAGCGCCGGGGACGATGATGTGGTGCGCAAGAGCTGGGTCTTCAAATACGCCAGCTCGGAGCAGGTCATTGGCAAGAATGGACGAGCCCGACGACGGGAAATCTCGATGGGCCTGGGTCCGCTGCACACCGTCGATCTTCAAACCGCCCGGGCGATGGCGCTGGAACTGAGGAAGCAACGGCTAGCGGGGATCGATCCACTCCAACAGCGGCGGGAAGCGAAGACGGCGGAAGCGGTGGCGAAGGCGAAGGCGATGACGTTTGACGACGCCCGGGACGCCTTCATCGCCGACCACAAGTTCAAATGGCACAGCGTCCGGCATGCCCAGACCTGGCAGCAGTCCCTGGCCGACCACGTCAGCCCGGCCTTTGGCCACCTGCCGGTGGCCGCGGTGGACCAGGAGATAGTGATCAAGATGCTGCGGCCGTTGTTCCAGGAGATGCCGGTCACCGCCGGTCGGGTACGCGGCCGGGTGGAGGCGATCCTCGACTGGGCGACCCAGAACAGACATCGTCCGGTCGACGCCCCCAATCCGGCAAGATGGAAAGGGGCGCTGGTGCATGTGTTTGGGGCCCGCCGTCACGAGGTTGAGCATCTGCCGGCGTTGGCATACGGCTTGATGCCGGCGTACTTCAGGCGGCTGTCTGAGATGACGGATGACCCGGCCGCCCTGGCGCTGCGGTTCCTGATCCTGACGGCGGTGCGGACCGGGGCGGTGCTGGCTTCGACCTGGTCGTGGCTGCCGAAGACGCTCGACGACGAGCATGCGACCTGGAACGTTCCGAAGGAATACACCAAGCACCGCCGGGCCCCGCATCGGGTGCCGCTCGTCCCCGCCATGGTCGCCGTGCTGGGCAAGCTGGACCGGGGGGAGCCGTCCGAACGGGTGTTCACGATCCATGAGAAGGCAATGCGTCTGCTGGCCAAGCGGGTGCGGGCCGACATCGGGGCCGAAGGCGACGTCACCCCGCACGGCATGAGGAGCTGCCTGAAGGACTGGGCCTCGGAGACCCAATCGTTTGAGCCGATGGTCGTGGAGCAGGCGCTGGGCCATTGGCAGGGGGACGAGTCGGAGTTGGCATATCGTCGAGGAGACCTGCTCCTGAAGCGGAAGATTCTGATGCAGACGTGGAGTGACTACTGCGACGGGCGAACTGACAGCGCCGAGAACGTGGTGGCGTTGCGGGCCTGATTGGGTCAGCCCCGGCGATGCCATGCCCCCAGCTGCTCCGCCCGCTCACGTCGACGGCGCAGTGGCTCCGGCATCTCGCCTATGATCTCGTCGGGGGTGCGGGTGTCGGCCGGCGCCACCGAGGGGGTGTTCTCGGGGACGATCGATTCGGCCGATATTTCCTCCACCGGCCCCAGGTCCGTGGCCGTCGGCGGCCGGGGCGTCTCCTCCTCGGCTTGGCCAGGCAGGTCGGCGACCAACTGCTTCCGCTCCACGATGGCCAGCAGTTCGTCCCGTACCGTCGGCTTGTCGAAGGCCGGACCAACGAACCTCTCCACCCCCGGCAGGAACTGCTGCAGGTACGACGCCAGCAGGTCATGGTCGGCATTGAGCAGGTCATGCAACTTCTTCTGCTTGCTGGTCAGCTCCTTGGGCACGGGGTCCGCCGCCGTTTGCTCCTCGGCCTGGTCAGGAGTCCGAACATGTTCGGATTCGTCGGCCGTCTTCGACTTCGTGAGCATGGCTTGCACCTGCTTGCGCTCGGTCTCCGGGTTCCAGACGCCGTCAGCCAGTTTCATCTCCAACACCTCGGGCTCGGCCTTGCTCATCAGGAACAGCGTCGACCAGGACTTCGGCAGGAGTCCGAACATGTTCGGATTCGTCAGCGTCGGGTTCTTGGCGATGGCCATGAGCATCTCGGCCTTGTCCTGGCTCCATCCCAGCTCGGCCTTCACCATCTTCTGGAACTCGCCCCGCAGATCCTCCTTGGCCTGTAGCAGATGAAGGCCGGCGGCGATGATCCCTTCCACGCTCTGCCGGTGGTGGTCCTCGCTCTTCTGTAGGTCGGCTCGGATGGTGTTGGCCCAGTCCTCACGGGTGTGGGCGACGGCGGTGTTGGCGGCTAAATATGCTCGCATCGGGGTTCCCTTTCCCTGTTGTTGATTGCTTCCAGAGGCCGCTCCCCGTCCAAGGTTGGCGGCCTTTTATTTAGCCGCACCCGCCGCATAAGTAGGAAACAGCGCAGTCTCGACAGACAGCGCAGACAACCGCACGGCACAAATAACCGTAGGGGACCGAGATGGAGATCGCCGAGAAGGGCTACATGACTCAGAAGGAGGTCGCCGCAGTCTTGGGCGTCTCTCCATCCACCGTCCGCAACATGATCAAGGACGGTCGCATTCGGGGCGTGGTGCTCAGCAAGCGCCCGATGATTTCCTCGGCTGCGGTCCGGAGATTACTGGAGCAGGGCGATGACCCGGGACATGAGTTCCCAGCCACAGCCTCCGCCCCAAGACAGCCGCCTTCGGCTGGCCCCCGGCCGGGCCGGGACCCGCGCACGCAATACCGACTTTCAAGCGGGCTATCCGACCACCGATGCCAGCCGAGGCGGCATAGAAATTTGCTCGTCAGCATTGCCTGGGCAATGTAGGCAGCAACGGTTGCCCACGATTTAACGGCGCGCCGCGTTGTGCCGCCCCCTATACGGGGCAGCGGGCTTGCTAGGCGGGCCTGCTTCGCTGAAAAGCCCGGCCAATCGCGATTAGGATGCACGCTCCAATAAAACCGGCAATCAGATAGCCGATCCAACCGGCGAAGTGAATGCCGATGAAGCTGAACAGCGCACTAGCGACAGCGGCCCCCACGATACCAAGCACGATGTTCAGGAGAAGCCCCATTTGGCTCTTCATGAACTGCTCTGCGAGCCAACCGGCAATTCCGCCTATGATGATGGCTGCAATCCAGCCGATCTGTTGTTCTTCCATTGGAGTCCGCTCCTAGTGGACAACGAGGCTATCAAAATCCATTTCAATCCCTACGTTGTCGTTAAGCAATACGCCCGCACCAACGCTCCACAGGTCTTTGCTCTCGGGCAATGGATCAAGCCCCCAACGGCTGCTCGCTAAGGGTGACGGCGAAGGTGAAGGAGTTCACACTCATTTGCCCGGTGCGGTGCTCTAATACAGTGAGACTGGCGAAAATAGTAAGGAGATGCCGAATGTCCCATTTCCAAGCCCTACAGCTCCTGGCCGCTCCCCTCGATAGATGAACCCGCTGGAGTAGTGCTGAAGCAGTTCACCGCCCGCGAATGGCCTGCACAGCGCCTGATTCGATCACCTCGTCGGCGCGACCGAGGACAAATACTCGCGGACCTTCGCCAGGAGCTGACGCGGGCTGTAGGGCTTGGAAATGTAGCCGTCGCAACCCGCCGCACGGGCCTTGTCATCATCGCCAGCCAATCCATAGGAGGTGACGGCGATGACAGGAATGGCATGCAACACTGCATCGGCCTTGAGACGGCGCGTCGCCTCGTAGCCGTCCATGACCGGTAGCTGGATGTCCATGAGGATGAGGTCCGGCCGGTTGGCAGCAGCCGCAGCAAGCCCCGCTTCGCCATCCACCGCTTCTATGACCTCGAAATCAGCGCTCGTGAGCAAATCTCGCAGGATCTGCCGATTATCGTCCTGATCCTCGACCACTAGGATGCACTGGCTCATGGTGCCCGCTCGTGCCTCGACCCGCACCGGCAGACCGGCTATCCCCGCAGCCCCTGCTGGATCAGTTAGCGCAGTCAATCGTCGTTGTGATCCCGATTTCGTCTCTTTTTTCCGCGGATATCGATGCAGACCACCAAGACTTTTCAACCTCGAAGTCATCAGCGGCCTGCTCGGAGGGAATTGCTATACTTCGGTTCCCGAGTTTTATTAGAAGCCCCTCTTTGGATGCGGTGTATCGCCGGCTTGCGCCTGATTTCCAGATTATCGATAGAACGATTGCCTTCTGAGTGACGTAAAAATCTCGCCGCGGATCGCCGAGCTTTGAGAGGACTCGATAATCGACCGTAGTTCCGTCACTCAGTCCGAGGTTCTTCGCGACCGGTCCAAAAAATGAGCAGCCCGAGCCATGCTGGATTACATACTCGATAGCTTCCGGCCAGGTCACTCCTTGTAGTTCCCCGCTGGTCGCCGCAAGTCCTGCAAAGCTGACGGTGGTTATAATTAATCCTACGACGGCCCAATTTCTCACCATCGTTTCTGCCTCTTCATTAATTTGACACGCTCGCAAGTTTCGACGTGCCCGAAAATGTTTGTCCGCTGCCTCATGCTGATGTGCCCTGGACAAACCCTCATGCCCCGCCGGCGATTGGAGGTACCTAGGCGATTCTCATGGCGTACCGTAATCGCGCCCGACCTGCCGGAGTGTGAAATAACTCACTGAACGTCGAATTATATGGTGGCGGGAGCGAATCAGAGCTTTCGGCTACAGCGCCACCTAGGGAGGGGCCGCGGGGCCCTAGCTAAGCGCTCGGCAAGCTCCGGTTGACGGACATCATCCCGGAACCACGGCCGTCCGGCCCTCAGCGTTCCGAGCTTTCATCTCGGATTCATGGTGGTGTCCGCCTGATCCTCGATCGCCAGGGATGCGCTTGCTCATGAATGCTCCACTTGCGTTTCGACCCGCACCGGCAGCGTGAAATAGAACGTCGATCCCTTGCCTGGCTCAGATTCCACCCAAATGCGCCCGCCGTGCATTTCAATGATGCGCTTGGCGATCGACAGGCCAAGACCGGTCCCGCCCTTCTTGCGGGTGATCGAGCTGTCGGCCTGTTGGAACTCCTCGAAGATCTTGACTTGATCAATCGCGGAAATACCGGGGCCTGTGTCGCACACCGCGACCGTGAACGCCCCGTTCGTTGCCGAGGCTCTAATCGCGACCTCGCCCTTGTCGGTGAACTTGATGGCGTTCCCGACCAGATTGAGCAGGACCTGGGAGAGCCGCCGTCCGTCCCCGCGACCGGTCGGCAGGTCCGGCGCGACCTCGGCCTTGAAGGCCAGTCGCTTCTCCGCGGCGAGCGGCTCGACCGCAGATACGACTCCGTGGACTACATCGCTCATCGAGTAGTCGTCTAGCGACAGCGTGAGCTGTCCCGCCTCGATCTTAGAAAGGTCGAGCACGTCGTTGATCAACCCGAGAAGATGCCGCCCGTTGCTCTGCAGGCGCTCCAGCACGGTCCGCATCTTGTCCGACGGCTCGCCATAGATGCTGTCGAGGATGAGCTCCGTGTAGCCGAGGATGGCGTTGAGCGGCGTGCGCAGCTCGTGGCTCATGTTGGCGAGGAACTGCGATTTGTGCTTGCTTGCCTCCGCGAGCTCGCGGCCCTTCTCCTCGATCTCGCGGAACAACCGCGCGTTCTGGATTGCCAGTACCGACTGAGCGGCGAACGTTTCGAGAAGTTCGATCGTGCCCTGGGGAAATTCGCCGGGCGCCCTGCGCCGCACCACCAGCGCGCCGACGATATGGTCCGGGCGGAGCAGCGGCAGCACCAGCATGGCTCGATACCCTGCGCGAATGACGATTTCCAGCACGGGCGAGTAGGGTTCTTCGAGCAAGTCAGGGATTTGCAGGGGGGAGCGCTGCGCCGTCGCCCGCGCGATCCTCCTCTCGCCGGTAGGAATACGCTGGTCTCGGAGCGCAGCCGTCATTGCTGCCTCCATGCCGTGGGTCGCACGCAGCTCGAATTCCTGGCGCGCCTCATCGAACACATAGATGGCGCCGGCCTCCGTGCCGGAGAGCTGAACCGCCTTTGTAACGATGGTCGAAAGCACGGTTTGCAAGTCGAGCGTCGAATTGACCGCCTGGCTGACCTCACCGAGCGCTCGCAGCTCCTCGACCGAGCGCGCGAGCTCCTCCGTTCGCGCTTGCACCTCGCCGAACAGCCGGGAGTTCTCGATGGCGATGACTGCTTGGTCGGCGAAGGTGGTGACGAGCTCGATCTGTTTATCGGTGAAGGGCTCCACTTTGGCTCGTCGCAGAATGATGGCGCCGAGCGGCGTTCCCTCCCGCAGCAGCGGAACGCCGAGGATCGTGCGGTGGCCCAGGTCTCGAGCGATGGCGCTGCCCTCCGGGAACATCTCCGTCTCGGCTTGGAGATCCGCCACGTGGACTGGCCGCCGCTCCAGCACGCAGCGGCCGCTAACCGTGCCGGGCACGACGGGGTCCACTAACGCAGTTGGCGTTAGGATCGGGCCATAGTGGGCGACCGTAGGCAAGCCGTATCCCTCGAGGCGGAGGATCGTCACCGTCACGGCATTGCATAGCCTGGAGGCGCTCTCGACAAGGGCATCGAGAACCGGCTGCAGTTCAGTGCGTGAAGTTGAAATCACGTGCAGGACCTCGGAGGTCGCCGTCTGCTGCTCCAGCGACTCGCTAAGTTCGCGACTGCGCGCCTGCACTTTCTCAAACAGACGCACGTTCTCGAGAGCAATCACCGCCTGGTCGGCAAAAGTCTCGAGCAGCTCGACCTGCTTGGCCGTAAACGGTTGCGGCACCGTTCTTGTCATCACTATGGCCCCTACGGCACTTCCCTCTCGCAGAAGCGGGACGGCGAGAATTGCTCGGTGGCCGCTAAGCTTTTGGGCGTGACGATAGGTGTATTCCGGATCGGCGAGTACGTCGGGAATATGAACCACTCTGCCCTCGACCGCCGTTCGCCCGACGGCTGTTCCTGGACCCGGCGGAATCGGATGCTCGGCGAGGTATCCCTGAAATTCGCGCGAGAAGCCATAGCGAGCTGCGATCCGGTAGAGTTCGCCGTGACGTAAGTAGATGGCAGCATGTTTCGCCTCGCACAGTCTCGCTGCGGACTCGACCAGCGTATCGAGCACCGGCTGTAGGTTGAAAGTCGAGCGGCTGATTACCTTGAGCACTTCGGCGGTCGTCGTCTGCTGCTCCAACGATTCGCTGAGCTCTCGACTGCGCGCCTGCACCTCGTCGAACAAGCGGACGTTCTCGATGGCGATGACCGCCTGGTCGGCGAACGTGGTAACAAGCTCGATCTGCTTGGCGGTGAATGGCTGCGGCGTCGTTCTTGTGATCGCAAGTGCCCCTACCGTGCTTCCCTCTCGCAGAAGCGGAACCGCGAGAACGGCCCGGTAACCGCTCATCTGTTGGGTCTCACGATAAGTGTATTCCGGATCGGCCAACACATCGGGGATATGAACCGCTCTGTCCTCGATTGCCGTCCGCCCGACTGCCGTCCCTGGACCCGGCGGAATCGGATGCTCGGCGAGGTATTCTTCAAGGTCGCGCGAAAACCCGTACAGCGCGCCTGCACGGTAGAGCTCACCGTCACGTAGATAGACGACGGCGTTTTTCGCGTCGCAAAGCCGCGCTGCCGACTCAACCAGCGTGTCGAGCACTGGTTGGAGCTCGAACTTCGAGCGGCTAATGACCTTCAGCACTTCGGCAGTAACCGTCTGCTGCTCCAATGACTCGCTCAGCTCGGACGTGCGGTCCCGCAGCTCGTTCAGCAGGCGGGCATTCTCGATCGCGATCACGGATTGACTGGCAAAGCTCGTGACCAACCCGATCTGCTTGTCGGTGAACGGGCGGACCTCGCGGCGATAAAGGGAGATTAAGCCGATCGCCTCGTTCCGCTTGAGCATCGGTACGACGACAGCTGTCCGGACCCCGGCGAGTTCGACAGCGGAAACCGCCAACGGGGAGCGGGCGAGGTAGCTCTGATCCGCACGCAAGTCAGCGACATGGATCGATTGTCGGGTCCTTGCCGCACGCGCAAGAGGGCCACTTGGATCTGGACGGAACAGTCCGCGGCGCCGTTCCGCTGCGAATGCCGTCGGCAGCGGCCCGTGGAGAGCAACAGTGCGGATGGCGTCTCCTTCGCAGAGCCACAGAGTGCCATAGCTGGCCTCGCAAAGGCGCGTCGCATTCGCGAGGATGGCCTCGAATACAGGCTCTAGATCGGTTGGCGAACTACTGATGATGCCGAGGACTTGGGAGGTCGCCGTCTCCCGCTGCAGAGCCTCGCTCAGCTCCTTACGAAACTCGACCTTCGTCTTCAAATCCGCATAGGAGCTTTCCAGCCGTCCCGCCATATCGGCCAGGAGCCGCGCCAGATGCTTGCGGAACCGCCTTCTGCGCACTTTTGGTGCCGGGTCAGCCGTCGGGCTCTGACGCCCCGGGTCGCTCATTCGATTACCTCGTCGGCGGTTTCGTAATGTCAGAACCACGACTCCCAACGATGCTGAGGATCTTAGCGGCCTGTACTCGCCAATCCCGCCTCAGCATACCACACCCGGGGCCTCTCGACGGCCCCGGCATGCGCCATTCGGGATGTCGATGCCTGGGTTGAGCGGCGGGCCCCCTCGATCTCGGCCGTGTCGCGAACAGCTAGATGAGCGGTCGGGTTTTGGTGCCGACGTTGTTAGGCGGCAATCACATCGCCGCTCGTCGGGGTCCATTCCCAAAGGGACGCCCCGCGGCCTTCCAACGATGACCCTATAAGCAGAGACCCCGGCAGGGGAGAGGCCGGGGTCTCGTAGGCGGCATGGGGGCATTAGGGGAGATTCGGAGTGCCGCCTAGCTCACGAGCAACATCTCGGCGGCCGCAAAGTTCCCCCGGCCTGATACGTGCGGACTTGACTCGGCTGCCTCGTTCGCCCGACTTCCCGGCCCATGCAGCCGATCATCCCCATTCGCCGCAAGGAGCCGTTCGACGATCCGGCCTATCTGTTCGAGCTGAAACTCGACGGATTCCGGGGCATCGCCAACACGGTCCGTGGCCGGATGCTGTCGAAGAACGGCAACCGGCTGGGGCGGTTCGAGCGGCTGCTCGACGCCCTGCCGCCGGGGTACGTGTTCGACGGCGAGATCGTGGCGCTCGACCGGGACGGTCGGCCGAGGTTCAACGACCTGCTGTTCGGCAGGCGGGAGCCCTCCTACGTGGCGTTCGACGTGCTGTTCGTGGAAGGCGGGGACGTGCGGGCCCTGCCGCTGAAGGAGCGCAAGGCCCTGCTGGAGAAGGTCGTGCGGCGATACGGGCTGCAGAGGTCCGACCCGGTGCTGGG
>WNGF01019501.1_pt1 | contig 11544 bp, 10 predicted proteins | sample 5400641 | NCBI WGS metagenome assembly WNGF01 (sample SAMN13153371, study PRJNA577476) | soil metagenome | isolation source: 80 cm soil or saprolite under grassland replicate 2 | place: USA:California | collected 2016-06-15 | reverse complement strand
GTGGGTCGGCGGATCGTTCGGAGGATGGCCCGCGATCTCGATGTCCTTCGACGTCTCGCCGGACCGTGAGCCGGGCACGAGCCGAGGAGACGGCGGAGTACGACGTAAGGGATCGACGGGCCACGGGGCGTCGATCCAAGAGGAGTGCTCAAGATGCGAATCCGGGTTTCGGCACCCTTCACGCCGGGCGCTACTCCAGCGCAGACTCGATGGCCCACGTCGACCGGCCGTTGGGAGGTGACGCCGACTGAGTTACTCGCTGCGATCGTGTGACGGGGAGACGGTGGCCACCACTTCACCACTTGACGGGACACGATCCAGTTCCGGCCCGACAAGTGAAACGAGACGAACGGTGTTGACCCGAGGGGACGCCGCCGAGTAGACAGTAACGTGCTCAGACGCCGGCGGATGCGAAAGCATCCGCGATCGCGAGCACACCCCGGACGGTGACGTGTCGCAAGCTCGGGCTGAGCGCAACGGGCCACGTCGAGAACTTCGCCACGACGGTCTGGGACGGGCCGTGTACGAAGACGTGCTGCCCATTGATCCCAGCGGCATAGAAGAATGGCGCCGTGGGATCGTGCACCCACCAGTTGTTTCGGTAGTGCGCGCCCCTTGGATAGCCAGGCGGATCGTCGCCCTCGACGAACGCATGCGCGCCGTCGGGTGCTCCGCCGATCGTGTCGTCGACCCAGGCGCTGGGCACGATCTCCCGTCGCCCGCGCCTGCCCCCCTGCAGGAACAGCTGTCCGAATCGCCCGAGATCGCGGAGCGTCGCGCAGATCCCCCCATCGGCCATCGGGTTCCCGTGTGCGTCGACTGTGATCTCGGCGTCGAACTCGGCGCCCATCGGCTGCCACAGCTCTCGGGCGATCAGCTCGTGCAGCCGAGAACCTGTTGCGCGTTCAATAACCCAGGCGAGGACGTCGGAAAGGATCGAGCGGTATCGGAACGCGCCGCCGTGTTCACCGTCGTTGCGCAGCGTCACGAAGTAGCCGAGCGCGTCGGCTGGCAACGGCCGCCCGTCGCGCGGACGCCACAAGTACACCTGCTCGTACACGCGCACGTCGGCTTCCGGATCGTCGTAGGTCTCGTCGAATTTCGTGCCAGCGCGCATGTCGAGGAGGTGCTGCACGGTCGCACCTTCGAACGACGTCCCTGTGAGACCGGGCACGACATCGGTCACGCGCGACGAGACGTCGAGCGCCCCGCGGCTGACGAGCACCCCGACGATCGTCGAGGTCACGGACTTCGAGATCGACATCAGCAGGTGGGGGGTGTCGGGCGACATACCGTTGAAGTACCGCTCGGTCACGATGCGACCGCGGTGCAGCACAAGGAACCCGTCGGTCCAGGTGTGCTCCAGAAGCTGCTCAACGGTCATCTCGCGCCCGCCGGCCCGGAACCGGATTGCCGTTACGTCTCGCTCGTCACGCGGCAGCCGCCAGGCCGGTCCGTGGCGACGGATTCGAGCACTCGGGATCAATTCGCGCACGTGCTGAAATGCCCACCGGTTGTACGGAGGTTGCTGCCAGTTTGCGAGCGTCACGAGGCGATCCGCAGCGAACGGCGGCGCTTCCGCCATGAGCCCGAGCTTCTCGGCAGTGGGGACCCGGCTCCGCCGGACCGCCGACGGCGATCCGGCGGAACGCAGGTGCGAGCCTCGGTCGGTCATCACTCGACCACGGCGGCCGCGTAGAGGACACACTCGCGATCTGGGGTCAGCTCGTGGAGACTCACGAAGAAGGGGTGAGTCATGGATGAACTGGCACTGTCATCGACGAATGAGGCCTGGTCCGCGGTTCGCTCAGAGAAGCGCATGGTGAAGGTTTTCTTGCTGCATGGAACCTGCCAACGCGCACGTCCAAGCAACTGTCGCACGCTTGCGACGATTCTTGCATCCTCTTGCGACGCCCGATTGCAAGACAGGGACCCAAGATTGCTCTGAGCAGGCAAACGCACGCGGTCTTCCAGTAAGTTTCGTTTATCCACACCTGCTCCCGAGCGCCAAAGATTCTCGCCCGAACCCCTGTAATAGTTCGCGTCATGCGGAACTCTTCTCTTCAAGGAGCTGTTTGATCGTCCCCATCGTAGCTCTGACGCTCCTCTCCACGAATGGTCGACTGACATGTCGGAGAAGCCCAAACAATGTGCCACCTTCGTATTCGCCAACGAAGGCGATTTCAGTTGCGCTCCCTGTTCCTGTGAGCTGCAGACAACTGGTCGCTCTGATTCCACCTGCCTCTCCTTCGAGGCAGAACTTGGCGGTCGGTTGGTACTCGATGACCGTATACGTCGCATCCATCGCTCCCCACCAGGCGCGGCGAGATTCGCGGATAACTGCGCCCTTCTTCATTGTCTCTCCCGGCGTGAGTTCGGCGCTGATCACCTTCGAATCCCATAGTTGAACGTTGTCAACGTTCGTAACGAAGGCAAAAACATCACCGATAGCGCGGTCGATGAGGACACTCGTCGCCACTCTCAGCATGTTTCATTGCCTGGGCGTGCGTTGTGTCCATGGATCCCGTCAGTTTGAACCGCACGCGGCCACTTCCCAGACCACGGCCGCGAAGCGACCAAAGAGGACTCACTCAGTCGCAAGCGCCTTGAGTCCGATCACGCTCCCGGGCCCTTCTACTCCCCGACACTCTATCGAGCACCGATTGATGACCGACCACCTTTGGGGCCTGTGGCGCCGGCCCTGGTATCCGATTGGGCGATCTCCAAATTGTCTGCTCGGCCAGGTCCAAACTCGGCCGGCAGCTTCCAGTCGTAGTTGATCTTCTCGGCATGTAGAACGTGCGAGGTCTCGGTGCTATGCCGTGCAGGGACGGAAGCTCTTCCTCGAGGAAGTGGAACAGGCGCTCATCGTCGCGAAAGAGCATCTCTACGAGGATGTCGTAGCGACCGGTCGTGTACCCGAGGTAGACGATGTGATCGAGCTTTGAGAGGGCCTGACCGACCTCCTTTATCTTGCCGGGCTCGACGCGGATACCGACGAGCACATCGCTCGCGTATCCTGTCTTCCGCGGGTTCAGGACGGCCACGACCTTGATGATCTCGTCCTGGAACATTCGGTCGATCCGCTTACGGACAGTTGGCTCAGATAAACCGAGCCGCCTGGCGATCTGCGCCGTGGGCGTCCGTCCCTGGTCTTGCAACCGCCGCAGGATGGCAATGTCCGTGGCATCGAGGTCGTCCAGCATCCGGTTGTTTCCATCCATCCGGTCTCCTCTCTCGCGTTACGTCTGGTCGGCTTGGGACATGATCACCGCATTCCTGCCCGGGGCCCAGATCTCTGCCTTCGGTCTTGCGGAATCATACACGTGGATGCCCGGATGATTCCTGAATCGGGAACCCAATCGTTGACTTCACCTTCGAAAGGCTGATAGCCTGCGCCTTTCTTGTTTCGGAATCGGCCGGCGAGGAGGGGAGTCCGATGTCGGAGTTCACCATCCAAAGGCCTGAGAAACTGCGTGGTGAGCAGCCCAAAATCCCCCCGGCTGAGTACGCGGAACGGCGCGCGAGGGCGGCGGCTCGCGCCGCAGAGCTCGGGTACAGGGGACTAATCGTATGGTCCCGGGGCGGCGCGACCTACGACAACTTCGGCGACGTTTTGTACCTCACGAACCACTATGGGCCATTCCCGTGGATTAACGACAAACAACCGCTCTGGACCGGTCGAGGTCAGGCTGCCGTCGTCATCACCGCAGAGGGTGACGCGGAGCTGTGCGTCGAGATCCCCGATTGGCGGGACGACCTCGTGCAGATTGGCGCCGTCCACGTGGACCGAAACCTGTACCGGGGCGTGGTACAGGTGGCGAAGAAGCACGGGCTCGGCGAAGGGGATGTAGGACTCGTCGGTCTTGAGGCGATGCCAGCCTCAGCCTACCGGTACCTGGCGTCAGAGCTGTCGAGGACGACTCTGCACGATGCTGATGACCTCGTGATGCAGCTTCGCATGAAGAAGAGCAATGCAGAGCTCGAGATGTTGAGGTACTCGGCGAAGATTGGGACGGAAATTACCCAGGTGATGATGGAACGCGCGTTGGAGGGCGCAACTGACGGAGACGGCGCAGCGGCCGCCCTGGCATATGGTGCGCTCATCCCAGGCGTCGCCCAGTGGGACCTGCCCTACGCCTCTGGACCCTGCTCGGGTCACTTCCAGTGGCCTCGACTGCCTCAGCACGACGCCGCTCGCCCATACGAGAAGGGTGACCTCGTTCACCCCGACAACTACGGGTATGTCAATGGATACATCTACGACATCGTCAGGACCCGCGTTGTGGGCGACCGGCCGGTGGATTGGCAGAAGGAGATCATCGAGGGAGCAGCCGGCTGCGTGCGAGAGGTGATTGGCTACCTGAAGCCCGGCGTCACTGCGGGAGAGCTCTTCGATGTCGGCAAGCGCTACCTACTCGATAATGGCTTCACAGACGAGGTGGCCTTCAACACGAGCTTCCCTTGCTTCGGTCACCAGGACGGGCACGCATTCGACGATCCATGGCTCGCCCGGAATACGCCGGACGAGAATGTCGCCGTCACGGAGAACACCGTCTGGTCGATCGAGATCCAGGTCGGACGTAACGGACACGCTGCGGGGTTCGAAGACATGGTGCTGATCGATGGTGATGGCACCCTGACGATCCTCACCAAGGACCTGCCAGTCCGGTGGGGATGGTAACGGCGCGTCGCGAGGAAGGATCCGGGAACGGCTCGCAGCCGAGACCAAGGAGATCGCGATTCCCGAGCTCGTGGACGCCTCCAGGGAGATGGGAATCGGTCTAGTCGTCGGTGGGCCGCTGCCAGCCTTGCCTGCGGGCGCCACGAACTCCGCGATCGCGATCGCTCCGGACGGCGGACGTGCGATCCACCGAAAGCTGCACCTGTTCGGTGAGGAGGCCGCCTGGTGGGTGCGAGGCGACGCGGTCAACGTGCTAACCGTGGCAGGGACGACCATGGGTCCTCTGATCTGCTACGACGCGGAGTTCCCTGAGGTTCCCCGCCTTCTCCGTCTTGCTGGAGCAAACCTTATGGCCGTGGCGGCGACAAACATGAGTCCATACGAGCGGGATCAGGACCTGATCTTTCCGACCAGGGCGCTGGAGAACGAGTGCATCATGGCAGTCTGCAACCGGGTGGGCTCAGAGAACGACTGGACCTACTTCGGCCGAAGCCTCGTCGCCGATTCTCGCGGAGGGATCGTCGCCCAGGCCAGCTCCGGTGAGGAGCTTCTGTTCGCCGAAGTTGATGCCGCCGACACCCCGCCAGACCCAGCCCTAGGCTACCTGGCCCATCGGCGCCCACATCTATACGCAGGGCTAACCGTCTCCCCAAGGCGAAGGCACGACCAGCCAGCCGGCATTGTTCGGCCAGCGACGTAGAGGAGGGACAACGATGGGTGACACGCAGGCACGCCTCGGAGAGGCCCACCGGGGCCTTTTCGTTCGCGACGCCACCGGGCTCGTGCGCGAAGTCTCGTGGCTAGATGCGGCGATGTACAACATGATCTGGGCGTCCGTCCCGCTCGCGATCGCGTTCCTCCTGCTGTTCGGCACTGGCTTTTACACCGGCGGCAACCTATACGTGGCAACGATAGCCGCGTTCGTGCTCACCATCTCAACCGGATTCCTGTATGCGATGCTCAGCGCCGCTGTCCCTCGCTCTGGAGGTGACTACACGTGGATTAGCCGGGCCTTGAGCCCCGCGGTCGGGCTCATGAGCAACCTGAGCTGGAACTTCTGGATCACGTTCTTCATTGGCGTCTACGCCGTGTACACGACGGCCTACGGCCTGTCGCCGCTGCTGCGCCTGTGGGCGGCGAGGAGTGGCTCCCAGGCCCTCCTCGACGCGGCCGATTCCCTCGTGACGCGGACGGGAACGATGATTACCGGTCTCGTGATCGTGCTCCTGTCGGGCGTCCTGCTTGCGTTCAGCCGCGGCTTGCGAGGATTCCTCAGGCTCCAGCGCTGGACCTTCGTGCTGTGGCTCGTCGGTGCGATCCTGATTCCGATCGCGGTGATGCTCTTCATTAGCAGAAACACGGCCCTCGTCAGGTTCGACAGCTATGTGACCGCTTTGGGCGGGCCTGATCGTGCGTCGGATCTGATCCTGAAAGCTGGGAGGGCAGCACGAGCACCGTTCAACTTTGGGCAGTCAATCCTTATGGTGACTCTCCCTTTCTATAGCCTGGCATTCATCTTCCAGTCCGTCTACTTCGGTGGTGAGATCAAGCGTGCAAGGCGAAGCAGTCTGCTCTCGATTCCCGGCGCTCATGCGTTGGCGTCGGTGCTGATCCTGCTCTCAGCCGTAGCGTTCCTGACCGGGATCGGACGCGATTTCCTGGCCGGTCTCGCACTCACGAGCCCCAGCGACTACGGCTTCGGCTTCACGCCCCTCTACACCGAGGTTGCGGCCGTCGTATCAGGCAACGTTGTGATCGGCACGATCGTCATCCTGGCCTTCACATCGATGCTGATTATCTTCGTCGCTCAGACCATGCTCCAACTCTCTCGGAATATCTTCGCCTGGTCGTTCGACAGGCTTCTGCCTGAGAAGGTCGCGGAGGTGAACCCTGGGACGCGCTCGCCCGTGGTCGCGGTGGTTGTGATCACGGTCGTGAGCCTGATCAGCGTCGTCATCATCTCGCTCAATCAACAGCTTTCCTTCCTCGTCGGCCTGTTCGGACTGTCCCTCACGTACCTCTCCGTGGCTGTTGCGGGCATCTTGTTCCCATACCGGAAGCCGGACGTCTTTGAGGCCTCCCCCTACAACGGGCGCTTGGGCGGCATCCCGGTCATGACGCTTGTTGGAGTCGCTAGCCTCCTCACGATGGGGGCAGCTGTAGCGATCCTGCTGCTCGACCGTAACTCGGGGACGAACTGGCAGCTCAACACGAACCGGGTCTTTCTGGGCGCCGGCATCTTCCTCGCCGGGCTCCCCATCTTCTACATCATCCGAGCTGTCCAGCGTGCCCGAGGGGTGGACGTGGACCTCGCGTTTCGCCAGATCCCTCCCGAGTGAGAGGATGAGGGGTGGGTCTGCTAAAGCGCAGGAGTCGTGAGGGTGCGCTGAAGATTTTCTATGCGGCCGATATCCACGGCTCGGAGAGCTGCTTTCGGAAGTTCCTGAAGGCGGCCGACTTCTACGACGTCGACGTCATCATCCTGGGTGGCGACCTCACCGGTAAGGCACTCGTCCCAGTGGTCCGGGGCGCGGGTGGAACATGGGAGGCAAAGTTTCTGGGCCGGAGGGCGAAGGCACGGGACGAGAGTGAGCTCGCAGCGCTGGAGGCCCAGATCCGGTTCAACGGCTTCTACCCCCTCCGCTGCGACCCCGACGAGGTCCGTGCGCTCGAAGCCGATCCCATCAGACGTACGGCTCGCTTCGATCAGGTGATGCGCGAGGACATATTCCGCTGGATGAGGATCGCCGAGGAGCGCCTGCGCGAGTCACCAGTAAGGTGCCTCATGATGCCCGGCAACGACGACGGGGATTACGTAGCCGAGGCCTTAGAGGCATCTGAGCGTGTGGAGAACGCGGAGGAACGAATCCTTGAGGTCAAGGGCTTCCTGTTTCTGTCCCTCGGCTATTCCAACATCACCCCCTGGCACACACCGCGGGAGCTTCCTGAAGATGCGTTGGGTGCGCGCATCTCGGCTCTGATCGAGGGCCTCGACCCCACGATGTCATGGATCTTCAACCTCCACGCCCCTCCGTACGACACCAGGATCGACGACGCTCCGGAGTTGGACGAAACCCTGCGGTTAGTTGGAGGTTCGAGCGCCCGGATGGTGCCGGTCGGAAGTCGTGCCGTCCGGGCCGCGATCGAGGAACAGCAACCTCTGCTCTCGCTGCACGGGCACATCCACGAGTCGCGCGGCGTCGCCCGGCTTGGCAAGACCGAGGCCATCAATCCAGGTAGTGAGTACAACGTGGGGGTCCTGCGTGGCGTGATCGTCACGGTCGACCCGCACCGGGTTGTCGGCCACCAGTTCGTAGGGGCCTAGGAGATTGCACGTCGTCTATGACCCGCGGCACGCATTCCATGACCCCACGGTCGAGGTGCAGCACGGTATCCCCATTCCGATGTACGAGACTCCTGCCCGCGTCGAGTCGATGCGGGAGGCGCTCGAACGCGATGGGGGCTTCGATTTCCTGCCGCCAACTGAGCACGGCATCGAACCCATCCGTGCCGTGCACGACGCTGGGTTGATCCGGTTCCTTGAGGAGGCGTGGGGCTTGTGGCGGGAGCAAGGCGGGGGTGGTGGCGCCATGGCGCCGCACTTCCTCCCGGACACGGTCCTGCACCCCGCCCTTCGGGAGGGGATGGGGCCCGCCCCCGAGCCGTCGGGAGCGATGGGCCGTATCGGGTACTGGTGCTGGGAGACGATGACCGGCCTCGTTCCCGGAAGCTACACAGCGGCTCGCGCGGCGGTCGATATCGCCCTAACCGCGGCCGACCTGCTCTTGGGCGGCGAGCGCTTCGCCTACGGCCTGGCTCGTCCGCCGGGCCATCACTGTCCACGAGCGGCCTTCGGTGGCTACGGTCTGTTCAACTACTCGGCCGCGGCGGTGGAGCACCTGGCGCGAGCGACGGGTGGACGAGTTGGCGTCCTCGACGTCGACTACCACCATGGCAACGGTACGCAGCAGATCTTCTATCGGCGCGAAGACGTGCTGTATGTCTCCTTGCACGGGGACCCCGACCGAGCCTATCCGTACTTCATTGGGTGGGCCGACGAGCGCGGAGCCGGCCCAGGTGAAGGGTTCAACTTGAACCTGCCGCTCCCACCCGGGTGCACAAACGACCAATACCTGATGGCGCTCGAGGAGGGGCTCAAGGCTGTCGCCGCATTCGATCCCGGAATCCTCCTGGTATCACTCGGTTTCGACACCTACGGACAAGACCCGATCGCCGACTTCGCCCTAACCACCGACGTTTACCACGAGGTTGGGCGGCGGATCGCCGCCGTCGATCGCCCTACGCTGATCCTGCAGGAAGGCGGATACTTCGTGCCGAAGCTCGGAGAGAATGCGCGGGCGTGGCTCCGGGGGATCGAAGGACGGCCTCTCGACCTTCGCCCGATAGAGACTTGATGTCGGGAACGGAAAATGCGTCCAAGGAGGAACTTGCGCGATGCATGACTGGCCACGGTTCGATCGGACTGCCCTTCGGGAAAGCAGGATGGGAAAGACGCGCCATCTCATGGATCGTCTCAAGCTGGACCACCTGCTGCTCACGGCGTTCGATACCATCCGCTTCGTTACTGACTACCGCACGCTGATCATCGCTGAGGCCTTCGACTGGTTCGCCGCCGTCGTCGATCGGGGGGGAGAGAGCGAGGTCTTCGTTCCTTGGGTCGACGAAATCCTTAGCGATCCTGAGCCTGAAATGCCTTGGATCCGGGCGCTCCATCCCCTGCCGTCGTGGACCCCAGCCATACCCCACGCCGGGTTTTGGGTGCGCTCGCTTGTCGGAGCGCTGAGGCGTCGCGGAGCGAAGCATGTGGGTCTCGATATGCTGGACGGTCAGCTACTGGAAACTCTGCGCCAAGAGCTCCCCGACGTGGGGTTCACGCACGTCGCGACCGAGCTCCAGGATCTGCGGTTGGTCAAGGAACGGGTTGAGCTCGAACTCCTCGCCGCCACGAGCGGTGTGAATTCCCGAGCGGCAGAGGCGGCGATGGACGGAGCGAACGCGGGCATGCTCGATTTCGATGTCCTCGCCCTGGCGATGGAGAGCTTGCAACGCGATGGGGTCGAATATCTCAGCCACTCGCTCTGCAACGTAAGAAGAGGGAGCGGGACTTGGTTCGCCGTGGGCAACAAGCTGAACGATGGCGACGCCTATTTCTTCGATATCGGGTGCTACGGGCCGGGCGGTTATGCGTCGGACCTCGCGCGCACCAGTTTTGTCAACGAGCCACCGAAGAAAGTGCAAGAGGCCTACCAGCGTCTGCTCGAGGCTCACCACGTCGGCGAGGAGGCGGCCCGCCCGGGTGTCCGTGCGTCCAGTGTCCATGAAGCGGTCAACGGATTTCTTCGTGCGCACAAGCTACCTATCACGCCCTACTCCGTGGGTCACGGCGTTGGGCTACGCGCCTGCGAGCTTCCCACGATTTACCGAGCGGACCGGATGGGGCGAGACCAGGCGCTCGAGGAAGGCATGGTGATCTCGTTGGAGCCTGAGACCGGCGTGGAGGTCAACGGCCGCTTCGTTCTGCTGAAGGTGGAGGACAACTACGTCGTCGAGGGCCAGGGACTTCGTCGGCTGAGCGAGGCGCATTACGGGACAGGTTCCTTTCGTTAGAACAGGTGTGGGCACTGTTGCGTGTCCGAAGCTCGGATACGGCGAGCCCGTCTTCCCGATTGGACTCCCGGGTCACGAGGTTCGTGAGCCCAAGATAGGAAGAGTCTTAGCTCTTGGTGGGACATGTCCCGTGCTTTTCGGTCTACTTTGCGAGCCGGCCCAGGGTCGTAGTCGTAGGGGGGTGCACAAAAACCTCGGATCGGGCCCGTGAGCAGGTCTTTCTTCGAGTTCGCTCGACCTGCTCCGCCTCGGGGGCCCCAGATGGGGGATCCATACCGTCCACCGGGCGAGACACCTGTTTCGTGAACATTGTCAGGCGACACCGGCCCATGGCTCATCTTCTGATGGCACCGGGGAAAGGTATCGCCGCGTAATCGTGGGGATCGGTCAGATAGAGAGATCCGCATTGCGCTCAAGGTCCTCGGCCGGCGGCAAGCCGCCGCGAAACGGGAGGTCTACCAGTCTCGTCCTCGAGTCTTGCGAGGCCTAACAGGGGCTGAAGGATTCGCTGGTCAGGCCGTTGAATGCAATAGATGCTCCCTTCAGGGCGAGGCGCAGGACGTGGCGGTCTTGGCATTGGACGCCCCGAGGCGCATCGTCGGAAGGTCGACGACGGTCGCTGTCACGTGATGGCCGGGCCGGACCTTCTTGCGTTCGCCGAGGACCCGCAGGTGTTCGTGGCGATCGGCCCGGACCAGGAGCGGATCATGACGGAGCGCTTCGTCCTGACCTTCTCGCCCGGGGAGCATTTCTGGTCGACCGGCGTCGCCCGCGTGCGCTTCGACGTGGGCGATGTGCGCGGCGGCGTCCGGGAGGTTCGCGAGTTGGTGCGGAGACGCGGACGCCGCACTGCAGCATGGACCATCGGCCCATCAGCGACACCGCGCGACGTGGTTCCTCGGCTGCTCGAGATCGGCTTGGAGCCCGAGTCCGATGAAGGATCCGTGATGCTCGTGATGACGGACCCGCCAAAGGCTCGGTCCACGACCTTCAAGGCCCGCCGGGTCTCGACCCTGCAGGAGCATGTGGCGGCCATCGAGGTGGCCAACGAGGGCTTCGCCTTCCCGGAGGAGGATGCCGCTGACGAACGCCGACGCGCCCCGGACACATTCGAGGCAGAGCGGGCGGGGGGGCACACGATCAGGTTGCTGGTGCTCGACGGCGACCGGCCGGTGGCGACCGGTCAGGGGTGGCTCTCCCCGTCCGGGATGTATCTCGGAGGCGGAGCGACG
>WNGF01010051.1_pt1 | contig 11544 bp, 6 predicted proteins | sample 5400641 | NCBI WGS metagenome assembly WNGF01 (sample SAMN13153371, study PRJNA577476) | soil metagenome | isolation source: 80 cm soil or saprolite under grassland replicate 2 | place: USA:California | collected 2016-06-15 | reverse complement strand
GCGCTGACGCCCTAACGACTTCCAGTTTACTTTTTGCGGCCTGGCCGACAAGGCCGAAACTTCCCCAAACCCTGGTGGCAATTGAATTCCCGTCTCCAGAAGAAGCGCAAAAATTTGAACCGCAGCTCAAAGATTTTCTGCCAAAGTTACTGCCCGCGCCAACACCAGAGGGGTCTCCCACGGCGAACCAGACTCGAGGGCAAGCTTCGGAGACGAAGCAAAACGAAAAGCCAGGCAGTCCGCCTTACATTTTGAAACAAGTTGGCTCCCTTGTTTTCATCACGGACGCGCCTTTCGCCTTCAAGGATCTGAAACCACGACGAAGCAAGCTGCTGGCTGAGGATCAGAACTTCCGTCTGGTCCATGACCGGTTCAGTTCCGAATCAGTCTTTTTGTACCTGGACGTTGCAGCGATCAATAAGGAAGAGAACGAACGGCAACAGAAGTCTGCCGAAGAGCAAAAACGGATTGAAGAAGAGGCAGCAAAGCAACCGAAGTCCGACGAAGCTGAGGCCGAAGTCCCTGTCATTCCAACGCCTGAGGAACCGCAACCAGGCACATCGCCAACGGCGCCAGTGGAAGCTGCGGGTGCCACTTCGCAAACAACTCAGGCTGCTGGCGGTGGCGGTGGTGGTCGACAAGAAACCATTGCGACGACCGAATTAGTTGCACAAACCTCCGGGGAAGAAACCAAGCGCGGCGAAGATGATCCGAGGGACCTGGCGTTCGCGTCGATTGGCAACGCTTTTTTTGGAGGGCGACCTAAATGGCCCGAAGCAGTCCCTCCATTTTACCGGCGGATACGGAGTTATTTGTCTCGGCATCGCTGGACTTTCCGCAAATCTACGAAGGAATGCTGACGGCTGCGAATGCTCAATTTGAGCAGATGCAACGCATCAAATTGCAATCGGTTAAGAACACGGAAGTTCCATCCCCTTTCGCGGTTTATGAAAAGAAGCTGGGAATAAAGTTTAAGGACGACTTGCTGCCGCTACTTGGTAATGAGCTTGCTCTTACGGTTCCCATGCAAGTGCTTGGTGCGGGTCCATCGGCGAGACAACCTTCACCCGGTCAACAAGTCGAAGACGATAGCAAACAGAAGCAAACAACTCCGGCGGGGCCCAGCCCTATCTTCGCAGTCGCCGTTAAGGATCGACAGGCTGTCCGCGCGCTGTTGCCCCGCATGATTGATTCACTTGGCCTCAAGGGAGCAAGCATGCTGGCACAGACCGAGAAGCGCGATGACACCGAATTAGTCTCCTACGCTAACATGTTTGCGTACGCCTTCGTGGGAAACTTTCTAGTATTCTCGCCAGATGTAAAGGCCACTCGCCATGTGGTCGATTCGTATCTAAATCATGAGACCCTTTCTTCGAGTACGCACTTCAGAAATTACACACGTTGGCAGCCGCGTCAGGTGTTGGGCCAGGCTTACGTTTCTCCGGTATTGATGGAAAGTTACAACTTGTTCGCCAGAGAAAGTAGTCAGATAAGCGATCAATTTCGGGATTTTCTCATGCTTTTGAGTCCGTTAGCTCAGCCCGTGACGTATGCAATATCGAACGAGGGTTTGGGTCCACTGCACGAACTCCACATACCTAAGAATCTTGTTATGCTGATGGTAGCGGGAGCATCCAGCGAATCAAATGACCCGCCCGTGTTTAGGAACGAGTCAATAACACGAAACGCCGTGCGAACGATCGCCAGTGCCGAAGCAACCTATCAGGCGACGGAAGGGGCTGGGCGATATGGAACGTTGGATGAGTTGATTAAGGCGGGGCTAATCTCGAAAGAGATGGTGCAGAACTATGGCTATAAGATCGAACTCTCTGTTTCCAACACCCGGTTTGAAGTGACGGCGGTCCCGATTGAGTACGGAAAGACGGGGAAGCTGTCTTTCTTTCTTGATGACAGTTCAGTCTTACGGGCAGGTGACCACGGTGGCGGCGCAGCCACAATTGCCGATAAGCCAGGGGATTGATTCGATAGATGGTTTTTAATGGATCAGCCGCGGATCCCCCGATTGATTACAGGAGATCTCGATGACGGTGTACTTCTTCTTGAGCCGATCTAGCTCTTGCTGTTGTTTTGCCAACTGCTCCTGGTAGTCCTCAGGTGGATTTCCCCAGCAACCAACTAACCGATAAAATCGGATTTCTCGTCCCGACCCGTCAACAAGCTTACCCTTCTTACAGCTTGCTTTGAGCCGCGTGAGCGTCTGCCTGACAGTTATCCGCTTGTTCTTGTTCTCGGTGGACTTAGGGAGAGGCGCGGAGACAATTTCCTCCAACGCGATTTCCGACGGTAAACATCCCTTGAAGGAATCATTCCTCTCCCCGTCTGCAAAGAATGAAGAAAGCATTAGAGTCAGCATCACCCATCCAGTTAGCGTGGTCTGCATGACTGGATCATACACCAGTATTTCGCCTCAAGCCCCAGCACATTCGCTTCCCGCGTCACCATTCTGCCAGCCGATAACAGTTTTCCCCGCAGCCATCGGAGGGGACTTGAACATTTCCTAAAAGCGCACACTGGGATCGACCTCTGCAACCCTATTCCAGGTCAAGCGTTTTTCTTGACTGCGTCAGTAAATATCACTAGAGTGCGTGGCGGTTAAACGTTTCAACAGTCCGGCAAGGCCCGCTCTCTCGTAGTCATTGCCAGGAAACGGGGACCGTAACGTCTCCCCAATCACCTCGGATCGGAAAAGCGCAGGCTGTCTTGCCATGGCTTGCGCAACACGCTTTACAACTGCCAGTTAGACCAATGCATTCTGTGTTCGAGATCGCCGACAAGAATCGCAACCAAAGGATTTCCTTGGGAGGGCGTGATGAATCTCAGCGTTAGATTTTACGCGTTTTGTCTGGTAATCGCGTCGTTTGCTGCTGCCATGGTCATTGTATCTGTAGGTACGTCTGCAAGCATTGCAAACGATAAGACCAATCGTTCGGCTAGTGCGAAGCCTAAGGGAAAACCCGATGAAAGAGCCGTTGGGAGTAGTCGCAAAGGAAACAATCAGCAACCGCCTTCCGGGATAAGAGCGAACACGTTGAAAAGTGACGCAAACTTCTCCAAGAATCGGTCGCGCCCATTCAAACACAAATCATCAAGGGCTCGCGACGCTGAATTCTTGTCTGCTGACCATAGTCCCTTCAATCGACCTGGAAGAAGCACCCAAATGGAAGTGGACGATGAGAAGGACGCGGATGTGAATTCACGCTCCGGCATCAAGATAAACAAGTTGGATTATATGCGCCGGCGCGGGGAAATGATCGCGATGTTGCGGGGTCTTCCCTTACCCGACGGAGTCAGTCCTGACGCACGTGCTCGGGCGATCCGCCAAATGGAACAGCAGGAAGCGCGGTTGCGTGCGGACGCGGGAAAGGGTCAGGTCAGACCCGAGATTAACGGCACCACTTGGACTTCGATCGGGCCCGCACCCATACCCCTGGGACAAACCACCGGAGTAAGGAATCCCGTTAGCGGCCGTGTTCTTAGTATTGCCGTGCACCCGACCAATCCGAACATCGTTTACGTCGGCACCGCGCAAGGCGGGCTTTACCGCACGCTGGACGGCGGAAACACCTGGGTTCCGCTCATGGACGGCGCTCTCTCGCTGGCCATAGGCGCGATTGCCATTGACCCCATCAATCCCACCACGATTTTCGTCGGAACGGGTGAGGGAAACTTCTGCGGCGATTGTTTCTTCGGAGTCGGGCTTTACAGGATCGTCAATGCCGATACAGCACCGGTACTCCAGGGACCATTCAATTCCGCGGCCAGTAACAACAATGCGTTTCTGGCGAACAGCCGTTCGATCACCAAGATCGTGGTGAACCCCCTGGACGATAACATGATTTACGTCGCTACTGGTTCGGGCATTGGCGGCAGCGGTGGCAACAATGGGCCTAACACATCGAATCGCGGTCTGTTTCGTTCAGACAATGCTCAAGCAGCTACGCCGACTTTTACCAAAATAAATGTCGATGGACCGCCGGTCACTACCAACAATTCAGTTCGCGACATAGAGTTTCAGCCTGGCAACCCAACCAACCTTCTGGTTTCCGTGGTCAACACTATCAACTTCACTACTTCAGGTGTTTATCGCTCAACCAATGCGCTCGATCCGTTGCCCGCCAACGTTACTTTTACGAGAACGCTGGTCAGTCCCACTTCGGAACAGGCTTTCAACATTCAACTGGCGATCAGCAAGGTAGTGGGGGGGCCCACGATAGTATACGCGGCACTCGACGAACTTGATCCCGCGTGCGCTTCTTGCAGCGGTCTTGGAGATGCAGGCGGTGTGAAGCAGTCAGTTGATGGCGGAGTGACCTGGACCGCTGCATACCTCACCAATGCCAGCGGCTGGTGCGGCGGTCAATGCTTCTACGATGCTGCGATAGCGGCTGATCCTACCAACCCGCTGAATGTTCTGATTGGGGGTAGCGGAGATTACGACTCCCTCCAGACCCCCAATAAGCGATCGACGGATGGTGGCGTGACCTGGAACAAAACCTCTACCGGTCTGCACCCCGATACTCACGACATTGTTTTCGCTCCCTCGAATCCTTTGATCGTGTATCACGGGAATGACGGTGGCATTTTCAAATCGACTGATGGCGGCATCAGTTGGACGAGTCTAAACAACACCAATTTCAATGCTACGCAGTTTGTGGATCTTTCGACGCACCCAACTGATCCGAACTATATGATCGGCGGCACGCAGGATAACGGCACGCCATTCCTTCAGGCTAATAATACCTGGAAGCTTGGCGACTTCGGAGACGGCGGCTTTTCGATCATCGACCAGAACGCCACAAATACGACCACGGTGACCGCGTACCACACGTACTTCAACTCCACCGGCTTTCAGATCGGGTTTGCTCGCGCACAGACCACCGCCCAAAATGATCCTTCTGGCTGGCCTCTCTTCTTCGGCTGCGGCGGGATACCCAATGGGATCTCGTGTAGTGACCAAACGCTCTTTTACGCGCCGATGGCTCAGGGACCAGGCAATCCCAACACTCTGTATTTCGGCGCGCAGAGCCTCTACCGCTCTGCTAACCAAGGCCCTACTATGCCTGCCGTCAGTCAACAATTCACGGGGCCGGTTAGCGCCATCGGTGTTTCCCTTCAAAATGACAACGTGCGCATCGTTGGGCAGTCTAACGGCCTGCTGTTTGGCACCTCAACTGGCGCTAATCCGCTAGTCAATATTGATCCCGCCAATACCGTGCCCAACAATTTCATCGCTCGTGCGGTGATTGATCCGAACGATAGCACTGCGCCCTACACTGCTTATGTCACGCTCGGTGGATTTGGGCTAAGCGGCGGCGCTCATGTCTATAAAACCACGAATCTTGCCGACGCTGGAACAACATGGACTCTGGCAGGAACTGGTATCCCCGACATTCCAGTCAACGCCTTCGCGATTGACCCGCAGAACTCCAATTTCCTCTACGCTGGAACTGATATCGGTGTCTATTTTTCCCTGAACGGTGGCACATCTTGGATCCCGTTTGGCACTGGACTGCCACGCGTGGCGGTGTTCGACATGGAGTTCCAGGCGCGGAGCACCCCGGGCGTCCGCGTACTGCGCATCGCGACACATGGGAGGGGCATTTGGGAAATAATTCCGCTTAGTCCAACCGCCGCGCCGGGTACGATAGGTGGTCAGATCACGATGGCTGATGGTGCGCCGCTCGCAGGTGTTACGATGACGCTGTCGGGAGCGAGGTCGGCGGCCACTATCACTGACAGAAATGGCAACTATCGCTTCGACGGCGTTGACACCGAGAATTTCTACACTGTTACGCCGTCGCTGGTGAATTATCGGTTCGCTCCAGAGAATCGCTCGTTCTCACTGCTGGGCAATAAGTCGGACGCCGTATTTACCGGCACGCCGGATTCCCTTATCACCTCGAACGCCATCGACTCAACTGAGTACTTTGTACGCCAGCAGTATCTCGACTTCCTCGGTCGTGAACCTGACCAGGATGGCTTCTACTACTGGACCGAGCAGATAAATCGCTGTGGCACTGATGGCGATTGCATCCGTGCTCGCCGGGTGGACATCTCCGCTGCTTTCTTCATAGAGCAGGAGTTCCAGCAAACCGGCAGTTTCATTTTCCGGCTCTACAAAGCTGGGTTGGGTCGCCAACTGAATTATGGTGAATATACTGCTGACCGGCGGCAGGTTGTAGCCGGCACTGGTCTCGATTCAAGTAAACAAGCCTTTGCCGACGCCTTTGTGCAGCGCGCTGAGTTTGTGCAGAAGTATCAGGCAAACACCAATGCGGCCTCCTTTGTCGACGCTTTACTGCAAACGATCGGAGCCGTGGGCGTCGATTTGTCCAGCGAGCGGAGCAACCTGATCGCCACATACAACTCAGGCCACTCGCTAAATGAGAGTCGCAGCCTGGTAATAAAGGAAGCGGGCGACAACCCAGAGCTCTCCACAGCTGTCTACAATCAAGCTTTCGTGTTGATGGAATACTTCAGTTACTTGAAGCGCGACGCCGATCAAGGTGGGTATGACTTCTGGCTGAATGTGCTGAACAACCGTGAGCGAGCTAACTATCGCGGCATGGTCTGCGCCTTCCTTACTTCCGCGGAGTATCAGCGGCGCTTTGCCCCCCTCATCACCCGCAGTAATTCCGAGTGCGGGACTCGTTGAGGACCTAAAGCACACGCTACAACGGTTCTTTAGAATAAATTAGATCTCGGTTGGAAGGTTATCAATCTCCACCGGTTCAACTTCATCAGCCAGGTCGAATCTAAAAACGCGCGAATAGAAAGAGAGCTCAGCATCCAGCGCCCGCTTGATGTTTTTCGCCTGGCGGAAACCATGCTGTTCTCCCGCAAACGCTACGTAGGCAACTGGGATTCTCTTAGCTCGCAGGCCTTCGACCATCAGTTCGGCTTGGTTTGGGGGTACTACCTTGTCCTCTAAACCCTGAAAAAAGATCACTGGGCATGAGAGCCTGTCGGTAAAGTTGATTGGCGATCGCTCGTAGTAGATGTCGCGCCGTTCCGGATACGGCCCCATCAATCCATCCAGGTAACGCGATTCGAACTTATGCGTATCTTTAACTAAAGCTTCGGCGTCGCTTACTCCGAAGTGGCTTGCGCCGGCTTTAAAAACTTTACGAAAAGTCAGCGCGCACAACGTCGTATATCCGCCCGCGCTTCCGCCCGTGATTATCATGCGGTTTGGATCCACCTCACCGGCTTGCGCCAGGAAAAGAGCTCCATTCGTACAATCGTCGACATCGACAATGCCCCACTTACCGTTCAGACGCTGTCGATACTCTCGGCCATATCCAGTGCTGCCGCCATAGTTTACATCCAGCACAGCTATCCCGCGGCTGGTCCAATACTGAACACTCAGGCTCTTTGTAGTTGAGGTCGCAGCGGTAGGTCCACCATGACTCTTGACCAAAAGTGGCGGCAGATCTCCCTCAGGCCCACGGTAGTCGCGGCTCCGCGGTTGGTAGAAAAATCCGTGAGCCCTTAGACCGTCTGTGGTTGCAAACTCGATAGCGCGGGGAATGGAGATGTACTCGCCGTGGATCTGAAGATTGTTTGAAGCACGCAATACCTCCAGGCTGCCTGTTACAAGATCGAGGCGAATGATAGATGCGGATTCAGTTGGGGAGCCGGCGCGAAAAACCGCCCGCCCTTTCGCGGCTCGGACAAACGATATGTCAGTTAGACTAGTTTCAATCGGGGTCAAGACAAGCGAACTGGTGTCAATGCTTGCAAGGCGGGATATCCCCTGTTCGATGTACGTGCAAATAATTCGTTCAGGAGATTCGAAGTCGTAGCTGGTCATTCCAAATAACCATTGAGGCACAGCAAACTCCGCCTTCATCTCAGCAACCGCTTCGATATCTCCTGCCATGTTGAAGCGGTAAAGATTCCACCAGCCAGTCTTATCTGAAACAAAGTAGAGCAAGCCGTCGGGTGACCACTCTGGTTGAAAAATCGATTCGCTCGCTGAACCAGCTACGCATTGTGCACTTGTAAGCTGTCCCTCCTTACCAAGCTTGCCGACCCACAACTCGCTGCCGTCCCACGGCATATTAGGGTGATTCCAACTGAGCCACGCTAAACGCGACCCATCCGGACTGAGCCGCGGAGATGAGTAGAAGTCATAGCCTGACGCCAGCATCTGGCCCTCATCCTGGTTTGCGTTCAAGCTGAGACTGACGATTGCATTGCTAGCCTCGCGTCCATCGACACTGTGGTCTTCACGCACACAGACAAGTCTGCCGCGACGCTCGTCGACTACAGCATCGGCATAGCGCATTTGGCCCGCCGGAGTGATCGGTCGTGGTTCAGTGTCAACGGTTTGGGAATAGAGCCTCTGATCCACAAAGTTCGAAAAATAGACAACGCTGTGGCTCACAGCATAATCGCCTCCGCCATATTCATGCGTTCGGGTCCTGACATTAAATGGCGGAGGCGTGATGTCACTGATCCTCCCGGCGTCATCACGCCTGACGACTACGTTACGTCCGCCTTCCGACGGACGCATCTCGACCCAATAGATATCGCCCCCATCAATTCTCGGCTGACTTAGGCCGACAGTTTCTCCGACGATAAGGTCAGACGTGATTGGCGATTTCCACGAGCCGTAAGGCATCTTTTCCCGTTCTGTCATTAATATTCTCCTGGTCCAGACCGGATTTTACAGGAAGGGAGCGTATTTGTGCGCACCTGGACTGCGAGAGTTCGTTGACGCCGAAATCCGTCTGCGAAGATTTTGTCACATCCTCGTGAAGGGTTTACAAGATCACTGCAACCTAAGAGGGTTTGGCAGGCGGTACGATGCGCCATCGTTAATTCTCCATGGGAGAACTGAGATAAAGGCAAAGGGCGCTGGTCTTGGGGGAGGTCAGCGCCCTTAGTTTTTCGCCTACTCCATCTGCAATTCTTACCTGAGCCGTTTCCAAAACGCTGAACCTTCGCGATCCCGAGCTGCGGTCCTGTGGCGGTGAGACTATTCTCTGACACTGTTCGAACAATATCAGTTTTTCGACTCTCCCGACTTTCATCGGCCCCGATACTTTCTTGACTAACAACTAAAAAGGGGACAACAATTCGCAACGCGCACCTACTGTTGATCTTGAAAGGTGACCCTGCCATGTTCCAAGCAAAGCTTTCCTGCCTGACCCTTTTCATCGTAGTCGCATTGGTCGCTTCAGTTTCTTTACCGCCTGCACACGCCGATACATTCCGGCCCGTGGTCCGAGGCAAGCGCGGTGTGGTTGCTGGCGGCCACCCACTTTCCGTCGAGGCCGGTTTGCGGATCCTCCAGCGAGGTGGTAACGCAGTTGACGCGGGCGTGGCAACGATTCTTGCCGCTTCGGTGATCGAGTTTTCTCACTTCTCCTTCGGCGGTGAGGTGCCAATTCTGATCAAGCTCAACAAGAAACCGGTTGCTGTTGTCGAAGGCATGGGCCAGGCGCCGATGAAAGCGACACGTGAGTTTTTTGCGAGTCGCGCCAAAGCAAAAGATGAAGGATCAACCGCGCCCGATTCCGCTACAGCGCAACGTGGTGGCGACATGGCCACAATGCCAGGTGCCAAGTCTGGTTTGATTCCCTCCACCGGACCCCTTGCGGCAACCGTTCCCGCTGTACTCGATGCATGTGTAACCGCCCTGGATCAGTTTGGAACGAAATCACTCGGCGAGGTGATGCAACCCGCAATTGAACTCGCTGATGGTTTCCCGATCGATGAGCTGCGAGTTCAATACATCAAGACGCGCTCTTCTGTTTTCTCCGCATGGCCCGATGCCAAACGCACATTTTTGCCAAACGGCGAAGTGCCAAAGGCCGGAGATATCTTTGTGCAAGCAGATCTCGCACGAACTCTGCGCGCAATCGGCAACGCGGAAAAACTCGGCGCAAAAAGGGGAAGGCATGCCGGCCTGATGGCCGCGCGTGATTATTTCTACCAGGGTCCCTTAGCGAAACGCATTGGGGATTACATGCAAAGTCATGGCGGACTACTCGCCGCGGAAGACCTGGCGCGCTTTAAGGCAAAGTTGGGCGAGCCCGTGAAGGCCGATTACCGCGGTTACGAGGTTTACAAGGCAGGATTCTGGACCCAGGGTCCAGCCATGGTTGAAACGCTGAACCTGCTCGAGGGCTACGATCTGAAAAAGATGGGCCACAACTCGCCGGAATACATTCACACCATAACTGAGTCTCTTAAACTCGCACTTGCGGACCGCGATCGTTATTACGGCGATCCAGATTTCGTCAAGATTCCGGCCGAACTGCTTTCTAAGAATTATGCGGCTCTCCGTCGACCATTGATAGAGAGCGCACATGCTTCTCTCGCCCAGCAACCAGGCGACCCCCTAAACATGAAAGCACTGCTGGCCAACGCCACTCCGCGGGTGAGTCGCATCTCAACTATTCCCGAGATTCAACGCGCGAACGATACAACCTGCGTTAACGTGATCGACAAGGATGGCAATCTCTTCAGTGCCACGCCCAGTGGGGCCTGGTTACCGGCCGTCGTTGCCGGTGACACAGGCGTGTTGATGGGCCAACGTTTGCAGTCGGCCCTCACCGACCCCAACAGCCCGAACGTAGTGGCGCCGGGTAAGCGTCCGCGCATCACCCTAACGCCCACCCTCGTGCTCAAAGACGGTCAACCCTTCATGATTCTCAGCACACCCGGTGGAGATAATCAGGATCAAGCCCTCGTTCAGGTCCTACTTAACATAATCGAATTTGGCATGAACCCGCAGGAGGCCGTGGAAGCAGCGCGCTTTGATACGCAACATTACGTCAGCTCCTTTGATGACCACGAATTCCTTGCCGGGTCGTTGAATGTCGAGTCGCGGATTGACAGCAAGGTGATCGACAACCTCAAGTCCCGCGGTCATAAAGTCAACGTGCAAACTGCCTGGGGCACGCTCTCATCACCTACTGTAATTGTCTACAACTCGCAAACCGGAGTCTCATCGGCGGGCGCAGATCCGCGACGAGGCAGGTATGCGGTCGCGTGGTGAAGTTTTCGCATTGGTGGACTCCGTGCGCGTGCCGAGAGTCAAATTATCTGCTACGATCTTCGCCATCCGAGGAGAAAGAATATGGCAGTAAAGCTAAACCCAATGGCGTTTGCTACCGCGAAAGAACTTGTCAACGAAGGACGTGTTGTCAAAGACGACAGAGATGCCTGGAGCGAACATCAACCTTCGGCCCAAGAAGAGAATGATTTCATAGAGCGGCACGGATTTGAGGAATACGCGCAGTGGCATCTTGGAATCGATAATGAGGAAAACGAGCACACCAAAAAGAGATACAGATTTCCGTACGGCGACTTCAAAAAGGTCCATCGGTGTGCAGTTCTCTCGGCGGAAAGCAGGTCGGGCCAATACAAATACTACGACATAGAGAAGGCGGTGGCCCACTTGCACGAGATGATCGACCGCATCAAGCACCAGGCAGCTAAGGCTTAAGGTTTCAGGTAGTTTCAGGTTTCAAGTTTCAGGTTTGTCACTACAGACTTTCAGTCGCAACT
>WNGF01011422.1_pt1 | contig 11545 bp, 13 predicted proteins | sample 5400641 | NCBI WGS metagenome assembly WNGF01 (sample SAMN13153371, study PRJNA577476) | soil metagenome | isolation source: 80 cm soil or saprolite under grassland replicate 2 | place: USA:California | collected 2016-06-15 | reverse complement strand
CCGCGGGCGGCACCGAGGAACCTACCCTTCGCTCGATCCTCGGCCGGTTCGTTTCATCCGCTTCGGATAGCCGGTACGGGCAGCGTCGAAGACGCGGATGCTTCGCTCCGACGCCAGCTGGCGGATGTATGTGTCCTCCTTGAGCTCGAACCTGCGCCAGTCGCCCGCTTCGTCGACGAGCACGACGGACAGCGGGCTCATCGCCGTCTTCGGTTCCACGTAGGCCTCGACGCCTCGGTGGGAGTCGAGGAACACGACGATCTCGGCGCGCTGCTCCGTGGGTCCGCCGACGCTCTTCAGCCGCCGGTACGCCTGATCCCAACGCCGATCGAATTCGTACCCGCCGGGCCGGCGCGTCGCCTTCGGGGTCCGGACGCGCGAGGCGGCTGCCCGGCCCGCCGTCTGCAGGAGCCATCTTGCAATTACGAAGACCGCGAGGAGCGCGCCGGTGCGACCGCTCACGCTCCATCAGTATTTGAAGACCCTGCGGTCAAGGGCTACACGTCCAAGCTGAGGGGCCATGGGGTTCGGTGTGGCCTGACAATGTTCATGAAACAGGTGTCTCGCCTGATGGATAGTCCTGATCCCCCGTCGTGGCCGCGGAGGCGCAGCAGGTCGAGCGAACTCGAAGAAAGACCTGGTCACGGGCCCGATCCGAGGTTCTTGTGCCCTACAGGCGTTCGTCCCTGGACACGGGGGCGACGTTCTTCGAATCGCCACTCTCTGTCTCGTCGCTGGCGTCATCTCCGCTGTTCTGATTCGAGTCGGCCACGGAGCGTAGAACCTGCCAGACATCCGCGGAGCACCACTTAGTTGGTAATGCTCCGTTTGAAGTGAACACCTGTCCGAGGATTCTCGTGTGATGCTAGGCGGGTCCGACGGTTAACCAACGGAGAACGGAGCGGTGGAGCGCCGGTTACCAGTCTGTGTCATCCTCGCTGTTTGGCTCGCCGCGTGCACATCGTCGGCACCTCCATCCGCTTCTGATTCCTCACGCTCGCCCGTTGGCTCCACCGACCGTGCCCATCCGTCGCCCGAGTGTGACGGTCATGTCAGCTTGGTGGCGGATCTGGACGGCGATGGCCTGGCTGATCTCGTCTATCACGACTACGTGCGGGGTAACCCCGAACTCGGTGTCTGCACGGCTGCCGGCTCGCGGCTGACCATCCGGGGCATCGGCCAGTCAGAGCTCCTCGAGGTCATCGCCTTGCCCACCGATGGCCGCCATGTCATCTTGTTCGGAGCAACGAGCATCTCGGCGCAGTTCTATGAGGTCGCGGTGGTAGTTCACGACCGATTGACGAAGGTCCGACTCCCAGACGGCGCGCCGCTGACGTTGAGCAACGGGCTAGAACTCGGGCGAGTCGAAAGGAGTGGAGGCGGGGGCGTTTGGCTGCGCGGAGAGCGACACCGACGACCTGGTGGATCTGGTTCGGGTCAGCGTGACAAGGAGTGCTGATCGGTTCGTTTGGCACCGCGAGCCGTTTGTCGTCCAGGGGGCGGCGGCGGCGCCAGGCTCCGCGGTATCCGGAGTGACGCCGGCGATCGGGGGAAACTCAGCGATGCTAGAACTCGCTCGGTCCCTCACAGCACCTTGTCACGTCGTGGCGCCGGAATAGCCCGAGATCACCGCGAAGGGTGTCGCTTCGTGACGAGGTGTGACTCAATGCAGTTGCGCTTCCCGCCGAAACGACATCAGAAGATCTCAACGTTTGGATCATCCGCCCTGATCCAAACTTGAACTCCGCGATGAGGATGTCCCGGCGGACCCCGAGCCATCCGGCCGATTGCCAGGCCAGCGAGTAGCCACTTTGATCGATCGTCAGTCGCTCCTCGTGCGTCCCGTCCGGGCGGATCGAGTAGACCTGATAATCCGCGGTATCAACCGTGAGCTGAGTCGTCGCGCGGAAGGCGATCATCGTGCCATCGGGGGACCACACCGGGGTATTCTCAGCTCGGTCCGTCGTGGGCGTGAGTTTGGTTGAGCCGGATCCGTCCACATTCACGATGTAGAGGTCGTACTGGCCCTCGGCCGTCTCGATATAGGCCTCGAAGGGCAGCTGCGTCCCATCGGCTGACCAGAGGGGCTGGATGGGATAGACGCCCTTCTCCTGGAACACCTCACGCTCCTCGGAGCCGTCGGCGGCCATCACAAACACGGAGTTCACCTCGCCGTCGGTCCGCTCGAACCCGATCCGCGCGCCGTCGGGCGACCACGAGGGCTGATCGTCCCATCCCGGCGCGTTCGTCAGCTGCGTCGTGTCCGTGCCGTCGGGCGCGATCGTGTACAAGTCCGAGCCGTGGGAGACACCCATCGTGAACAAGATCCGGCTTCCGTCGGGTGACCACTCCGGCCGGAGGCCGCCGGCGAGCCACCGGAACCCGGTGCCGTCCGCGTTCATGACGTACAGCCCGTTGGTCTTGCCGTCGTCGCCCTCGAACGCGAGCATCGTGCCGTCCGGCGACCAGACCGGCGGCCCCTGCGAGGCTCCGCGGGCGACGTCGTCGGGGTCTTGGTCAGGTTGCGGAGGTCCGAGCCGTCCGCGTTCATGACGTAGACGTCGTAGTTCGCGCCGCCGCCCGGTGACGACCCTTCTTGGTCGTACCCCATGAAGGCTATCCTCGCGCCGTCTGGGCTCCACGCCGGAGCGTACCCAGCCACGACCAGGCTCTTGTCGTAGCCGTCCATCACATCGCGAACGCTCGTTCCGTCCGGGGCCATGGTGCAGATGCGGTAACCGCATCCGAACGCGAGCAGTCCGTTCGCTCGACCACCCCCGACCGCTCCCGTCGGGCTCGACTGCGCCCCCGAGGTCCGTTGCCCGGCCGAATCCGGCCGGAGCGCGAGGACCACGAACCCCAAGTCCGGCGATGGCCACGCCGAGAGCAACGGCCACGGTCAGCACACGCCCCTCGGGTCCAGGATCAGAACGGTTCATGACCTGTTGGAGGTGACTGCTCCGCTGCGGAAACGGTTCCATCGCGACATCCAGTCGGTTCCGTCACGAAACGACACTCATCGGCCGTTCTTGATCTCGAAGGCCCGACCATGGAAGAGCGCCCACGGCTCGTCTTGTCCGGTGGGATGGAACGGAAGGAGTGCCCTGCGCACCGCTTCCGATGGGGTCGTGATAGGCGTTACGCACACAGCAAGAGCCTCCCGACCCGTTGCTCCGCTGGTACCAAAGTGCTTGAGGGCCATCGCTCGACATCGTCGTCGTTCACCAGGTAGACGTACCGCTCGCCCTGCGAAGGGCTCACCCAAAGCTCCCACTCCTCGCGGTGGAAGCCTGTCGAGCGAGCGTCCTCGGGGAGAATGGCATCGGCGTCGAACTCCTTGGCGAGTTCGGGAGCGACAACTCCCTTGGGGTCCCTGATGTACTGTCGAATGTGAGCGGCCGTCTCCGTCGGCTTCCCGATGGGCCACGCGACGTAAAGGAATACCGCCGATTGCCACCCGCAATGCTCCGCTCCAGCGAGAACGTGCAGCACGAGCGGCTCACCTCCTGGGACACCGTCCGGAAGCTTCCGCCCTTCGGCATCCTCCCAGGCGCCGACGAACCCGGAGCCTGATGAGCACGCGACACCCATCAGCAAGGCCAGGACCACCGCTAAGGAGCCAAAGATGGACCGCTTGATCGCAGAGACCTCCTGCTCGCATGATGGTGCAGCCTCTGACGTGACTGCAAGAGCGTCGCGTCGGGTTCCGACCGCGATCGCGCGAGCCGGAAGATGTCCCTTCCGGTTGGAAGCGACATTCTCGCGCAAGCCCTCCAACTGCGGCTCCCTTCATCCGAAAGGTCACGGAGCCAGCAGCATCCATCCGGTCTCGTTCGCGTTCCCTCAGGATGGCGACCCCCGGCGCGGTCATGCAGCGGGCAGGAAGCGACATCGAATCCTGCATTCCAGGCAGTCTCTAGGCGCCCTGACTAGTCCGGGTTCGAGACGATCGCATTCTATGTAGCGTCCTTTGGCGGCCAGGGTCGTTGGATGGCCGGGTACACGCTCGCGTCGAGCACGACTCGATGGCCGAGCGGAGAAGGGAGCTGAACCTCGAACGGGAAGCTCGGGTTGCCCGGGCAGGTCTGACCGCCCGAGACGGGCTCGACCAGGATCACGATCGAAACCCACTCGTCCGTCTCGTCGAGGACGACGGTCCGGACATCGCGCCCGTCGGGAGGTCGACCGCCCGCGCAGTTCACCTCGGTCGCGAGGACGCGCAGCCCCGCTGACTCCGGATCGGGCTGGTGCGCCGGGTCGAGGGTGAACCGAGCGTTGCCCCATCCGGGCGCGCTGAGTTCGATCCGACACTGACCCCAGCCACGCGGCAGCCAGCTGCCGTTGTTCCACTCAAACGATGCATCCGCGTATGGCGGCGAGACGTCGTTGTTCGATCGCGCACGGCCGAACAAGACGAGTGACCGGGAGGTCTGATCGGCGATGAACCATTCGTAACCGTCGAAGAATGTCCGCCACCGTCTATGGCTGCGAAGTCGACTTCGCTCCACTCGGCGAACTCCCGGAAGGCCGACGTGTCGGGAGGCAGCGCCGAGAACGTAGCGCCACCGCAAGCCGCTTGAACGTCCTCCTTTAGGTCAACTCCTTGCTCGTGGCTCCCAGCCGGACCTGCTGGCCCCGCATCGGCGCAGGCGACGAGGACGACAAGCGACAAGACTGCCGCGACTGCCCACAGGCGTGATGGGACTTTACGACACCCTGTGGAACCTGTTGCATGAACCCTCGACGTGCTCGTGTCAGAGCCCCGCATGGGCGAGAATCACAGCAGAGTTAGCTCTCACCGGAGGTCCCCGTGGCTTACAACTTCCTTCCTGTCGAGCGGGACCAGTCCTTCTTACTGCCCCCGAGCATGACGGACTGGCTGCCCGAGGATCACCTAGCCTTTTTCGTGCTCGACGTGGTCGAGAACATGGACCTTCGGCCCTTCTACCTGGGCTACCGCCAGGATGGATGGGGTGGCGCCGCCCACGAACCCAGGATGATGGTGGCGCTCCTGCTCTACGCCTACTGCGTCGGGGAACGCTCGAGCAGGAAGATCGAACGCCGCTGCGAGGAGGACATCGCCTTCCGCGTCATCTGCGGGAACAACTCACCGGACCACACGACGATCGCCCGGTTCCGAAGGCAGAACGAGCGGGCCCTCGCGAGCTGCTTCACCGAGGTCCTTCGGCTCTGCGCAGAGGCCGGTCTCATACGCATCGGCCCCCTGGACGGAACGAAGATCTCGGCCAACGCATCCCTTCGCGCCAACCGCTCCAAGGAGTCCATCGAGGCCGAGGTCGCGGCCATCCTCGCCGAGGCTGCGGCCGTCGACGGGTCCGAGGACGACGCCTTCGGCGAGGGCGTGAGGGGGGACGAGCTGCCAGAGTCCATGCGCGCAAGGCAGGGGCGCCTCGCGAGGCTCGCCGAGTGCAAGGCCCGCCTTGAATCCCAGGACGTGGCGAGGGTCCACGAGGCCGAGCTTCGCCGCCGCGAGGCCATCCGGGAGCAGACCGGTCACAGACCCGTCGGTCGCCCGCCCAAGCAGCGCAGACCCACCAAGAACTCCCTCGTCGCGAACCCGACCGATCCTGACTCGCGGGTGATGAAGACCAGGTACACCTACCTGCAGGGCTACAACGCGCAGGTCCTGGTAGCCGAGGATCAGGTGATCGTCGCCGCGGCGATCACCCAAGAACCCGCCGACATGCATCAGCTCCACCCGATGCTCGAACGGGGTCGACGCGAACTCCACGCCGCGAAGATCGAAGGAGGGATCGGCGTGGTCCTCGCCGATGCCGGTTACTACAGCGAGCGGAACCTCGAGGCCTCCGAGAGCGCTCCCGAGCGGTTCCTGGTGGCCGTCACCAACGAGCACGATCAGCGCACCGGGGTATCCACCACCCCAGGCGCGCACAAGGGATCGCATGGGCTGCTGATGCGAGACGAGCTCGCCCGCGAGGAAGGCCGGTTGCTCTACGCCAAGAGGGCTGGGATGGTCGAGCCGGTGTTCGGCCAGATCAAGGAGGCGCGGGGAGCGAGAAGGTTCGCCCGACGAGGGCTGCGCGCGTGCGATGCCGAGTGGAAGTTGATCTGCGCGACCCACAACGTGCTGAAGCTGTGGCGGTGCTCGCGAACATAGCCCCGGCGACTCGGTTCGCGATCGTCTCGCCAACCGAGAACCGAGCGTGAAAGCGGATCGAGCATCTCACTGGCGCGATTGATGCGGACTTCCTGCAACAGGTTCTGTGGGGGTCCGAAATTCGGATCCGTCGTTGGGACTGCGGCAGTCGCAGTCGCCTTCACGAACGAGAGGGCCTACTCGACCGCCACCAGCACCTCGTTGTGCTCGGTCGTGAATTCCTCGACGACCTCGGCTCGACTGGCTCGCTTCCCGACCAGCGCCCTCCTGCCCTTGGGTGCGATATCGATGAGGAACTCCACGCCCAAGGCGTCCGAGATCCGGGCGAGGGTGTCCCAGCTCGGGATCTTCTCCCCCGCCTCCAGGCGGGCCACCGCGGGCTGCTTCATCTGAAGGATCCTCGCGAGGGCCGTCTGCGACAGCGCGTGCTCGGCCCGATAGGCCACCAACCGAAGGGCCACGGCGCGGGCTAGGGCCGTCTTCTCCCACCGCTCCCGGAACGCCGGGTCCTTGAGGTGGCCGGCGAGGACCTGCTTGCGGGTCTTCAGCTCGGCAAGCTTCACGGTCACGTCCTTTCTCAACTCCCTTCCACCGCATCCAGGCGGCGCTCCGCCCGACGGACCGCCCGGTCGAAGCCTCGGCGGTCGACGGCCGCTTCGGGGCCGACCGCTGCGATCACCAATACCTCTCCGATCCGCCGGTAGAACGCCCGCCACGGACTGCGGCCGCTCCTCGGCCGGAGCTCCCTCAGGTTCTGGGCGCCCCGCACGTCGCTCTGGTGCGGGAACGGCAGACGCATCCCCAACGCATCGAGCTTCTCGACCGCGTGGTCCATGGCCGCTCTCTCCTGCTCCGGAAGCGAGGCCAGCTCGGCCTCGGCCTCCGGATGGAAGAGGACTTCCACGCTCAAACTATAACACAAGTGTTATAGACCCGGGGTCGGATCAGCCGTTCACCCGGACAGTGCCGGATGCGTCGGAGAGTGCCGAGGAGAGAAACCGGTAGGTCCACTCCTCGGCGAAGCGCCGGGAATCGGCGAACACGACGCGGACCTCCAGGTAGCGCACCTCGAGGCGGGAGAGCTGGTCGGCGAGCCAGGCCCCAGAGACGTGCTCCAGCTTGTACAGGCCCGAATACCTCCCCTCCACAACCACGGCTGCGAGGGGAAGCTCCGAGAGCCGCTGCATCTGGAAGGCGAGAGTCCCGTCGGAGAGGGTGGCGGCGAGGTTCTCCATGGTCTTGCGCTCCACGGCCGCGAGGAGGGTCCCGTCCTCCTCCTGCACGGCTGCGTAGTCCCCCGCCGGAAGGGCCGTCCGGACGGTCTCCGCCCCCTGGGCGGCGAAGCGGTACGGGTACCGCTCCCTGGTGTCGACGGCGATCCTCACGGCTCCCTCGAGCGTCCGCCGGCGGGGGATCCTGCCTCCGGGGTTGGCGCCCCGGGCCGTCTTCTGCGTCTGCCAGAAGATGGCTGGGCGACCCTTCACCTCGGTGAACACGAACTGGGACCGGGCCAGGCGAGGTCGATCCAGCACCAGGTCGATTGCCGCTCCTCGTCTGCGGCAAGAGGCGACCGGAACCTCCTCGAGGACGTCGGCATCGTTCGGCCACTCCCCTTCGAACGGATGGCAGTACACGCGGGAGACGGCGGGCCAGGTCTCCCGGACCTTCAGCACCACTCCATCTTCCAGTGGAAGCCTGAGCAAGTAGGGCAACTTGCTGTCCTCCTCCGGGTTGCGGGCGACCACGAAGACCGACCGATCCTTCATGCCGCGGAACAGTAGTACTCGTGGATCACGCCGCCCAGGACATCTCGACGAATGGGATCGAAGACCGGTGGGGGCGGTGGCGATGCCCGATCCGTGCGGGGTGCATTCGGAGGGACGAGCGCGAGCGAGCGGTGGGGACGCTGGGCGTTGTAATGCGCCACGTACTTGCGCAGGACCCACTCGAGGTGGCGGCGGCCGAACACGAGCACGCGATCCAAACACTCTTCGCGGACCGTGCGGACCCAGCGTTCGGCGAAGGCGTTCGCTCTCGGCGCGCGTATCGGGGTCTGGACGACCTTCACGCCCTCGGAGCGGAAGACCTCGTCGAAGGGGCCGGAGAACTTCGAGTCCCGGTCTCGGATCAGGAACCGGGCGTCCTGAAGCCGCTCCCCCACCGCCAGGTTGCGGGCCTGCTGGGTGACCCACGCGGAGTCAGGATTCCTGGTCACGCCGAGGATGTGCACCCGGCGAGACCCCAGCTCGATGGCGAAGAGTGCGTACAGGGTCCGCAGCCACGCGGTCTCGATCGTGAAGAAGTCGGAGGCCCATATGCCCTGGGCCTGAGCTCGGAGAAACTCGCTCCAGGAGGGACCGCTCCGCCGTGGAGCGGGCGGAAGTCCCGCTCGCCTGAGGATCGTGCGGATGGTAGCGGCGCCGATCCGGACACCGAGCTTTCGCAGCTCGCCCTGGATGCGAACGCACCCCCACCTGGGATTCTCCCGCCCGAGCCGAATGACCAGGTCCTTGATCCGGGGATCGAGCGGCGGACGTCCAAGAGCTCGGCGCCGGCGATATGTCCATTTCCTCCTCACCAGCTCTCGATGCCACCTGAGCAGCGTCTGGGGCGTCACGAGGAGGCAGGACCACCGGTCCCGAGGAAGGAACCGGCTCGCCGCCGCGAGCATCACGCGGTCCATCCGCCGGAAGCGCGGCCGGCCAGCCTTTCGCCGGAGGACGCCGAGCTGGTGACGAAGCACCGCGTTCTCGATCTCGAGCGCCGACACGGACGATCTCGCCGCGAACGTACTCAGGAGCCTTCGGGCGACAGGGTAGATCAGGAAGAAGAGCATCGGGGCATGCTACGGATCGGTCGGGCGGCCAGCGAACCCGAGTTTCTGCGCCCTACACCGACTCGCGCCGCTCCTGGCTGCCACCGGGTCCACGCTGACCGAGGAGTTCGGGATCGGCATGGTGTCGGCCGCGGAGCTCCTCGCCGCGGTGGGTGATCCCTCGCGGTTCAAGACGGAGGGCTGCTTCGCCAGATGGTGCGGTGTGGCACCGGTCGCGGTCTCCTCCGGTGAAGGTGACGGCGATCCGGTCCGGCACCGGCTCGATCTCCTCGGCGACCGGCAGGTCAACCGGATCCTGTACACGATGTCGGTCACCCAGGCCCGTCACCTGCCTCTGGCCAAGGAGTACATGGCTCGGAAGCGCTCGGAGGGGAAGTCGAAGAAAGAAGCGCGCCGAGCTCACAAGCGACAGCTGGCCAAGCGGATCATCCGGCGGATGTGGGCCGACCGGAGGCGACTTCGGACCCTGGACCAGACCCTTCAGCCAACCTCCTCCGTCCGTGTTGCTTGACAAAGGAGCTTCGAAACGTGCTCTCGGTGGTTCCCAAGCAGGCCCAGGACGCCGTGGCCGCGATCGTCACTCGACGGATGAAAGAGTCAAGGACCTTGCGGCATCTTCCGGCTTTCTTCCGTGCGGAGTAGGCTCAGTTCCGGGCGTGGTCGACCCCGGAGCGAAGAGCAGGGTGCTGGGGCTGCAAGCCCTGCCGCGCAGCTTTGCCCTTTGAGGGCCTCAAGAGTCGCGCCCCGGTGGCGGCGGCCACGCCCACTTTCGTCGCCTCCACAGTTTCCGGTCCCTTCGGCCGCCAGTTGGCTACGAGCTGCCGGTACGCATGCTCCGCCTGTTCGGCGATCTCCCGTTCCCGCCGGCGGACTTCTTTCAGCGAGTAGGTTGCCGCCTTGCCCTTTTGTCCGCGCCTGGCGGCCATGCCGGCCCGAAGCTCGAGGGCTCGGAGCTTCTGGGCGGTGAGGGAGGGGCGGGCGAAGGCGTAGTCCTGCTCTTTCACGACGAGGTGCCAGCACAACACGATGAGTTTGCGGGCGGTGGCCACCACGGCGATCTGCATCCCCCGCCGCGCCCTGATCCTCTCGTAGAAGGCCCGCAGCGGCCCTGGGATCTTGGTCGCGACCCAGGCCGCCTCGACGAGCATGCCCCGCGCGTGGGCCCTCCCTTGCTTGGTGATCCTGCCGTGGGAAGCGGGCTGACCCCCGGACTGACGCACCCTGGGGTTCAGTCCCATGTAGCTCACCAGTCGCTCCGGCGAGGGGAAGCGGCTGAAGTCCCCGATGGCGGCCACGATGGCAAGGGCCACCGTGGCATCGACGCCGGGGATGGTCATGAGCCGGTGCACCTCTGCTCGCTCCAGGCCCACTCGCCCGAGCTCGGCGTCCACCAGGCGGAGTTCCTCGCCGTAGAAGTCGAGCTGGCGAAGGAGAGCATGAACGGCTTGTCGCTCATCAGGGGGGAGGTCTTGCTCCCCGAGCCAGGCCCGGCCCTTGTGACCGAACAGGTCGGCTGCCGAACACCTGGGGATGAGATTGCGGTGCAAGATGGCCTGGACCTGGTTCTTCAGCCTGGTCCGCTGGCGCACGATGTGGGCCCGTCGGGCCACCTGGCGCCGGAGAGCGTGCGTGTCCTCATCCGGCAGCCACACCGGAGGGAGGTAGTCGGCCGCGAGCAACTGGGCGAGGATCTCCGCGTCGACCTTGTCGGTCTTCACCTTGGCCTCGGCGATGGCCCGGGTCTTCTGCGGATTCGACACCACCACGCGGGCGACATGGCGCTCGAGCAGGGTGGCGACGGCATAGGTGTTGCAGGTGGCCTCGAGGGCTACCTCGTCGTCGGGCCCGAGGCTCTCGGCGAAGATCCTCAGCTCCTCGGGCGTCGTCTTGATCTGACCGGCTTGCCGAACCACCCCGTCCTCCCAGATCGCCACCTGGGCGAACTCCCGGTGGACGTCAAGCCCGATGCATCGTCGCACGCACCCGGGCCAGTCGCAGGGGCGGCCAAGTACTAACGCGGGCTCGCAGCCCATCGAATGTTCATCGGCCTGCCCGTCCTGCGTTGCTCCCCGATGCCCCTGTCCCGGACGGTCGCACCGTACTTCTCGACCCCGATGCCTCCAAGCATCTCCGGCCGATCTTTGGGCTCAAGTGGCATCGTGCTCTTTCATACTGGTTACGAACCCGCTCGAGCGGCTGCACAAGGAGATCAAGCGCCGGACCCGCGTCGTCGGGATCTTCCCGACCCGGGATTCGCTGATGCGGATGGTAGGGACGCTGCTCGCCGAGCAGGACGACGAGTGGCAGGTCTCAGACCGTCGCTACTTCAGCGTCGGTTCGATGGCGAAGGTGGACACCCTCGAAGGAGGTGAGGACACCAAGGAGCTGCTCGCTCAGATCGCATGAGGAGCGAGGATGGCGGAGCCTAATCTCCACCACTTGATGCCATGAAGGAGCGGGCCTCCCGCTCCCGTGCTTAGAGCGGACTACCGTCCGCTCGGGCAAGCGACAGGAAGGAGGCCCATTCATGGTCTACGTCGGAGTCGACCTCCACCGCAAGCGGTCCCATG
>WNGF01010437.1_pt1 | contig 11545 bp, 15 predicted proteins | sample 5400641 | NCBI WGS metagenome assembly WNGF01 (sample SAMN13153371, study PRJNA577476) | soil metagenome | isolation source: 80 cm soil or saprolite under grassland replicate 2 | place: USA:California | collected 2016-06-15 | reverse complement strand
AGCATTTGTATATTCTGATCATACGATCAAGCCTAGGCCCGTCTCCACCTAATGCTGGCAGATACACCGTTGCCTCACGGTTTCGGCGCCGCTCTTGCGAGCGTGGATACATTTTCCAAGGGCTCCAGAACAGTTCGTTGCCTCCCCGCTCTGCCTTGTAGGCTACGTGCGATGGGACGCACGGTCTGATCGAGTTCCTCCTCTCCAGACAATCATCTTCAGCAGCTTTACAGGTCGCACTAAGGGTTGCCGACCATCCGGGAGTTAAACCTTGGAAGCCTTGACCAAGTATGAATAGAACCACTCTTCTTGAGATTACCGAGCGAGCCCCTGCGCTCATTATCGTCTTGCCGACAGACGCTTCAAGTGCGAGCGCCCCCAGTTACACATCATTTCGACCACTGGGGCGAGCGTCCGTCCATACGAGGAGAGTGAATAGTAAACGCATGGCGGAATCGTTTTCTTATCGTCTCTTTCGACGATGCCATCGGCAACAAGTTCCTGAAGATGCCGGATCAGCATGCGCTCTGTGATCCCCGGGATGGAACGCTTGAGTTCGCTGGTGCGTCTCGGCCCATCCAGCAGACGCCACAGAATCGTACCTTTCCAACGGCCGTCCATGACTCGCATCATCGCGTCGACGGGGCACTCGCCCACTTCCTTTTTCGAGACTGGCATTTCTTTCTCCTACACTGACAAATATGACAGTACATTGAAATTTGTCAGTACACATCATACACTTTGGGTCATGGAGGATTCAATGAGCAACGAACATCTCCCACGGCTCTTCGCGCAAGCGCTAAACGACAAACGTGTTGAACTCTTCGATGAGTTTATCCACCCGGAGTACAACAACCACAACGCATACGTAGAGCCGGGTCAGGCGGGTGTTAAAGCATTCTTTCGGCACTACCTCGACGCATTTCCCGACACGAAAGTTGTGATGGAGGACGTGATCGAATCGGGCGATCGCATCAGCGCCCGCTTCACCTACAAGGGGACCTTTAGCAAGCCATTCATGGGCTATCGGCCCAACAGTGCAGCAATCCAAATGCGGAGTATCGACATCTGGCGCGTCCAGGACGGGAAGTTCATAGAACACTGGGACGAACTTAATCTGCTGGAAGTATTCCAGCAGATAGGCGCAGCGACGGTGAGAAAGCCGGAGGAACGATGAACTATCTGATATGGCCGGTGTCTCTGATTGGCATCCTAAGCACGGCAGTGGTTTGTGGCACGGACATGTTCTTCTTGACTGTCGGCCGCCCCGCTCTCAGGTTGGCTTCGCCGTCGGCCGGAACCGAAGTCATGGGATTTATCCATCTCTTCGGCGACGCGCGGATGCCGGTCTGGGGCATCTCGGCGATCTTGTCGAACTTCCTGCTCGCCCTGTTCAGCGGGAGTGGACATCGCGGATTCTATTTCGCCTCTCTCTCTATGCTGATCCTGTTCGTCGTTATCTACAATCGTTTGTCAAAGCCAATCAATCGGCTTCAAACCGAAGCGGCAAAAACGGGAGGAAGGCTCGACAATGCTCGAGAGCTGCAGGCGTCGTGGGATCGATCGGTGATGATCCGTACTCCGCTGCTCGTTGCGTCCCTGCTCGCCCAGTGCCTAGCATTGCTAGCCACTTCGGCGTAAATGCGCCCGTATGCTCACCTTTCAATAGCAAGGAGAGGCGCACGCTGACAATTTGCGGATTCATGGCTTGCAGCTCGACATGCGGACTTTTCACGACACTGCGACTATTCCCGTATAACGGGCGACTCTTCCCTTATCGGTGATTGGGGAAGGCTAGCGACCAACCGGACACAATCCGGTCTCAGACTCCCCCCTCGACTAAAGAGAAGAAATGTGGGATAAGCTGACTCAGAGGGACGATTATGCAGCAGCGTACGATCAGGGTCAATGCTTCGGAAGAGATCATCAAGATTGGTCCGTTAGGGATCCGATTCCTCCTCACCAGCGATGATTCCAGCGGGAGCGCCTCGGTCTTCGAGGTTCTCGTCCCGGTCGGCCAGAAGTTGGCGGCGCCCGCCCACAAGAACAATGCCTATGAGGAGATCCTCTACGGTATCGAGGGCGTCCTTACCTGGACGGTCGACGGCACGCCTATCGAGGTTGGTCCCGGGCAGGCGCTGTGCATCCCCCGTGGCGCGGTGCACCGCTTCGATAATCTCGGCAACGAGGATGTGAAGCAGCTCGCCGTTATATCCCCCGCGATAATGGGCCCCGCGTACTTCCGAGAAGCTGCCGAAGTAGTAGACGCCGCTGGCGGTGGCCCGCCCGATCGCGCGAAAATGATGGACGTCTTCCGGCGTCATGGCATGACGGTGGCCGCGCCCCCGCCCGCTAAGTAGCAGCCGGTTGGTATGGTTTCGACCCAACGCCCGGCCCTACCGGTTCAGCACGCGGATTTCGGTTCGATGATGGACAAACAGGAACAAACGGAAATTACTTCTTGATTAACGACGATCCGGGCAGGAATTCCGAATGGCGGAAGTTAGCGCTAGCCTTCCATGAAGTACTCAATTCTTTAATCGCTTAATGGCCTCTTCTAGTGCTGCATCCCTGCCGTTTTGCAGGTCTGCATCAGAGAAGAAGGGCACGGGAATGTCGGGAGACACTCCCGTTCCGTCAAAGGCCCGGCCGTCAGCGGTCAAATAAATCTCGTTCGGCAAATGGAAGCGCCACCCGTTTGGCAATGAGCGGCTAAGAATATCGGAGAAAACTCCTTGTGTATTGAGCCCAACTAGCGTTACCCGCGGTTCTCGACCAAAGAGAGCCATTGCGAAAGTCTCACCGGCGCTCACTGTGTCTGGACCAATAAGCAAAACCACTCTTCCCTGAAATCCAGGCCGTGCACTCGGGACCACCCAACTCGCTTGTTGCTCGGTGAAATGCAGAGGAGCGTCAAGTTCTGTGCTATTTCGTGCGATCTTGGCATAGGCGAGATATCTCTTCTCGGTTAACCGGGAGGCAATTTCGATGCCAAGGGGATCGTCCCCACCATGATTTAGTCGCACATCAATCACCAGACCGCTTATTTTTTCCCTGCTGCTAAAAATTGTGTCAAGACTGTTTTGGAGGCATTGAAGTTCAGCCGCATAACCTTCCACGTCCGCGTAGTCATAGAAGGTGGTCACCCGCAAATAACCAATGGCGCTCTGGACAATCCCGAACTGAACGTGACCCTTGCAATATGCACGCAATCCTCCATGCACATACTTCGATTCAATGATCGAACCCGCTCGCTTCCAATTGTTTTCTTCGAGATGATTCGCATCGTTGCGCCATCCGTCAAATTCTGCGTTGATATCTGCCGCCTCTAAGCCCGTGTGCGAGTCCTGCAGTGGTTCGATCATTTGTCGCAAAATCTGAAACAACTCAGTCGGCTTCGTGCCCGCGGTAACTTCTGGCTTAAACTTCTTGTCAACCGCACGCCAATCTGTTTTGTGAAGCGCAAAGAAAGGATACTGTTCAGCAAAGGTTTGCCAAAAAATGGAGAAGGTCTCTTGAGGAGTACTGGGTGGCGCACTCTTGCAAGTATCGGGTCCCTTGGAAGTGCGGTGCAGAATGATGTCTGAAGCGGTGCCATCGGTATGCATGCGGAGGACGTTCGGATCGTCGGTGCGGATAATCCTGATGGTTTGATGTCCTGACATGAAAAGGATCGTGGACTCTCGGCCTTCGTTTTCAGTCCGTCTTGCTGTTCGCGAGGGTATACAGCTAATTGAAGTCAACTCATACGTACGGAGCATGGTGTCGTCAAATCGAACAAAGAGTCCATACCCGTCCGAAAGCCACAACTCTTCTGGAGTCTTCGTCTGGATTGGCGTCTGTAGGACTCCTGATAGCCACAATGAAAATGAAATCAGCGTTGCGGAGATGAGTGTCATCGGCAGGACCAACGGAAAGAATAGTTCAACCTGCGCGATGCTGACTAGCCGTTTCTCGTTTTGAGCACGAATAACGAGCGACTCTGACCTTATAGTCGCGGCCCTACTTGATCATTGATCGGTGGCACGGAGGCCACCGGTCATGAAGCAGAAGCCAAGTTCCAGAAGAAGACGCAGTAGCACCAAATCCGCCCTACGCTTGCCCGACCTGGAACACGCCAAGGCCGTTGTGTTGAACAGCCTCAACTCAGCAGACGCAAAGCGGGGTTATCGTCACGCCATCGATGAGTTCGTTGACTGGTATTGCTCGGAACCGCGCTTGGCCTTCAACAGGATCGTGGTCTTACGTTATCGATCTCATCTCGAATCCCGTCAACCCGCCCCCGGAACCAGGTTCTCGCCGTCACAACAAGGGCATTCGATACACACAACGTTCACTCGGAATAGCAGATCTAATTCCGAAAGCTGACCCGCAAGACACGGTGGTAAACATCGCGCGAACTCTACTCGCGCAGAAGGATGCTCCTGTTTGCCAACCGACCTCCTTGACTCGGAGCAGCGTTGCCGCCGTGGTCGCTGCTGCCTGAGCACGAACTCAGGTTGGATTCGGCGGGACCTACGCTGCCTAAGCCAAGCCGAGCAATCGCGATTGTTAGAAGTATCGGGCTAGCGATAACCGTGGTCGCGAACGAGTTGATAGTCTTGTACTCGATCTGTCCTGTGCGCACGCCTGGAAATGCGCAGTGCCAGCCTCCTTCTACTCAGAAATTCCCAGCGGGGTTCCATGGGCTTCCCGCGGGCGCAAATAATAAAGGACACCCGCCAGCGCCAACCGCACTAAAGAGCGTGCCCAAATCAAATAGCCCGGATAGAGTCTCTGCACATCCAAGGTATAAAGAGACAAGAGCGGCGTGACCGCCAGTATGCAGAGGCCCACAGTCATCCCATCAATGATCGCCACGTTGCGCTCTGGGTCGCGCGAGGCAAAGAAAAGCATCGCGCTCAGGGCGAGCGCCAGACCTCCCATCTCCTTCACCGCCGCGAGAAGCAAAGTGGAGATTTCAGCGTCGGGAGGATGCATGAACATACGCATGATGAGGGGCTTACTACTGAAGATCAGAAGTATGCCCGCGACCGCGAGCAGTATGGAGAGAAAACCCAGCACAATCCGTAGCACACGATAGGGTGGTTTTGACATGGAACCGTCCCTCCCTTCACTGAAGTACCAAAATACGGCCAAAAACCTATTTCGCGCGCATTTTACGCCAAATTCCAGCCGGTTGAACCTCGCAGAATGTGATCAGGATCTCCTGAAAAAACCCGCGACCACCTACGAAAACGCGTGACCGCCGGGTGGGATTCCGGTCCAAACTCCGCACTGGCGTGCGGCGTCGCAGTGAGCTTCGAAAAAATCGCTGCGGGTTAGGGAATCCAAGCAATGTCCTGTCTCATCCCATGAAATGTGTTCGAGTGAGGGGGGTGCAGTTGATGGTGCCGCATTTGATCATCGTCGGTGGTGGCTTCGGAGGACTCTCTGCGGCTCGTGCCTTGCGCGGTGCTGCGGTTCGCGTGACGCTGATTGACAAACGGAATTATCATCTCTTTCGCCCTATGCTGTACCAAGTTGCGACGGGACTGCTTTCGGCCGATGAGATTTCAGGGCCGTTGCGTTCAATCCTCAGTCATCAAGAGAATATTGATGTGTTGCTCGGTGAAGTCACGGGTATCAGCCCGAAGCAACGCATCGTTCATTTGAAACAGAGAGACTTAGCATACGACTTCCTCATCCTGGCGACTGGCATCCGGTACAACTATTTTGGGCACGACGAATGGCGTCCGTTCGCACCTGGCCTCGAATCACTCGATGATGCCGACGTGATTCGAAGTAAAATCCTGCTTGCGTTCGAGCGGGCTGAAGCAGTGGCGTCGACACCCCAAGCGCAGCAAGAAGTCCCGACTGAGGAAATTCGCCGCCTCCTGACGTTTGCACTCGTGGGCGCCGGAACGGTCGGCGTCGAGATGGCCGGCACGCTTGCCGAAATGTCGCGGATGGCTTTGGCGCATGACTTTCGGCATATAGATCCCAGAACAGCTCGGATTCTTCTATATGAGGCTGCGCCTCGCATTCTGCCCACATTTCCCGAGGTTCTTTCCCTCAAAGCGCAACGGCACCTGGAGAGCTTGGGCGTTGAGGTTTTCACTAACGCTCGAGTTACAAGTGTGGATTCGGACGGAATTTTCGTCGGCGGACAAAGAGTTCCGGCCGGCACCGTACTGTGGGGAGCTGGTGTGGTTGCGTCTCCGGCGGGGCAGTGGTTAGGTGCGGAAACCGACCAGTCCGGGAAGATCATGGTGGAACCGGAGTTGTCCGTACGTGATCATCCGGAAATTTTTGTAATTGGCGATACCGCTCATGTCGTCGCTCCGGTTCGAAACTTATTTGGAATCAAATCCCGAACGCCGATGCTCATGCCCGGAGTAGCGCAACCCGCGATACAGGAAGGTAAATACGTTGCGGACGTCATTCGACGCCGTGTGGCGGGGCGCGCACAACCGGAACCTTTCTGGTATTGGGACAAGGGTGATCTCGCGATCGTCGGCCGGACATACGCCGTCGCCGACTTGCGCTTCAGGCGGCTTGCGGGTTTCGCGGCGTGGGTAATCTGGGCAGTCGTGCACATTTACTTTCTCATTGGATTCGCAAATCGTCTGTTTGTGCTGCTGCAGTGGGGGCTAGATTTCCTGACAAAACGTCGTCGAGTGCGAGTCCTGTCGGAGGAACCTCTATCGGCGCACAACTTGATCGATCCAGCAGCCTGAGATTTTTTGAAAGCCACTGGGAAACAGCCTCTCTACATGGTTTACCTGATTGACCCAGATCAAGATTTGGCATTTCCTATACGCGGGAGCGGAATCCGCGAGATAGATCGCTACTTCGCTACTTGTCGGCTGCGCATTTAGCGCCTTCCGCGTTTGCATTTTTCCCTTGCAGCTCGATACGCGGGTTTTTCCACCCGCCAGACAAAAACCACATTGTCCCTATTGAGACCTTAGCCATGGAGATTTTTCACCATGGTGAAAGCGGTATTGATTGCGGAGAACTACGCGCTCACACGTCAAGCGACTCTTTAACGAGTACGAGAGACCCAGGGCCCTGAAATGCCTTGGTCAAGGAGACAACTATGAGAATCGTAGTGATCGGTGGTACTGGACTCATCGGATCCAAGCTCGTAAACAAGCTTCATGAGCATGGACACGAAGCGGTAGCGGCGGCACCCAACACCGGGGTCAACACCCTCACGGGCGAGGGACTGGCGGAAGTGCTGAAAGGAGCTTCGGTCGTCGTTGACGTATCAAACTCCCCTTCCTGGGACGACGGGGCAGTGCTGAAGTTCTTCGAGACATCAACTCGCAACCTCCTCACCTATGAAGCGGCCGCACGGGTAGGACATCACGTTGCGTTATCGGTTGTGGGGACCGACCGGCTGTCCGAAAGCAGCTACATGCGAGCCAAGATCGTCCAGGAGAAACTGATCAAAGAATCTTCAATCCCTTACTCCATCGTGCATGCGACGCAGTTCTTCGAGTTCCTCAAAGGCCTTGCCGACATTTGCATGGCCGGCGGCAAGGTGCATTTGCCTCCTGTGCTTTTCCAGCCGATGGCTGCCGACGATGTCGCGAGCGGTGTGGGCAGGGTTGCAGTCAGCGCGCCGGTAAACGGCATCGTCGAAATTGCCGGGCCGGAACAGTTTCGCGTGGATGAACTAGTGCGGCGGCGTTTGGCCTCGCTCAAAGATCCTCGCGAAGTCATCGCTGATCCAAACGCGCGTTACGATGGAGCGAAAGTCAGCGACCGAACACTGCTTCCGGGTAATGACGCACGACTCGGCGAGACCCGTTTCGAAACGTGGCTGACTCAGCCCGCAGCCCAAATTCCGAAGGCGGCGTGACTGCGAAGTACCGCAACTGCGAAGTACCGATCACAACACACGACGTATTGAAATGACTCGTCAAATGAAAGGTTAATTTATGACGTTCACCAAATTAATTTTGGCGTTGGCATGTCTGATGTCCAGCACGCTGCTGGCGCAGGAGGCCAAGGTGACGGAACTCATGTCGAAAGACCTGACAAACCTTCCTGGCAAAGAAGGTCTGATGATCACCGTGGAATATCCGCCGGGCAGTTCGGACCCAATTCATCGCCACAAAGCGCATGCGTTCGTTTATGTGCTGGAAGGCTCGATCGTGATGCAGGTGCGAGGCGGAAAAGAAGTGACCCTGACGCCTGGTCAGACGTTCTACGAAGGCTTAGATGATGTCCATGTGGTTGGGCGTAACGCAAGCAAAACCAAACCTGCGAAATTCGTCGTGTTCTTCGTGAAGGACAAGGGCGCTCCCGTGTTGGTGCCCGCTAAGTAAAAATCACAAACTGCGAGTAGTTATTGTTTAACAAGAAGATTCAAGGAGGAAATTTGTATGAGCACAATTACGGTGAAAGATGGCACGACAATCTACTACAAGGACTGGGGCAAGGGCCCGGTCGTAACGTTTTCACACGGATGGCCGCTAAGTTCGGATGCATGGGACGGCCAAATCCTGTTCCTCGCCCAGAATGGATTCCGCGTGGTTGCACACGACCGCCGTGGCCATGGCCGGTCCAGCCAAGCCTGGTCCGGGAATGACATGGATGGCTACGCCGACGATCTGGCAGCGGTTATTGAGGCGCTCGATCTGAAGGATGTCACCCTGGTGGGACACTCCACGGGCGGAGGCGAAGTGACGCGCTACATCGGACGCCACGGTACAAAGCGAGTTGCCGCAGCCGTTCTGATCGGCGCTGTGCCGCCGATCCTGGTGAAGTCCGCTGCCAACCCTGAGGGGATTCCGATCGAAGTGTTTGACGGATTGCGCAGCAGTCTCGCTAAGGACCGTTCGCAGTTCTGGAAAGACTTCGCCATCATGTTCTATGGCGCCAATCGGCCAGGCGCGAAAGTCTCGCAGGGGATGCTGGACCAGTTCTGGCTATGGAGCATGCAGGGCGGTCTCAAGAATCTCTATGACAGCATCAAGGCATTTTCGGAGACCGACTTCCACGAGGACCTCAAACAGTTCGACGTGCCCACGCTGGTCATGCATGGTGAGGACGACCAAATCGTGCCGATCGATATTTCAGGAAAGAAATCGGCCAAGCTCATCAAGGGAGCTAAGGAGATTTTCTACCCAGGCTTACCCCACGGGCTCACCGCGACGCATGCAGATCAAGTCAACGCCGACCTGCTGAAATTTCTGAGGTCGGTCCAACAGGTCCGCAAGGCAGCCTAAATTCTTGCGCCCGGCGGATCGCATTCCTTCGCCGATCTGCCGGGCGTGAAGAAGTGAAGTCAGCCTACGGCGTAACGGGTCGCAGTCGTGTGTCAAGCGTGTATTGAATTCAACCTTCAAACAAAGGTCATAAATGCCAGACAAGAAAACGGCAATCGTCACGGGAGCATCGCGGGGCATCGGTGCGGGTTTGGTCGAGGTCTTTCTGAACGAAGGCTATAACGTCGTCGCAACGTCTCGTCACGTCAGTCAGTCGTTGACTGCCTCACCCCACCTGGTTCTCGTCGATGGTGACATCGGCAAGCAGGAGACCGGTGCCAAAACTGTCGAAGCTGCGATCAAGCACTTCGGAACCATCGATGTTCTGGTGAACAATGCGGGAATCTACCGTGCAAGCCTTTCACGGAGTTTACTACCGAGGACTTCAATGCCCTGGTGTCGACCAATCTACTGGGCTTCCTTTACATCACCCAGCTCACTGTGAAGCAGATGCTGAAACAGAAATCTGGAAACGTTGTGACTATCTCTGCATCTTCTGCCGATCAGCCAATCGCCGGAGACAATGGCTCAGTTTCGATGATTACGAAAGGGGGCCTTAATACCGTGACCCGGAGTCTCGCAATCGAGTATGCAAAAGAAGGCATCCGATTCAACGCCGTAGCTCCCGGCGTTGTGGACACACCAATGCACAAGGACGATTCCAAGGAATTTCTTAAGACTTTGCAGCCAATGGGAAGAACGGTGGCCGTAAAAGACATTGTCGATGCTGTTCTCTACCTGTCACAGGCGGGTCAGGTAACGGGCGAGGTGCTCCACGTCGATGGTGGTGCTCACGCTGGCCGTTGGTAAACGTCGAGACGGTTCGATCTCGAGCTGGGTTGCTACGAGAGAGCTAGGAAAACTCCCCCCGGCAGGTATTTTACGAATCACCTCAAGACGTTCATACCGTAAGCCGTAACGCGAGTAAGACGAAACCAGCGAAGTTCGTCGTATTTTTTATCAAAAATGCAAGGAGCACCGATTCTCACTCCCGTTCACTAGATTCGGACGCGAGCAATGTATTTCCCCGATGAAATCATTTTGCCTAAAGCAATATTCCTTACGTGGAGGCACGTATGAATTCAAAAACCGCGCAACTCACGTATGAATTCAAAAACCGCGCAACTCACCGAGAATGGGACAGAGATTGTCCGTCTGTTCGCACGGTTTGCGCTAGGAGCTTCCTTTCTATCCGCTGTGGCTGATCGTTTTGGCTTATGGGGGCCACATGGAGCAAAGAACGTATCCTGGGGAGATTTCGCTCATTTCGTGGAATACACGGGCGCGGTGATGTCTCTCTTCCCCAGTTCATTGACGGTGTCGTTTGCATGGGCAGCTACCGTCGCGGAGACCCTCTTTGGGATATTGCTCATCGCAGGCTTCAAAATACGAATGGCCTCCGTCCTCTCCGGTCTTCTCCTTTTGTCATTTGCTATGGGCATGGTCACAGGTCTTGGCATCAAGACGCCATTCGACTAGTCGGTCTTCTCGGCGGCCGCTGCAGCATTCTTACTGGCGTTCTGGGAGCCTGACAGATTCACGTTGGACAAGCTTCTGAATCGATCACGAAACTGAGCGGGAGATCCATGACGAACAACACTAACTTCGATAGCGTGAACGCTACGCATAATAGACACAGCGAATTCAAGGAGTAGAGCAATGCCAGAGATGAAAGCAATGGAGTTTACAGACAAGCTGAACCTTCAGCCGGTAACACGTCCCGTACCTCAACCGAAGGCGGGGAATCCTGATTCAGGTCTACGCCACTGGAGGGACTCCTACAGAGAAGCTCTGATATACGACCAGTCATTATGCGGATGGCTCGACACGATCCAAGGCGATGCCAGGGCACGAATTCTCAGGCATCGTTGCAGGATTAGCAATCCTAGCTGATGAAAAGTGCAGGTAAACAGCTGGGAAGATAGCTTACATTTCCGGCAAAGAGACAAATTACCAAGGAGACAATTCCTATGAAACTGACATGGCTCGGCCATTCCGCATTTCGCATCGAGGCGGGCGCGGCCAAGATTTTGATCGATCCGTTTCTGTCCGATAACCCGTCTTGGGACAAAGGGTGGAGCGGCTACCTTGCAGGCAAGAACTCGACACAGGGAGGTGACCGATGAAGGCGATTGTGGTGACGGATCAGGCTGCGGGAACGGCCGGGGTAAAGCTGGTGGAGCGGCCCGAGCCGCAGGCGGCGATAAACGACGTCGTTGTTCAGATTCATGCGTCGGGATTCACCGGGGATGAGCTGACGTGGCCCTCGACCTGGACCGATCGCG
>WNGF01012815.1_pt1 | contig 11548 bp, 8 predicted proteins | sample 5400641 | NCBI WGS metagenome assembly WNGF01 (sample SAMN13153371, study PRJNA577476) | soil metagenome | isolation source: 80 cm soil or saprolite under grassland replicate 2 | place: USA:California | collected 2016-06-15 | reverse complement strand
CGAGGCGGTCGATTGCGCCGTCGGGATCGCCTCGCACGAGAGCAAGCAGGCCAAGGGTCGTCTCGACGCCCGCAGGCGCCGGTTTGGAACCGGCGAGGTTGCCGATCTGCGCGACGCGCCGCCGGCATTCTGAGCTGCGCCCGCGCAATGCATCCAGCCGTGCCAGGAGGGCAAGAGCCTCCGCACTCGTCCGTTCTTGCTGTGCGTCTCGAGCGAGCTGAAGCGCTTCCGAGCCCCCGGCGTACGCGTCCACCCACCGTCCGGCTGCGAGCTCGAGGCGCGCGAGCTGGAGGAGCGCGAGCGGAAGAGTGCCGAGCGCTCCGCGGTCGCGGGCGATCGCGACCGCGTTACTTACGAGGTCGCCTATGAGCTCGTCGTTGTGCCCGTCCGCCTGGACGAACGTGTCGGCGTACGCGAGGAGCGCGTCGGGATCCTTTGCGAGCTCATCGTTCGACTCGAGCAGCGATCTGGCGCGCGCAAGCAAGTCGATGCTCTCACGGTGCTCGCCCGCACCGGCGAGGGCACGTGCGAGCGTGACGGTCGCATGTAGCTCGGTCCCGCCGCCGTTACGTGGAGCAAGCTCGTACGCGCGGCGCCCGACCGCAGGCCGGTCCTCGAGCGGCGCGGCTGCGACGGCGGTCGTGAGCAAACGCGACGCGTGCTCGGCGTCGAGGGCCTCCACGCGCTCGGCCTCCCCGAGGAGCCGGCGGTACGCCGACCCCTCGCGATGGCTCTCGAGCTCGATTTTCGCGCGAAGGTGCTCGAGGTCGGCGCGGAGCTTCGGGTCTTCGACTGCCTCGCCCGCCTGCTCAAGGAGTTGCTCGGCGCGTGTCGAGCGCCCGCCGCGCCAAGCCGCGTCGGCGGCGCGGTAGACCCGGCGAACCCAGGCGTCGCGCCCGGGCGAGAAACTCGCCGCACGCAGGAACCAGTTCGACGCAACAACGTGGCTGCCCCGATGCAGTGCGCTTTCGGCCGCCGCCTCCAACTCGACGGCGACGGCCTCGTCCGGGCCCGTGGCCGCCGCCGCCAAGTGGAGCGCACGCCGTTCGCCCGAGCTCGCCGACGCAAGCGCTCTGTGCGCGGCACGCTGCTTCGGCGGCGAGGCCGCGTAATAGACGGCCTCGCGCACGAGCGCATGCCGGAACTTCAGGCGTCCGTCTTCGAATGCGACTAGCTCGGCAGCCTCGCACTCCTCGAGCGCTGCGGCGGTAATGCCCGGGACCGCTCCCTCCCGCGCGATCGCCTGCAGCGTCTGCGTGTCGGCGGCAGCCGCAGTGACGAGGACGTTCTGGGCTGCGGCCGAAAGCGACGCCGCCGAACTGAGATAGCGAGAGTCGGCTACGGCTCCGACCGGCAACGGGGTGGGAAGCGGCGCACGGCCGGCCAGCTCGTCGGCGCTCAGGGCGGCGGCCGCGTCGACAAGGGCTCGCGGATTTCCGCCCGCGGCATCGGTGATCCGACGTGCGACCTCGGGTGCGACCTTGGCGCAGGCACGTTCGGCGAGCAGCTCGCGTGCGGCCCCGGCGTCAAGACCGTCGAGGTAGAGGTGTTCGAGTCCCGCAAACGCGCTCTGTCCCTCTTGGCCGACGGCGAACAGCATCGCTATCCCCTCGACCTTCACCCTTCGCGCGGCGAACGCAAGCGCGGAGGCCGAAGCCGGATCGAGCATGTAAGCGTCGTCGACGACGCAGAGGATCGGGTGGGACTCCGCGGCTGCGGCGAGCACGCTGAGGACGGCACGGAAGACCGCGCCGCGCGCAAGCTTCGCCGACGGTGCGAGGTCGAACGCTGCTCGGAACGCCTCCCGCTGCGGCGCCGGAATCTCATCGACAAGCTCGATGACCGGCGAGAGAAGCTCGTCGAGGCCCGAAAAGGAGATCTGCGACTCTGCCTCGATACCCCCTGTTTGCAGCACGTCGAACCCTTCTGCTCGTTCGACGGCGTGCGCGAGGAGCGCCGTCTTCCCGGACCCGGCCGCGCCACTGATCACGACCGCCCCGCTTCGGCCAGAACGCGCGTCAGCGAGGAGTCCTTCGATCCGAGCGCACTCGACGGCGCGCCCGTGCAGGAGGGCTTCAGAGGGTGCGACCCGCAAAGGACTAGGTACGAGTCGAGAGCCGTCGCCACGCGATGGAGTCTGGAGACCGAGCTCCGCGCGACACGGGCCAATGGGTAAAGGGCAGCTTCATGTGTCCGTCATCGGCGGCCGGGGACACCCCCTTTACCTCTCACGCGCGCGAAGCGGCGCGTGGGCGGCCGAGACGGCTCTTCCTACATCGGCGGCGACGCGTGGCCGCAGCCGTGACCTCCGGTCGTTTCCGTGTAATCGCACGCCGCCCTCGTGGCCGACCCAAACTCGGCCCGAATCGGCTTGAAATCGGCTGGATCCGGGTTTTGAGTAGCTTCGGGTCGCTTCGAGAGAAAGTCCGTGTAGTCGGCGGCTTCGAACTAGCGTCTGAACCGACAAGACACTATGGCTATTCGCAGGGACTCTTACGGGAGCGACGGGACTCGAACCCGCGACCTCCGGTGTGACAGGCCGACTCGTTACTCGACGTCACCCGACTCCAACGGACATACACCCCTCGCCTGAGCCCCTTGCGGGAGTTCGGCCATCATTCACCGGGAGAGTCCGATCACACGGCGCTCACACACGTTTCCATTTGTGACGACACGAAGATCAAAAAGGTCCTGCAAATAGGCACTTCTAGCGAGTGGAGCGTACCGGGATCGAACCGGTGACCTCCGGCTTGCAAAGCCAACAGGACGCCAGACACCACCCGACCCCGACCGACCAGACACGCCTGGTTGAGCCAGGTTCACTCTTATCATCAAACGCCACTCGACATTGCTCGACAGCGCTTCGCTCGCACCGCGCCCGCACCGCCGCCGCCTGAATGGGCAACGTATCTGGTCGCTCCTCGCCCGTCCCGAGGCCGCCGGGCGCCTCAGCACTCACTTCCTGCAAATCAGGATGATCACGGGGTGTGAGCCCGGTTTTGGCACCCCACACGCTTATTGATGGGATACCGCGGCGGGCCGGAGAGCGAAGACGATCGCTTCCTGCAGGCTCATCGCCGCCCCGTCCGCCCAAGCGAGCTCGAGCGCCTGTTCGTCCAGCCGATCGTGCACGAGCCGGAGCGTCCGTTCGTGAACGCCCTCTTCGAAGCGATCGAGGGGATGGTGAATGTCCTCGCGCAGCGCCTCGGCTTTCGCGAGCAAGTGCGCGGCGCGCGCGGGCTGCTGATCAACGACGACGGCTGCCAGCCCTTCCAGGCAGTATGAGATCCCCCAGCCGGCGTCGCCGAGATCTTGGAGCGCCCTCAGGGATTCGCGGAAGCGCTCCGCCGCCTCTTCGATCCGCCCTTCGGCTAGGGCGACGTGTCCGAGGCTGAAGACGGATTGGGTGGCGCCGCGTGCGTCCGCCTCGGCTCGGAAGGCGGTGAGGCTTTCCTGGAAGAAGGATCTCGCGTCGCCGTATTGCTGCTCGTACAACGCGAGCGCGCCGAGGCGGTCCCACATCCGGCCCTGCTTGGGCGATAGCGCCCGGCTCTGCTCGAAGAGCGCTCTCGCTCGCGCGTCGTCGCGCCGACACAGCGCCCACCAGCCGTGGATCAGGAGAGCTCGCGCGAGCCCGTTGTCGTCTCCCACTTGGCGGTACAGATTCGCGCTCTCGTCGGAGAGCCGCGATGCTTGCTCGAACTGGCCCTGGCTGCCGGCGAGATCGGAAGCAGCTTCGAGCGCCCGTGCGCGAAGCAACGGATCTTGTCCGGCACCTGGAGCGAGCGCGCTGTCGAGCCAGCGCCGGCCCTCGCTCAGATAGCCGCGGCTTCGCCAGAAGTCCCAGAGCGCGATCGCGAGGCGCAGTGCGTGGGCGTGATTGCGCCCGATCAACCATGCGAGCGCAGCAAGGAGGTTGTCGTGGTCGTTTTCGAGACGGTCGAACCAGGCCGCCTGTTCCCGTCCTCTCAACTGGGGCCCAGCCTCTTCGGCGAGCTCGAGGAAGTAGTCGGCGTGACGATCTCGCCGACGTCCGTTTGGGTCGGCGGAGTCGAGCCGCTCGAGTGCGTATTCGCGGATCGTCTCGAGCATCGAGAACCGGTCACGGTCGCGGCGGAGCATGCTGTGATCGACGAGTACCGCGATTCCTTCGAACGTGGCCTCCGCGACCGCGGCCGCGGCGCGGACGGTGAAGCCGCCTGCGAAAACGGAGAGGCGCGCCAGCAGGTCCTGCTCGGCCGCAGTCAGGAGGCTGTAGCTCCAGTCGAGAGTCGCTCTCAGCGTCTGCTGGCGAGACGGCAGATCCGGCGCTCCGTGCGCGAGGGTCGCCAGCCGGTGCTCGAGACGGTCGAGGAGCTCGTCCGTCGTGACCACTCTGACCTGCGGCGCAGCCAGCTCGATCGCGAGCGGCAGGTAATCGATCCGTCGGCAGATGGCCGCGATCGTGTGGTCGGGCTGGAAGTCGACGCTGGCCGCGTGTGCGCGGGAGGTGAAGAGCGCGACGGCATCCGCCTCGTCGAGCGGCGCGACCGGGTGTTCCCACTCTGCAGAGATGCGCAGGGCGGTGCGGCTGGTGAGCAGCAGCTTCAGCTGCGGTGCTGCTGCCAACACTGTCGCGAGCTTCGGTGCGGCAGCGAGTAGGTGCTCGAAGTTGTCGAGGAGGATGAGCGCTTCCTTGTCTGCGAGGCAGCGGGTGAGCACGTCGGTGAGCGGCTCGTCGCCGCGTTCCCTGAGGCCGATCGTGTGCGCAAGCGCCGGCAGGACGAGGGCGGGGTCGGCAAGCGTCGCGAGGTCGACGAAGTAGGCGCCGTCGTCGAACTCGTCTGCGAGGCGGGCGGCTGCTTCGAGCGCGAGGCGCGTCTTGCCACTTCCGCCTGCGCCGGTGAGCGTCACCAAGCGGACGTCGCTGCGTCGGAGCAGCTGTTTGAGATCGGCGAGCTCGCGGGCGCGGCCGATCAGGCGGGTGGGCGGCACCGGCAGAGCGCCACGGCGTTGCCGTGGAGCCCGCGCGAGCGACGCGTCGTGTCGCAGGATCGCGTGCTGCAGCTCCTGAAGGGACGGCGTCGGCTCCAGTCCCAGGTCTTGGCGCAGCAGCCGCCGCATCTGCATGTACGCATCGAGCGCTTCGGCTTGGCGGCCGCAGCGGTAGAGCGCGAGCATCAGCTGCGCACGCAGGGTCTCACGGTAGGGGTGCGCCGCAACGAGCTCCTCCAGCTCGGGGACGAGGTCGTCGTGGCGGCCAAGCGCGAGCGCGGCTTCGATCCGTGCCTCCTGAGCAGCCACGCGAAGCACCTGGAGCGACTCTGCCTCCTGCCCGGCGAAGCCGAGCAGCTCGACGTCTCCGAGCGCGGAGCCGCGCCAGAACGCGAGCGCCTCGGTGAGCGTCTCGTCCGCGCGCTCGGCGTCACCGGCGGCAAGCTGCTCCTGTCCCCGCGCGAGCAGGCGCCCGAAGCGGCCGCTATCGACCTGCTCGGGCGCGATCGCGAGCTCGTAGCCGGGCGGCCGCGTCCGGAGCGCCTCGCCGACGAGCTTGCGCAGCTGCCACACGTATGTTTGCACGAGCTTGTGCGCACTCGGCGGAGGTCGCTCGCCCCAGAGCTCGTCAACCGCGCGATCGGCGGCGACAACCTCACTCGCATGAAGAGCGAGCAGGGCCAGCAGCGCCCGCTGCTTCGCCGCCTGCACCCCGACCACACGCCCGTCGACGACGAGCTCGACCGGCCCGAGCAGGCGCACCTCCATCCAAGCGTTCTATCGCAGTAGCTGTCGCGCGACAACACCGGCGGCACGATGGTCGCTAGACCGTGGCTAGACCCGCGCGCGCGATCCTCGACGTGATGGCAGGAGCAGAATCAAGGTCAGAGGGCGTCACGTTCGGCGGCGAGCTATGGACGGATGCCAGCGGGTCCGCCGCTGTCGAGCTGGCGCCGTATCTCCGCGACCGCGCCGTGTCGTACAGCTACGAGATTCGCCCGATGATGGCCCCCGGGCACGGATCCGTTGCCGCGGAGCTCATCGACGGCCGGCTGCTGATCACGTCGAATGCGCCTCATCTCAAGGTCGAATGGCGGGTTACCGCCTGGCCTCGGAGGCAGGCGGACGCGGCGAGATGACCAACACTCGGCCATCCGGGAGCCGATCGCGCACGCGTTCCAGAACAGGGCTCAGCCCGTGACGAGAAGGAGGCTTTCATGAAACGCCTGCTCGCTCTCGTCGCGGTCTTGGTGGTGCTCGTCTGCGCGACGGGCGCCCGCGCCGATGCTGATTCCGCGACACACTACAACGTGTCGCTCGGCGACTCGCTCGCGGCGAGTTTCCAGCCGAACGGCGACTTCACCCACGGATATGCCGAGCAGCTGTACGCGACGCTCGCGGCCGTCGATCCGAAGCTCGAGCTGGTGAAGCTCGGCTGCGGCGGTGAGTCGACCGCCTCGATGCGGTTCGGCAGCCAGCTGCCAAGCGTAGTCTTGAGCTGCGGCACGCCTCGCTACTACAAGCACGTCCTCTACCCGAAAGGGACGCAACTCGCCGAGGCGGTCAGCCTCCTCGAGGCGCACAAAGGCAAGGTCGCAGTCGTCACGATCGACATCGGGGCAAACGATCTCTCCCGCCTCGACGCGCAGGGCAACGTCGTCAGCTGCCTGTTCGAGTCGGACGGTTGTGGGACGCAGACGGCCGCAATGGCACAGAACCTCGCCGCGATCCTCGCCGAGCTGAGGGCAGCGGCCGGCCCGGATGTTCCGATCGTCGGGATGACGTACTACGACGTGTTCGCGCCGCTCTGCGTCTCGGACGCTTCGTATCTGTTCGTCTGCAGCCGCGTCGACGCCGTGAACGCTGTGATTGCAGACGTCTATGCAGCTGCGGGCGTGCTTGTGGCCGACGTCGCCGGCGCGTTCGAGAATGGCGTTCTTGCGAACGCGGCGGTGAACGTGTGCGCCTGGACGTGGTTCTGCTCGCTCGGCGACATTCACGCGAACACCGCCGGCTACGGCGTAATCGCGCGAGCGTTCGCGGACGTTCTGCCGTGAGAGGCAGGAGAGATGATCAGGTCAGATCTGGCCAAGTGCGTCGGCAGCCGCGTGGCCTCCTCGTTCTGCTCGGTGTCACCGCGTCGGTCCTGCTCGCCGTAGGCGTCCCTCAGGCCGGGGCGGTGGTCGTCGGTGCCGCTCCCACCTGGCCGATCTCGGACGCCGCGGCTGGGCCGCCGCCGATTCCAGCTCTGCCCGCGGCCGCGGACCCGTCGCCGGCGGCTGCGCAGATCGCCGATCCAGTCACGCCGGCCGCGGTCTGCGGCGGCTGGTCCCTGCAGGGCGACTACGGCGGTCGCTGGCCGGCCGCCGCGACTTCGTGGCAATACCGATGCACCTACGGGGACGCGCAGTATCACAACACCTGCCCTGGGCCGGCCTGTGATGCCTACTGCCCATATTGCTACTGGGAAACGTGGGAGTGGACGGACTACTTCTACTGGGACGGATCGGATGCCGTCTTCTATGGCCAGTCCTATTCCTACTTGTTGACCTACGAGTACCAGTACTACGACGAGTCGCTGCCTAACACGTCCTCGTACTGGTGGGACGCTCCGACGGCGCGGTGGTACAACCTCGGCCCCTATTCCCTCACCGTGTCGAACGAGGGGACTGGATCCGGTGCGGTCAGCTCGAGCCCGGCGGGCATCAGCTGCGGCTACAGCTGCCAAGCGAGCTTCGATGCCGGCACCGCCGTCACCCTGACTGCGACTCCAGACGCGTCGTCCGTCTTCACGGGCTGGTCGAGCGATTGCTCCGGCACCGGCAGCTGCCAGCTCACCCTCGACCAGGCCCGTTCGGTCACCGCGACGTTCGCCCTGAAGACGTTCAATCTCACAGTCTCGAAGGCGGGGAGCGGCTCCGGCCAGGTCGGCTCGAGCCCAGCGGGGATCAGCTGTGGCGACAGCTGCCAGGCGAGCTTCGGCGCCGGCACCACCGTCATGCTGACCGCGACCCCGGACGCGTCATCCGTCTTCACCGCGTGGTCGGGGGAGTGCTCCGGCACCGGGACTTGCCACGTCACGATTGACCAGGCGCGCTCCGTGACCGCGACCTTTACCGTGAACGCTCCTCCGCACGCAACCTTCACGGTCACGTGCACCGGCCTCACCTGCACGTTCGACGGCGGCGGCTCGTCCGATTCCGACGGCTCGAGCCTCACTTACGCTTGGGGCTTCGGCGACGGCGCGAGCGCGAGCGGGAGCGACCCGAAGAGCTCGCACACGTACGGTCGCGCCGGCAGCTACACGGTCACGCTCACCGTCACCGACAGTGCTGGCGCGACTGGCGGCGAGTCGAAGGCCGTCAATCCCGTCAGCCTGAGTGCGCGCGGCTACAAGCAGAGCGGCCTCCAGAAGGTCGATCTGAAGTGGAACGGGCCGAGCGGGGCGAGCTTCGACGTCTACCGACGAGCTTCAACGTCTACCGACACCGTAAAGATCGCCACCGTCCAGGCCACCTCCTACACGGACAACATCGACAAGAGGGGTGCCGGGATCTATATGTACAAGGCCTGCGCGCCCGCGCTGTCGAGCTGCTCGAACGAGGCCAACGTCAGCTTTTGAGGAGTGTCTGATGAGAACGATGTTTCAGCCAGGCTGCGCGCGGCTCATTGCCGTGACCGTAGGTTTTTGCGCTCACGATGATCACGTAGAAGGTCGGCGGCTCGTCGTTCCCGAGCTGCTCGAACGAGGTGAGCTTCAGCTTCTGGTGCGACGCATCCGAGAGCAGCTCGCCGCACACAAGAAGGGAGCATCCTGATGCACAAGGGCATCCTGATCGCGGTCGCCGCGCTCGTGCTGGTCGTCGCCGCGGCCCCAGGCAGCGCGAGCGTCGCGCGGACGAGCCTGGATGAGCGAACCGCCGGCGCGTGCGCCGACGCGTCCTGCTTTTCGCTGGTATCGACGGTCGCGTTCAGCAGCAATCGCGACAACCTGACCCTAGACGTCCGCCACCCGACGCTCAGGTTTGAGGTTTATCTAATGAACCCCGTCGAGGTCCGGGCCGACCGCAGTAACGTGCGGCGCTTGACCTATAACAGCGACGGGGACGGCTTCGCGGTCTTGCCGCCGGATGGGAAGAAGATCGTCTTCGACAGCAACCGTAACCGTCCCGAGTTGGGGTCGCTTCCGTGCCCGGTCGCGCCTGGCGGGACGGACGACCCGTCGTACTTCGTTTCGGACCTGTTCCTGATGGAAACCGACGGCAGCGAGCAGACATTGCTCAGGCGCGGCGGCAGTTCTGGCACTTGGTCGCCGGATAGCAAGAGCATCGCTTTCCACGCCTCCGCGTCGGGTGCCGGCTGTCCGAGCCGGAGTGACCCGGGCGCTGCAGCTACCGACAGCGACATCTTCGTCGCCAACGTCGACGACCTGCTGGCGGGCATCGAGCAGCCCAGGAATATCACGAATACTCCGGACAAAATCGACGACGACGCCGACTGGTCGGCCACTGGACGAATCGTCTACACCGCCCACCGTGTCGGCGACGACATCACCAATCCCCTAAACCCACAGGGGGCCGTTTCGAACTCGGCCGAGCTCTACCTGGTCGATGCGGATGGCAGCGACCGGGTGCGGCTGACCGAGAACACCTTCGAAGAGCGCGCACCTGCCTGGTCCCCGAACGGCGACAAGATCGTCTACAGCTGCCGGATCGGCGGCGGCTTCGCCGACTTCGAGATCTGCGTGATCGACGCGGATGGCACCCACTGGGTGCAGCTAACGGACAACTCCCTTGCCGACCTGACGGCCAGCTTCTCACCCGATGGCCAGCAGATCGTCTTCCAAAGGCCGGTGCCCGGCCAGGGCAACCAGCTGTTCACGATGCGGCCCACGTTGAATCAGGATGGCACGCTGCCCACCGCCACGCAACTGACCTTCGCTCCGGGCGTGAACCTCATACCGAATTGGGGTGAGCTCAGGGTCAACGATCAGGAACCGGCCCAGTAACGGCGTTCGTAACCGGGACGTGCACGCCGCGCCCAAAGCGGCGGCAAGGAAGAAGGAGCCGCCCCCTCGACCCGAGCGGGCGGCTCCGTCACGCCGACCATCGCGCGCCAGTCCGACGCGCTTCCGCGCATCCGCGTGGCAACAATGGCAACGCTTGGCGTTCGTTCGCGTTCGCTCAGGCGTTCGCTCGCTTTGAGGTTTCGCTCAACCATGGGCCGTGAGCGAACCCCGGCGAACTGACGCGAACACCGCTCCGAGTCGACACCAAGAGCGGGTCGCGAGGGGGCTGCCGTCGCACGCGCGTGCAACGGACGGCAACAACGCGATCGGGCCGCACGACATCACCATGCTCGGCGTAGGAAGTGCGGACGTGACGATCGGCCTGCAGCAGCCTCCCGCGCTTCGCGATGACCCTCACCACCCGGAGCTCTCGGGTCTCGCCCGACTCGCCCAGCTCGAACCGAGCGGCGAGTGGCGCTTCGTCGCCGATCTCGGGGCTTACGAGGCGGCGAACAACCCCGACGGCGGCGCGCTCGACACTAACCCCTACGGCCTGCTCGCAGTCCCCGGAGGGCAGGTGCTCACCGACGCTGGCGGGAACTCGCTGTTGCGAGTGGATGCGAACGGCGACGTCTCCACGCTCGCCGTCTTCCAGTCCCGTGGGACAAAGCCGCCGCGGTTCCCTTTGACTGACGCGGTGCCGACGTCGGTCGCGATCGGCACGGACGGCGCCTACTACGTGGGCGAGCTGACCGGGTTGCCGGTGTTCGCGGGGGTGGCGAACGTGTATCGCGTCGTCATCGGTGAAGCCGCGGCCGCCGAGCCGCCGCTGGTCCGCACCGAGCAGGCGTGCGTCGGCGGTCTCACCAACCACGGCGCCTCGACGGAAATCGGGGAGGTGCTTCGCGTCGAGCCACGGACTCCGAGATTTGGTTCTGAAGGATGACGGGAGCGACGTTACTCGAACCCGCGACCTCCGGCGTGACAGGCCGCGCCAAAACCCGACGTCGCTCGACCTCACCTGACAGAACCGCATGGTTTCGGCCAGTTGAAGCCTTCGGGTCGAGGTGCTTTCGTCGCCGCACGACAGCATCGCGCTCGCACCGCGCCTCGATCCGTTGCCAACACTGAGATCGCCCTGAAAGGAAGTGGCTGCAAAACGGCGCTTTTATCCGATGGAGCGTACCGGGATCGAACCGGTGACCTCCGGCTTGCAAAGCCGGCGCTCTCCCAGCTGAGCTAACGCCCCGCGCGGGGCCAGTGTAGCCGGGCGGCTACGCGGCGCTTGGTCGCGGCGGCGGGAGTGGCGGGAGATCGAGGTCGGGCTCGGGCTCGCCGTCGATCAGCTGCTCGGACCACTCCTCCCACGACTGGAGGAAGTCGACGACGATCTCTGCTGCGTGTGAACTCGGCATGGCGGCTCCTTTCGATTTACGAGCCGCAGTGTCCGCCGCAGTCCTTCGCCAACGTTGTCGGCCCCGGAAGGGAGAGGGAGAATCCCTCGTCCGGGGCCGACCGTCAGCGCGCACAACTTCTAAGGCGCCGACTCGGCGGCGCCGTCTCGAG
>WNGF01009018.1_pt1 | contig 11552 bp, 10 predicted proteins | sample 5400641 | NCBI WGS metagenome assembly WNGF01 (sample SAMN13153371, study PRJNA577476) | soil metagenome | isolation source: 80 cm soil or saprolite under grassland replicate 2 | place: USA:California | collected 2016-06-15 | reverse complement strand
TTCATCCTCACGCTGGCCCGGCCGGAACTGCAGGATCGTCGGCCGACGTGGGGAGCAGGCAGACGCAACTTCATCTCGGCTTACCTCGACCCACTGGCACCGGCCGCGATGGAGGGGCTTCTGCGGGGGCTGGTCCCGGGCCTGCCGGACGAGCTGAGAACGAGGATCCTCGATCGAGCGGAGGGCGTGCCTCTTTACGCCGTCGAGACGGTGCGGATGCTCCTCGATCGGGGGCTGCTGAAGAAGGAGGGACTCGAGTACCGCCCGACGGAACATGTGGAGGACCTGGAAGTACCACAGACCCTCCACGCTCTGATCGCCGCGCGTCTGGACGGTCTCGCCGCTGAGGAACGGTGGCTCCTCCAAGTCGCCTCTGTCATGGCCAAGACGTTCTCCAAGCCCGCCCTCGTCGCGGTGACGAGCATCCCAGCAACAGAAATGGACACCCTGCTGACCTCGCTCGTGCGCAAGGAGGTGCTGCAGGTCCAGGCTGATCCTCGATCGCCCGAGCGTGGCCAGTATGGCTTCCTTCAGGATCTTGTGAAGCGCGTCGCGTACGAAACCTTGTCGAAGAAGGAACGCAAGGCCAAGCACCTCGCGGTCGCCTCGTACCTGGAGGCGTCCTCGAGCTACGAACAGGATGAGATCGTGCAAGTGGTCGCGTCCCACTACACCGAGGCGTATCGAGCGGCGCCGGATGCTCCCGACGCGGAGGGGATCAAAGAGAACGCGCGGACGATGTTGACGCGAGCCGGTGAGCACGCGGCCTCGCTCGCCGCCAACGAAGAGGCACAACATTACTTCGAACAGGCGGCCGACTTTGCCGAGGATCCCGCGACGCGGGCCGAGCTCCTGGAACGCGCGGGCATGATGGCGCGCATGGGTGGGCGGTCTGACTTGGCAACCGAGCGGTTCGAGCAAGCCATCGCCCTCTTCGAGCAGGCGGGGCGTACGCATGCCGCAGCCAGAGTCTCCGCGCGCCACGCCGAGATCATGTGGCAGACCGGACGACTGGCAGACGCCGTCGACCGCATGGAGCGAGCCTTCGAGACGTTGGAGAGCGAGGAGCCCGACGAGGACCTCGCGATATTCGCTGCGCAGCTCGCCCGCCTGCTCTACTTCTCCGGCCACCCCGATCGGGCCCTGGAGCGATTGGAGATGGGCCTGGACATCGCGGAGGCGCTGGGCCTTCCCGAAGTTCTTTCGCAGGCCCTCAACACCAAGGGTGTCGTCATGATGTCGAGGGGCAGGATCAACGAGTGCGTGGCCCTCATGGAGTTCGCCCTCAAGATCGCGCTGGAGAACGACCTTTCCTCCGCGGCCCTCCGTGCCTATTACAACCTCGCGGACCAGTCGCTTCAGGCGGACCGCCACCAAGACGCGGTCGAGCAGGTGCAGCGAGGACTGGCCCTCGCTCGCAAGATCGGCAACCGTGCCTGGGGTGGCAGATGCTCGGTCAGTTCTATCCGTTGATCGCGCTGGGTCAGTGGGATGAAGCACTGGAGATGATCGGTTCGATCCCTCAAGAAGGGCTGCATGAGATTCGGACGGTCATCGGAAACATCCTGATCGGCCTGTCCATCATCCACCTGAACCGCGGCGAGCTCGCTGAAGCTGCCAAGGTGTTCGACCGGCTGTCCGAACTAGAGGCGTCTGCCGACGTCCAGGAGCGTGCGTCCCTCGCCGTTGCGCACGGCATGCGAGCCCGGGCCGAAGGCCGGCATGCGGATGCACTCGAGGCAGCCGAGCAGGCCTTCGAGGGCCAAGAGCTGCTCGGGTTCGGATCGGAGATCGTCAAGGAGGCGTTCGTCCTGGCGACCGAGTCGGCACTGACCCTCGATGATGAGGCCAAAGCGGAGGAGCTCCTGGCGACCGTGGAAGGGATCCCTCCTGGAAGGCTGTCGCCCTTTCTAGATGCGCAGGCGAAGCGATTACGTGCCCGCCTCGCGGAGCAGAGGGGGGCGGACGGCCAGGTCGAGCGGCTCTTCAAGGCCGCCACCGGGGTATTCCGAGAGCTCGCCGTCCCCTTCTCGATGGCGGCCACACTCCTCGAGCACGGCGAATGGCTCGTCGCGCAGGGACGAGTCAACGACGCTCAAGGGCTGCTGGACGAGGCGCGCCAGATCTTTGCGCGACTCAAGGCGACCCCATGGCTGGAGCGGGTTGAACAAACCTCTTCGGCCGGGCACGCGTCCGAGGCAGTCACCGGGCGGGTCTAGTGGGCCCGCGTTTACGCAGCGCTCCAGGACCCCCAACGAAGAAGCGACTTGCAGGTGGTTTTCGACGTGGGGGACGACGCTGGGGCAACAACCGCGGCCGACGTCAAGCGGCGAGCAAGCGCTGGAAGAACGATCGGTACCGCTGGAGGGCGACCCGAAGGTCCTCGGTCGAAACATCCTCGCCGCGATCCCATTGTTGCTCGAGGTCCGACCGCTCCCGGGCGAAGCCTTCGGCCAGCCGCTGCATGACCTCGGCCACCAGTTGGTCCGCCGCCTCCACCGACGTCCTGGGCTCATCGACGAAGGAAGCCTGAATCTCCTCCCATCGCTCCTGGAATCCCTTCCCCACCTCGTGCGGAAGCAGCGACTCCATGGTCTCTTCACGGACGAACGTTGCTTCCTTGACAGAGATCCCCTCGCCGGCCCCGTCCGAGGCCTCCGGTTCCTCGGCCTCCGGTTGTTCGGCTCCGGGCCTGTCATCTTCTCTCTCTTCAACGGGCTCGTCATCGGACCGCGTCCTGGTGGGAGCAGGACGTGACGCGAGGTCCGCTGTGCTGAGCTCGCGTGCTTCATCCGGTTCCTCGTCCCTGTAACCCTTTGCCTCCATCAGGGCCTCCTTGCTCCGTGCGCTGGAGAGCTGGGCTCCCCACGGGGCGACCAGACGTGAGTTCGGTCCGGCTCGGATACCGGCCTGCGAGCGCTCGCTACTCGTCGATACCCTCGTTGCGCGCGGCCGAACCTTTGGATGTGACAGCCCGGCCGACGTTCGCCGACCCGGTCACCTCCGCCTTCCTCTCTTGTCGGACAGGACGTGGGCCGTGGCGCGGAATCCGCAGTACCGGAATCTGGAGTGATCGGGGTCAGCCGAGCGTCGCCAGCTCCTCGCGAACCCGGGCAGCTCGGACGACGTCACCCTTCGCCTCGCGGAGCGAGAGCGCCTCTTGCAATGCCTTCGCGGCCTCCTCCTTCCTCCCGGCGAGGCGAAGGACGAACCCGAGGTCGGACCACGCGTCCGCCATCTGCGGGAGGTAGTCCACGCCTTCGGTGAGGCCGACCGCCTCCCGGGCGAGCCTCTCGGCCTCCTCGAGGTCTCCACGCTGCGCCTCGACGAGCCCCAGAGCCTCTCGCCAGGAGATCTGCGAAGCCCAGTCGTCCGAGGGCGAGGCCTCCCTGCCCTTCTGAGCGAATTCCTCCGCCTCGTCCAGGCGCCCGGTCAGCGCCAGCACTCGAGCGAACTGCCCCGCCAGGGTGGAGAAGAAGGACTTCTCTCCGAGGCGCTCGAGGGCCAGGAGAGGAGGGCGCACGGTCTCCAGAGCTCGCTCGTGGTCTCCCAGGATCTCTTCCATCAGCCCGATGCGGCTCCCGATGCAGGTAACGGGAAGAACGCCGCCCAGGTCCTCCAGAATGGGACGGGCTCTCGCCGCCGACGCTCGAGCCTCGTCGGGCCGGCCGGCCATCGCTGCGAGCACCGCCCGTGCCGTGAGGATGGATCCTTCCGCCAGGCGCAGCCCGGACGCCTCGGCCAGCAGCTCGTCGCATCGCCTGATCCCCTCCTCCGCCGGCGTCGTCCCCCACATGTGGATCCCGCCCAACCAGTGCAGCAGGAAGGCCTGGTGGGGCGCACCGGCTCGGCGACCGAGCTCGATGACCTGCTGGAGCTCTGCAGCCGAGTCGGCGCTCCGCCCCAGAGTCCAGTACATGGCTGCGAGGAGCCGGTGGGCGAAGAAGAGGCCCACGTCGTCGTCGCGCTCCTCGAAGAACGGGATGGCTTGCTGTGCGAAGGCACCCCGCTCCTCCCACGCCACCGAAACGTCCCATCGCCAAGCCTCGAGCAGCTCAGCTCGGAGCTCCCAGGCTCGGTCGCCCGCTCTTCGAGCGGCTTCTCTCACCTCCTGGATGACGGCTTCCGCCCGGGCGAACTCCCCGAGTTCGATGAGGGCCCATCCGAGGTCCAGTAGGTCCCCCGGGCGACGAGGATCATCGGCTGGCAACAGATCCACCGTACGCGTGAGCAGGGCCTGCGCCGCGGCCAGGTCCGAGCGGTTCAGCGCCCGTCGCCCGGCCGCCTCCAGATGATCGGCGGCACGAGTGGCCAGCGCGTGAGCCCGCTCATCGATATTTCCGAGCTCCTCCCGGTAGCGATAGGCCTGTTCCAGGTGATACCCGAGGATCTCGTCGAACTCCGGCGTGCCTTCCCCAGCCACCCGCTGGAGCCAGCCGGCGAAGGCTTCGTGGAGCTGGGCGCGCGTCTCCTTGGGCATGCCGGCGTACGCGGCGTCGCGGATCAGGATGTGGCGGAAGCGAAATGCGGTCTCCCGGACGATGTCCGAGTGGTCCGGCCGGATCAGCTCCTTGCGCACGAGGGTCATCAAGTGACCCCCCACGGCAGGGCGCATTGGCTCGGGAGCTAGTTCCGACACCGCGCTCAGGTAGAAGACCTTCCCAACCACGGACGCTCGCTCGATGACCTGCCGTTCCTCCCCACCCAGGTGGTCCAACCGCGCCGCGAGCAAGGCCTGGATGGTCGGAGGGATGGGGATCGTGGCGAGATCGGCGGTGGGGATCCAGTGCCCGTCGTCCCGTCGAAGGAGCTCGTTGTCGATGAGCATCGACAGGACCTGTTCGACGAACAGCGGGTTCCCCTCGGCCGCCTCGGCGATCCGCGACTTCGAGATCTCCGGCAGAAGAGCCATCCCGAGGAGGTTCTCCACGAGCACCTCGCAATCTGGCTCCGACAGCGGCTCGAGCTGGATCGTCGTGGAGTTGTGCTTCCCTCCTCCCCACCCGGGCCGGACGTCGAGCAGCTCCTGGCGGGCGATGGCGACCAGGAGGATCGGGGCTCCCCGCGACCATTCGGCCACGTGGTCGACCAGGTCCAGCAGCGTGGGCTCGGCCCAGTGGATGTCGTCGAACAGCGCGACCACCTGGCGCTGCTCGGCCAGCGCTTCCAGCAGCTTTCGGAAGGCCCAGGCGATCTCTTCGGCAGGCGCCGTCGCTTCTCGATGGCCGATGACCTGCATGAGTCGATCGGCCACCGCCTCTCGGTCGTCCTCCGGTACCAGGGCGGCGAGCTTCCCCGATGCCGCATCGACCCCTTCCTCGTCGGTAATGGCGGCGGCCTGTCTCACCATCTCCACGACTGGCCAGTACGTGATGCCGGCCCCGTAGGGCAGGCATCGCCCACGCAGAACGGTGGACCGGCCGGCGATCGCCGACACGAACTCGTGCACCAGCCGAGACTTCCCCACCCCCGGCGATCCGATGACCGTGAAGAGGTGGCAGGCGCGATCGTCTGCTGCGTTCTCGAAGATCTGCTTCATGAGTGCGAGCTGCCGGTCGCGGCCGACCATGGGGGAGTCGAGGTGCCGGCGGACCGCCTCGGCCTCGGGATGAACATCGATCAGCCGGTACGCCGCGACCGGCTGGTCCTTGCCCTTCAGCGCCATCGGCTCGACCGCCTCGGCTGTTACAGAGTCGCGCAGGAGGCGGTACGTGGCCTCGCCAATCAGGATCTCGCCGGGCTGGGCGGATTGCTCGAGCCGGGCGGCCACGTTGACGGCGTCCCCGGTTACCAGCGTCTTCCCGGTCGAAGGATCCCCCGCCACCACCTCGCCGGTGTTCAGGCCGGTCCTGGTGAGGATGGCGATCCCCCGGTCCCGCTCCAGGTCTCGGTTCAGGCGTTCCAGCCGCTCCTGCATCTCGAGGGCGGCTCGCACGGCGCGAAGGGCGTCGTCCTCGTGAAGGGTCGGGATGCCGAACACCGCCATGACGGCATCTCCGATGAACTTCTCCACCGTCCCGCCGTGCGCTTCAAGGGCCGCCTTCATCTCCTCGAAGTAGCGAGCCATGACCTGGCGGAGCGACTCCGGATCAAGGCGTTCGCCCAGACCCGTCGACCCGGTGACGTCGGAGAACAGCACGGTGACAACCTTCCGCGCCTCTCCTCGGGCCGAGGTTCCCTCCAGAGGCCTGCCGCAAGCCAGGCAGAACCGGGCAACCTCGGGATTCTCCTGGCCACAGTTCGGACAGACCGGCACGAGACGAAAGTGTAGTTAGAGGGGAGCCTCGCGGCCCCCCTCACCCTCGCCGTACCCGGATCTCATCCCGCAGGAATAGTGGTTGCTTCAAGCTGGTTCACGCGAGAAAACGAACGGAGGTAACGCGTGAGCTCTGCTAGAACGAGCTGGAACGACGGCATCATCGAGGAGTTTCGAGCGAACCATGGAAAGGTTGGAGGGCCGTTCGCCGGGGTACCCATCCTGCTCCTGCACCACACCGGTGCCAGGACCGGCACGGTCCGGGTAAACCCACTGGCGTACCAGGCCGACGGTGGCAGGTTCGTCGTGTTCGGATCAAAGGGAGGCGCGCCCACCAATCCCGATTGGTATCACAATCTCCGGGCCAATCCCGAGGCGACCGTCGAAGTCGGGACCGAGACTATCCCCGTCCGGGCCAGGGTCGCCGAGGGCGAGGAGCGGGAGCGCATCTGGAATCGCCAGAAGCAGCTCATGCCCGGCTTCGCCGCCTACGAACAGAGGACCCGCCGGCAGATCCCAGTCCTCATCCTCGAACGCTCATAGGAGAAAATGCGGGGCGTGGCCCCCGCGTTCGCCGTGACCCAGAGGGGTCACGGCGATGCGAGTCGCCCCGAGACCGGCTATCGCTCCAACGATTTCGCTGCGGACCTGGCGGCATTCATGGACGCCCTGCAGCTGCAGGCGGCTGTCATCGCGGGTGGCTCGAGCGGCGGCTTCATCGCCCGGCGCTTTGCCATCGATCACCCCGACCGCACCCTGGGCCTCGTGCTCTTGGGATCGCCCTTCACCTTGCAGGACAAGCCAGAGGTGCAGGAGATGTGGGAATCGACCATATCGAGGCTGACGGATCCAATCGACCGGGGCTTCGTGCGCGGAATTGCGGAGAGCACGCTGGCCCAGCCGGTGCCGCCCGCCTTCCTGGAAGCTATGGTGCAAGAGAACCTCAAGGTCCCGGCGCGCGTGTGGAGGGCGACGATGGAAGGCCTCCTGGAAGACGATTCTTTCAGGGAGCTCGAAAAGATCAAGGTCCCCACCCTCATCATCTGGGGCGATCGGGATTCACTGCTCACCCGAAGCGATCAGGAGGCGCTCGCCGCGGCGATCCCGGACTCGCGGCTCGTGGTCTATGCAGGCGCCGGACACGCCTGCTACTGGGAGGAGCCCGCCCGGGTCGCGTCCGATCTTGTGGCCTTCGTCAAACTCCTCGGTGGGTAGCGATCACGGCAGCGGGATGACTTCGGCTTCGCCCGGTATCAGCACCTTGATGGCCGCGTAGACCGTTCCGTCCTTGCCCACCGTCGAAGCAATGGACATCGGGAGGCCGGTCGCCACCTCCGAACAGCTCCACGAGCTCGGATCGCACGCATTGACCGTACCGCCCAGACTCCCAATGTTGGCTTCGATCGCGAACCAGGTCGCCTCGTCCAGCTCCGTCACGTAGATGGTCCCGTCCGGACCCGAGTTGAGGCCGGTGATCGAGGTGAACCCATCCGCCACAACCGAGCAAGCGGGGCTGGCCCCACATTGGGCGTGCCTGGTGCCGGGGGCGATCCGCCACACTCGCGACTCATGCCTGGGCGGGGAACCCCTTCAGCTCTCCCAGGTAGTAGGCGCCGTCCAGACCGACGGTGACGCTGGTCGCCACGGCCTGGGCTGACATCTCCGGGAGAAGGTTGCACGAACAGGTCGGCGAGAGCCTCTTTCCGTCCATGGGACACCCGGAACAGCTTCCCGTCGGTAGGGGCCGGCTCCTCACCGCCGCTGGTGACGGCATACATGGATCCTCGGCCGATCGGGGTGACATCGGTCACGTTCGGGAGCTTGACGATCAGGCTGCGCTTGCCCTTGTGCAGCTGGACGATCCCGGCTCCGGCATCGGCCACCAGGAGGCTGCCGTCCGGGGCGGTGGACAGCCCGAAGATCGGGCCTGCGTAGTCATAGTGGGGGACGTTGGCCGCTCGGGCGGTCGCCGGGGTCATGAGCAGCCGGTTGGGCGACGGGGGAGTCAATGCGTCAACTGCCGTATGAGAGGTGGGATCGACGGACTAGGCTCTCGTCCTGTAGCCGACGGGAGCGCCCTCTGGGTTCTCCGGAGTACGGTTGATGACCGGTATCGGGAAGATAGGCTGCTCGCCGGAGCGGCGAGGGCCGGACCAGGCGGCCGGGATAGCGTCGATGGCCCAGGCTAAGCGGTACGCGATCGACTCGTAGTTCACCCTCCACCCTTTGAAGTGGGGCCAGGCCTCATCCGGCGTCCGTGTCATCGGGAAACCGACCTGCTGCAGGCGGGCGATGCCCTGGTCGAACTCCTCCCGGGAGAGCTGGATGCCGGCGTCCGGACGAGGGTCTTCGTCGTACGGGATCCCGACGGTGGCGGCCAGCTGGCGGAGACCTCGGAATCCCATGGCCAGGCACAGCCGACCCTGGAGCGGGAGGTCGTCGGGAGCGACCGCCGACCACAGCGCCGCCGAATCCATGACGGCGAGCAGGGCGGTAAGCCAGTTGGCCTTGGGGTGGGGCGATCGGAACCGCAAGAGGATCGGATAGCTGGAGTGGCTCTCCGCCACGTCGGCGGCCCAGCGCTCCCATTGTCGGTAGAACTGGGGAAGCTCCTCCGTGGTGATGGTGTACCGGCTGCGGGCCAGCAGCTCGGGCCCCCATGCGGGAGTGCCCGCCCGAACGGTGAGCAGCGTTATTTCGGTCTCGCGACGGTTGAACGCGCTGTATAGGGTGGGCAGGTAGGCGATGAGCATGGCCACCACGGTCAGTCCTGTCGCGCCGGAAACGAAATCGATGGCTGTCGGCCCCCCGCTATTCGTCGAGGCGATGCCCAGCGTGAACAGCGAGGATCCGGCTTCGCGAAGAGCGGCCCCCAGGTCCCGCACCATTGGCCACAGCAGCAGGCCGTATCCGAGCAGGAACAGGATGAGCCAGGAGAACAAGGCGATGCCCAGCTCCACCGGCGCCTGGAAGGCAAGGAGCCGGTAGCGTTGGTGGTAAGTCGCGAGTGGCCGGGTCACCAAGCGGAACAGGTCGTCCGTGACGCTATCGACAGTCCGGAAGAGGCGGCCGACCCGTCCTCCTGGCGTGACCAGCGTCTGCAGGACGCTCGCCGCCGTGCCCAGGGCGATGAGCCCTCCCAGCACCGCGCCCAGTACTCGCACAGCCGCCACGACCCCTCCCCTTACCCGGCGACAGATCCCGGTGACGTCAGAGCAGGGCCAGCTGCCCGCTCAGGCTGAACGGCGCCGCCTCGAGTTGTTGGTGGACAGAGGCTGCTTCTTGATGCGACCGACGACTTCTACTCGAACGGGGACGCCATCGATCTCCGCTGGGACGGCCCCGTCTCTTGGTGCCTTCACCAGGTTCACCTTCACGGCATATCCCCTGGCTTCCCGGGCGATCCCGATGCCGTTCACCAGCTTCGAATCGCCCAGAAGCTCCGCCGCCTTCGCCTTGGCGGCTCTTGCCTTGGAGATGCTCGCCGCCTTCATCGACGTCAAGTTAGCAGGTCCACCCTGAGTTCTCGCAGGACCGGCTCCAGTGGGTTCGCGTACGTCACGCCCCTGCCCGCAGGTCCCCCAGCGTCGCTTCCAGCGAAAAGCAAGGCATAGGGGCGGCGATCGCCGCTCGTGTAGATAAGGGACCCGCTGTCTCCGCCGGCACTGAAGGGCTGCCGCGTGCCGGCGATCTCGATCTGGTCGTCGAATCGAAGATTGCCGATGTCGTACTCGACGACGACACCGTCGACCTCGAACGCTGCCACCCTCCCGTGTGTGTGACCAGTGGTTCGCCCGACCTTTTCAACGCGAGAGGCATCCTCAGGCGCCGCTAGGTCGGTGGACAAACGCCGCCTGGCACGGGGGAGCCGTGGGTCGTACTCGACATCCTTGTTCAGCGAGGCGATCGCGCAATCCATCGCGTTGGCGGACCCGGACGCGAGCCTGACGAACTTCTCGAGCAGGCCAACCACGTCTCTGGGGCGGCGCCCCTTGTCGTACGCGCCGGGCTGGAGGATCTCGTCCCCACGACGCCCCTGGTTCTCATCGGCCAGGACGTGGTTGTTCGACAGGATGAAGACTCGCTGCCCCCTGGATACGAAACACGCGATGGTGCCAGCGGTTATGCGGAAATGACCGACCGAGATGCCCGGTCTCACCGGCCGGTGCTGGTCCTCGTTCCACGCCTCGCGCTTCGTCACCCTCCCGATGAACCGGACGTCGGCATCTCCCCGTGCTGCGGATATGAGCTGGGCGACATGGTCGCTTCGCGCCAGCCCCTGGTGCTGGACTCGCACTGCGAGCCTGTAGTCACCCTCGACGGCGCCGGGAGCGACACCGAGGGCGATACCCGGTTGAACGCGTTCGACGTCTTTCGTCCGGCCAGCTGGAATACCCAGCGGGGCGGCCTTCCGGGCCGGGAGCGCCAGCGTCATGGGGTGTGTCTCCGATAACGAAGCCTTCAGATTGCGGACGGAATCGAGATTCATTGACGTCTTCTCCCGGGCACACCCCATGTTGGGGTCTGGGTCGTTATTCCACTCTGATCGAGATCGACTGGGCAAGCGGCTGCCCGGACGCGGCGGAGGCCTACAGCGATCTTCGGTCGAAACCTCCTTGGTAGACTGCTGCCCATGGCTGAATACCATGAAGTGTTCCACGAGCGTCTGTACTTGAGGGAACCTCGCACCGAGCGACTGAGGAAGAGTGCGGCGGGCCGCCTTCGCCACCTCCTGAACACCGGGTGGAAAGAGACCGAGCGGTGGCACGCGGACGACTACATCACCGTCCGCATGGAGCGAAGCGGCGTCGCCCCCCGCATGACGGAGATGCCGAAGATCGTCCCGTCTCAGCCGGGTCCGCCTCGCCGCGGTCCGGGGCAAGGGCCACCTTCCGGACAGCGCAGATAGAGACGGAGCCGAGCCGCTGCAGGCGGCGGGTCCTCCCTTCAGCCGATCACCCGGACGCCGTCCTTGTAGACCGCCCGGATACGGTCCGGCATCTTCTCGAAGTCGAATGGGTCGCCATCCAGGACCACCACGTCGGCCCGCTTGCCCGGCGCCAGCGTGCCCAGCTCGTCCTGCAAGCCCATCAGCTCGGCAGCGCTCGACGTGGCCGCCACCAGTGCCTGCGATGGCGTGTATCCCTTCTCCGCCATCAGCACCAGCTCCCGGAGGTTCGTCCCGTGCGGGGCCACGGGGCAGTCCGTGCCCATGGCGACCTTGACCCCCGCCTCCGCGGCACGCCGGAAGGACTCGAGCTCCGGTCGGCCGAGGGTCCGCAGCTTTTCCCGGACC
>WNGF01009016.1_pt1 | contig 11552 bp, 8 predicted proteins | sample 5400641 | NCBI WGS metagenome assembly WNGF01 (sample SAMN13153371, study PRJNA577476) | soil metagenome | isolation source: 80 cm soil or saprolite under grassland replicate 2 | place: USA:California | collected 2016-06-15 | reverse complement strand
TCGTGAGCAGCAGGGTGGTTCCCTCGGTCACCAGGTCGCGGATGACGTCCCACATCTCCAGTCGGCCGCGAGGGTCCAGGCCCGTCGTGGGCTCGTCCAGGAACAGAACCTGCGGCCGCCCGACGAGACTGGCACCCAGGTCCAGCCGCCGGCGCATGCCGCCCGAGTACGTCTTGGCCACGCGGTTGGCGGCGTCCGACAGCTCGAATCGCTCGAGGATCTCCTGGCCGCGTCGCTTCGCCTCGGCCGCCGGCACGTGGTACAGACGCCCCACCATCTCGAGGTTCTCCAAGCCCGTGAGGTTCTCGTCCACCGCGGCGTTCTGGCCGGCGAGCCCGATCACGTGCCTCAGCTCTTCCGCCTGCTTGACCACGTCGTAGCCGGCGACGGTGGCGTGTCCCTCGTCCGGGCTGAGGAGCGTGGTGAGGATCCGAACGGTGGTGGTCTTGCCCGCCCCGTTGGGGCCGAGCATGCCCAGGACCGTGCTGGGCGGCACCTGCAGGTCTACCCCCTGCAACGCCTCCACCTTCCCGAACCGCTTGGCGAGGCTCTCGACGACGATCGCCGCATCGGTCATGGAGCGCGCCATCCTACCTGCGACGTCAACCCCACCCCTCTCACCGCTCGCCCTCGTGTGGATCCGAATCGGTGTGTCACGCCGCTACCCCCTGGCGCGTGTCGTAGGGGCCCTATCGCGCGACATGGAGACCGCGTTCGGGCCCCGAACTCATCGAATCGCCGAAACCTTTCCCGGGTCGGAGCCGGGAGGCCCGGATCGACGTCCGCGGGAGGACGAGGCTCAGCCGCCCCCGATCGCAGAGATGATCCGCTGCTGGCCCGCCTCGAGCCGCCCGATCGCGGTCGGGTCGATCCGTAGGCTGCCGTACCGCACGTCCTCGTAGGCGCGCGTGAGCTCGGCGAACGCGTCCGCGCACGAGGGCACCTCGCCGGCCACCACGGGGGCGAACTCGGCAGGTGTCTGCCAGGGCTCGCGAACGATCTCGCGGCGACGGAGGGCCCACAGGGCCTCGGCGTACCAGCGCCGAACCGTGTCCGCGGGCGGCTCGCGCCGGAACCGGGGTCGGGGGGGCAGCACCTCGACCGCGGGCAGGGCCGCGTCGGACTGGGTCCCGGGGACGCGAGGCTCGGGCTCGGCGCCGGCCGGCGGCCGAAAGTGCCGGATCGCCCGGAAGACGGCGTAGCCGATGGCCGCGAAGACGAGGAACCCCAGCATCCGCTGCCAGATCTCGGGGGGGCCGGCGCGACGCCCTTCGATCGCGCGACCCGCCGCGCCCTCCCGGAGGCTCTCGAGCAATTCGCGCACGCGGTCGGGGTCGATGCCGAGCAGGTCGACCAGGAAGAAGACGGGCCGTGCGGCCTGCGAGAGCACCCACGCGAAGAAGGAGGCGACGGCATTGGCCGCGGGGGTGAGCCAGACGCCGATGCGGTCGAAGACGCCGCCCTCGCCGCTCAGGATCACCGCCGTGGCCATCGCGCCCACCAACGCGCCGGTCGCGATGAGCGCTCGACGGATCCATGCGGCGCGGACGCGTTCGTCGAGCTCGCCGGCGCCGCCCGAGGTCCACACCGTGCTCGCGCGGCTCGCGAGCGCGGCCACGAAGAACAGCGGCACGAACAGCAGCAGGGGGCCGCGCCACTCGTCGGTCGCGCCGGCGGCGACCATCACCTCGAGCCCCAGCGCCAGCGCGAACCACCCGACCTCCGCGTGGATCGGCACACGCCAATCCCGCAGCGCGAGGGTGACGAGCCGGAACGAGACCAACAGGCAGATCAGGACCGAGAACACGGTCCGGTTCAGGTCCCCGTGCCCGAGCCAGATCCCCGCCAGCACGGCGAGCATCGCCGCCCCGAACGCGACGTTGCGCGAGGCCCGGAACCGGCACGCGAGCATCGCACCGCCCACATAGGCCACCAGGAAGGGCACCGCGAGGGTCATCACGCCGATCTCCAACCCGCGGGATTCGGTCAGGACGAGCCAGACGGGCAGGACGAGGACGCCGGCCTCGGCGAGCGCGGCCAGCCCGCACGCGCGGAGCTCGCGGGCCTCGGGCCGCGTGGTACCGACCCAAGCGGACGCCATCACGAGACCCCTCCCGAGCACGTCATGACGCCGCCTTCCGGAATCCCTCGAGCGGCGAGAGATGGATCACGTCACACCCGCGCCGGCGGAGCACCTCCATCTCGTGGGACAACGCCGGGCCCGGCCGCGGCGAGACCACGATGACGGTGGTTCGGCGGACCAGCCGTCGGCCGACCTCGCGCAGCACGGGCCCGAGGTCGCTGGTCGGTTGGTTCGGCATACGGGCGAGGGCCGCGAACAACGCCGCCTCGTTGCCGGCCGAGTCGGAGGTCCGCACGCGCAGCGGGCCGCGGCCGCGCCGCAGGTGCGTGTTCGCGACCAGGCCCGTGCGCCAGCCCGCGTGGATCGCCTGGCGGGCGAGGTACGACGTCCAGCCGATCGACTCCTCCGCGGTGTCGGGGTCGACGGCGTGCCAGAACGGTTCACCGTTCGAGACGTCGAGCGCGAACAGGACCTCGGCCGAACGCGTCGGCTCGTAGCGCTTGGTCTGGAGCTTGCCCGCGTGGGCGGAGAGGCGCCAGTGCACGTGGTGCATCGGGTCGCCGGGCTCGTAGTCGCGCACACCCGCGAAGTGCTCCCGGTCCTCGAACAGCTGCGCGGACGGCGCCGGCGAACCGAACGGCAGCCGCCGGGCGATCCGGAGCGGGATCCCGACGCGGGGCTCGGGCATCACGAGCAGCGGCCGGTCCGTCGTCGCCTCGTGCTTGACCGGGGCGAGGTCGAACGGATCGGAGACGACGATGTCGACGCCCTCGAGCCAGTACTCGCCGCGCGTGGTGACCACGACGGGCAGGCGGAGCTCCACCTCGCTCCGCCCCCCGATCGAGAGGCGTCGTCGGTGGCCGCGGAGCGCGGTGGGGTCGGGGTCCGCATCGGGCAGGAGGCTGAAGGGATAGCGGACCAATAGACGGACGATCGGGAGGGGAAGGCGCTTCTCGTTCGCGATCCGGACGCGCAGCGTGACGTCCTCGCCCACGAACGCCCTCGAGGGTTCGAACGCGGCCTCGACGCTCACGCCGCGGAGCGCCGAACGAGCCCACAGCGTCGACGCGATCGAGATCGCCGCGATCGCCGACGCCCACAGCAGGACGACCATCTCTCCCCACGCGACCGCGAACACCCCGACGATGCCCGCGACGTAGAGCGCGATCTGGCGCCGTTCCGCCGTGTCCGTGGGGGCTCCCTAGGCGTCGAGCTCGGTCGGGACGGGGACCGAGCGCAGGATCTCGCGAAGGATCTCGTCGGCGTCCCGGTCGCGGATCCTCGCGTCGGTGGTCGGGACGAGCCGGTGGCCAAAGACGGGTTCGGCGAGCGTCTTCACGTCGTCGGGCAGGACGTAGTCGCGGCCATCGAGCATCGCGAACGCCCGTGCGGCGTCGCCCATCTGCTCGACGGCGCGCGGGCTGGCACCCACCGACAGCTCGGGATGGTCGCGCGTCGCGCGGGCGAGCGCGACCACATAGGCGCGCACCGGCTGCTCCAGACCGATCGACGCGATCGCGTCCCGTAGCTCCCGTAGCGGCGGCCGCTCGGCGAGCGGTTCCCGCGGCAGGGTTCGTTCGGCCGGCTGGGTCTGCAGGATCCGGAGCTCCTCTCGCTCGTCGGGGTACCCGAGCTTGACCCGGAGCAGGAAGCGGTCGAGCTGCGCCTCGGGCAGCGGGAACGTGCCCTCGAGCTCGATCGGGTTCTGCGTCGCGAGGACGAAGAACGGGTCGGGGAGCGGATGGGTCTCGCCGTCGACGGTCACCTGGCGCTCCTGCATCGCCTCCAGGAGGGCCGCCTGCGTCTTGGGGGTCGCGCGGTTGATCTCGTCGGCGAGGAGGACCTGGGTGAACAGCGGCCCCGGCCGGAACTCGAAGTCGTTGGTCTTGAGGTTCAGGACCGAGGTGCCGGTGATGTCGCTCGGCATCAGGTCGGGCGTGAACTGCACCCGCTGGAAACGGAGCCCGAGCAGCGTCGAGAGCATGCGGACCAGCGTCGTCTTGCCGACCCCGGGGACGTCGTCGATCAGGACGTGGTTGCCCGTGAGGATGCCGACCATCACCAACCCGAGCGGCTCGCGCACGCCGAACAGCCGCTCGTCGACCCGGTCGGCGACCTGCTTGAAGAGAGCCCGCGCCCCCTCGGCCTCGCTCATCGAGGCAAGGATAGGCCCGGGAGAGGGGCCCGGGGTTGCGGTTTCCTGCCCAGGAGGTATCAGACCCGTCTCGGCGAGCGTCGCGGCACGTATGCTGCCGATCCTCGAGGACGGCGTCGTCCTGCGGGTCGCGCCGCCTGCTACGTGACGGCGCCGAGCGCGGCCCCGCATCGGCTGCAGTACGCGATCTTCACCGAGAGGGACTCGCCCCCGGCCATCGTCGCCAGCTCCCGGACCGCGAGGTGCTCGTCGAGCGCGGCGAAGCAGTTCGGGCACGTCGGTGCATCCTCGGCAGGGGGTACCGGGGTGGGGGCGATCTCCGTGGCGAGCTCCTCCTCCATCTCGTCGCCGCCCTCGACCTTGCGAATCTCCGCGCCCGCCGTGTAGCCGGACAGGAGCCGGATCACGGTCTGGCGGACGCGGTTGAGGTCCGCGCCGAGCTTCTGCAGGACCTGGGCCGCGACGCCCTCCCCCTCGCGGATCAGGCCGAGCAGGATGTGCTCGGTCCCGATGTAGTTGTGACCGAGCTGCAACGCCTCGCGGAGCGAGAGCTCCAGGACCTTCTTGGCCCGGGGCGTGAAGGGGATGTGACCCGTCGGCGCCGCCTGGCCCTGGCCGATGACCTCCTCGACCTCCCGACGCACCGCGTCGAGCCTGATGTTCAGGCCGTCGAGCGCCTTGGCGGCGACACCGTCCCGCTCGCGCACGAGGCCGAGCAGGATGTGCTCGGTCCCGATGTAGTTGTGGTTGAGCATCCTCGCCTCTTCCTGGGCGAGGACCACGACTCGACGGGCCCGGTCGGTGAAGCGCTCGAACACCTGGACTGCAGGATAGGCCTCGCTGATCTCGTGCCGGCGGCCGAAAACCGATTTCGGTATCGACGCGTCGAGGAGATCGCGGCCCACCTCGGCGAGATCGTCGCCATGTAAATCCTGCTTACATCCGGGGAATACCGTGCCTGAGGAGCGCGTTGTTTCGGCCGAGACGACACTCTTCGAGGAGAAACCGACATGGCACAGCTCGACACCCAGATCCTGCCGCTCCTGCCGCTCACCTCGGGCGTGGTCCTGCCGGGCATGGTCGTGACCCTCACGATCGAGTCCGACGAGGCCCGTCGCGCGCTCGCCGCTTCCGAGTCCTCGGGCGGCGAGCTCCTGCTCGTTCCCCGGATCGGCTCGAGCTACGCGAAGATCGGCACCGTCGCCAAGGTGGAGGACGTGGGCCGGCTGCGCAGCGGCCTCGAAGCCCTCGTCATCCGCGGCGTCGTTCGCGCCGTCGTCGGGACCGGCGTCGCCGGGACCGGCGAGACGACGTGGGTGCAGTTCGAACCCCGTCCCGATCCCGAGATCCCCTCCGAGCGGTCCCTCGCGCTCGCGCGCGAATACCGAGCGGTGGTGGAGAACATCGTCGAAGCTCGCGGCGTCCCCGAGGTCGCCGACTTCCTCCGCGGCCTGTCCGACCCGGGTCAGGTCGCCGACACCGCCGGCTACTCGCCGGACCTGTCGATGGAGCGGAAGGTCGAGGTCCTGGAGACCCTCGACGTCGAACAGCGGCTCGAGAAGGTTCTGGACTGGGCCAAGGAGGTCCTGGCCGAGCTCGAGCTGAAGGACAAGATCCGCAGCGACGTCCGCGATGGAATGGAGAAGAACCAGCGCGAGTACATCCTTCGCCAGCAGATGGACGCGATCCGCAAGGAGCTCGGCGACGAGTCGGGCGAGGGGATCGTGGAGGAGTACCGCAAGAAGATCGCCGACGCGAACATGCCCGAGGGCGCGCGCAAGGAGGCCGAGCGCGAGCTCGGCCGCCTCGAGGCGATGTCGGAGCAGTCGCCCGAGTACGGCTGGATCCGCACCTACCTCGATTGGATGACCGAGATCCCGTGGGACGTCCGCACCGAGGACAACCTCGAGATCGACGCGGCGCGCGCGATCCTGGACGAGGACCACACCGGCCTGTCCGACGTGAAGGACCGGATCGTGGAGTACCTCGCGGTCCGCAAGCTGCGCCAGGAACGCGGGCTCGGGCCCTCGTCGGGCCGGGGCTCCGGCGCGATCCTCACGCTCGTCGGCCCTCCGGGCGTCGGCAAGACGTCGCTCGGCGAATCCGTCGCGCGGGCGCTCGGTCGCAAGTTCGTCAGGATCTCGCTCGGCGGGATCCACGACGAGGCCGAGATCCGCGGGCACCGGCGCACCTACGTCGGCGCGCTGCCGGGCCGCATCGTCCGCGCCCTGAAGGAGGCCGGCACGAAGAACCCGGTCATGATGCTGGACGAGGTCGACAAGGTGGGCGCCGATTGGCGCGGCGACCCCTCCAGCGCGCTGCTCGAGGTGCTCGACCCCGCGCAGAACCACACGTTCCGAGATCACTACCTCGAGGTCGACCTCGACCTGTCCGAGGTGCTGTTCATATCGACCGCGAACGTGTCCGAGACGATCCCGGGCGCGTTGCTCGACCGGATGGAGGTCATCCGTCTCGACGGCTACACCGAGGACGAGAAGGTCGCGATCGCGCGCGACCACCTGCTCGCGCGGCAGGAGGAGCGCAACGGTCTGCGTCCGGACGAGGTCGAGATCACCGACGACGCGCTCCGGCAGGTCGTGGGCGACTACACAAGGGAGGCCGGGGTCCGGAACCTCGAGCGTGAGCTCGGAAAGGTGCTCCGCAAGGTGGCGACGCGGGTCGCGAGCGGACAGGCGCAGGTTCCCGTTCGGGTCGCCGCTGCCGACATCCGCGAGTACCTCGGACGGCCGAGGTTCTTCTTCGAGGCCGCCGAGCGCACGAGCGTGCCCGGCGTCGCGACCGGGCTCGCGGTCACCGGCACCGGCGGCGACGTCCTGTTCATCGAGGCCACGCGGCTCGAGGGCGACGGCAAGGATCCGCTGATGCTCACGGGTCAGCTCGGCGACGTGATGAAGGAGTCGGGCCAGATCGCGCTGAGCTACGTGCGCTCGCACGCGGGCGAGCTCGGGATCGACGCGTCGAATCTCGGCGGCCGGTTCCACGTGCACGTGCCCGCGGGCGCGGTGCCCAAGGACGGCCCGAGCGCCGGCGTCACGATGGTGACGGCGATCGCCTCGTTGCTCTCGGACACGCCGGTGAAGAGCACGGTGGGGATGACCGGCGAGGTGACGCTGCAGGGCCGGGTGCTGCCGATCGGCGGCGTCAAGCAGAAGGTGCTCGCCGCGCATCGTGCCGGGCTCAAGGAGGTCATCCTGCCCAAGCGGAACGAGGGCGACCTGGACAACGTCCCCGAGCAGGTGCGCGAGGAGATCGCGTTCCATCCCGTCGAGACGATCGACGAGGTGCTGTCGATCGCGCTCGAACGCGAGGACGCGGAAGCGACGGCAGCCTAGGGTACGTTCAGAGGATCACGAGTGTTCGGCGCGTCCCGCGCAAAGCGGGACGCGCCGCTCCGGCTACTATCCGCACGATGGCCGGCGCCGAGCGCACGATGCGGTTCGCGGAGGGGAGCCCGTTCCCCCCGATCGCCGAGTACGCGTTCCTGTCCGACCGCCAGGTCCAGGCGCTCGTGGCGCCGAGCGGGAACGTCGAATGGCTCTGTCTCCCACGGCCCGACGGCCCCTCCGTGTTCGGCGCGATGCTCGATCGCTCGGCGGGCCACTTCCGGCTGGGTCCGGCCGAGGTGACCGTCCCCGCCGGCCGCCGCTACGTCCCGGGGACGCTCGTCGTGGAGACGACGTGGCAGACGCGGACCGGGTGGCTCGTGATCCGGGACGCCCTGCTCGTCGGTCCCTGGTACGACGACACGCAGCGGGCGGTCGACTACCAACGGCCCCCCGGCGATCACGAGGCCGAACACACCCTGCTGCGCACGATCCGATGCGTGAACGGCCACGTCGAGCTCCTGATGGACTGCGAGCCCTCGCCCGACTATGCGCGGGCGGGCGCGAGCTGGGAGTTCGAGACCGAGGGCTACAGCCACGCGCTCGCGCGGATCGCGCCGGGCGACCTGCCGCTCCGGCTCACCGGCGATCTGCGGATGGGCTTCGAGGGCAAGCGCGCGCACGCGAACACGACGATGCGCGACGGCGACGAGCGCTTCGTCGCCCTGTCGTGGTCCGACCACGAACCGCCCCGGTCCTACGAGGACGCAGCCGACCGGATGTGGCGGACGCAGGAGTACTGGCGCGAGTGGCTGAACCACGGCGAGTTCCCCGACCATCCCTGGCGGATCCACCTGCAGCGCAGCGCGCTCACGCTCAAGGGCCTCACCTACGCGCCCACCGGCGCGTTGATGGCGGCGGCCACCACCTCGCTGCCCGAGTCGCCGGGCGGCGAGCGGAACTGGGACTACCGGTACTCGTGGATCCGGGACTCGACGTTCGCGCTGTGGGGCCTGTACACCCTCGGGTTCGATTCGGAGGCGGACGGGTTCTTCGAGTTCGTCGCCGATCGGTGCCAGGACGGCAGCGACCTCCAGGTGATGTACGGGCTCGGCGGCGAACGCGACCTCACCGAATCCATCCTGCCGAACCTGACGGGGTACGAGAACGCGCAGCCCGTGCGGATCGGCAACGGCGCGTACAACCAGAACCAGCACGACGTGTGGGGCGTGCTGCTCGACTCCGTCTACCTGAACGCGAAGTCCCGCGACCGCATGTCCGAACGCGTCTGGCCGATCGTCGTCGCGCAGGTCGAGAAGGCGATCGAGCACTGGCGCGAGCCCGACCGCGGCATCTGGGAGGTCCGCGGCGAGCCGAGGCACTTCACCTCCTCGAAGATGTTCTGTTGGGTCGCGCTCGACCGAGGCGCGCGCCTCGCGCGCCGTCGTGACGAGGACGCGCTCCAGGAGAAGTGGCGCGCCGTGGCGGACGAGATCCACGCCGACATCTGCGCGAACGGCGTCGACGAGCGCGGCGTGTTCACGCAGTTCTACGGCACGAACGCGCTCGACGCCTCGCTGTTGCTCATGCCGCTCCTGCGGTTCCTGCCCAGGGACGACGAACGCGTCCGCGCCACCGTCCTCGCGATCGCCGACGAGCTCACGATGGACGGACTCGTCCTGCGCTATCGGGTCGAGCAGACCGACGACGGGCTCTCGGGCGACGAGGGGACGTTCACGATCTGCTCGTTCTGGCTGGTCTCGGCGCTCGTCGAGATCGGCGAGCTTCCGCGCGCGCGTGCCCTCTGCGAGAAGCTCCTGTCCTTCGCGAGCCCCCTCCACCTCTACGCGGAGGAGATCGACGCCATCACCGGGCGCCACCTCGGGAACTTCCCGCAGGCCTTCACGCACCTGGCGCTCATCAACGCGCTCGTGCATCTGATCCAGGCCGAGCTCCGCCAGCAACGAGGCTTCTCGATGGCGCACCAGATCGTCAGCTGATGCGGGCGCTGGTCGCCGCCCCGAGCGCGCCCGGCGGCATCGAGCCGCGCGACGTCGACGAACCCGTCCCCGCGAACGGCGTCGCCGTGGTGGAGGTCCGGGCCTGCTCGCTGAACCGGGGGGAATGCTCGGCGCTGCTGATCGCCGAGGCCGGGTGGCGACCCGGCTGGGACGTCGCGGGCGTGATCGCCGGGCCGGCGCTCGACGGCTCGAGCCCGCCCGCCGGGACCCGCGTCGCCGCGTGGGCGAGCGGCGGCGGATGGGCCGAACGCGTCGCCGTGCGCTCCGGCCATCTCGCGCCGATCCCGGACGACCTCTCGTTCGAGACGGCGTCGACGCTCCCGGTCGCGGGCCTCACCGCGCTCGGCACGCTCGGTTTCGGCGGGTCGCTCGACGGGTCGAGCGTCGCGATCACGGGGGCGGCGGGTGGGGTCGGCCGGTTCGCCGTCCAGCTCGCGCACGATGCCGGCGCGAAGGTGACGGCCGTGGTCGGCAACCCCGAACGCGGGGAAGGTCTCCGCGAGCTCGGAGCCGACGACGTGGTCGTCGGCTTCGAAGCGGAAGGGGAGCCCTTCGACCTGATCCTGGAGTCGGCGGGCGGCCCGAGCCTTGCGGCGGCGATCACCCGCGTGTCGCCGGACGGGACCGTCGTGTCGTTCGGGAACTCGTCGAACGAGCCCACGACGTTCGATGCGCGCCGGTTCTACCGTCGCGGCCGGCCGACGCTCAGGGGCTACTTCGTGACGCACGAGCTGCTCGAGGGCCGGCTCGGCACGGCGGAGGTCGCGAGGCTCGTCGAACTGGTCTTGAGCGGGCGACTGCGGGTCGAGGTCGGCCTGGTGGTCCCGTGGACCGACGCCGCATCGGCGGTGACCGCGCTGCTCGAACGGCGGGTGCGCGGCAAGGCCGTCCTCACCGTCGGGTCGTCGTGACCGCCGCGCTCTCAGGCACGGACGCGCTCGAGCTCGTCGGGTTGGTGCGGCGCTTCGGCGAGGTCGTCGCGCTCAACGACGTGTCATTCCGCGTCGCGGCCGGCGAGATGGTCGGGTTCGTCGGCCCGAACGGGGCCGGCAAGACGACGGCGATGCGGATCGCGCTCGGCGTGCTGCAGGCCGACGCCGGCCGGGTGCGCTGGCGCGGGCGTGACGTGGACGCCGAGACGCGACGTCGGTTCGGCTACCTGCCCGAGGAGCGCGGCCTCTACCCGAAGATGCGCGTGCTCGATCAGCTCGTCTACCTGGCGCGCCTCCACGGCCTCGAACGCGAGGACGCTCGCTCGCAGGCCGATCGGATGATCGAGCTGCTTGGCGTCACCGACCGAGCCCGTGACCGGGCCGAGTCGCTCTCGCTCGGGAACCAGCAGCGCGTCCAGCTCGCGGCCGCGCTCGTGCACCGCCCGGAGGTGCTGGTGTTGGACGAGCCGTTCTCGGGCCTGGACCCGGTCGGCGTCGACCTGCTCTCGGAGGTGCTTCGCGGGCAGGCCGACGACGGCGCTCCGGTCGTGTTCTCCAGCCACCAGCTCGAGCTGGTCGAGCGGCTCTGCGAATCCGTCGTGATGATCGACCGCGGGCGGATCGTGGCGTCGGGGCGCATCGCGGACCTGCGCGCCCGCGATACCCGGCGCCTGGTCCGTGTCGAGGTGGCGGGGGCTCCGGACCGATGGCTCGACCGCGTCCCGGGCGTCCGCGTGCTCGAACCGCTCGCGGAGGGCGCGATCGTCGAGCTCGACGGCGCGAGCGAGTCCGACGTGCTGGACGCGGCGCGGGCCGCGGGATCGGTCAGGGATTTCAGCGTCGTCCGACCGAGCCTGTCCGAGATCTTCCGCCGCGAGGTCGCACGATGACCGTTCGGCGGCGCATGTGGCCGATCGTTGCGCGGCGTGAGTTCGTCGAGCGTGCGCGCGACCGAGGGTTCCAGGTTTCGACGGCGATCACGCTGCTGCTGCTCACCGGCGTCATCGTCATCTCGGC
>WNGF01022766.1_pt1 | contig 11556 bp, 9 predicted proteins | sample 5400641 | NCBI WGS metagenome assembly WNGF01 (sample SAMN13153371, study PRJNA577476) | soil metagenome | isolation source: 80 cm soil or saprolite under grassland replicate 2 | place: USA:California | collected 2016-06-15 | reverse complement strand
TCTTCGCCTGTTTTTGCCAGGTCAACGCGGTAGCCTTCCGAAGAGAGAAGCGTCTCCAACACCTCGCGCATTATCTCTTCGTCATCGACGATCAGTACTGAACCCTTTTTTGCCACGCGTCTGTCCGTCTTGATTGCCAATTTGTTGGTCCTTAGGTTTATCGAAGCGAATCAGTTTAGGGGAGATCAAGGCAAAAAAAAAGGCAAGAGCAAAGGAGAGGCCGCGGTGCTCTTGCGCTTAATTTTGCAATCCTGGATCTCAAATTTGAGATCGGAAAACCATTCAGGTCAGTCGGCAACCGTCTGCAAACGAGCGCGCGCATTCACCGTCGGAAGAGTGATGCGGAAGATTGTCCCGTGCCCGGGAGTACTCTCGACGCTGATGTGGCCCGAGTGCTCCTGAACGATGCCGTAGGAAACGGCGAGACCTAACCCCGTGCCGCGACCAACGCCTTTTGTGGTGTAGAACGGATCATAAATTTTGGCAACATTCTCAGGGTCGATGCCAATGCCGCTGTCAGAGACCTCAATCGTGAGCGAGTGGTCATCGGCAGGCATCGTAGCGATCTTAATCGAGCCACCCGAAGGAATTGCGTCGCGAGCATTCAACAACAGATTGGTAAACACCTGCTGCAGTTGGCCGCTATTACCAAACACCGGGGGCGAATCGGGGTCGTAACCGCGCACGATTTCAATCCGATTTCCGCGCAATTGCGGCTCGAGCAGTTGCAAGGTGTCGTCGAGAACGCGGCTAATATCCAGTTCCGTAAACTCAGTCGCATCTCCGGTGCGCGAAAAATTGAGCAGATTATTAACGATGTTCGTCGCGCGCTCGGCCTGGCGCCGGACCTTAAGGAGAAGCGCATGTTTGGGATCGGATTCGGCAAGCATCCCGAGGAGCATCTGCGTATAAGACGATACACCTGTAAGCGGCGTGTTCACTTCGTGGGCTACGCCGGCGGCCAACAGGCCAATTGAAGAGAGTTTTTCGCGTTGCTGCAACTGCTCTTCGAGACGTACCCGGGAACTTACATCTTCGAGCACAACGAGGGCGCCGGTTTGCTCCTGCGAATCCTGCAACGGCGCAATCGCGATGTTGAGCACCAGAGGACGACCGGCGAATGTGGCAGTGTGAAGCTTGTAGATGTTGCGGATTTCCTTGAGTCGCCAGCGATCGTTACCAAGCACTTGCCGCAGCGTGTCAGTGAAGTCTTCCGAGAAAAGATCCTCGACTCGTTTCCCGACCGCCTCGGCGCGACTGAGATCGAGAATTTCTTCAAGCGCGGAATTCAAACGAGTGATGCGGCCTTCGAGATCCACTGCCAACAGTCCGACGTTAATCGATTCGATAATCGATTCGTTAAACTCTTTGAGAAGCTTCAATTCTGCGGCGCGCTCCTGCTGTTCCTGATAAAGAAGACTGTTTTCAATTGCGACCGCCACATAACCGGAGACGGTAAGCAGGATCTCGACGTCCTCAGATGAGAGCAACGCGCCATCAGCCGACCGACCAAGTCCGATCACCGCCACCATCCGGCCCCGCACCACGCAGGGAACATAATAGTGAAGCATGCGCCGCACGAAGCCATTCGTTTCCGGGACCAGGTCCAGATCGTCAGTGCGGACTACTCCGGTTTCGGCGGAACGAATGCGAATCATCTCCCGAAAGTCAGGCGGCACAACCATCTCCGAGGAGAGTCCTGCGGCACGCGCTACACGATATCCCGCTGCTGCATGTTTGTCCTCGATGAAAATAGCGATGCGACCAACATTCATGACCTGCTGTAGACGACTGACAAGTGAATCAAGCAAAGGATCCAGAGCCGTCGTTGCGGAAAGTGTGCGGCCAAAATCGAGCAGGCTGTTGCGCATGTCGTAACGCTCGCCATAAAACAGCCGATCGATCTGTTCCTGCAAAAAGCTTTTCACTGGAGCGGCAATCATAACGATCGCAGCCATGGCTACGACCGCAATCACCACTCGCAAAGTGATTTCGCCCGAAGTGAAGCCCTGATCCCCTCCGAGCGCGTAGAGTCCCGCCAGATAGACAACGGCGCCAACCATCAGAGCGATTGCCAGCGTCGTGAGGACGTAAACGAACACGCGGCGTACTACCAGTTCGACGTCCATCAGGCGGTAACGAACCACTGAATAGCCAAATGCGAGTGGGATAAGAATCAGAGGCAGGACCGCTGCGTCGGTCAGCCAGGGATCGGTTTGTGCGCCCAGGAGGAAACCGATGGCATAGAACAGCGTGAAAGGTGCAACTGCCGAAAGTGAGCCCCATATGACCCACTTCATCTGCTGCCGAACAACCGCGCTCTTAGCCCTAATCCAGGTTCTAATCAGAAAGAATACGCTGGCGATTAGAACCGCGATGAAATGGAAAAAACTCAGCCTGTAGAAAATGCCGACAAAGGATTCAGAGAAGCTGGGAATACGGCCGAGCACCGGAACAATCGGCGTCAACACGCCGCGAAGGAAAACAAAACTTGCCAGTGACAGCAGCAACAGCGCCGGCAAATAGAGCAGGGTTGCGCGCCATCGTCTCTCTTGAAAGAGTTGCTGACGCTGAGGGTAGACCAGACAAAAATGTAAAAAGAGCGGAGGAAAGAGAATGAAGGCGGCGTTTCTTAGAAACGCGATCGCCAGATCCAGATCTCGATACGTGCCGACGGGCGTGTAGAAACAAAAAACAAAAGCAGCAAGGCAGAGAGTGGCGAAGTGTAAAGCGAAAGGTGCTCGGCCCCCTTGCTTGAAGAGAACAAAGAAGCCGACGAAAAGGAAGACCACGCCGATCAAGTTGATATAAACGTCTCGCGGGGTCCACTTATGAATCGCATCCAGTTGAGCCAAATCGGCATAGTAAAACCGGCTCTCTTCCGGATAAGACGGCCGCTCAATTAAGTAATGCAGGTCGCCACCCACCCGAGCCTGGTCCAGATAGATTTGAACATCTCTGGAATGGCCGACCTCTTCGTAGTTCTTGTTGTCCAGGCTAATCGCAATCAGGCGATCACCCGACAGTATTTGACCACGTGCTCCGGAAGAATCAGGTTCAACAAGTTCAGCAATAATGCCTTGCCGCGTGTCGGTCCAGCGCACACCATCCCAGGGAGGAGTTTCCTGTCTCAACCGCTGGGCAAAGTTCAGGATTCCCGCCGTCACCAGCAGGGCGGCGCCGGCCAGCACCAGCCATGTTCCAGTTGTAAAGACCGATCTCTTCACTTAGATAGTTCTACGCGCAGGCTATCAAAACACCGATCTCAAGATAAAAACGCAATGTATGTTCCTAAGCCAATGGACGCGAACGCTCATGCATCTGCGAGACAGTTTCATGTCGCTTTGATCTCTGCCCAGGGGAAGAATCGTCCAGATTCGCTTGCAGGCAGTGCTGTATCGTTATCCTCGCCGTGTCGCCTGTATTTCTAACGAATTGCCTTCGCTGGATCGCGCTGTCCAAGTTTTTGGACTTTTCCGAGATTTTGGAGACGGACGAGATGGGGAAGCGACAGAACAAAAGCGCGATTGCTCGCGAAGCTGGGAAGTTGGTTTCCCGTTTGACCTTTCTCTCCTTACTTAGAACCTAAGGGAGATCCCACCGCGAACAGAACGGCGGCCGGTGCTGAGTTGGGTGAGTATCTCTCCGTTGTCAGTGCTTGACTGCGCATCCAACAGATTTCGCGCATCAAGGACCGCTTCAGCGCGAACCGGCAAGCCAAAGCTCGGAAGTTCCTGTGTCACCTGGATGCTCAACGATGGGTCATAAACAGCGAGGCGCCCGGCAAAAGGATCGATGGCAAACACGGTGGCGTTTGGCGAGAAGCGCAAGACGGTGCGGACGTTTGTGCCGGTATCAAAAGTGGCGCCCAGTTGTAGAGCCGCCGTTTGGAAAAATCCGCTCTCAAATATTTCCGTCGGTCGCGAAATATCGCTTGAGGTGAGCCGCTGTCCGCGACCGAAGGAGTAACCGGCAGATGCAGTCCACATGCGACTGAGCCGTCTAGTGTAGACCAGTCCCATGCCCTTCGATGCACCCTGCTGATTGGCAACACTAATGAAGGTCTCGCCAGTCTCGCCTGAGAAGGCCGTCATCGGCGTGCTGAGCAAGCCGACACCGCGTCCTGATGTGGTATCGAAGAAAGCGGTACCTTCGAAGTTCGATTTATTATCGAGTACTCTTTCGACGCCAAACTCCAAACGATGGCTACGGTCCATCACCGCACGGCCATCCACGAATGCGATCGGTCTTTTACCGGCTTCCCTGAAAGCGACTTGAGTACCTTCAAAGGTAGCTACGCTTTGAATGCTGTCTTCGTCTCCGCCGGGTGCGTAGGCAACCTTCAATCGCGTTCGCGCGTTAGCATCGTATTGGATACCAATACGTGGATTGAGTGAGCGCGCGCCGCCGGCACCGATGAAGCGAGAGTAGTCGAGACCAAGAACGATGACGATGCCATCGCGAACGATCCACTCATCAATCGCGCGAACTGAAATCTGCCCCAGGCGGGACTGACCGTCTAATTGGTTCTCTTTCGTTGTACGCCATGATGGAGTCCCGAAGCTGACGGCGCCCAGACTCATTCCCACGCGATGCCGCTGGCCGGCCCGCAGGTGACTGCTGGCTTCAAATCGCTGAGGAGTATTTGGCCCGGCCGTTGTTTGGCCGGCAAAGATCAATTCGATGCTATCGCTGGGAAAAGTTGCGACGGCAAAATTTAGACCAGGGTAACTCGCACCGTAGGAGTTGCCGGCAAAATAAGTTTCGAGAACGCCCTGCACACTACGATGACTATTCTCGTTAGAAAGTGCACGGTTGGGTTCAGCACTGTCAGAGGCAGCTGCATCGCCGATCGCCTCTGCCTCCGGGTTTGTTTGCCCCAGCGCTGCCTGGATGTCGGCATCCTGGCCTTCCTGCGCCTGGAAGATGGAACGACGTGTCTGCGCCGAACGTAAAGTCCATTTCACGTCCTCGCGGTCTTTGCGCCGTTCGGGCAGCGTCTTGCCTGAGCCAATGGGCTCCAGGTTGAAACGGTAAACGAGTTCCTGCGAAGCGCGAACCTCCACAGATGAGAAAACAACTTCGTTAAAGCCCGCGGCAATCGCGCGAATGCCATAGCGTCCGGGCGAAATTCGGGCGATGAAACGGCCGGTAGCATCGCTGCGTGTTTGCTTGATTACTTTGCTTGCACCATCTCTCAGCAAAGATATCAGCGCACCTGAAACTGGATTGCCCTTGTTGTCGACAACGGCTCCGCTAATCGTCGCGAGGTTTCCTTTGCTGGCATTTGCAGTCGGAACCTGCAGGCCTACACCGGCCGAAAACGCGACTAGTAACAAACTCAATATTCTTCTTCCTGGATTCATGCTTGCGAACGCTACTGTGTTCGTGGTTTGCGCAAAATAGGAAGAAGTCTCCTAAGGGTTTCTTGCCTTCTCGAAAGCTGAAAAGTAGCCTCGCCCTCACCCGCAGAAGGCAAACTGGTTCAGGCCAGGAGACTTACCAGAACCGTTGAATAGTTCGCATTTTCCGCCAATAATCAACGCGCTGTCAAGCCATAGGAAGCCTGGACGACGGCCATTCGGGCTCCGCTTTGCCGCCGGTTTATAGCATGCTAGGATGCGGAGTTGTATTAATTTTTGCCGGTTTTTGATTGTAGAATTCATGATTGACGAAGTTCGCTCTACCAGACTCCCTAACGGCATCACAGTTTTAACCGAGCACATGCCCGGTCTGCGGTCCGTAACGGCCGGGATTTGGGTGCGGCGCGGTTCCCGCCACGAAACGCCGGAACTCAACGGCATCTGCCATTTCATCGAGCATGCAGTTTTCAAAGGGACTCACCGCCGAACGGCTCGCGATATTGCTGTCGAGTCTGATCGACTGGGCGGTCATCTCGATGCTTTTACGACCCATGAGATGACTGGTTTCGCCGTAAAGGTTGCGGACAGAAGCTTGCCCGAGGCATTTGATCTGCTTGCCGACCTCCTGGCCCACCCGCGCTTTGACCAAAATGATTTGGAACGGGAGCAGAAGGTCATCCTCGAAGAGATGAAAATGGTGGAAGACACTCCTGACGAATTGTTGGGCGAACTGTTCAACGCCGCCTACTTCCCCGGCCATCCGTTGGGACGGCCGATTGAAGGGACCGAGTCAACTGTTTCTTCGTTCGATCACAATACGATTTCCACCTATCACGCTCAGGAGTTTTCAGTTGCTAATCTGGTAGTGGCGGCAGCAGGAAACGTTGACCATGATCGTTTGGTAGACCTGGTCGAAAAGGCTCTGGGCAACTCTGCGACTGGAAACGACGCGGCCAGCTCACAAGCTGCGGAACAACCGCCGACGCCCGCAGCCCCGATTCTTATCGAACAGAAGAAAGAGCTTGAGCAGGCACACCTCATTGTCGCGGCTCCCTGGCCCGACGCGAAAAGCAACGACCGCTATGCAGCCAGCCTGTTGGCGTCAGTAGTAGGTGGCGGCACTTCCAGCCGGTTGTGGCAAACGATTCGGGAAGAGCGCGGGCTTGCTTACTCCGTCGGTGCCGGCGGCAGCACGTTTTCGGATGTCGGAGTTTTCACAATCTACGCCGGCACTTCTCCCGAACATTTGGATGAAGTGCTCGATCTCTCATTGGCGGAGATGCGCCGCGTGGTGGCCGAGAGCGTTCCCGAGGAGGAACTGAAGCTCGCAAAAGATCAGGCAATTTCCTCGATACTATTGGGGCTCGAATCCTCCAGTGCTCGTGTAAGCGCCCTCGCTCGCCAACAGATCATTCATGGCCGCCGTATTTCCACCGCCGAAACGATAGCAAAAATCGAGGCTGCCACTGCGGAAGATCTGCGACGGGTAGCGCGCGAATATTTCACGAGCGAATCGCTGGGGTTCGGCGCGCTCGGAAAGCTCAACGGCTTTCGCGTTGATCGCTCACGCTTAAAGATTTGAAGTAGCCGCTTTGAAGTAATGGCAGCTTTGAAGTAGCGGCGCTGATAAATCCTACCAAACCCGTACTTGTGCCGCGGATCCGCAGCATAGTACGTTCGTTGGCCCGCTTCGCGTTGGAAGCAAACAGATGAATATCGTAAGGTGACTGAAGGGAAAGTTACAGCTATGAGGAAATTTGCTGCCGTAATCGTGGCGTCTCTTTTCGCATCGGTCGTTTCTATGCCTGCTCTGTCCGAGGCAGGTGCCCAGGGGTCGCAACAGCAAACGGAGTGGGTCGCTAACAGCCTCAAGGAAATGCAAAAGGTTAAAGTCGGCATGACACGCGCGGACTTGCTCAAGGTGTTTACCACGGAGGGAGGTTTGTCTACCGGTCTCAGCCGCACTTACGTCTATCGTGAGTGCTCATACATTAAAGTTGATGTGGAATTTGAGCCCGTCGGGCAACGCGCGCGTGATACAGACGGGCGAGTGACACCCGTTGAAGCTGACGAGGATGTGATTAAAAGAATATCCAAACCGTACTTGGAATGGAGCATCTTAGATTGAGACAGAGCTTCTCAAAGGATGCCTGTCCGATTTCTGCTCCGGGGCGGGCTAACAACGGCATGCAGCGGACGCGCAATTAGCTTGAATCTCATCCTCAAAGTTGCCTCCGCGCCGCTGATGCCGGGCGTTAGACCGCTATTCTGCCTGGGGTTTTGCTATGAGCAAAGAGAACAACCACAGCGTGCTGGGTCTCGAAAACAAGATCGTTCGCCTTAGTGATCATAGTTCGCTTTGGGCTGACCTTTACCGAGAAGAAGAGAAGCGTATCACAGCAGCAATCGGTCACCTCATCATTGATCTCCAACATATCGGCAGCACAGCTATTCCTGGAATCAAAGCTAAGCCTATCCTCGATATGTTGGCCGGCGTTGCGCAACTTGAGAAAGCCCTTCTGTGCAAAGCGCCGCTTGAGGCTACCGGCTATGACTATATCGCGCTTGCGGGTATCGCGAACGATTATGTATTCGGGAAAGGTGTGCCGCGAACACACTACCTTCATGTGGTCAAGTATGGGGGCGCGAAGTGGGCAAATCACTTGTGTTTCCGCGATCGTTTGAGGCGTGATCCAGAGTTAGCGCAAGCATATGAAAAGCTGAAGGAAGAACTAAGCCGGAAGTTCAGCGACAGTCACGCAAAATATCACGACGCCAAATCGAAATTTATCAACAAAGTGGTCGCAGCCTAACCAGCGCTTGCACCTGACGGCGCGATAGCGTGCTTCTCAAGTAATGTTTTCCAGTCAGCTTGGAATGGTGCTCGCGCGCCGCTGAAGCGCGTCTATAAAGCGTTGGATGTCTGGAACTCGCAGTTTTAAGGATTGTATGTTGCGGCAATTGACCGGTTGCGGATGCATCATTGTCAGCATTCTACTATCGCTCATATCGAGCGGTGCGCGAGTGCAGTCATCCAGCAGTCAAGAATTACTTAAGGACCAAATTGGTAATTTCGTCTTCGACGCCTCGCTTGGAAATCCAGCGCCTCCCATTACCGTCTGGTATTACCGGCCGAATCAGGTCGATCCCGGGACTCGCGTCGTCTTTCTCATGCACGGGAGCAGCCGCACCGGTCAGGAAGCGCGCGACCTTGGAAGCAAGTATGCGAAGAACCACAACTTCATCTTGCTCGCACCCGAGTTTTCCGAGAAGAACTATCCCGGCGATACATACGCTTTCGGCAATATGCTTGGCAATGACGGGAAACTCCTTCCCGAGTCGATGTGGGCATTCGCTACAATCGAGCGCGTCTTCGATAGGGTGAGGAAGGAACTTCAACTGAGTACGCAGACGTACGACATCTTCGGGCACTCTGCCGGTGGTCAGGTAGTTCACCGCTTGGTCTTGTTCGCGCCCCATCTGCGCTTTCGGCGCGCGGTCGCCTCCAGCCCCGGCAGGTACGCGTTACCTAAGATGTCTGAGAACTTTCCCTATGGCTTCAAGGGCACCTCTCTGGATTCTTCAGTTCTAGCAGGATCTTTTTCCAGAGATTTTGTTCTGGTGCTCGGAGATCAGGATACGGACGACAGGGTTCGCGAAACCGAAGCGATGTCGCAAGGAGCCAATCGGTTCGCGCGCGGGCTGCGCTTTTTTGCGACCGCGACGGAGCAAGCCAACGTCTTCAAGGTCCCGCTCGCATGGCGGTTGCGAATAGTGGCCGGCGTTGGCCATTCACCTGGTCCTGCCGTGCAAGCAGGATTCGAAGAACTTTTGAGGTAGTCCCGCTCACAAGACGCATCGCCTAACGCTCATTCAACTGGAGTCGCAATTAGGCGGTCTTTCGTCATCAATCCTAATTGCTCGCCGGTCAATTCGAGCGTTCGGTCGCTCCTATGGCCTGCCGACAAGTCTTTCGCTACACTGGGCTGTACATTTGCTTTAGGAGATCCTCATGATGAGCAATGAAGAGCTCGAAAGAAGAATGGCTTTTATCGTCGAGAAGCAGGCCAGTTTGCCTCCAACATTCAGCAATTGCGTGAAGTTCAAGGGCAACAGAGCAAATTGTGGCTCGTCTAGCCAACGTGACACTTGAAGGGTTTAAGGATGTAAACGTCAAGATTAATACCCTGGTCGATGCCCAGATTAAACTGAACGAGTCTCAATCCCGCACCGACGAGAATCTATCACGCACGGATAAAAGTCTCAGAAACTTGATCGCGGCTGTCGACCGGTACTCCAGCGAAGGCCGTAATGGAAAGTAAGACGTTCCACCGTGCAACGCAATTCAACAATCAATCTGAGACAATCGCCTAACGTAACGCAAACTGTTAATCTGCGTCGCATGGCAAATGTGCAACTGAGACAAGACTCTTCCGAAAGATCGCAAACTAACAGTTTGCTTACAGAACGTCCCGGTAGCCGTTTCCGATATTAAGTGCTAAAGTTTGTTTCTACACCTTCTTTAGTTGCGCGGTTCGTAGTTTTAATTTCCTTAGCATGAAACTTACCGTTCTCGGCAGCGGATCAACTGGCAATGCGGTTTTGATCGTTGCGGGGCAAACTCGTGTTCTGGTGGACGCCGGACTCAGCGCCAGGGAGATTGCACGGCGGCTCGCACTCGTCGGCGAAGACGTACAGAAACTTGACGCCGTCCTGGTCACGCATGAACACGGCGACCACTCCGGCGGCCTGCGAGTGTTACTCCGAACCGTTGACTGCCCTGTCTATATTTCCGCCAAAACCTGCGATGCCTACGTCAGCGAACGCCACAATGTTAACGATGAAGAGCCACGAAAACGCGCCAAAGCGCTCCAGGATCGCGTGGAACAAATAGAATCGAGCAAAGACTTTCGCATCGGTGAAATCGACTTTCATCCGTTCACGATCCCGCACGATGCGGTAGACAATTTCGGATTCACCGCAACTCATCAAGGCGTGAAGATCGCCACCTTGATGGATTTTGGACACATCACCACCCTCGTTAGCGAGCGGCTGCGTGGTTGCGCTGCGGTGGTGATTGAATCAAACCACAGCCGCGACATGTTGAAGGCTTGTGACGCTTACCCCTGGGAACTGAAACAGCGCATTCTTTCTCGCCTGGGTCATCTTTCAAACGAAGACGTTGCAGACTGGATTCGTGACGGCTTTGATGGCATTGCCAGATATCTGGTGCTGGCGCATCTCTCGCAGCGGGCGAACAACCCTTATCTTGCCAAAATCTCCGCGGAAGTGGCGCTGCAGGAGCGTTACCCACTTTTTCATGGTGATACTCAGGTCAGTCTTTCGTTTCCCAGGGAGCCAACTCCGTGGATCGAGGTGTAAAAGAAGGGATGAAGGATGAGGGCGGAAAGATGGTCATCATTCTTTGGAGTGCGCTGACCAGTCAGCGCTTTTGTCGGTCGCGACTTGTCGCGGCCAGGGTCCACGAGAAGCCACGCAAAGATTGCGGCGTCAAGCCGCCGAAGACCAAAGCGGTGGCAGGCCACCGCACTCCAAAAAATGGCGCATCTCTAATCTTGCTGGTCGCTGTAACGAGCTTTGCTTGCGCAGCGAACCAGGAACGACGCAGGATTCCGCCCGAAGTGGAATCAACCATCGGGAGCATAAGCGAAGAGATTGCGGCAGAGCGCTACGATAAAATCTATAACGAGGCGTCGGAACTGTGGCGCCAGGACGCCACGCTCGAACAGTCAATTGAAACATTCAAGACGCTGCGAACTAAGCTCGGCCCGGTTGAAAACCGAATACTGCAGTCAGCCACCGAACAGCAAAACTCCAGTGGGCCATTAATAGGCCGGGCATATATCGTTACGTACCGAACGAAGTTTAAAAATGGCGAAGGTATGGAAACCTTCACATTGGTCGAACGCAATGGCCGCTGGTTGCTGGCGCGATACTTCGTCAACTCCACCGCGCTGAAATGATTATCCACAGTTTACGCAGATTACTCGGATAAGCAGTTAGAAGAATTGACTGGGCAACTCCACAACATCCAAAGGCGCAGCAAATCAGCATGAACTTACCAGCTGTTCAGTCGTTTTCTTAATCGGTGTAATCTGCGTAATCTGCGGACCAAATAGAGTTTATGATCGAACGTTACACATTGCCCGAGATGGGCGCGCTCTGGAGTGAA
>WNGF01011988.1_pt1 | contig 11556 bp, 8 predicted proteins | sample 5400641 | NCBI WGS metagenome assembly WNGF01 (sample SAMN13153371, study PRJNA577476) | soil metagenome | isolation source: 80 cm soil or saprolite under grassland replicate 2 | place: USA:California | collected 2016-06-15 | reverse complement strand
GAGATACCCGGGAGTCAGGTCCCTGGCTTGAACAAGCGTTAATTGACGGAGCTACAGGCGGGGGTGCCGAATGCAAATCAGCAGGCGTGATTACTACGCCGGGAGTTGCTTACCTTGCGAGAACTCTCAATGCTGATGCAGGCGTAGTCATTAGCGCTTCTCACAACCCGTATCAAGACAACGGCGTCAAGATGTTTGCGCCTTCGGGGCGCCAATTAGACGATGAGACTGAACGCCTCATTGAATCTGATATTTTTACTTCGCCTGATGAGCGGAGATGGCAGTATGAGAAAGGGACGGGTCGAAACCCGGGAGACCTCGGGATCCAGTTACGTACTCGCTATCTGGATTTTCTGGCCAGTGAAATTGGTCAAGGACTGTCACTCACAACCCTCCACCTCGTGATCGACTGCGCAAATGGCGCGGCTTCAAATTTGGCCCCCAGTCTCTTTGAGCGGCTTGGCGCAACCGTGATTGCAACTAACAATACTCCGGATGGTCGCAATATTAATCGTGACTGCGGATCGTTGCACATTGAAAGTTTGCAGCGGAAGGTGGTTGCAGAAAAGGCGGACCTCGGTGTCGCGTTCGATGGAGATGCGGATCGATCCATATTTGTCGATGCCAAAGGACGCTACGTAGACGGAGACGGCACGCTGTGGGTATTGGCCAACTACCTTCAGGCCCGCTCCGAGCTTGACCATGGCGTGGTTGTAGCTACCGTGATGAGCAATATTGGCTTGGAAATCGCTTTACGTTCGCGGGGGATCCGTCTGGTGCGCACAGATGTCGGCGATAAGTACGTCCTGGATGAATTGATCCGCACCGGCGCAAGTCTTGGTGGAGAACAATCCGGGCACATTATCTTTCCCCGCCTGAGCCTCGCCGGTGACGGTATGATTACAACGATCGGCCTGCTCCGGGCGATGTCAGAGGAGAGGCAATCGCTACACGAATTGACAGAGGGATTTGAACGTTATCCGCAGATATTAGTGAACGTCGAGGTGTTGGAGAAAAGACCTTTTGCCAGCGTTGAATCGATTCAAAAACTTGTAAACGAAACAGAGTCACGGCTGGGAGACCGGGGTAGATTGCTGCTGCGGTACTCTGGAACTGAACCATTGGCGCGCGTAATGATCGAGGGCGAAAGTCAAAGCGAAATCGAGGCCCTTGCGAGAAATCTTGCCGCGCTAATCGGGCGTACACTTGGTAAAAGCTAGGCACTTCAGTCAATGCAATTTTTATATGGCAAGGAGTGAAAAAACTTCATGATTTTCGGAAGGTAACGCGAGCCGACTGAGGTAGTAATTGTCGCCGCTTTCCGAAAATTATAAGAAAAGTGGGGGGCGCGAGCTGCAGAAAAAACTCTCTTGCACGGCACGAGCGTTGCGATGTATATTGTGGGGCAAGAGAGACGGTTGGTGAATCCTCCGTCTCAAGTGGTTGCTGGGGTGAGGACAGTGACCACGAATATGAATGGGCGCGACGCACTCCCACGTATGTCGCGCCCATTCGCTTTTCTGGCAGCTTTCTGACTTCATTCAAGGTATGCTCTGATTCGACCAGCCGGGCCCGGACCCGGTCTGAAACCGGACAATGATGGGAGTCAGAAAGAAGTGCAGAGACTTCATGTTCGCTTAGCGACACGACAACACCAGTACGAGATTAGGGTCGGTCGCAAGACTCTGCGCGAAATTGGCCATCACACGCGAGAATGTGTCAGCGCGCTTGCTCGTCGTGTTGCAGTTATTTCCAATCGCAAAGTTTTCGACTTGTATGGTGCGCGAGCAGTCGAGAGTTTGCGCGCCAATGATTTCCAAGTATCCACCTGGTTAATGGCTGATGGAGAGCGCTTCAAATCGCTGCGCACGGCTGAGCGAGCGCTTCTTTTTCTGAGTCAAACGGGTCTTGAGCGAACCGACGCGGTGCTGGCTTTGGGAGGGGGCGTGGTGGGAGACATGGCTGGCTTTGCTGCCGCCAGTTATTTGCGTGGCATTGCTTTTATTCAGCTGCCGACGACCCTAATTGCTCAAATTGATTCATCAGTAGGCGGTAAGACGGGCGTTAATCTACCGCAAGGCAAGAATCTTATCGGCGCATTTCATCAGCCAAGCGCCGTCATCATAGACACTGAAACCCTCGAAACCTTGCCCCCGCGAGAGCTGGTTGCCGGATGGTGCGAGAGTATTAAACAAGGCGCAGTCGGCAGCCGAAAGCTTTTTGAGCAGACGACGAATTTCCTTACCAAGCTTGACGCCAATCCAAAGCGACTGCTTTCAACGACACTGGAAGAACTCATTAGCGCTCATTGTGCTTTCAAGGCCTCGATCGTAGCAGGTGACGAACGTGAGGCACCAGAACGTTCTGACCGGCGCTCTCGCCGCATATTGAACTTCGGTCATACCGTCGGTCATGCATTGGAAGCGATCACGCACTATCGCCGCTTCCGTCACGGCGAGGCAGTGGGCTATGGCATGCTCGTTGCCGGCGAGATCTCAAAAAGTTTAGGCTTGCTTGCTACATCCGAGTTAGAATTGCTTCGTGATGCGGTGCGATTATCTGGATCATTGCCAAAAGCCAATGACTTGAATGTGAGCGCGATCATAAATGCGGTGTCACGAGATAAGAAAAGCATTGGCGGTCGCATTCAGTGGGTCTTGCTTGAGCGCATCGGTCGCGCGCTGATCGTCGATGGGAAAGAGATCCACCCGCAAGTTTTGCGGTCTTCCCTGCGCGCAAGTCTAAAGGCAGCCAACTAACTGTGGGGATGTTGTATGGCGAAGATGACGAGATCTGATGAACGGGGAGGGTCCCGCCTGAACTTTGTGGTCGTGTTGGCAGTCATCGGCATACTGGCCTACGTTGGGTATGTGTACATTCCCATTTCCTATAACGCCTACCTCTTTAAAGATCTTATGCAGCGCAACGTCGATGCGGCCAGTGCGCTTGGACATACGCCTGTATGGGTGAGAGAACAACTGGCAAAGAGTGCGCCCGACTATGGTGTTCCCGCCGATGCTGTCATCACGCCCACCCAAAATGAGAATCGCATGCAGGTGAGAGTGCAGTTTAAGCGACCAATAGAGTTTCCGGGGTACACTTACCAGTACGAGTTTGATCAGACCGTAAAAAGCTCACAGTTCCTGCTTGCTAAGTAGCCCAACCGATAACTGCACACGAAAGGACCTGGAGAACCTCGTCTAAGCGGCTGCTGGAAAAGTTGAGACCAGCCATGGAAACAGCTAACAGCGATCCACGAAATACCACGAATTCACACGAAGTAAGTCGAACCAAGTCATCCATTTCGTGCGGTTTCGTGTGATTTCGTGGATCGTGTTTTTGTCTTTAAGCAGGACACGACGCGCCCTTCTTTTTGTTTCTGGGCAAACTATCGTTGGGCTCCATCTAGAAAAGCCTTGAGTTTGCGCGAACGAGATGGGTGGCGGAGCTTGCGCAATGCCTTGGCTTCTATTTGGCGAATACGCTCCCGTGTAACTGCGAAATGTTGGCCTACCTCCTCCAGCGTGTGCTCTGACCCGCTACTGCCGAGACCGAAGCGCATCTTGATAACTTTTTCCTCGCGCGGCGTTAGGGTAGCCAGTACTTCATCTGTGATCTCGCGAAGGTTAGAAGCAACAACGGCATCAGCTGGATTCAGGATCGACTTGTCTTCAATGAAATCGCCGAGATGCGAATCTTCCTCCTCACCGATAGGTGTTTCGAGTGAGATCGGCTCCTGGGCAATCTTTAAGACCTTTCGCACCTTCGACACCGGAATGTCCATTTTCCTGGCGATCTCTTCACTAGTTGGCTCGCGACCCAGTTCCTGCACCAGGGCGCGAGAAGTGCGGATCAACTTATTTATCGTTTCAATCATGTGCACTGGAATTCGGATCGTGCGCGCCTGGTCAGCAATTGCTCGAGTGATCGCCTGGCGAATCCACCAGGTGGCATACGTGGAAAACTTGTAGCCACGACGCCATTCAAATTTGTCGACCGCCTTCATTAACCCGATATTACCTTCCTGGATCAGGTCCAGAAACTGCAAACCGCGATTCGTGTACTTCTTGGCAATGGATACCACAAGTCGCAGGTTGGCCTCGACCAGTTCTCGTTTAGCCTGGCCAGTTTGCTGTTCCCCGATGACGATCGATTGCAGTGAGCGCTTAATTTCCACCGGGCCAACGTTATGATCAACTTCGATCTGCGCCAGCCGTTTTTTGGCGGCGAAAATGCGTCGTTTATACTCTTTCAGATCGTCGGGCTTGATCCGCTTTTTAGTGAGTTTTTCGGTGAAGTTTGCGATCTCACGCTCAGCCTCGCGCACCTCCTTCTGCACGGCCCGGATGGCATTGATCAAACGCTGGCGGGCGCGTTCGGTCATATTCAGGCGCCCGATCTCCTGGGCGATCTCCAAACGAGCACGCGCTACTTTGCGGCGCAGACGCATCAGCTTCTTGCTCTTCTTCCCACGTGTGATTCTTTGCTCACTCCTAAGTTTGTCCCATTCTTTGAGTCCCTGTTTGTAGAGTTTGCGAATATTCTGAATGCCTTCGATGGTCCAGGCGCGATACTCCTCGGCCTTGTCCTCGTCGCCGGTGAGTTCAGCCTGCTCGGAGAAAAGAACAATCTCACGAATGTTTGCCGTGCCGGCCTCTAGTGCCTCGCCGATCCGCAGTAGTTCCTTGACGGCAAGTGGAGAGCGAGCGATTGCTTTCTGGGTTTTAAGCTGTCCGCGCTCGATGCGCTTGGCGATTGCGACCTCGCCTTCGCGGGTAAGCAAAGGAACTACGCCCATCTCCCGCAGATAGAGACGAACGGGATCGTTTGTCTTCTCGAGCGCGCCGGCTGAAAGATCGAGTTCAACGTCATCCTCGAGTGACTCATCATCATCATCATCAGGCACAACTGCCGCGGCCTGCTCAATCAGCCTCTCGTCAGAATCTGCGACGGGAATGTTTGATCCTTCAAGCTTTTGTAGTACATCCTCAATGTCATCGGGCGAGACAACATTATCCGGCAACTCACGATTCAGGTCGTCGAAAGTCAGGTACTTCTTGTCGCCGCCTAATTCCAGCAGACGCTCCATCACATCATCACGATCTTTGTCGTCAATACTCACTACCATCAGCTCCAATAAACTTTAAGTCGAAATTGCTGATGCCTGCTGCAATGTATTGCCGGCTGAAGAACTTTCTCAGATCCCCAACTTGCAGGTCAGAATCAAAATCTCAGAGGCCCGCTCGCACTGCTTCTCCCTTAGGCAACAGGGCGCCTCGACGGCGAGCGAGCTCAATCTGTTCGCTCGAAAGCGTAGAAACCCTTTCGCTATCTCCCTCGCGTTCGGCTATCGCCAAGTCTGTCTTTATTTCCTCTATGCGATGGTTGAGTTTCATTAGCCGGAAGGTATGAACACATTCCTCTGGGGCGTAATGTTCGTTCGAGGCGTGTAAAGAGTCGCTCATCAACAACATTGGCAAAAGTTTCGCAGAGACGGCATCGCCTTCGATCTTCCGGCTAAGACTTTCGAAATCAACCGCATTGCCTTCATTTTCAAGCTCCAGCAAGGCTCGAAAAATGGCGGCCGTCGCGAGATCCTCGTAGTCTTCGGCGCTTAATATCCGTAAGACACCATGGCGTAACTGCTCGTCGGCAAAAAGCACTCCCAACAAACGTTGTTCCGCGGGAGTGGCTTCGGCTTGCCTCGTCAAACTCCGCTCTGAAGCGGGCTTTGCGTGTACATCGCCACGCACAAACTGCCACAACTCCCTCCGTAGCGACGCGTCAGTGATCCGCAGCGAATCCACCGCAATGTCAAAATATTCGCGCTGCTGAATGCGACTGCGGACAGCGCGAATATACGGAAGCACTTCCTCAACCGCCTCGGCCTTCTCAACAGGTCGATGAAGATTGCGATCCCGTACCGCCTGATCGATCACGAATTGTATGTGGGGTTGTGCCTTTCCACGCTGCTGCTGGTACTCGCTTGCGCCCGCCTTCCTGATGAACCCATCCGGATCGGCGTTGTCCGGAAGCACCAGAACCTTGACCTCAAGATCTTCTGCCAGAAGGATTTCAATAGCTTTCTTGGCCGCCTGAACGCCTGCTCGGTCCCCATCATAATTGACCACAACCTTGCGCGCAAACCGACCTAGCAACTTCCCCTGGTCAGGCGTCAACGCAGTGCCCAAACTCGCTGCCACATTCCGAATGCCAAACTGGTAAGGGACAATCAAATCGAAAAACCCCTCCACCAAAATCGCATACCCCTGCTTGCGGATTTCGTCACGCGTTAGATTCAGGCCGAAAAGATTCCGTCCTTTCACGTAAGCTGTTGTCTCAGGCGAATTGATATACTTCGCGTCCTCGTCCTTCAAAGTCCGCCCGCCAAAAGCAATCGGTCGCCCCTGGATATCCATCACCGGAATAATTAATCTGCCGCGGAACCGATCATATGAACCACCTTCTTCTTTTTTGACTACCAATCCACTTCGATCAATCTGTAACTGACTTGCTCCCTTTTGCCTCAGGTAAGTCAAGAGCGCATCCCAGCTATCCGGCGCGAAGCCGAGCTGAAAAGTCTTTCGCGTCTCGTCCGTAATCTCCCTCTCTGACAGATACTCGCGTCCAACTCGAGACTCTGCGCCACCACGTTCGAGCTGCTGTTGCCACCATTCAAGAGCCCATTTGTTAAGTTGAATGACATCATCAGTTTCCTGGCGCCGTGCTTCAAAACGGCTGTCATCGACGAGCTTTGGCAGAGGCACGCCACTCTTCTCGGCTACGAGCCTGATCGCATCGGGGAAGGCGACCCGTTCAATTTCCATCACGAAATTGAATACTGAACCGCCTTTATGGCAACCAAAGCAGTAGAAGATCTCTTTCGCCGGACTAACAGAAAACGACGGCGTCTTCTCCTTGTGAAAAGGACAACAGGCCATCCAGTTTGCACCCTTTTTCTTCAGCGACACATAATCCTGGATGACCCGCACAATATCCGCCTGGCGTCGAAGGTCGTCGATGAATGTTTGTGGATAGCGCATCAGCTTAAATGAGGTAACCGAATGCAAGAGCGATCAAAGCCATCTTTCGTCTGAGCAAATCACTTAATGACGATCTCGATATCATTCGAAGTCATCTCGCCGCGCCAAAGATTAGTCGTGTAGTTGCTCGGCGGATCATCGTGAAAATACACAGTAGCGAAAATCGGATATCTTCCCGGTCTTGTACCAAAGCTTACTGGTCCTTTTGGCGTACGCATCTGCAAATCGTTAAGAGCGAAAACAGCCGTCCGAGACTCTCCCGGACGCAGAAGTTTCAGTTTCCGGTCATAGAATAGGCTTTCGTTCAACTCAGGTCGTGGGTCTTTCAGGTCACTAAAGCCGCTAAATGTCCAAAAAGCTTTTTCGTAGCCGTCATCTGCAAGAGGGACGGGACACAGGAGCGGTCTTCCTCCTACATTTCGCATAGTTGCTTCGATCAGTATCCGTTCGCCCAAGTGATATGAATTCTTCAATTGACGCAGCAATAGTTGCAGCCCGTTAACTGGCGACAGCCAAGATTCAATGTGGAATGCTTCGCTTGGCTCAGACACCTCCTCGCCACAGATAGCCTGAATCTGGTAGCTATCTTTGACGTTGAAATCACGGCCTAGGTCAAAATCAGCCGGGGAAACATCGTTTTTAAATCCAAGGTAGCTCACGCCTTGGATGCTGCTAGGCCAAAGCCGTGAAATGGATCCCGATCTGAATTCTTTTATTACCTCGCTGTTGCGCAAAACGTCGAACTGTCCGGAGGTGCCAAACTGGCACATTGAGGATCGCGAGCTCGTCTGTGTTTCCGCGCGTTTGAGAGTGTCAAAGCTAATATCTTCGTCGCTATGAAAAAGGGTTTTCTCTTTGATTAGCTGCACAAAGAACCCTGGCGACTTAGATTGAGATATTGAATCGACCCTGAGGACTAGCGAATTAACCACGCTCGGGAATGAAACTAATAGGCAGAAGGCAAGAAGGCGGGGCCGGATTTGCATTGACGCTCGTAGCATTTGTCTCTTCCCGGACGCGTAATTTGCTAGGACCTCAACTCGACTACGGTCGCGCCATTACCGCCATGATCCGGTGGAGCGGCTGTGAATCGCGCGACATGAGGATGATCTTTCAGAAGTTCGCTAATGGCATGGCGCAGTGCGCCTGTGCCGTGGCCGTGAACGATTCGCACTTGACTGAGACCGCCCAGAGACGCTTCGTCCAGAAACTTGTCGACAGCCTCTACTGCTTCATCTGTCCGCTGGCCGATGACATTCAGCTCGGATCGCGCGTTTTCCTTTGAGCTGTCGAGCCGTACCTCCGTCTCGCGCGAGGGGCGCAGCTTGGCAAAGCGACCGGCTTCGCGCTCGACTGGCGCCACTTCACGCACCAGTTCAAGATTCTCCAACTTCTCTCTGAACCGCAGCGACTTCACTCTCACCTCAGCTTCGTCGCCCTTCACGTTGTCAACTATACCGACTGAGCCAAACGCTCGTAGTCGCACGCGATCTCCCACGGCAATATCGCGAGTTGCTGCCGCAACGTAACGCTCACTATCAGGCTCAGACAATCTCTCCTGCGACCTTTCCAAAGATGTGACACCCGCTTGACTCCCAGCGACGATTTGTCCGTCACGCATAACCCGCACAGCGCGTGAACTCGTGCTGCTCGAAGGGGCACCGCGGGGTTCACGACGCGACGCACTCACCGCGTGCTGCGCCTCGCGTTTCAATTCAGCCATTCGCCGCTGAGCTTCACGCTCCACCTTTAGACGTTCTGAGCGGTCCTGAATAGTGGCGACAAGTTCGCGTGAGCGTCTCTCGATTTCATTGATAGTTTTGTCGAGACTCCTTTGGAAATGGCTCTGTCGCTCTCGCTCTCGTCTCTCAGCCTCTCTATCCAGGTAGACAAACTTTTCCGCCACCGCCGCCCGTTCTTCCTCGAGCGCCTGCCTCAATAACAAAGCTTCCTCTGCTTCGCGCTTAATGCGACGAAGATATTCCGTGGCCTGACGCGAAGAGTCTTTCACGTTTTCGGAGGCAGCGCGGACGATTTTGTCCGGGATGCCGAAACGTCGCGCAATCTCCAAACCCGAAGACGAGCCGGCCACACCGACGATCAACCGGTAGGTGGGCTTGAGAGTCTTCTCGTCAAACTCAACGCTGGCATTCAGCACCCCTTCATTCCCCGCATACATCTTGAGCCCGCTGTAGTGTGTGGTCGCCATAACGTGGGCGCCGCAAACTCTTCGGAAGTGGTCAACGACCGCAACCCCAAGAGCGGATCCCTCTTCGGGATCTGTGCCAGTGCCGACCTCGTCCAGCAAAACAAGGGCCGGCGCCTGGCAGATTTCGAGCATGCGCGAGATGTTTGCTACGATAACCATTGAATCTTTGTCCTTCCCGAGTGAGAAGGATACAGGCACCACCACCCCGGCCGATGCTCGAAGGTTTTCTTCGAGTAGTGGATGACGGGCTTCGATTAATTCAAAAGTCAGGTCTGCGCCGCTCCTTCCCGCTTGCGGTATCTCAGGAATGACGCAATTAAATCTCTGATGAAAAACGGCTTTGGCGTTTACGAAGTCGAGTTGAGCGACCGCGTCCGCAGCCATCTCGATGCCCGACAATTGCTGCCGCAATTCTTCAGTCAAACCAAACAGGATCTTGCCGATTTCGCGTTCCTCAGCTTCGCGCAGACTCTGCAGCTCATTGTTTGCTTCGATCGTCTCCAGCGGTTCGACAAAAGCTGTCGCACCCGAAGAAGAGAAACCGTGCGCAACACCTTTTATGTGTCCCCGATGATCGGCCTTAACGGGAATTACGAAGCGGTCATTGCGGATAGTGACTAATTCATCCTGCACCGCCTCTTCCGTCCGTCGCATCAGGTTTTCCAGCGAACGTGTGATGCTGGAGCGCAGTCGCATGACGTCGTGGCGTATGCGCGCCAGATCTGGACTGGCACGATCGTCAAGCTCGCCGCTCGGCAGAATTTTGTTTCCAACGCGCGACGCCAGGCTGTTCAGCTCGCGCGGAAGACCGGCGACGATCTCTGACAACATGGGCGAGGTTTCCCGCTCGGCAAGGATAGCAGCGCGTGCCGACATTACCTGCTCACAAAGTCGCGCAAGTTGCAGAATTGTTGTTGGTTCCAGGGTCGTGCCTTGCACACGCAGCCGGGCAATTGCCTCTCCAGGATCGCTAATCTCACTGAAAGACCACGTGCCACCACGCTTTCTTAACTGCACGCACTCGGCCACTGCGGACAGTGCCTCACGCAATTGTGCTGGGTCATCGAGGGGTGCCAGCAATTGCACACGCGCACGACCCATCGGTGTCTGCGCGCCGATGAAAATCAACGCGCGGAGTTGGTCGTATTCGAGAATGGTTAATGATTGTTCGTTCAATGCAGTGCTGCGGAGAGAAGCCTATGCCAAGTCCACACTTGAGATCTAAACCACTTTCATCGATTCTAACATCGCGGAATGGATTTCACACTTTGAGAAAACTATAAACCCTAATCCGTATTGTGCCGGCACGACCTGCGCCCGCTGGTAACAAATCACTGCATTCATTCTGACGGTGGTTTTCGGCCGAGAGTGGCCAAGTTGTCGGGTACTATGTACTTATGTATGCAATTTGGCAGGACGAGAATAAGTGGCGCCAGAAGCCGACAATGATGTCTCCGAAGCTCGCCCTTTAGAGATCATGCCGCTTGAAGCGACAGCGAAAGCGCAAGTAATCCAGAAGTGGTAGACGGAATATCTTGCAACGAAACAGAGTCTTTACATTCTCCCATTTACGATGGGCCGTCTATGGGACAAAGGCTCACGTATCTCGACGACAGCACTGGATGTTTTCGGACCCTAAGACGATTCATCGTCGCCGGACCAGCAGGTTCTTCCCCTCCTCAATGCATACGAGCTGCATTTCTCCTCGCTGCGCGCGAGTGAACGGACAAACCAGAAAATCACCGAAGATGGCAACGTTCTCGTTTATTTGACTCTCAATGTACTCAGGAACATTACGGTACCCAGCAACAGAGAAGCGCTGCTCGGAAATACCGAGCACCCGCCTGGTGCCAACTCTCCAGAGGCGGAGCGCCGGAGCCCCGTTGTAGATCGACAGCCTGCCACGGACAGTAAAGCAGTTCCCAATCAATCGCGAGTGCTCGCGACATGACTTTTCTTTCGCTTCCGGTGCTGGAGACTGTGCCCACATGCTGCTTGTCGCAGTCAGGAGTAACAGGATTACTAAGCGCATGAACATCGATTCAGCACCTCGTGCGCTTCCCTAAGATTTAGCCACATAACGTATTGAATCCAGCATCGAGTTTGGACATTCCGAATTCTGCGGTACCGTCTAGCCGCGAGACACATTTCACTCCTAAAGGAGTGAGTATCTGTGCCGACCCGATGACTATAAACATGCACCACTACCTGGTTGTTCCAGCCTTCGTTACTCTAGGGTAACGAAGGCGGCAACAATTTGTTTTTTGGTCTCACCTTCTTTAGAGCGTAGAGGCGACAAGTCAT
>WNGF01009015.1_pt1 | contig 11557 bp, 10 predicted proteins | sample 5400641 | NCBI WGS metagenome assembly WNGF01 (sample SAMN13153371, study PRJNA577476) | soil metagenome | isolation source: 80 cm soil or saprolite under grassland replicate 2 | place: USA:California | collected 2016-06-15 | reverse complement strand
GCACTCGGACGCCGGGAGCCCGAACGGTACGGCACGCAGACGCTCGAGGAGATCATGGATGAGGTGGCCGAACGCGGCGCCAGGCTCGGCCACGAGCTCACGTGGCGTCAGACCGATCACGAGGGCGAGCTGATCGGGTGGTTGAACGGCGCCGCGGCCGAGGGGTTCCAGGCCGTCGTCGCCAACCCCGGCGCGCTCTCGCACACCTCGTACGCGCTCCGCGACGCGGTCGAGGGCTGCGGGCTGCCGGTGGTCGAGGTCCACATGACGAACATCTACGCTCGCGAGGAGTTCCGCCGGCACTCCGTGATCTCGGCGGCGTGCCGCGCGACGATCGCCGGTGTGGGTGCGGGCGGCTACCACGTCGCGCTGGAGGCGCTCCCGTGGATCACGGGCTGAGACGCTCGCGTCTCGGCGAACGCCTCACCGAGCTCGAGGTCGAGGGGCTGGTCGTCACGCGGCCGCCCAACGTTCGCTACCTCACCGGGTTCACGGGGTCCAACGCGCAGGTCGTGGTCGCGGCGGACGGCTCGGCCGTGTTCCTGACCGACGGCCGATACGGTGCGCAATCGAGCCACGAGGTGCCCGACCTGCCGCGTACCGTCTACCGGCAGGGGTACCCACAACCGCTGGTCGACGCCTGTCGGAGCCTCGGGATCGGTCGGGCGGGGTTCGAACGGCACGCGCTCACCTACGAGGGATGGGAGCAGCTCACGGACCGGGCCGAGGGCCTCGAGCTCGTGCCGGTCGGCCCCGAGGTCGAACACCTTCGCCGAACCAAGGACCCCGAGGAGATCGCGCTGATCGACCGCGCCCAGGGCTGCGCGGACCGGGCGTTCGAAACGGTGGTCCTGGGCGGCGCCCTGCGTGAGGGCGTGACCGAGCGCGCGTTCGCGTTGGTGCTCGAGACCGCGATGGTCGAGGCCGGCGCCGAGGATCGGGCGTTCGACTCGATCGTCGCGTTCGGCGACCACGCGGCCGAACCGCACCACCACCTCACCGACCGGGAGCTCGCCCGCGGCGACATGGTCAAGCTCGACTTCGGCGCGCGTTCGGACGGGTACCACTCCGACATCACGCGGACCGTGGCGTTCGGCGAGCCCGACCCGCGGTTGCACGAGATCCGAGACGTGGTCGCCGCGGCGCAGCGGGCAGGGATCGAGGCGGTGCGTCCCGGGGTCTCCACGGTCGAGGTGGATGCCGCGGCGAGGTCGGTGATCGTCGACGCGGGACACGGTGATGCGTTCCCGCACGGGCTCGGTCACGGGGTCGGCTTAGAGATCCACGAGGCGCCGTCCCTGCGCTGGGACGGGGGCGAGGAGCTGGTCGAGGGGATGGTCGTCACGATCGAGCCCGGCGTGTACATTCCCGGGCTCGGAGGCGTCCGGATCGAGGACATGGTCGAGGTGACCGCCGACGGACGCCGCGAGATCCCGCGAGCCACCAAGGAGCTGATGGTGCTGTGAGCGTGTCCACCAACGACCTGAAGAACGGCATGACGCTCGAGCTCGACGGCACGTTGTTCCAGGTGGTCGAGTTCCAGCACGTCAAGCCGGGCAAGGGGGGGGCGTTCGTCCGCACGAAGCTCCGCAATGTCAAGACCGGCTCTGTGGTCGAGCGCACCTTCAACGCCGGCGTCAAGGTGGGCCTTGCGATCGTCGAGCGCAAGGACATGCAGTACCTGTATCGCGACGGCGAGTCCCTGACGTTCATGGATATGTCGTCGTACGAGCAGATCCCGGTCCCGGCCGGGATCGTCGGGGACGGCGCGAGCTGGCTCCGGGAAGGAGCGACCGCGCAGGTGGCGATGCACCAGGGCATCCCGATCGGGGTGGAGCTCCCGGCCTCCGTCACGCTGGCGATCACGAAGACCCAACCCGCCGTGAAGGGCGACACCAAGACCAACGCCATGAAGCCCGCCGTCCTCGAGACCGGCGCCGAGATCCAGGTGCCGATGTTCGTCGAGCAGGGGGAGCGCGTGAAGGTCGACACGAGGTCGGGCGCCTACATGGAACGGGTCAAGTGACTGCTTGAGCTCGCGCAGGCAGGAGCGGCGCCTCGCGATCGAGATCCTGTTCCAGGCCGACGTGACGGGGAACGACGGACGGTCGGCCCTGGCCGGCTGGGTCGAGTCCGGACGGATCGTGCCTCCGTTCACGCGCGAGCTCGTCGAGGGCGTGACCGATCACCTGGCGAAGCTCGACGAGACGATCGGGGCACATTCGGAGGGGTGGACCGTCGACCGGATGGCATCGGTCGACCGCACGGTCCTTCGGGCGGCCGCCTACGAGCTGACGTTCGACCGCGCGGTGCCGGTCGCCGTGGCGATCGACGAGGCGGTGCGCGCGGCCAAGGACCTGTCCACGGACGACTCGGGGCGGTTCGTGAACGGGATCCTCGGCAAGATCGCGAGCGAGCTCGATCCGGAGGCCGAGGGGCCGGGCTGACGGCCGGCCGCTACTCGGGGGTCTGCGTCGTGCCCTCGGTGCGCTTCTCCGCGTCGTCCGAGGTGCCTGCCTCTTCCGAACCCGAGGCGCCTTCGGCCATCCCCTTCTTGAACTCGCTCGAGGACTTGCCCAGGGAACGGGCGAGATCGGGGAGCTTCTTCGCTCCGAACAGGAAGACGATCAGTGCCACGATGCCAACGATGACCCACTCGTTCATCAGGACTCCCGCCCTTCGATGTCGGGTCCCAGTGTACGCCCGCAGCGCTCGGAGGTCCGGTGGCGGACCGTGCTATCCTCGGCCCGAACTTCCCCCCTTTAAGTCCGGTCCCGAGAGGCCGGGAAGGGAGCCGAAGACGGTGTGTGCTCGACCACCACGCCCTGCCGCGCGCGCGGCCGGGCGTTCCTTCTTGACCCCCTCCGGGGCCGCTTGATGCCGGCCGCGAGGCTGATGGACGAGGCCGAGGTGCGCCGGTCGATCACGCGCATCGCGCACGAGATCATCGAGCGAAACAAGGGTGCCGAGGGGGTCGTCCTGGTGGGGATCGCCGCCCGCGGCGACGACCTCGCGCGGCGGCTGGCGGCCGAGATCGGACGCATCGAGGGGCGGACCGTCCCGGTCGGTGCGCTCGACATCACCTTCTACCGGGATGACATCGGGATCCGGGCCGAGGCGCCCGAGGTGCACGAGACCCGGATCGACTTCGACATCAACGGGTGGACCGTGGTGCTCGTCGACGACGTCCTGTTCACGGGGCGGACGATCCGTTCGGCGCTCGACGCGCTCGTCGACTTCGGGCGCCCGACCGCGATCCAGCTGGCCGTGCTCGTCGACCGGGGACACCGCGAGTTGCCGATCCGAGCCGATTTCGTCGGCAAGAACGTGCCGACCCGCAAGGACGAGGACGTGCGGGTGGCCCTCCGAGAGGTCGACGGCGAGGACGCGGTGCTCGTGGACGAGCCGGTGACGAGTGAGCCGGGAACGGAGGGGGTGCGAGCATGAACGGACACCTGCTGTCGATCCACGATGTGAGCGCCGAGGAGATCGTGCGGATCCTCGACACGGCCGAGTCGTTCCGCGAGGTGGGCACGAGGGTCATCAAGAAGGTCCCGGCGCTCCGCGGCAGGACCGTGGTGAACCTGTTCTACGAGAACTCGACGCGGACCAGGATCAGCTTCGAGCTCGCGGCCAAGCGGCTCTCGGCCGACGTGATCAACTTCTCGACGAGCGGCTCGAGCGTGTCCAAGGGCGAGAGCCTGAAGGACACCGCGCTCACGCTGCAGGCCATGGGCGCCGACGCGATCGTGATCCGCCACTCGTCCAGCGGCGCGCCGCTCACGCTCACCCGCTGGGTGAGGGGCAGCGTGCTGAACGCGGGCGACGGCACCCACGAGCACCCGACGCAGGCGCTGCTCGACCTGTACACGATGCGCGACCGGCTGGGGCGGCTCGAGGGCCTTCGCGTGGCGATCGTCGGGGACGTGCTGCATTCGCGCGTGGCGCGGTCGCTCTCGTTCGCGCTCGTCAAGATGGGCGCCGAGGTCACGCTCGTCGGCCCGCCGACGCTGCTCCCGCCGGACGCCCGCGCGTGGGGCGTGCGGGTGAGCCACGAGATCGGGGCGGTGCTGCCCAAGCTCGATGTCTGTTACATGCTCCGCGTGCAGCGCGAGCGTCAGCGCCAGCAGTACTTCCCCAGCGTCCGCGAGTACGCACGTCTGTTCGGCCTGTCGCGCGAGCGGGCCGGGATGCTCCCGGACGGCGCGCTCGTGATGCACCCGGGCCCGATGAACCGTGGCGTCGAGATCGACTCGGACGTCGCCGATCTGCCCCGGGCGGCGATCGAGGAGCAGGTGACGAACGGGATCGCGGTGCGGATGTCGCTCCTGTACCTCCTCCTCGGAGGGTCCGGCTCCCAGGGGGGCGGTGGATCGGCCGAACGGGCCGGCGCCGTCCGGCTGCCGGAGGAGGTGGCCACGGGTGCCTGAATCGGTCCTGTTCAGGGGCGCCCGGGTGGTCGATCCGGCCTCCGGCACGGACGAGGTCGCCGACCTGCTCGTGGACGGGCGTGTCATCGCGCCCACGCCGAGGCCGACCGCGACGGTGCTCGACTGCGACGGCCTGGTGCTGGCACCCGGTCTCGTCGACCTCCACGTCCACCTGCGGCAACCCGGCCGCGAGGACAAGGAGACCGTCGAGTCGGGCTGCCGCGCGGCCGCGCTCGGCGGGTTCACCGCGGTCTCCTCGATGGCGAACACCGATCCGGTGGCCGACAACGCGGCCGTGATCCATGAGGTCCTCGACCTCGCCCGCGCCGCCGGAACCTGCGACGTGTTCCCCGTAGGCGCGATCACGCGCGGCCTCGGCGGAGAGGTGATGGCCGAGTTCGGCGAGATGGTCGACGCGGGCGTCCGCCTGTTCAGCGACGACGGGCGCTGCGTGCCGAACGCGCGCGTGCTCAGGAACGCGCTCACGTACGTTCGCGCGTTCGAGGGCGTGGTGATCGCGGAGCATTGCGAGGACGCTTCGTTGGCCGAGGGCGGGCAGATGCACGAGGGGCTCGTCTCGTCGTCGCTCGGGCTCGCGGGCCAGCCCCGGGAGGCAGAGGAGGTCGTGGTCGCGCGCGATCTGGCGGTGGCGCGACTGACGGGAGGCCGTTTGCACCTGTGCCATCTCTCGTCGGCCGGTTCGGTCGAGATGGTGCGCCGAGCCAAGGCCGAGGGTCTGCGCGTCACGGCCGAGGTCACGCCGCACCACCTCGTGCTCAGCGAGGAGGAACTCCTCACCTACGACACGAACATGAAGACGAACCCGCCGCTTCGCTCCGGCGAAGATCGTCGCGAGCTCAGGGCCGCGCTCCGGGACGGGACGATCGACGCCGTCGCGACCGACCACGCTCCCCATGCCGTCGAGGAGAAGGAAGCGGAGTTCGATCAGGCGCCGTTCGGCACGATCGGGCTCGAGACCGCGTTGGCGGCCGTCCTCACCCACCTGGTCGAACCCGGCGAGCTCACGCTGGCCCGCGCGATCGAGGCCCTTTCCACCGCGCCCGCGCGGATCCTCGGCGCCGGCGAACACGGCGGGCCGATCGAACCCGGCCGCCCCGCCAACCTCGTCCTCTTCGACCCGTTCGCCGAGTGGGCGGTCGAACCGCCGTTCGCCTCGAAGAGCCGGAACTCCGCCTTCCTCGGTCGCAGGCTGCGGGGCCGGGTCGTCCACACGATGCTCCGCGGGGAGCTCGTCGTGGCCGACGGGAAGGCGCAGCGGTGAACGGAGGACCCGCGGCGGTCCTGGTGCTCGAGGACGGCAGCGTCTTCCGCGGAACCGCGTTCGGGGCGACCGAGGAGGGATTCGGGGAGGCGGTCTTCAACACGGGGATGTCGGGGTACCAGGAGGTGCTCACCGATCCCTCGTACGCCGGGCAGGTGGTGGCCATGACCGCACCGGAACAGGGCAATTACGGCACGAACGCGGAGGACGCCGAATCTGATCGCGTGCAGGTGTCCGGGTTGGTGGTGCGCGAGGTCGCGCGCCGCGCTTCCAACTGGCGGGCCACCGGGTCGCTCGCCGACGAGCTGGCGCGCGCCGGCGTCGTGGGGCTCCAGGGCATCGACACACGCCGCCTCACGCTGCACCTCCGCGACCGGGGCGCGATGCGATGCGGCGTCTCGGCGGTCGACCTCGACGCGGACTCGATGCTCGAACGCGTCCGTTCGCATCCGGCGATGGAGGGTTCCGACCTCGCGAGGGGCGTGAGCTCGGACGAGCCCTACGCCGCGCGGGACCTCATCGGGCCGGCGAGCGCCGAGCTCGATCACGTGTATCGCGTGGCGGCGTATGACTTCGGCATGAAGCGGAACATCCTCCGCCGGCTCGCGGCGGCCGGGATCGAGGCGACCGTCGTCCCGGCGACGACGCCGGCCGCCGAGGTGCGCTCCGGGGGGTTCGACGGCGTGGTCCTGTCGAACGGGCCGGGTGACCCCGCCGCGACGAAGTACGGGATCGATGCGTGCCGCGAGCTGCTCGGGGCCATGCCGGTGTTCGGCATCTGCCTGGGGCACCAGCTCCTCGGGCTCGCGCTCGGCGGACGGACGTCCAAGCTGCCGTTCGGGCACCGCGGGGCGAACCAACCCGTCAAGGACCTGCGGACCGGCCGTGTCGAGGTCACGAGCCACAACCACGGGTTCGCGGTCGAGCCCGACGGTTGGCCGCGCGATCGGAACCTCGTGCGGACGGCGTTCGGGCGCGTCGAGCTCACCCACTGGAACCTGAACGACGGGACGCTCGAGGGGCTGCGGTGCCTCGAGGTCCCCGCGCTCGCCGTGCAGTACCACCCGGAGGCGGCCCCGGGGCCCCACGACGCGCGCTACCTGTTCGACGAGTTCCGTGCGCTGATGGCGGCGGCCTGATGCCGAAGCGCTCTGACCTGCAGCGCATCCTGGTGATCGGCTCGGGACCGATCGTGATCGGGCAGGCGTGCGAGTTCGACTACTCGGGGACCCAGGCCTGCAAGGTGCTGCGGCGGGAGGGTTTCCACGTGTCGCTCGTGAACTCGAACCCGGCCACGATCATGACCGATCCCGAGTTCGCGGACCGCACGTACATCGAACCGCTCACGCCCGAATCGGTCCTGCGCGTGATCGAACGCGAGCGTCCCGACGTGCTGCTGCCGACCCTCGGGGGCCAGACCGCGCTGAACGTCGCGGTCGCGCTCGCGGAGTCCGGGGACCTCGAGCGGCTCGGGGTCGGACTGATCGGGGCCGGGCTGGACGCGATCCACCGCGCCGAAGATCGGAGCGGCTTCAAGGAGACGATGAGCCGCGCCGGGCTCGAGACGCCGCGCGCGGGGACCGCGCGCTCGCTTCGCCGCGCGCTCGAGCTCGGGGACGAGCTCGGGTACCCGCTGATCGTCCGGCCTTCGTTCACGCTCGGTGGCGGCGGGAGCGGGTTCGCCCACAACCGCGCCGAGCTCGAGCGCGTCGCGAGCCGCAGCCTCGCGGCGAGCCCGGTGACAGAGATCCTGGTGGAGGAGTCGGTCGCCGGGTGGAAGGAGTTCGAGCTCGAGGTGATGCGCGACGGCGCGGATAACGCCGTCGTGATCTGTTCGATCGAGAACGTCGACCCGATGGGCGTGCACACCGGCGACTCGATCACCGTCGCGCCGGTGATGACGCTATCGGACGGCGAGTACCAGCGGATGCGCGACGCCGCGCTCGCGTGCATCCGCGCCGTGGGGGTCGAGACCGGCGGGTCGAACATCCAGTTCGCGGTCGACCCGCGCACCGGCCGTCAGGTGCTGATCGAGATGAACCCGCGCGTCTCGCGTTCGTCCGCGCTGGCCTCGAAAGCGACGGGCTTCCCGATCGCCAAGATCGCGGCCCTCCTCGCCGTGGGCTACACGCTCGACGAGATCCCCAACGACATCACCGGCGTAACGCTGGCGGCGTTCGAGCCGACGCTCGACTACGTCGTGGTGAAGGTGCCCCGGTTCGCGTTCGAGAAGTTCCCCGAGGCCGACCCGGAGCTGACCTCCACCATGAAGTCCGTGGGCGAGGTGATGGCGATCGGCCGAACGTTCAAGGAGGCGCTGGGCAAGGCCTGGCGCTCGCTCGAGCATCCCGACGTCGATCTCGGCGGACCGGCCGGTGACGGGGGCCGGCTCCTCGAGGCGCTCGCCCGACCGAGCGAGCACCGGCTGCACCTCGTGGAGGCGGCCCTGCGCGGGGGAAGCTCGGTCGAGGAGGTCGCGCTCGCGAGCGGGATCGATCGGTGGTTCGTCGACCAGATCGCGCAGGTGGCCGAGCAGGTCGCGGCGCTCGACGGACGCGAGCTCGGGACGGTCGCGGCCCCCGAACTCGAGCGTGCAAAGCGGATCGGGCTGTCCGACCGGCGGCTCGCGCGTCTCACGTCCTCGGCCGAGGACGAGGTCCGGAGGCGCCGGATGACGCTCGGTGTCCGGCCCGTGTTCAAGACAGTTGACACCTGCGCCGGCGAGTTCCCCGCCCGCACCCCGTACCACTACTCCGCCTACGAGGAACAGGACGAGGTGCGACCGGCCGCGCGGCCGCGCGTGGTGATCCTCGGGGCCGGCCCCAACCGGATCGGGCAGGGGATCGAGTTCGACTACGCCTGCGTGCACGCGGCGTTCGCGCTCGGGGACGCAGGGTTCGAGGCCGTGATGATCAATTCGAACCCGGAGACCGTCTCGACCGATTACGACACGAGCGCCCGCTTGTACTTCGAACCGCTGTCGACCGAGGACGTCCTGGCGGTATGCGAGGCCGAACGACCGATCGGCGTGATCTGCCAGTTCGGCGGGCAGACGCCGCTGCGGATGGCGAAGGAGCTCGAGGGCGCCGGGTTCCCGGTCCTCGGGACGCCGGCGTCCTCGATCGACCTGGCCGAGGATCGCGGGAAGTTCGCCGGCCTCCTCCACGAGCTCGACATCGCCGCGCCCGAGCACGGCGAGGCGAACGACCTCGAGGAGGCCGGGGCGATCGCGGCGCGGATCGGGTACCCGGTCGTCGTTCGGCCGTCTTACGTGCTCGGGGGGCGCGCGATGGAGATCGTCGACGGCCATGACGAGCTCGAGCGATTCGTCGCGCGGGCCGCCGCCGCCGGCCCCGATCACCCGGTCCTGATCGACCGGTTCCTCGAGGGCGCGATCGAGATCGACGTGGACGCGGTGAGCGATGGCACGGACGTGTTCATCGGCGCCGTGATGGAGCACATCGAGGAGGCGGGGATCCACTCCGGCGACTCCTCGTGCCAGATCCCGCCGGCGACGCTGTCCGACGACGAGCTGACCGAGGTCGAAGGGATCACGCGGAGCCTCGCCCTTCGGCTGGACGTGCGCGGCCTGATCAACCTGCAGCTCGCGAGCAAGGACGAGCGGATCTGGGTCCTCGAGGCGAACCCGCGCGCGTCGCGTACCGTGCCGTTCGTGTCCAAGGTCACCGGGGTACCACTCGCCAAGGTGGCGACGTCCGTGATGCTGGGTCGGACCCTGGCCGAGCTCCGGGATGAGGGGCTCGTGCCGGCCGAGCCCCGGCACTACCTGCGGCTGCCGCACACGGCCGTGAAGGCGGCCGTGCTGCCGTTCGGACGCTTCCCCGGGGTCGACACGCTCCTCGGGCCCGAGATGCGGTCGACGGGGGAGGTCATGGGGATCGACGCCGATCCGGGGCGCGCGCTGGCCAAGGCCCTGGTCGCGAGCGGCGCCTCGCTGCCCCGCGAGGGCACGATCTTCCTTTCGGTCGCGAACCGGGACAAGCGGTCGATCCTGTACCCGGCCAAGCGCCTGGCCGATCTCGGGTTCCGCCTGCTGGCGACGCGGGGCACGGCCGCGGTGCTCGAACGCGCCGGGATCGCCGTCTCGAGGGTCTCCAAGGTCTCCGAGGGTGGACGTTCGGTCGTCGATCTGATCCGGGACGCCGAGGTCGACCTGGTCGTGAACACGCCGTTCGGTCGCGGCCCGCGCACCGACGGGTCGCTGATCCGCGCAGCCGCGGCGCAGGCGGGCATCCCATGCATCACCACCCTGCCGGCCGTCCTCGCGGCCCTGCGCGGGATCGAGTCGGTGCGTGCGGGGGGAGGGGAGCCCCGCTCGCTGCAGGAGTACCACGCGGCCGCCGAGGCGGCGGTCCCCGTCCAGGAACGGCTGGAGCTCGGCCACGACCCCGCCGAGGTAGCGTCCTGATGCGCGGGGTTCTCGAGGCCGGACCGTGAGGCGCGTCCGTGCGGAGGTCTTGAACGCCAAGCGCGTCGGCGCCTACCACTCGATCACGATCGTCGCGCCCGAGGTGGCCGAACGGGTCCGTCCTGGGCAGTTCGTCTCGGTCGCGATGCCCCAGGGCCGAACCTTCCTGCTGCGGCGCCACTTCTCGATCCACCAGGCGTCGCGTCGCGGTGGGTGGGCCGGTACCCTCGAGTTCGTGTTCGATCCGCGGGGTGGTCGCGGGTCCAGTTGGCTCGCGGAGGTCAAGGCGCATCAGTTCCTCGACGTGATCGGCCCGCTCGGCACGGCGTTCGCGTACCCGGCGAAGCTCTCGACGTGCCTGCTCGTCGCGGAGGGACATGGCTCCGCGCCGATGTACTTCCTGGGTCAGGAGCTCCGGGCCCGGGGCAAGCGCGTCGACATGTTGGTGGGCGCCGAGACGCATGAGCTCGTCTTCAAGCCGATCGAGGGCAAGCGTCTGGCGCAGACGATCGTCATCGCGACGGAGGACGGGAGCCTGGGCGAGACCGGAAGCGTGGCCGACCTGCTCACGCAGGTCGTCGAGGCCACCGGCGCGCAGGTGATCTACGCGGCGGCGGGGCGGCAGACGCTACGGCGGATCTCCGAGTTCTGTTCCGAACGGCAGATCCCCTCGCAGGTCGCCGTGGAGGAGGAGATGGCGTGCGGCTTCGGCCTGTGCTTCACCTGCACCGTGCCGGTGATCCGCAAGGACGGCTCGGGCTACGACAACCTGCGAGCGTGCATCGACGGGCCGGTCTTCAACCCGGCCCGGATCCTGTGGGACCGCTGGATGGGGGAGGAGCAGCGCCTGATCGGGACGCCGCCCGAGGGCTTCCCGGTGGTCACGACGTGGCCGGGATGAACCGGCTCGAGGTCACATGAAGCCGCACCTCGACGTCGATCTGAACGGTCTGCGGTTCACCCAACCCGTGCTCTCCGCGTCGGGCTGCCTGGCGACCGGCCACGACGTCCCCGGCCTCGTCGACCTGAGTCGGCTCGGCGGCGTCGTGACCCGCAGCCTCACGTTCGGGCCGTCGAAGGGATGGGCCACCCCGCGCGCGTCCGAGACCTCGTCGGGGCTGATCACGGCCGTTGGGTACCAGAACCCCGGCGTGCTGGCGTTCGTCGAGGAGGACCTGCCGGGGCTGCGCACGGCGGAGGTGCCGGTGGTGGCGTCGGTGGCCGGCGGGAGCCTGGGTGAGTACGTCAACGTCGCGAGCTCGTTGCACCTCAAGCCGGGGATCGTCGCGCTCGAGGTCTGCGTTTCGTGCCCCGACGACGAGCGCGAGGGCCAACCGTTCTACGTCCGTCCCGAGCGGCTGACCGAGGTCGTGGGGGCCGTGGCTCGGCTGTCCCGCGTGCCGGTGTTTGCGAAGC
>WNGF01016274.1_pt1 | contig 11558 bp, 8 predicted proteins | sample 5400641 | NCBI WGS metagenome assembly WNGF01 (sample SAMN13153371, study PRJNA577476) | soil metagenome | isolation source: 80 cm soil or saprolite under grassland replicate 2 | place: USA:California | collected 2016-06-15 | reverse complement strand
AGAGGACGTCGCCGGTACAGCAGAGTTCGCCGTTCACGACGAAGGCGAGGTGGTCGTCCTTGTGGCCGGGCGTCGGCAGCGCCTCGATCGACAGCCCGCCCGTCTGGAGGTCGCCCTTCACGATCGGGACCCCGTAACGGGCAGTGATCTCGGCGTCGCCGGCGATGTGATCGTGGTCGGCGTGCGTGGTCAGCAGATGCGTGACGTGCAGGCGGTGGCGCTCGACCGCCTCGAAGAGCGGCTCGAGCGGGGCGCCCGAGTCGACGAAGATCGCCGTCCCGCCTGGCCGGTCGGCGATCACGTACGCGTTCGAGAGCCAGTCCGGATGAAGGCTTCGCTCGACGATCACGTTCGTATATATGACGAAATTTGACATAGCCAGCGGCGCCGTGCATGCTCGCCACTGACCGAATGGGGAGGGGACGTGCGAGGACGTGATTCCTCGCTGCGGCGGATGACGACGGCGCACGAGGCGGCAGCGCCGAGCGAAGGGCGCGGAGCCGGTCTTCACGAGAGGCCGATTTCTGTATTTCTCGTGGCCGATGTGTGCGTCTACCGCGAACTGCTCGTCGACGCACTCGCCGACCAGGAGGGCCTCGAGGTCGTCGGCGGCACCCCCGCCGACATCGCGAGCATGGCGATCGGCATGGCCGAGCCCGCCGTCGTCCTGCTCGACACCTCGTCGGGCTCGCCGCTCGCCGCCATCCAAGCGCTTGCCGCCACGGTGCCTGCGGCGAAGATCGTGGCGCTCGGGATCCACGACGACGAAGGGACGCAGCTCGAACTCGTCGAGGCCGGCGTCGCAGGTTACGTCACCGCCGAACAACCGCTCGAGGAGCTCGTCGAAGCGATAGTTGCAGCGGCCAACGGAGAGCTGAGGTGCTCGCCGCGCGTCTCCGCCGCGCTCGCCAGGCGCGTGGCGGCCCTCAAAGCCGAGCTCCCCCGTGGAAGCGGCGATCGCCGGCTCACCCGCCGCCAGCACGAGATCGCGACACTCATCTCCGAAGGCCTCTCGAACAAGCAGATCGCGCGGCAGCTCTCGATCGAGCAGGCGACGGTGAAGAACCACGTTCACAACATCCTCTCCAAGCTCGGCGTGAGCCACCGCGACGACGTCACGGCACTCCTCCGCACGTCGCTGCTCACAGCGCTGGACTAAGCGAGATACAGAAAGGGCCTAGGCCCGCCCCGGTCGGTTCGTAGACCGAAGTTGTGCCCCCCAGTCCATTGCCTTGCTCCACCCGCTCTCCCGAGAATCGGAGGCGCCGCAGGGATGGTCCCTGCCCGCACTTCGAAAGGGGGAGTTCCGCTATGCGGGATCGAAGAAGGAAGGCGGTCGGGGGCGCGCTGTCTGCGCTGTTCGTCGCCCTGATCGTCATGGCCGCGACCGGCGGCTCCGGACTGGCGGCAGGTTCGTCGCCGTCCGGAACGACCGTGCTCGCCGGCCCGCTGGTACACAAAGCGATGCAGCCTGGAATGAGGGTGGGTCACTCGTCCAGGAACGACATCTCGCCCGCGTTACGGGCCATTCACCCGGTCACCTTCAGACTGGGCGAGGCTCCGGAGAACGCCCCGATCACGAAGGGCAGGGAGCTGAAGAGCCGCCGGGACACCGTCGTCCAATCGCGGATGCCGAACCCGGCGATGCCTGGGACGATTCTCAACTTCAACGGAATCCCGTTCCCGGGCGTCAACTGCAACTGCGCTCCGCCCGACACGAACGGTGAGGTCGGGCTCTCGCAGTACGTCCAGATCGTCAACCAGGGCCTCCAGGTCTTCGACAAGACCAACGGCAACTCGCTCCTGGGGCCGATCAACATCGCGACCTTGTGGGCGGGCTTCGGGGGCGTCTGCGAGGGCGGCTTCGGCGATCCCGTCGTCCTCTACGACCAGCTCGCGAACCGCTGGGTCGTGACCCAGTTCGCGGGGACGTCGGTTCCGACCGACGAGTGCGTCGCCGTCTCGACGTCGAGCGATGCGACCGGCACGTACGCACGCTACGCCTTCCACCTGGGTTCGGACTTCTTCGACTACCCGAAGCTCGGGGTCTGGCCGGACGCGTACTACATGAGCATGAACGTGTTCAACCAGTCGGGTACCGCGTTCCTCGGCCCGCAGGCGTTCGCGCTCGACCGGTCGGCGATGCTCGCCGGCAACCCGGCGACCTTCATCGCCGGCCCGCTCGGCTCCCCGACGGACGACGCGTTCATGCCGGCCGACCTGGACGGCTCGGTGTCGCCGCCGGGCGGCGCGCCGAATCCGTTCGTCGCCACGGGCACGAACCCGACGTGGCCGCTCTATCGCTTCCACGTCGACTTCGCCAACCCGGGGAACTCCACGTTCACGCTCGGTGGAACCCTGACGCCCGCACCGTTCAGCGTCCTCTGCGGGGGCGGCAACTGCATCCCGCAGGCCGGGACCGCCGATCAGCTGGAGAGCCTGGCCGACCGCGGCATGTTCCGCTCGGCCTACCGGGTCATCAACGGCCACGAGTCGCTCGTCGGCAACATGACGGTCGCCTCGAACGGCGTCGCCGGGATCCGCTGGTTCGAAATCGACAACGCGACCTCCGGCACGCCGGCCTTCCTACAGCAGAGCACCTACCAGCCCGACAACACCTACCGCTGGATGGGCAGCATCGCCGAGGACGGCAGCGGCGACATGGCTCTCGGGTACAGCGCGTCCGATGCGACGATCAACCCGCAGATCCGGTACGCCGGCCGCCTCGTCAGCGATCCGCTGAACACCATGGGCCAGGCGGAATCGCACCTGTTCGACGGAGCCGGTAGCCAGACGGACACCGTCGGCCGCTGGGGCGACTACAGCGACATGACAGTCGACCCGGTGGACGACTGCACGTTCTGGTACACGCAGGAGTACTACCAGACCACCTCGAGCTTCAACTGGCGGACGCGAATCGGGAACTTCAGGTTCCCGTCCTGTACGACTGCGCCCACCGGGACGCTCGAAGGCACCGTCACCGACAGCAGTAACGGCAACCCGATCGCGGGCGCCAGCATCACGGTCCAGCCGCTCGGGGCGTCGACGACGACAGGCCCGGACGGGCACTACTCGTTCACGCTGCCGGTCGGCGACTACCAGGTCACCGCGCACAGCTTCGGGTACACCGACCAGACGCAGCCGGCGACGGTCACCGACGGCGGCGACACGGTCGTCAACTTCGCGCTCGTCCCCTCGCCGTCCGGCTCACTCAGCGGCACGGTCACGGACAGCTCGAACAACCCGATCGAGAACGCGACGGTGACGATCCTCGGCACGCCGATCCCACCGGCGACGACGGACTCCAGCGGGCACTACAGCTTCAGCTCGGTGCCCAACGGGACCTACAACGTCAAGGCGGAGGCGGGGCAGTGCAACGCCTCGCAGACCGATTCGGTCACCGTCAACGGCAACACGACGCACGACTTCACGTTGCCGTCACGACACGACGCGTTCGGCTACAGCTGCCGCGTCGAGACGCCCAGCTACATCGAGGGCGACACCGCGCTCGGGCTCTCCGGGGACGACAACTCGACGTCGGTCGCGCTGCCGTTCACGTTCACCCTGTACGGCCAGAGCTACAGCACGGCGTACGTGTGCACGAACGGCCACATCACGTTCCAGAACCCGGGCACGGGCTGCCCGTTCTCCAACAGCTCGATCCCGTCGGCGGGCTCGCCGAACGCGGCGATCTACCCGTTCTGGGACGACCTGTACCTCGACGCTTCGTCGTCCGCCTGGACGAAGACGCTCTCGAACCCGAACCGATTCGTGATCGAGTGGCGGAACGCGAGCTTCTTCCCGTGCTGCGGTGACCGGCTCGACGTCGAGGCCGTGCTCTACGAGAACGGCCAGATCCTGACCGAGTACCGCAACATCGACAACGCACACGAGCAGGGCAACTCCGCCACGATCGGCATCGAGAACGCGGACGGGACGGATGCGTTCCAGTACTCGTTCAACCAGCCGACGATCGGCATGCCGAGCTTCGCGGTTCGGTACCTGCTACCGCCTTCAGGGTTCGCCCAGGGGCATGTGACGGATGCGAACGACCACCTAGCGATTTCTGGAGCGACCGTCAAGGCGCTGCAGAACGGCAACGTCGTTCGCCAGACGTCGACGGACGGGACCGGCTTCTACCGGATGCAGCTACCGGTGGGGAGCTACACACTGGAAGCGAGCAAGTCCAACTACGAGACGGGCTCGGCAGCCGTGAACATCACGGAGGACGGAACGACGACTCAGGACTTCTCGCTGCGTACGCCACGAGGCGAGGTGAGCCCGACGTCGCTCCAGTTCATCGTTCCGGCTGACCAGACCCGCACGAAGACGCTCACGCTGAGCAACACGGGCAGCCTCTCGATGACCTGGACAATCCAGGAGTCGGGCAGGCCTGTGCCGGCAGCGACGTCGAGGCTCTTGCAGTCCAAGGGCTCGAAGCTGGAGAGGGTCAACCTCGCGAAGGGCGATCTGGCCACTCCGGTTTCACTCGCTGCCAAGAGGGCCAGCGGCCACGTGGCCGGCGTGAATGCCGGGGCTCCGCTCGATCCGACGTGGTCGACAATCGCGAGCTACCCGGTCGGGATCATGGACAACTCCGCCGACATTCTCGACGGCAAGGAGTACGTGGTCGGAGGCTTCGACTCGAGCTTCAGCCTCTCGAACCACGGATACGCCTACGATCCGGACACCAACACCTGGTCGCAGATCGCCGACATGCCCGTCGCGCGAGAGAAGCCAGGTGTGGCCGCGATTGGCGGCCTCCTGTATGTGACCGGCGGCTGGGATACCAACGGTAATCCCATCGCCGAGACCGACGTCTACGACCCGGGCTCCAACACCTGGAGCGCGGTGGCGCCCAACCCGCACCCGAGTGCAGCACCGGGCGTCGCTGTCGCAGACGGTCAGGCCTACTTCGTCGGTGGTTGTGCGGACGCCTTCTGTACGCCGTCTTCGACGGTCGTCCGTTACGACCCAGGTACCAACGGCTGGGACACGGTTGCCCCGTACCCGAACACGGACTCGTGGGAGGGCTGTGCCGGGATCAGCGGCAGCGTGTACTGCGCTGGTGGTGTCAGCGGTGGAACCACGTTCAGAAGCGGTTTCGCGTATGACCCGGGCTCGAACTCGTGGAGCCCGATCGCGGACATGCCGATCGACCTCTGGGGCTCCGTCTCCGGCGGGCCGAACGGCCTCCTGGTCATCGCGAGCGGCGTGACGAACGGGTTCAACACCGTGACGAACCAGGGCTTCGCGTACGACCCGTCCGCCAACAGTTGGACGGCTCTGCCGAACGCAACGTTCCCGCGCTACCGCGCCGGCGGCTCGTGCGGCTTCTACAAGGTCGGCGGCTCTTCGGGCGGCTTCAGCCCGACGCCGGACGCCGAGAAGCTGTCCGAGCTCGATCAGTGCGGCGTCACGGACGTGCCATGGCTGTCCGAGGATCCGACCAGCGGAACGCTGGCGCCCGGAGCCTCACAGGACATCCACGTGACGGTCGACACCCACGGGCTCACCCCGGGCGTCTACCACGGGAGGGTGACGATCAAGACGAACAGCGGCCGACGCCCGAACATCGCGGTTCCGGTGCAGCTGATCGTCCCGGCGTACGAGCAGGGCTTCGACTCCGGCGGGCCTGCCTACCTCGACGGGAACGGGGACACCTGGACCGCCGACCGGGCGTACACGCCGCAGAACGGGTCGGGCTACGTCCAGTCTCCGCCGAAGGACACCAGCACGAGATCCGCAATCGGCGGGACGACCGACGACCCGCTCTACCAGAAGGCGCGCGTCACCGCGATGACCTATCGCTTCACGGGTCTGCCCGCGGGCGCCTACCTGCTCGAGCTCAGATTCGCCGAGATCGAGAACAAGAAGGCGGGTCAGCGGCAGTTCGACGTGATCGTGAACGGTGCGCCGTATCTGATCGCGTTCGACATCTCAGCGCAGGTCGGGAAGAACTACGCGCTCGACAGGTCGCTGTACGTGAACGTTCCGGCGAACGGCGAGATCAGTGTCCAGCTCGCCACCCGCAGGAGCACGGGCGTGCCGATCCTGAACGCGATCCGCGTGACGAATCGGCCCGACCACTAGTCCACAACCGAAACGATGTGCCCAAGGAGGCCCCGCGAGAGCGGGGCCTCCTGCTCATCGGGGGCGCTAGGCTAGCCGCAGCGATCCCAGAGGAGGACGAATGGCCGGTCTCATGTCACGCGCGTCGATGGTCGTGAAGGCGAAGTTCTCGAAGCTGCTCGATCACGCCGAGAACCCGGCGGAGACGCTGGATTACTCGTACGAGCGGCAGCTGGAGCTGCTGCAGAACGTCAAGCGCGGGATCGCGGACGTGGTCACGTCGAAGAAGCGCCTCGAGCTGCAGGAGACGCAGCTGCAGCAGAGCGTGGTCAAGCTCGAGACGCAGGCGCGTGAGGCGTTGGCGGCCGGCCGCGAGGATCTCGCGCGGCAGGCGCTCGAGCGGAAGTCGGGGTTGCAGCAGCAGCTGCAGGGTCTCGACCAGCAGGCGCAGCAGCTCGAGCAGCAGCAGGAGAAGCTGGTCGCCAGCGAGAAGGCGCTCTCGGCGAAGGTCGAAGCCTTCCGGACGCAGAAGGAGACGATCAAGGCGCAGTACTCCGCCGCAGAGGCGCAGGTGCGGATCGGCGAGGCCGCGACGGGGATTGGCGAGCAGATGACGGATACGGGGCTCGCGATTCAGCGCGCGAAGGACAAGACCGAGCAGATGCAGGCTCGGGCATCCGCGATCGACGAGCTCACGACCTCAGGCGCGCTGGAGGACTTCACGTCCGACCAGACCCAGCTCGATCGCGAGCTCGGTGCGCTCGCGTCGAAGTCGCAGGTCGACGACGAGTTGGCGAAGATGAAGACCGAGGTCGGGTCCGGCGAGAAGCAGAAGGAGCTGCAGCAGTGATCGTGCGGTTGATGGGCGAGGGGCAGTTCGACGTTGACGACGAGGTCGCGAAGGGCCTCAACGATCTCGACGAGCAGGCGGCTCAGGCCCTCGAGGCCGGCGACGAGGAGAGACTCTCGGAGTTGCTGCGGCGGATGGCGGAGGCGGTGCGGATGAACGGAGCCCGGATGCCGGACGAGCACCTCGATGCCTCGGACACGATCATCCCGCCGGACGATCTCTCGCTCGAGGAGGCGAGGCGGCTGTTCGGGGACGAGGGCCTGATCCCGGACTTGCCGGGCGCCTAGCGCTTCTTAGATGTTCACGCGCGCGCCCGCACGCGCGCGTGAGACCTTGGCGCCCGTAGCCTCCTCCCCGCTGCGAGCGTAACGAGCAAAGGCGCACGCGTGTGTGCCGCGGGTGTGACGAAAGCATGCCGTTTCAGAGGGGGGCGTTAAACAGCCCGAACCAGCGAGTCAGGTCCTGCTCGATTGGCAGCTCCTGCTCGAGCTTCGCCTTCAGCTCCAGCTCCTCCGCGTTGTCGCGCTCCTGGTCGGTCCCGGTCGGGACGAACGGCCAGAACGCGCCGCGCTTGAATCCGTAGATCCAGTAGACGCGTCCTTCCTTGAATTTGCCCTCGAACGGGAACAGGGCGGCAAGCAGCTGCGGGCCGAACCCTCGGTCCTGCAATTCGTTCGCGATCAGGTGGACGGTTCTCGGCGCGCACGAACTCACCGGCCGAGAGCGACTTGAAGCAGACGCCTGCGGCGCCGGCCGGCTTCAGGTCGAGCTCGGACTCGAGCGTGATCCGCGCTGTCGAGATCGCGAACAGCCGCTCGCGCGCAGGATCCTTGAGCTTCTTTCGCCCGAAGAGAACGTCGCGCAGGCCCACTCAGACGCTACGAAACGGGCCGGCCCATCTCGCGGGCGATCCGCTCGAGCGCGGCAAGGCGCTTCTCCAGCGGCGGGTGATCCATGAAGAGCTCGTTCACGCCTTCCTTGACGCGGGCCGGGATGATGAAGAACGCGTTCATCCCTTCGACCTCGCGCAGGTCGCGCTGCGGGATCAGCGTTATCTGGCTCGAGATCTTCTGCAGCGCGCTCATCAGGTACTCCGGCGCACCCGTGATCAGCGCCGAGCCGCGATCGGCCGAGTACTCGCGGTAGCGCGAGATCGTCCGGATCAGGACCCAGCTCAGGATGTACGTCACGAACGAGACCACGATCACGATCAGCCAGATCGGGACCGAGTTGTTGTTGCTGTCACGGTTTCCGCCGCCAAAGCCGCCGAACATGCCAGCGTAGAGCCCGAAGCGGGTGAGCAGCGCGGCGAGCATCGCGAAGAACGAGGCGACCGTCATCACCAGGACGTCGCGGTTCGCGATATGGGTGAGCTCGTGGGCGAGCACGCCCTCGATCTCCCGCTCGTCGAGGCGCTCCCACAACCCGCGCGTGACGGCGACTACCGCGTGCTTCTGGTTTCGCCCGGTCGCGAACGCGTTCGGGACGTCGGTATCGACGAATGCAACGCGCGGCTTCTGGAGCTCGGCCATTGCGGCCAGGCGCTCGACCATCGCGTGCAGCTGCGGCATCTCCTCGGGGCTGACGATCTTCGCGCCGGAAGCGCGGAGCGCGAGCTTGTCCGAGGTGTAGTACTGGAAGACGGCCAAGCCGATGACGATCACGAGCATCAGCACGAGGCCGGCGTTGAAGACGTAGAAGAGAGCGAGAGCGAAGGCGACGTAGAGGAGCCCGAGCAGGGAGCTCGTCAGGAGCATCCTGAGCGTCAGTCCGGCGTCGCGTCCGTAAGCCTTGCGTTTCATCGAGAATCGGCCTCCTTGGAGGCGAGAGGGTGTATTCGGATTGTAGCCCTGGCGATTGTCCTGGCCGCCGCACTTCCGGGTTCGGCGGTGGCGGCTCCGTCGGAGAAGGTGGCGGTGCTCGTCGTGCCGGCCTCCGCAGCCGTCTTCAGCTCCCCGGAAGCCGCGCACGGGCTCGTCGTGCCCGGAGAGGGCGCGACCGTCAGCCGTCGCAGCGCACTCGCCTCGCTGCTGCACGGAGAGCTGGGCAACGCGCTCGTCAACGGCGGCCTACCCGGCGGGAAGGCACGGATCTCGCTCGCTTACCGCACCGCGCAGACCACGTTCTACGTGGTCTTGCCGCCGCCGGGGAAGCACCACAACGTCGTCCGTTACCCGATCGCCGTCGTCGGGCCCGGGTATCACGGGCTGCTGACCTCGAGCGCGACGCACCTCGACGGGCTGATCTCGATCGCGGATGTGGCGCCGGCGGTCGTCGCGCTGCAGACAGGGAAGCGCCCCCGGATCCGCTCGCGCGCCTCGGCCGATCCGCTCGCCTACCTCCACCAGTTCGACAAGCGACTCACGCGCGCGCATGACTCGCGCATCGGCGCGACGTTCGTCGTCGTCGGGCTGATGACCCTGCTGGGACTGCTGGCGCTGGTCTCGCGGCGGGCGGTCCTCGGGCGGGCGGCCTTTCTGGCCGCGCCCGCCTGCCTGGTCGTGGCGGTCGTTCTCAGTGCAGCTGACGTAACGCGGCCCTGGCAGGTGATCGTCTTCCTGGCGCTCGCGTCCGCGGTGCTGGCGCTCTTCGGAGGCGCAATGCTCCGGCCTCGGCTAGCGCTGGCGGCCGGGCTCGCGGCGGTCGTCAACAACCAGGTCTCGACGCTCCTCCTCTCCCCCGCGCTCGTCCTGGCCGCGCTTGCGGGCCCGGCGCTGCCGGCGGTCGCGCTGCTCGTCGTAGCCGGAATGGTCGCGAGCTTCATCGGCGCCCAAGCGGACGGGCTCGTGGTCTACCTAGCGGGCTTCCTGGTCCTGGCCTGGCGCACGGCCGGCCGCCGGCCGGGGACGGCCCGCGCCGCGGCAGCGGTCGCCGTCGCCGCGGGGGCGGCGCTGGCGCTGGTCGCGATCGACGCCGCGTTCGGCGGCTCGAGCCACATCACCCACGCCGTCGGCGGAGGCCCAGGCACGCTGGCCGGCGATCTCGCGCACCGAATCCATCTCTCGGCTGCGTTCGTCGTCTCGCGCTGGAACGAGACCCTCCTCTTCTTCCTCGGCGTGGCCGGCCTTGTCTGGCTTGCGCTACGGCGGCCGCGGCTCCCGGTGCTGGACGCGCTGCTGGTCGCGCTCGCGGTCTCGCTGATCGTCAACGACACGCCGACGGACATCGCGGGCCTCGGCGTCCTCTCCGCGCTCGTGCTCTGGATCTGGCTCGTCCGAAGCGACGAGCGCGCCGACGCGCTCGATTAGACTCGCGCGTTCATGCGCCGCCTTGCGCCGTTTTTCGGGATGGCGCTGCTGCTCGCCGGTTGCGGCGGCGGGAAAACGGTGTCGCCGACCGCGAAGACGGTGATCGGAAGCGTCCCGACAAGCACGCAGGCTTCGGTACCTGCCGGTGACGCGAAGTCCGGCGCGACACTCTTCACGTCCAGTGGCTGCGGCGGCTGCCACAAGTTCACCCCGGCAGGCACGAACAAGACGATCGGGCCCGACCTCGACAAGCTGGCCCAGTTCGCGCAGCAGGCGAACCAGCCGCTCAAGAACTTCGTCTACGACTCGATCAAGACCCCAAGCGGGTACGTTCAGCCCGGATACCAGAACATCATGCCCGACCTCCATCTGAGCGATAAACAGATCGCGGACGTCGTCGCCTACCTGACGAAAGGTTGATCGACCTTAGAGCCGCGCGGGCCGATCCGGAGGCCTTCCGAGCGGCCGTCGCACGCAAGAGTGCCGCTGCAGCCGAGGCCTTCGAGGAGCTGCTCGCGGCGGACGAGCGGTGGCGCGAGCTGGTGCCGCAGGTCGACGAGCTCCGCGGCCGCCAGAAGCTGAAGGGCAAGCCGACGCCCGAGCAGGTGGAGGAGTTGAAGCAGGTCAAGGAGGAGCTGCGGCGGCTCGAGGAGGAGCTGGCGACCGCTGCGGCGCAGCGGGACGAGCTCCTGCAGAAGGTGCCGAACCCGCCGCACGAGTCGGTTCCGGACGAGGTGGAGGACGACGCCGAGGGAAGGATCGCCCGGGTGGTTGGAGAGCCGCCGGAGCTCGTCTCGGCCCGAGACCATCTCGAGCTCGGCCGCTTCGAGATGGAGCGCGGGGCGCGGCTCTCAGGCTCGCGGTTCGGCTACATCGTCGGCGACGCGGCCCTTTTGACGCTGGCGCTCTATCGCTGGGCGCTCGACCGCGTGGTCGCGCAGGGCTTCCAGGCGGTGATCCCGCCCGTGCTCGCGCGCGAGGAGGCGATGTACGGCACCGGGTTCTTCCCGGCCGAGCGCTTCGAGATCTACGAGATCGTGGACGAGGGGCTCTTCCTCACCGGCACGTCCGAGGTCGCGCTCGCGGGGCTGCACATGGGCGAGATCCTCGACGCCGACGAGCTGCCGCTCCGCTACACGGCGTTCTCGACGAACTTCCGGCGCGAGGCGGGCGCGGCCGGCCGCGACACGCGCGGGATGTTCCGCGTGCACCAGTTCAACAAGGTCGAGATGTTCTGCTACGTGCGGCCCGAGGAGTCGTGGGACGAGCACGAGCGCTTGCTCGCGATCGAGGAGTCGCTGGCCTCGGAGCTCGGGCTGGCGTACCGCGTGGTGAACATCGCGGCACCGGAGCTGAGCGCGGCCGCGGCGAAACGGTATGACCTCGAG
>WNGF01010783.1_pt1 | contig 11567 bp, 11 predicted proteins | sample 5400641 | NCBI WGS metagenome assembly WNGF01 (sample SAMN13153371, study PRJNA577476) | soil metagenome | isolation source: 80 cm soil or saprolite under grassland replicate 2 | place: USA:California | collected 2016-06-15 | reverse complement strand
CGCCTCCGCCTGCCCCGCCTCCTCCGCCCCCGCCACCCTCGCCTCCGCCCCCACGCTGCCGCGTCCCCCGGGTGCTCGGTCTCCGGCTAGCGGCCGCGAAACGACGGATCCGGCGCGCGCACTGCTCGGTCGGACGCGTGCGGCGGGTGCACTCGCGACCGCGACTTCGGGGGCGTGTCATCCGCCAGAGCCCGCGCGCAGGCTCGCTGCGGCGCCGCGGGTCTCCAGTGCGGCTGGTCGTCGGGCGGCGCTGACCGTCAGGTGCGGGCGAGCTTCGCAGCGAGCTGCGCCGGCCCGTCGCCGTTCGCGAGCCGCAGGCGCGGGAGCGTGAAGCGGCGAGCCGGCTGCGCGAGGCCTTCGTCTTCAGTCGTCGCGCCGAGGTAGCCCGCGGCACGAACGGCCGCGACCACCGCCGCGTTGTAGTGCCCGAGCGGGTAGCAGAAGAAGTCGACGCGCTGCCCGAACATCCGGCGCAGCTGCCTGCGGGAGCCCGCCACCTCGCGGCGAACCGCGGCCGGATCGAGGCGGGTCAGGTCGGCGTGGGAGATGGTGTGCGCGTCGATCTCCCAGCCGGCGCGGATCAGCCGGCGCACCTCTCGCGCCGTGATGTCGCCGGGTCTGACGTTGTGGACGACCAGGTTCAGCACGCCCGGCCTGTGGTGGCGCCGCAGCACCGGGAAGGCAATCGTGTAGTCGCTCAGGTACCCGTCGTCGAACGAGAGCACGACCGGCTTTCGCGGCAGCGCGATGCCTGAGGGCCAGTAGCGGAAGACCCGCCGCAGCGTGACGGCGTGGTAGCCGTGGCGCGAGAGCCAGGCCATCTGCGCCCTGAAGTCCGACGGCGTCAGGAACAGCTGCGGGAACGCGGCGTCGGGTCGCGCAACGGCGAGCACGTGGTACATGAGGATCGGGACGGGTGAGTCGTGCGGTCCACGCACTCGCCGTGGGCCTGAGCCCGCGACGGTGGCCAGCCTCGTCGGCGGCGCCGCCCGGCTCGTATGCCGCCCGAACCAGCCCAGCGGGAGCGCAATGGCGACCACGATCCCGCCCACCAGCGCGAGCAGCAGCGCGGCGGCGACGAAACGGCGGCCCACGCGCCAATTGTTTCGCCCTCCGCCGAGTTTCGCTACCGTGACGGGGGGTCGTGCTCCGCAGAGCCGTCATCGGAGCCCTGTTCGTGGGTCTGGCGGGCGCAGTCGCTGCGCCGGCTCGCGCCTACTACACGCAGGTGCTGATGCCCGGCGTGGTCTATTCGCGCCAGGTGCAGTTCACGGCGCACGGGCCGGTCGCGCTGCACATCATCACGGCGCCCCGGCCGGGCGGTCTCCTGGCAGTCTCGCGCGTCTCCCAGTTTGGCTACTGGCAGGACACCGGGATCCGGCACCCGCTGAGCGTCAACAAGACGCCGCAGGGTGACGGCACCGCAGTGTTCACGCCCGCCTGGGGCGCGCGGACGCCGCTCGTCCAGGGCGCGTTCGAGACGGTGATCCAGCCCTACCCGCCGGTGACCACCGGTGGCGTGCTGGACGGGACCGTGGTCGCGCAGTCGAGCGGCGGCGGCACGCCGATCCCCCGCGACGGCGCGGTGCTGCTCGCGATTGGCTCGCAGGCGCCGAAGCTCGCGGCCGAGACACCGCCGGGCACGGTCGTCCACACGCAGTTCTCAATGACGCCGGACTGGCCGGGGCAAGGGATCCTGAACGCCCTCGGCGGCGGCCCGGTCACCGTCAGGAACGGTCGAGCAGTCTGGACTGCAGGCGAAGACTTCCTCCCACAACAGCTCGCACCGCGTAACCCGCGCACCGGGATAGGCCAGCGCCGCGACGGCAAGATCGTGATGGTCGTCGTGGACGGCCGGCGGCGAGGCTACAGCGTCGGCCTGACCAACTTCGAGCTCGCCCAGGCGATGGTGCGGCTCGGCGTTTTCACCGGGTCGGCCCTCGACTCGGGCGGCTCCAGCACGATGGCGTTCGACGGCGAGCTGCTCAACCGTCCCTCGGACCCCGGCGGCGAGCGCGCGGTCAAGGAGATGCTCGCGCTCGAGTACACGGGCGTCTACGCGCCGCCGCTGAATCCGGTTCTCTCACCCAACGGCGACGGCGTCGACGAGCGCGAGACCTTCGCGTTCAAGGTCGTCCGCCCGTCGACCGTCACGGCGAGGCTGCTCGACCCGAACGGCACCGAGGCCTACAACATCTCCGGTGACCGGGCGCCGGGGACGTACCGCTTCACGTGGCCGGGCGGCTCGCGGCAGCGTCGCGACCAGCTTCCGCTCGGGCGCTGGCGCTGGTCGATTCGCGCGACCGACGACCTCGGGCAGAGCTCCTCGATCGAACGCGGATTCTGGGTCAACGACACGCTCGGCTTCCTCAGCGTCAGGCCGAGAGCGGCGCGCCTGCGGGCCCGCCGCCGCAACGTCGTGGCGGCGCGCTTCCGGCTGACGCACGCCGCGAGGGTCGTGGGCTCGGTCTGGACGCGCTCCGGCGTCCTCGTGCGCAAGCTCGGGCCGGTCAGGCTCGCGCCGGGGACTCGTGCGCTGCGGTGGAACGGCCGCTACAAGAACGGCCGCCTGGCCTACCGCGGGCGGTACGTCTTCAAGGTCTACTCGCAGAACACCTTCGGTCCGGTCACGCTCGCACAGCAGTTCGTGGTCGTCCGATAACGGCGCTGCCTAGACTCCGCGGATGCTTGCCTCGATAACGGGGTCGCTCACCTCATTCGTCGGCGACCACGGCGTCTATGCGGTTTTCGCCCTGATGCTGCTCTCCGCCGTGCTTCCCGCGGCGAGCGAGGTGGTGATGATCTACGGCGGCGCGGTCGCGGCCGGCGCGTTCGCGGGCTCGGAGGTCACCGTTTTCGGCCACCACTTCTCAACGGGCGTCTGGGCCTACGTGGCGATAGCCGCCGCGGGCGTGCTCGGCTGCTTCCTGGGCGCGCTCGTGGGCTGGGCGATCGGCGCGTTCGGCGGCCGCCCGTTCCTGGAGCGGCACGGGCGCTGGCTGCACGTCGGCCCGCACAAACTCGAGCGCGCGGAGCACTGGTTCGACCGCTTCGGAGCGCTGATGGTGGCAGGCGGCCTCTCGGTTCCGGTCGTGCGCTCGTTCGTTGCGATCCCGGCCGGAATCGCGCGCCTCGAGCTCCGGCGGTTCGCTCCGCTCGCGCTGCTCGGCTGCATCCCATTCTGCTTCGGCCTGGCCGGGGCGGGCTACGCGGTCGGGTCGCACTGGAACCGCCTGCACAGTGCGTTCCGGTACGTGGATTGGGCGGTTCTCGGAGGAGCCGTCGTCTTCGCGCTGTACGTAGTCCTGAGACGCCGCTCAACTAGACTCAGCCCTCGTGCGTGACATCCCTCTCGTCGACGTGAAGGCCCAGTACGAGCGCCTGATTCCGGAGATCCAGGCGCGGATGGGAGAGGTTCTCGACTCCGGCAGGTTCATCCTCGGGCCCAACGTCGAGGCCTTCGAGCGGGAGGCGGCGGAGTACCTCGGAGTGACCCGAACGGTCGGCGTCGCGAACGGCACCGACGCGCTCGTGCTCGCGCTCGACGCGCTCGGAGTCGGGCCGGACGACGAGGTGATCTGCCCGGCCTTCACCTTCTACGCGACGGCCGAGGCGATCGCCCGGCGCGGCGCGGCGCCCGTTTTCGCAGACATCGACCCGGCGACGATGAACCTCGACCCGGAGGACGTCGCTGTGAAGATGACCGACCGGACGCGCGCGCTGATGCCGGTGCACCTGTTCGGCCGCGTGATGCCGCTCGCGGGCCTGGCCGACCTCGGCGTGCCGATCGTCGAGGACGCCGCGCAGGCGTTCGGGGCCGAGGGAGCGGCGCAGGTTGGCGTGGTGTCCACGTTCAGCTTCTTCCCGACGAAGAACCTGTTCGCGCTCGGCGACGCCGGGCTCGTCGCCTCGAACGACGAATCGCTGGCGGACCGGATCGCGTTGCTGCGCTTCCACGGCTCGCGCGAGAAGAAGGACTTCGAGGCCGTCGGCTACAACTCGCGCCTCGACGAGCTGCAGGCGGCGGTGTTGCGGCTCTTCCTGGGCGAGCTCGACGGCTGGAACCAGTCCCGGCGCGAGGCGGCCCTGCGCTACGAGGAGCTCGGCCTCGGCGAGCTGTGCGAGCTGCCGCTGGACGAGCCCGGCCACGTCTACCACATGTACGTCGTCCGCTCGCCCGAGCGCGACCGGTTCGCGAGCGCGCTCTCCGCTGCCGGCATCGCGAGCGCGTCCTATTACGTCACGCCGATGCACCTCCAGCCGGCGCTGCGCTACCTCGGCTACTCGGAGGGGTCGCTGCCGGAGACGGAGCGCGCGGCGCGGGAGAACCTGGCCTTGCCGCTGTGGGCCGGCATCCCGGTCGAGACCCAGGAGCGAGTCGTAACGGTGATCCGCGAGGCCGCGGCGGTGCGGGCGTGATACGGATCAACCGGCACCGGATCTGGCAGCTCCTCGCCGACGCGGGCCTGATCGCGCTCGCGTGGTTCCTCGCCTTCGAGCTCCGCTTCGACCACGGGGTCCCGCCGTACTACGAGACGCTCTTCCGGCGCACGATCCTGATCGTCGTCGGGATCAAGCTGGCCGTGTTCGTGCTGAGCGGCTTCTACGACCGCTGGTGGCGCTACGTCTCGGTGCGCGACATGTGGGGCGCCGCGCGCGGCGTGACGATCGCCACCGTCGTCGCGGCGCTGACGGTCTACTTCTTGTCGCCGGTCAGCCAGGTCCGGCTGCCGCGCTCGGTCGCGATCCTCGACTGCCTCCTCCTGCTCGGCTTCGTCGCCGGGACGAGGCTGCTCGCGCGCACCGTGATCGAGCGCCCGGGAACGGGGCTCGTCGCGCGGGGCAAGGAAGTGCTGGTGGTCGGCGCCGGAGACGCGGGCCAGCTCGTGATCCGCGAGTTGCAGCGCAACCGCCTGCTCGGCTACACGCCGATCGGGCTGATCGACGACGACCGGCGCAAGAAGAACCTTCGCGTCCACGGCGTGCGGGTGCTCGGGACGACCGACGACCTGCCGCACATCCTGCGCGACAACAAGCCGGACGAGGTCCTGATCGCGCTGCCGTCCGCCTCGGGCGAGGTGCGCCAGCGGATCGTCAACCACACGCGCGAGGGCAACGTGCCGGTGAAGACGCTGCCGGGGCTCTACGAGCTGATCTCGGGCGAGAGCGAGCTCGCGACCCAGATCCGCCCCGTTCAGGTCGAGGACGTGCTCGGGCGCGAGCCGGTCGAGGTCGACCTCGACGCGTGCGCCGCGTACGTGCGCGACCAGACGGTGCTCGTCACCGGGGCCGGCGGCTCGATCGGGTCTGAGCTCTGCCGTCAGATCGCCCGGCTCGGGCCGCAGCGGCTCGTGCTGGTCGACCAGGGCGAGACACCTCTGTTCGAGATCGAGCGCGAGCTGGTCGACGAGCGCGGCTTCACGGCATGCGTGCCCGTGCTCGCCGACTGCAGGAGCCGGACGAAGATGCGCCAGGTCTTCGACCGCTACCGGCCGGCGATCGTCTTCCACGCGTCCGCGTACAAGCACGTGCCTTTGATGGAGGCGAACCCGCTCGAGTGCGTACGAAACAACGTCCTCGCGACGCGAATCGTCGCGGACATCGGAGTCGAGTTCGGTGCCCGCCGCTTTGTCCTGGTCTCCACCGCGCTCAATCCCTCCGCGGTGTACGGCCAGTCGAAGGCGGTTTGCGAGTGGATCGTCGAGGCATACGGCGCGCGCGAGGACGCCGAGACGCGCTTCTCCGCCGTTCGCTTCGGAAGCGTGCTCGGCTCTGCCGGAAGCGTGGTCTCGATTTTCCGGCGGCAGATCGCGAAGGGCGGGCCGGTGACGGTCACGCACCCGGACATGACGCGGTTCTTCATGACCACGCAGGAGGCGGCCTCGCTCGTGATCCAGGCAGGGGCGATCCCCCGGCCATACTGGCTCGGCGGCCGGGGCGAGGTGTTCGTGCTCGACATGGGCGAGCCGGTGGCGATCATCGACCTGGCGATGCAGATGATCCGGCTCTCGGGCAAGGAGCCGGACCGTGACATCGACATCGAGATCATCGGCGCGCGGCCCGGCGAGAAGCTGCACGAGGAGCTCTGGGGCGAGGGCGAGACCGTCGTGCCGACCTCGCATCCGACGATCATGCGCGTGCGCGGCCCGAACATCGACGCGGCCTGGCTGGACGAAGAGCTGGCGGAGCTCGAAGCGCTCGTGCGGCAAGGGGAGACGCTCGGGGTCGTCTCGCGCCTGTCGGCGATGATGCGGACGCCACGGCCGCTCCGCGCGCCGGAGCCGACCCACGCGGAAGAAAAGACACCCTCCTCTCGGGACTGAAGCCCTGAGCGCGGAGGACGTGGCCGAGATTCTCGGCCGCCTCGACGACGCGGGGGTCTGGTACTCCGTCGAGGGTGGCTGGGGGGTCGACGCTCTTCTCGGAGAGCAGACGCGAGAGCACAGCGACCTGGATCTCGGCGTGCGGCTCGACGAGACCGACCGTCTCTGCTCCGTGCTCGATGAGTTCGCTCGGGACGACCACGAGTGGCCCTCCAGTGTCATCCTGGAAGACGACCGGGGACGGCGCGTGGACGCGCATCCGCTGACCTTCGACGAGAACGGCGACGGGTGGCAGGCGAAGCAGAGTGGCGGCGCCTACCGCTGGCCGGGCGATCACCTCGACACCCGCGGCCGCATCGGTGAGCGGGCTGTGCGCTGCATCACGCCGGAGCTGCAGGTTCGCTGGCACGAGCATGAGGATTTCGACGACGTCGACTGGGACGACATGAGCGCGCTCGCGGAGCGGCTTGGCCTGACATCACCCCGAGAGCGGCCAGGCTTCGTCTCTCCGCGGCGAAAGTCACAGTCTCGTCACGAACGCTGAGCGACCCCGTCTGGCGGCCGGGCTAGGGTGGCTCGGTGGACGTCCTCGAGAGCCTGAACCCGGAGCAGCGGCGCGGCGCGGAGGCCGTGCGCGGGCCCGTGTGCATCCTCGCCGGCGCCGGCTCGGGCAAGACGACCACGATCACGCGCCGGATCGCCTGGCAGGTGTCCTCGGGCGCGTTCCGTTCGGACGAGCTCCTCGCCGTCACGTTCACCGACAAGGCGGCGACCGAGATGCGCGGCCGGCTGGAGCGGCTCGGGGTCCCGGGCGTCGAGGCGCGCACGTTCCACTCGGCGGCGCTCTCGCAGCTCTCGCGGGCGCGGGGCGAGAAGCCCGGGCGGATTTTGGCGACGAAGGCGCTGCTGCTGCGCCAGGTCGGGAACACGCTGCCGCGGCCGTACCGCTTCCGCCCGGCGGGCGACCTCGCGACCGAGGTCGAGTGGGCGAAGAACCGGCGCCTCACTCCGGAGACCTACCGACGCGGGCTCGGCGAGCACGAGCCGCCGATCCCGGCCGACCTGATGGCGCGCGTCTTCGGCGAGTACGAGCGGCGCAAGGCCGCGGCGGGCCTGGTCGACTTCGAGGACCTGCTCGAACTGTGCGTGCGGATGTACGAGGAGGACGAGTGGGCGCTGGCCGCACTGCGGGAGCGCTATCGGGCCTTCACCGTCGACGAGTACCAGGACGTGAACCTGCTCCAGCAGTCGCTGCTCGAGCTCTGGCTCGGCGCGAGTGACGAGCTCTGCGCGGTCGGCGACGACTACCAGTCGATCTACGGCTTCACGGGCGCGTCGTCGGAATGGCTGCTCGGCCTGGCCGGGCGCTTCCCGCACGCGACCGTAGTGCGGCTGGAAGCCAACTACCGCTCCTCGCCGCAGGTGCTGGCGCTCGCGAACCGGCTCGTGCCGCAGCTCGGCGGCGCCGAGAAGACGCTGCAGCCGACCCGTCCCGAGGGGCCGGAGCCGGTGGTGCGCGCCTTCGAGTCGCCGGCGGAGGAGGGGGCGTTCGTGCTCGAGCGGGTCCGGGCGCTCGCGGCCGAGGGTGTGCCGTGCGAGGGTATGGCCGTTCTCGTTCGCCTCAACTCGCGCTCGGCCGATTTCGAAGAGCTGTTCGGGGAGGCCCGGATCCCGTTCCAGGGGGCGGCGCTGCTCGCCCGGGACGGCGCGCGGCAGCTGCTGAAAGCGCTCCGCGGCGCCGGTTTCGGCTCGCTCACGGACGAAGTGCGGCGGGTGGCGCGCGAGCAGGGGCTCGTCGACCCGGTGCCGGAGGGTCTCGGCGAGCGGGAGCTTGTCCGCCAGGCTGACCTCCGCCGCCTCTGCCGGCTGGCCGAGGAGTTCGACGACGGCTCGCGCACGGTGGATCAATGGGTCGCGTGGCTGCGGGCGCGCTTCGACCACGGGGCCGAGGGCGGCGTCCACCTCCTCACGCTTCACCGCGCGAAGGGTCTCGAGTTCGAGGCTGTCTTCATCCCCCGCGTCGAGGAGAAGGAGCTGCCGTGCAAGCAAGCGCTGCGCGTGCCGGGTGCGCTGGCCGAGGAGCGGCGGCTGCTGTATGTGGGAATGACGCGCGCGAAGCGCCACCTGGCGCTGACCTGGGCCGGCAAGCCCAGCCGGTTCTTGTCGGAGCTCGGCGTGGAGCTGCGAGCCGCGCGCCCGCGCGCCGCCGAGCCGGACGACCCGACGTACGTCGCGTTGAAGCAGTGGCGCCTGAAGCGCTCGAAACGCGACGAGGTTCCCGCCTACGTCGTGTTTCACAACTCGACGCTGGCGGAGATCGCCTCCCGCTGCCCGCGGACGATCGGAGAGCTCGGCTCGGTTCCGGGAGTCGGCCCGGCCAAGCTCGAACGCTACGGCACGGAGGTCCTCGAGGCGCTCGCCGCGGCCTGAGACGCTGTTCGTGCGTGGGTGGAACGGAGCACTGGCTTTCGAGGACGGCCGTCTCGTCGTCAGGCGAGGGCTGAGAGGACTGCTCGTCCGCAAGCGTCGGGAACCGGCTCTCGATCTGCCGGCCGACGAGATCGGACTCGTGAGATTCGCTCCCGCCCGTCTGCTCGTCGGCTACCTCCAAGTGGTCGAGCGCGACTCGCTACCGATCGAGCGCAACTACCTAGCGACCATCCGCGACCCGCGCACCGTGACATTCGCCACGCGCTCGGGGAGGTGGCGTCGGCTGGCGGAGGAGATCGCCGCATACGGCGGCGCGACACTCGAGGTCGAGCCGGCGCGTCCGTACTGGAGCACCATACGATCCCGCCGCCGAGGCTCAGGATCAGCGACCAAGTAACAGTCTGTTACTAAGTCGGATGCGAGTCGGACTCGTTGGATCACCGCTGCACGGCGCCGAGCTTGTCGACGCTGACGCCGACGATCCGCCGCCTGTCGGAGCCCGTCATTCCGAGCTCCGAGGCATCGACGGCCACGTACGCCTTGCCTCGGGTGAAGTCAGCGATGCCGTCCTGGAAGTTGATCTCGCCCGGCCGCCAGCCGCGCATGTGCGTGACGTAGAAGGCGATCACCTGGCGCCACCGCGTACCGTCAGGGACGACGTAGTTCGCGCCGGTTTCGTAGCCGATCGTGCGGTCGAATATGCCGAGGTCGCCGTTGTCGCCGTGGTAGCCGTACGAGTCGCGGGCAACCTCGCGCGCTCCCGGAAACATCGGGAGGGACTCGAGAATCCGTTCGTTGTCGCGCACATAGGGAGCTTTGTCAGGTGCCGTGAGTCGCCGATACGCCCAGTCCTCGACGGGAAGCACCAGCAGCAACAGCACGAGAACGACGCTTGCGATAGCTCCCGCCTTGAGGAGCTTCATACCGCGAAGATGCCCGCACCGGCGGCCGCTTAAGCGCCGCTGACTGTGTCCCGCAGCATCAGCTCCAGCATTTCCGCCGGGTCGCGGCGGACGCGTCTCGCTTCGCCCTCGCGCTTGCGGAGGTCCAGGGCGCGCGGGTCGCTGAGCGGGATCAGCCGCCCCTCGCGGATCAGCAGCTCGTCCACGCCGCCGAGACGGCCGCCGTAGGTCGTGTAGACCGGCACTCCGAGCGCGACCGCCTCTCGGTTCATCGTCCCGCCGGCTGAGACGACCACGTCGGCGAAGGCGATCAGGCTCTGACCGTCGACCGCCTGGTCCGGGACGAGCACGGACGGCAGGCCCAGGCCGCGCACGTAGTCGCGCTGCTCCGGTGTCCGCGGGAGCACGATCGCGTGCACTGACTCGTTCCGGCCGAGGAGCTCGAGCACCTGCGGGAAGAGCGGGTTCGAGCGGCGGTGGTAGAGCGAGACGTCCGGCGGCGTGCGCACGACGACGAGTGTCCGGGCGGGATCGATCTGCCACCCTGAGAGTGCTGCCCGGTCCGGCTCGAAGTCGGCCAGGTAGTACTCCTCCTTGAGCCCGGGGTAGCGGCGCAGCTTCTCCGGCCCCACGCCGTAGCGCTCGAGCCGCTCGGCCGGGATCGCCTCGGGGACGACGACCCGCGTCGCGGCTCGACAGCCGAGCTGGTGCTGGAGCCAGGCGAACTCGTAGTCGAAGGTCGTCGCGCTCGGGATCCCGAGCCGCCGCGCGGTCAGCGTCAGCTCGTGCGAGCCGTGCGCGAGCGCGACGTCGAAGCTCTTCACGCGCGCCCAGCGACGGAGCGCGTGCAAGCGAGAGGCGAGCGAGCGGGCCTTGCCGAGCCGCGAGCGGCCGCCGTGGCGGCCGAGCACGTCCGCCTCGATACCGTGCAGCTCGAGCAGCTGCACCGTCTGCGCGTAGTCGCGCGAGGTGACCTCGACCTCGGCGCCACGCTCTCGGAGCAGCGCGATCAGCGGCCGGAACACCAGGACGTGGGCCGGCGCTGTGATGTCGATCCAAACCCTCACAGCCGCTCGACCAGCCGGAAGCGGACCGCCACGATCGGCGTGTCGTCGGGGATCGGCCGCTCGAAGAAGCGTTCGTGTGCCTCGCGCCAGTCGTCGACCGACTCGAACCCTTCGCCCTCGTCGCGGGCAAATTGGACGTCGATCTCACCCGCCGGGATCACGCGTACCTCGGTCACCTCGACGATCGCGACCGGCTGGTCGTCGTAGTCGAGGAGCGCGAGCCGGTCGCCGGCCTGGAGCGTCTCTTCCTCCTCGGCCAGCCCCGCGGTTGCGGTCTTCTCGCCGCGCAGCACGGCTTCGACGAGCTCGCGCCGCAGCTCCGTACGCGCCCAGCCCAGCTCGAGCGGCGGCAGGTCGCTCAGACGAGCGCCTCCAGCCGCTCGCTCGAGAGCGTCGGCGGCTCGTGCTCGACGTGGCGCTCGTGCCAGAGCGTGAACGCGAGCAGCCCCCAGAGCTGCCGCGAGAGGTCCTCCTTGCCCTCGACGTGCCGGTCGATCAGCGCGCACACCGCCTCGGGACGGAAGAACCCCTGCCGGTGCAGCGTGTCGGCGCTGAGCGTGTCGCGCGCAAAGGGCTCGAGCTCGCCGCGGAGCCAGGCGGCGGCTGGGATCGAGAAGCCGCGCTTCTTGCCGCGCACGATCTGCTCAGGCACGAGCGGTGCGACCGCCTTGCGCAGCAGCACCTTCTTGCGCAGCCCCCGAACGCGTTGCGACGCCGGCAACGCGAACGCGAGATTCGTGACGACCGGGTCGAGGTACGGCACCCGCGCCTCGAGCGAGTGCGCCATCGAGGCACGGTCGGTCTTCACGAGCAGGTCGTCGACGAGGTAGATCCCGAAGTCGACG
>WNGF01009000.1_pt1 | contig 11568 bp, 11 predicted proteins | sample 5400641 | NCBI WGS metagenome assembly WNGF01 (sample SAMN13153371, study PRJNA577476) | soil metagenome | isolation source: 80 cm soil or saprolite under grassland replicate 2 | place: USA:California | collected 2016-06-15 | reverse complement strand
GCCGAGAGCTGGGCTGGGGCGATCGGCCTCATGCAGGTTATGCCGTTCACGTTCGCGGAGATGATGGCGGGCGACAAGGCGCTGGCCGACCAGATCGACCCGGCGGTGATGTTCGACGTCCCGTCCAACGTGCGGGCCGGCCTGCGCTATCTCGCACTGGCGATGAACGCGCATGAGGGCAACTACTATTGGGCGCTGGCGTCTTACAACGCCGGCATCGAAGCGGTCGACGACTGGCGCGCGGTGGGTCTGTACGCGGTCCCGCCGGTGGGGGGCTACGAAGAGACAGCCAACTACGCGCAGGTGATTCTGCGCAGCTACATCCGCCACCGGCCGGACGTCGTTACCCAGATCCACGTGCCGGACCCGATGCCGCCAGAGCACGTCCCCGGCGCGATCGAGCTGTTGGTGCGCGCCGGGCGGTGGTGAAGCGGACAGTGAGCATCGGTTGAGGGTGTGCTGATTTGTGCTGATTTGCTCACTTTGATCTGTGCACCGCGGTTGGGGTTGTGGCCATTTGTGGTCATTTGTGTATTCCGGCCGCGCATTCATTAGGGGCTCCTACTACCTTAAACCCCAGAGCGACGATTTTTGTTCAGGCCTAGTCGAGGGTGCGCGGGCGGTACTGAAGCGCCTCGGCGACGTGGTGACTTGCGATCTGGTCCGCGCCGTCCAGGTCGGCGATGGTGCGGGAGAGCTTGAGGACGCGGTGGTAGGCTCGCGCCGAGAGCGCGAGGCGCTGGACCGCCGCTTTGAGGAGCGGCTCGGCGTCGGGCGACGCGCGGCAGAAGCGTCTTACGTCGCCCGCGCCCATCTCGGCGTTGCAGGCCAGTCGGGTTCCTGTCAGCCGCGCGCGCTGGCGCTCGCGCGCCGCGACTACCCGCTCGCGGACGACGCCCGAGCCCTCGACCACGGCGTCGCCCGCGAGCTTCTCGTACGCCACGCGCGGCACCTCGACGTGGATGTCGATCCGGTCGAGCAGCGGCCCGGAGAGCCGGCGTCGATAGCGCGCGATCGCACCGTCGGTGCAGGTGCACGTGCGCTCCAGGTCGCCGTAATACCCGCACGGGCAGGGGTTCATTGCCCCCACCAGCGTGAGGTTCGCGGGGAAGGTCACCGCTCCCGTTGCGCGGCTGATCGTGACCGAGCCGTCCTCGAGTGGCTGGCGGAGCGTTTCGAGCGTGTACTGCCCGAACTCGGGCAGCTCGTCCAAAAACAGCACGCCGCGGTGCGCCAGGCTGATCTCGCCCGGCTTGGGAGGGGAGCCGCCGCCAACCAAGCCGGCGTGGCTGATGGTGTGGTGCGGCGAGCGGAACGGACGCTCGCGCATCAGCGGCGCGTCGCTGCGCAGCAGGCCGCAGATCGAGTAGATCTTGCTGACCTCGAGCGCCTCGTCCAGCGTGAGCGGGGGCAGGATGCGCGGCAGGCAGCGCGCGAGGAGCGTCTTGCCCGATCCAGGCGGCCCCACCATGAGGAGGTTGTGTCCGCCGGCGGCGGCGACCTCCAGGGCGCGCTTGGCGTGCTCCTGCCCGCGTACGTCGGCGATGTCCGGTCCGACGTGCGCCGCGGGGGCGACGTCAGCGAGGAGGCGGGGCACGAAGGGCGCGATCTTCGGGCCGCCGTTGAGGTGCGCGGCCAGCGCGCCCAGCGTCTCCGCCGGCAGGACCGTTACGCCTTCGATCAGGGCCGCCTCGGGCGCGTCCACGGCGGGCACGATGACCTGGGCGATGTGGCGCTCACGCGCCAGCGCGACCATCGGCAGAACGCCGTTGGTGTGGCGCAGCGAGCCGTCGAGCGAGACCTCGCCGATGAAGAGCGTCTCTTCCGACGGCGGCTGGATGATTTGCGCCGCCGCTAGCACCGCGACGGCGATGGGGACGTCGAACCCGGCACCTTCTTTGCGCACCTCGGCCGGCGCAAGATTGACGGTGATGCGCTGCGTCGGGAACGGGAAGCCGCTGTTCTTGATGGCCGCCCGGACACGCTGCCGCGCCTCTTGGACGGCGGCGTCGGGAAGGCCGACCACGTCAAACTTGGGCAGCCCCTGCGAGAGGTCGGCCTCCACCTCAACCAGCGCGCTGTCGACGCCGATGGTGGTCCCCGTCAGCACCTTGGCCAGCATCGGCGTGCACAGTTGTAGGGTCTGCGGGCCAGCGATGCAAGCACTCGTCAGTCAGAACAGACGCATCTTGATGCGTTGATGTGCTGATGCTACGATGTGTTGCATGCGCACGACCATCGATCTGCCCGACGATTTGCACCGTCGGGCTCGGTCCATCGCACGAGACACGTCGCGCAGCTTGAGCGCGACCGTCGCCGATCTGATGCGGCGCGGTCTAGGGGAGGCGCGTGCGCACGAGGTTTCGCGCAGCGAGCGAACTGGTCTGCCCGTCGTTCGCCTCGGGACCGTCATCACCTCCGAGGACGTACGGGTCCTGGAGGACGAAGAGTAGTGACGTCGCTGCTCGACGCCAACGTCCTGATTGCTCTCGTCGTAGCGGACCACGTCCACCACGAGGCCGCCGAGGCATGGCTGGCCGGTGGCGATCGTGCTTTCGCAACGTGTCCGATCACGGAGGGGAGCCTGGTGCGGCTCCTCGTCCGCCAGGGCCAGGATGGCTCGACGGTGCACGCGGTCTTGACGGCGTTGGCGGAGCACCCGCGCCACGAGTTCTGGCCCGACAGTGTCACCTACCGCGAGGTGCTGCTCGACGGCGTGATCGGCCATCGGCAGGTAACCGACGCCTATCTTGCGGCGTTGGCCCGCGCCCACAATGCCAAGTTGGTCAGTTTGGATGGCGGCCTGGCTGGGCTCCACGGCGATAGCGTGGAGCTCATCCCCACGGCCTGAAGACCTTCATTTCAGCGCCTCCCACTGGCCCGGCTGCAGGCCCACTTCAAGGCCGCCGACGCTGCCGTAAGGAATGGAAGGGTTTTCCCTGCGGCCGGCACTAGGATGGCGGCACGCGGGCCCCGAGTACCCCGAGCACTCGGAAACCCCCAAAGGCATGGTGGGTGACGCGGGCGGGGGGCGGGGGCGAGGGGCGCGCGAGCCCGGAAAGGGAGCAAGGCAGATGACGGACATGACGGTCATGGCGGCCAAGACCGAAACGCGCTTCGACATCGAGGCGCTCAAGCGGGCCTTCGAAGCGGCCGACGCCGACAAGGTGCTCGGGTACTACGCCGACGACTTCGAGCATCTCGAGGTCGACGCCGACGCGCCGCCGAAGGCACCGCGCAAAAGCGGTACGCAGTTCATCCGGGACGCCCTCACGGGCATGGCCGGGGCCGGCGTCACGGTGCACCTGGACAACCTAGTGGTGGGCGACAACCGTGCGGCCTGCACCATCACCTGCACGTTCCCCGACGGCCGGCGGCTGCTCTCGAACACGATCTTTGACCTCAAGGGCGGCAAGATCGTTCGTCAACTCGACGTGCAGGTAACGGATCCCGAGGCGGCATAGGGCGACCGCCGCCCCGAAGGGCTCAGCGCCCGCCCTGGCCCACCTTCCGCGGCAACGCGTCGCGGAACACCTCCATCCGTTTCCAGTCCGGCTCGGGCGGCTCGTGCGCGGCGCGCGGCGCGTAGACCGAGTAGTCGAGCAGCTCCATCCGGTGTACATACCGCGGGCAGTTCGGGAAGATGTGCTCGGCCCTGACCCGCACCACGAGCTGCGCGCCCGAAAGCTCGGCCAGCAACGGATCGTCGGTCGAGACGCTGGCGGTGCCGTTCACCCGCATGCGGCTCGGGTTCTCAAAGTCGACGAACAACAGGCCGACTTTCGGGTTCACCAGGATGTTGCCGAGGCTCTTGAACATCCCGTTGCCGTCGTAGTCGGGGAACGCCAGCGTCCGCTCGTCGACGACCCGAACAAACCCGGGTATTCCGCCCTTGTACGACACTTCGGGCTGGCCATCGGCGTCGGCCGTCGCCAGGAAGAACATCGGGCACTGCTCGACGAACGCGCGGTCGCCGTCGCTGAACCGGTCGCGCAGAGTGACTTCCTCCAGCCTGTCCGCGATCCGGCGCGAGTCGAACCGGGCCTGCAGCTCGCGGTTGCCGGCATGGTAAAGCGGCCTGTCCATCTGTCCCTCCAGACGGCCGCACTATATACGCGGCGCTGGCAGGAGGTCTCCCGCTTCGGCTAGGGCGTGGATGATCCCTTCGTCCAGAATGGCGTACTCACGCGTGCAAACGAGAGACTTACTTCAGTGCCTCGCGTGCGATGCTGCCGGCGACGAAACCGAGGTTCGCGGGTCGCTCGGCAAGGCGGCGAGTGAGGTATGGGTACCACGCCTCCCCAAACGGCACGTAAATTCGCACGTTGTAGCCCTGTCCCACGAGCTCTTCTTGTAGGTCGCGCCGGATGCCGTACAGCATCTGGAACTCAAAGCGTTCGCGGCCGATCTCCCACCGCTCCGCGAAGCGCTTCACGTGGGCGATGATGCGGGCGTCGTGTGTGGCGACGCCCGGGTAGTTGCCGAGGAGGAGCAACTGCTCGGCGAGCCGGATGTAGCTGCGATCGACGTCGGCCTTGTCGGGGTAGGCCACTTCGGGCGGCTCGGCGTACGCGCCCTTGCAGAGGCGCACCCGGGCACCGAGGCGGATCAATGCGCGGACGTCGGCGTCGCTGCGGTAAAGGTATGCCTGGATCACCGGACCGACGTCGCCCGGATGGCGCGCGTGCACACGTGCGAAGATCGCGAGCGTGCGCTCGGTGTAGCCCGAGCCTTCCATGTCGATGCGCACGAAGCTGCGGTGGAGGCGGGCGCGCTCGACGACGCGCTCGAGGCGACGCTCGCAGGCGGATTCGTCGAGATCGATCCCAAACTGCGTCAGCTTGAGCGAGACGTTCGCGTCCAGGCGCCGCTCGGCGATGGCGTCCAGCAGGCGCAGATAGACCTCGGCGGCGCGTTCGGCCTCGTCGGGGCGCGCGACGTGCTCGCCCAGGTGATCGAGCGACACCTTCAGCCCGCGCCGGTTGAGTGCGCGGGCCGCTTCGAGCGCATCGTCCACGGTCTGGCCGGCGACGAAGCGCCGCGCGAGGGCGCGGGCGGCGGGATGCCGCTCGGCCACGCGCCGCAGCCGGACGTCGCCCGCCGCTTCGAGCAGCAGGCGGCGGAGCACTAGGCGAGTTGATACTCGGGCGACGCTAGCAGCAGGTAGACCATCCCCCGCACACGCTGGTCGACGAATGCCGGCTTCAGGCCGCCGTTCTTTTTGCCGCCCAGCGATCCGGGGCTCGCGTCGCCCGTTCCGCCGTTGAGGTAGTCCAGCAAGGTGTGGTGCGCGTGCGGTGAGATATTGCCGTCGAGCAGCACGCCGGTGAAGTGGTCGACGATCTGCTCGGGCGTGCGGAGTCCGCGCTCGTCGAGTATCAGGGTCAGCTGTGGCGGCGTGGTGTTCGAGTCGTTGCGCGCGGTGAGGATGTGGTTGGCGAAGTTGATGCGCTCGATCCAGGTGGTCGTGTTGAGCCAGTCGGTCCCGCCCGGCCAGCCGGCGACGTTGGGCGGATTGAAGAGCGCCTGGCCCATGCGCGTCGTGATGCCCGGCAGGTTGGCGCCGCTCGAGGTGGCCTTGAGCGAGCGGATGGCGCCGACGACGTAGTCGACCGGGCCCTTGACCAGCGCGCGGTACGCGCGAGGAGAGTAGAAGGCGGGCGAGGTGAAGAGCGCGCGCAGCACTTCCTTCACGCTGCCGTTCGTGCGCACGTAGGCGGTGACAAGCGGCTCGAGGTCGCGGTCGGGCGGATTGGGGAAGGCGAAGTACGACCACAGGCGGCGCGACAGGCGTTCGGCGGTCTTGGGGTGCTGGGCAAGGAGCGTTATCAGCTCTTCCGATCTGAAGGTGCCGCGCTGACCAAGGATGGCTTTGACGCCGGTGTCCCAATTGGCAGCGCGAAAGACGTACTTGCCGGCGTCCAGCGCGCGGCCGGTGAGGGCGCGCGCCACCTCCCGCACGTCGGTTTCGGTGTAGTTGCCGATTCCGAGGGTGAACAGCTCCATCAGCTCACGCGCGAAGTTCTCGTTTGGCTTGTTCTTGTTGTTCACCTGTGCGTCGAGCCAGATCATCATCGCGGGGTCTCTGGCGATGCCGCTCAGGATCGTGTCATAGCGGTCGAGCACGTGCTCTCGGAAAAAGGTGTGCTGATCGAGCAGGTAGTGAGGAGGGTTGGGGTTCTGCGGTGTGGGATTCGGCAGACCTACTTTGGAGCTGGCGCTGGTGAGCAGGCCGTGCCAGAAGAGGATCATTTTCTCGCGCAGCGGGTGATCGGTGTACGCCATGCGGAGCAGCCACCAGCGCTGCAGGTCGGCCAGCTTCTTGAGGTCCAAGCCAAGGCCCCGCAACGTGCGGTCGAGGTCGTCCTCGGGGTCGGATAGGTCGAGCAAGCGGTCGACGGCGCCGGCGAGCCCGAGTCGCTCGTACTCGTCCAGCGTGGTAGCGTCGGCGCCGAAACCGGCGCGGCGCAGGAGGTGCGAGACCTGCGCGCGCCGCCCGCGCAATGGCTCAGGCCCAGTGCGGCCGTAGCCGCAGGCGGCGGCAAGGAGCATGGCCTGCAGCGCGACGCCGGCGCGCGTGAGCAAGACCGCCCGGTTCATCGAGACGCCTCAGGGCTAAGATACACCGCCATGAGCGCGAACGCACCGGATTCCTTGCTTAGCCAGATCGTCGACTTCCGCAGCGAGGCGCCTTTGCCCCGCATGGCGCGCGTCCGGCAGCGCTTCGACGCACCGGTGCTGGACGACATTGCCGCCGAAGTGCGCGAGCAACTGCGGTGTCTCGACGGCCAAATCACCAACGGGATGCGGGTGGGGATCACCGCCGGCAGCCGCGGGATCGCCAACATCGCGCTGATCCTGCGCACGGTGGGAGAGGTGGTGCGGGAGCGTGGTGGTGAGCCATTCATCCTGCCGGCGATGGGGTCGCATGGCGGCGCGACCGCAGAAGGGCAGACGGAGCTGCTGGCGGGCTACGGCATCACGCCGCACACCACAGGCATGCCCGTGGTGTCGTCAATGGAGGTGCGGGCGCTAGGCCGCCTGGGCGACGACGCTGATCCGGGTCCGACGGTCCACGCGAGCGTCACGGCGCTCGATGCGGATGGTCTGATCGTCTGCGGGCGCGTCAAGCCGCACACCGACTTCCGGGCGGAGATCGAGTCGGGGCTGGCCAAGATCACGGCCATCGGGCTGGGGAAGCACCAGGGGGCCAAGACGATCCACTCGTTCGGCACGCGCGGTCTGGCCCACTGGCTGCCACAGGCGGCGCGGCTGATCGTTCAGCGCACCAACGTGCTGTGCGGACTGGCGCTGCTCGAGAACGCCTATGACCAGACCGCGCGCGTCGTCGCGCTGCACGCCGCGGAGATCGCCGGTCCGGGCGAGGCGCGCCTGCTCGAGGAAGCCAAAGGATTGATGGCGTCGCTGCCGTTCGACGACATCGACGTGCTGGTCGTGGACGAGATCGGCAAAAACGTGAGCGGCACTGGCATGGACACGAACATTGTCGGCCGGATGTTCATCCGCGGCGTGCCCGAGTTCTCGCGCCCCAATGTGCGCATCGTCGTCGTGCGCGACATCACCGAGGAGTCGCACGGCAACGGCATCGGATTGGGACTCGCGGACGTGACAACGTTGCGCGCCGCGCGCAAGCTGGACCTGCGTGCGACGTACGTCAACGCCATCACATCGGGCATCGGCGGCGTGCAGCGGGCGCGCCTTCCTTTGATCATGCCCACCGACGTCGACGCGCTGTGCGCCGGGGTCCTGGCGTGCAGCAACGGCAATCCATCGCACGCGCGGGTAGTACGGATCAAGAACACACTGGAACTGGCGGAGCTGGAGGTGTCCGAGTCGCTGCTGGACGAGGTGCGGCGTCACCCGCGTCTGGAGCTGGTCTCCGAGCCGCGCGCGCTGGAGTTCGACGCCGACGGGAACTTCGTGGAGGGGGTCAGGCCGCGCGCGGCAGCCGCCGCCCACTGACGTATGTCGCGACGCAACGCAGCGCGCCGTCGTAGATTCCGAAGTCGGCATCGCGCCCGGGCGCGAGCGTGCCCTTCGTGGACAGTCCGAGCAAGGCAGCTGGCACAGCGGCGGCCATCGTAAAGAGGTCATCGGGAGAGAGACCGAGTGCGTCGCGTAGCAGACCGAGGTTTCGGTCCATGGGCGAGACGCTGCCGGCGATAGTGCCGTCTTCTGCCAGTGCGATACCGCCGCGCACGATCGCTTTCCCGCGCCCCGGCCGCTCGTACGTTCCCTCTGGCAGGCCGGCGTAACGCACGCCGTCGGTGACCAGCGCCACGCGCGTGGCGCCTTTGGCCCTGATCAGCGCCGCCACGGCGCCCGGATGGACGTGCGCGCCGTCCGGAATCAGCTCGGCGACGATGCGGTCGTCGGCGAGCACCGCGCCAACGGCGCCCGGGTCGCGGTGGTGAAGGGGGCGCATGGCGTTGAAGGTGTGGGTCGACTTGCGAATTCCCACCGCAACGCCCGCAAGCGTCTCTTCGTACGTGGCGTCCGAGTGGCCAACCGATGGGACGATGCCGAGGGCGACCATTTCTTCGATCACGGGCAGAACGCCGGGCAGCTCGGGCGCGACGGTCATCATGCGGATCGTGCCGGCGGCGGCGTCCTGGAGGCGGCGCAGATCGTCGATTGACGGCGGGCGCATCGTGCTCTCGGCGATTGCGCCTTTGCGGACCGGGTTGAGGAACGGCCCTTCGACGTGCATTCCCAGCAGCGCGGCACCGTCGGCGGGCTGGCCAACGAGCGTTCCGATCTTGCCGAGCGCGTCGATCAGCTCCGCCCAGCTGCCGGTGATCGTGGCGAGTAGGCCGGTGCACCCGGTCTGAGCGCGGTAGCGGCAGATGGTGAGTGCGTCGTCGGCGGGACCCATCGAGAAGCTGCAGCCGGCGGCGCCGTGGGTGTGGACGTCGATCGTGCCGGGGGCCAGCAGATGCGGCCGGTGGTCGACGACGTCCATGCCGGGTGGCGGAACCTCGCCAGACTGGATCAGGCGCTCAATTCGGCCGCTGTGCAGAATGAGGCCAGCCGCACCGGCGGGCGCGCCGGCGACCGACGCTGCAAGCACCCACACCGCGCCGCTATTTGGCGCGTGCCAGCTCCTGGGCGGCCTTCACGATTGCGCTCGCTGTGAGTCCGTACTTCTCCATCAGCTCTTCGCCGGTGCCTGACTCGGCAAATCGGTCGCCGAGGTTGACGAAGCGCATGGCGCACGGTGCGGACTGCGCGGCGGCCATGGCAACGGCGCTGCCCAGCCCGCCGTGCGAGAGGTGCTCTTCCGCGACGACGATCCCGCCGGTGTCACGCGCCGCCGCGGCGATCGCCGCCTCGTCGAGCGGCTTGACGCTCGCCAGGTCGAGGACGCGCGCACGGATTCCTTTCTCGGAAAGCGCGTCGTGCGCTTGGAGCGCGGCGGCGACCAGCAGGCCGTTCGCCGCGATGGTCACGTCATTTCCGTCGCGCAGCTGCTTCGCTTTGCCGATCTCGACGCGGGCGTCATCGGCATTGGAGTAGACGATGGGCGCCTTGGGCCGGCCAACGCGCAGGTAGGTTGGGCCGTCGTGCTCGAGCATCGCCCGCACAGCGGCGTGGGTAGCGTGCTCGTCGGCGGGGACCAGCACGCTCACGCCCGGCAGCGCACATGCCAGCGCGACGTCCTCGATCGCCATCTGCGATGGGCCGTCTTCGCCGATCGAGATGCCGGCGTGGCTGCCCACGATCTTTACGTTCAGGTGCGGGAAGGCGACCGACATGCGCAATTGGTCGTACGCGTTGCACAAGATAAAGGCGGCGAAGCTGGCCAGCACCGGCACTTTCCCACTCGCCGCCAGGCCCGCGGCGACTCCCGCCATGTTGCTCTCGGCGATGCCGACGTTGAAGAACCGCTCGGGATGGTCCTGCCCGAACCACTCGGTCCGCGTGGAGTTGCTGACGTCGCCGTCGACGACGACGATGCGGTCGTTCGTCTTGCCGGCCTCGCGCAGCGCCTCGCCGAAGGCGTCACGCGTGGCCTTGCCCAGCTTGATCTCGTAGCGCGTCGCCGCTGCTGTGGTCGCCGCCATCGTCCCGAATCCCTTAGCCCTTCAGCTCTGCCAGTGCGCGCGGCAGGTCTTCCTTCGAGATCGGCCGCCCGTGGTACGTCCAATCGGCCTCGACGAACGACACGCCCTTGCCCTTGACGGTGTGCGCGACGATGGCCTGCGGGCGCCCCTTGACCTCGCGCACCTTCTCGAGCGCGCCGAGGACCGCGCCCATGTCGTGACCGTCGATCTCTTCGACGTGCCAGTGGAACGCGCGCAGCTTGTCGGCTAGCGGCCGGTAGTCCATGACGCGCTCGAGCAGGTTGGACTGCTGCGCCTTGTTGTGATCGACGATCAGCGTCAGGTTGTCGACTCGCAGGTGTGGCGCCGCCATGAGCGCCTCCCAGACCTGGCCCTCCTCGATCTCGCCGTCGCCGGTCATGACGTAGGTGCGGTAGCCGAGCCCATCCACCCGTCCCGCCAAGGTGTGACCCAGTCCAATGGAGAGCCCCTGACCGAGTGAGCCGGTCGACGCTTCGACGCCGGGGACGCGGCGCATGTTGGGGTGGCCCTCCATGCGGCTGCCGAGCTTGCGGAACGTGGCCAGCTCGGCGTGCGGGAAGTAACCCCGCTCCGCGAGGATGGCGTACAGCGCCGGCGAGGCGTGTCCCTTGGACAGGATGAAGCGGTCGCGCTCGGGCCAATCGGGACGCTTGGCGTCGTGGCGCAGGATGCCGCCGCAGTACAGCGCGACGATGACGTCGATGGCCGACATCGAGCTGGAGGGGTGTCCCGAGTTGGCGGTTGTGGTCATCTCGACGATGTCGCGCCGGAGGCGACGCGCGATCGATTCGAGCTCACCGACGCGCCCGTTGTTCATCGCGCGCAGTATAGCCCGCATCTCGCGCAGCACGATGAGCTCGACGTCGTCCGGCGTCAGATGGTCGGTCGGCACGCGCAGCTGCGCGTGCGCCCGCGCGCTGCTCAGCCGCCGGCGCTGCTCGGCCAGCGTCGCCGCGTCGAAGTCGCGCCGGCCGCGCCGGCGAACCGCGCGCAGCGAGGCCTGGAGGTAGACCAGCAGGTCGGGCTGCCGCTCGTGACGCCACAGCTCGGGCACATGCGAGTGCTCCTGCGCGACTGAATGCGCGTCGACGCCGCGCCGCGCGAGGCGTTTGACCAGCTCCGATTTGCCCGAGGCGCACACGCCGGCAACGACAACCCGGAGCATCATCACGCGGCGCCGTACGTTACAGCAGAGTAGCCATAACTAGTTGACGGAACGAGTTGGGGCCGGCACACTACGCCCGTTCTGATTGGGGACCTACTTTAGGGCCCACTAGAGGATTGACGGTGACGTTCAGCGCGGTACGACAGCATCTCACGCGAGCACGCCTGGGCTGGCTGGTGGGCGGCGTCACCCTCGTGGTGGCCATTTCGGCAGTAGCAAGTGAGCCGGCCAACCCGGCGTCGGCGCAACAAGCCACGCCGACGCCCTACGTGTACGAGGACAACGACCCGGCGCTGC
>WNGF01012328.1_pt2 | contig 11570 bp, 13 predicted proteins | sample 5400641 | NCBI WGS metagenome assembly WNGF01 (sample SAMN13153371, study PRJNA577476) | soil metagenome | isolation source: 80 cm soil or saprolite under grassland replicate 2 | place: USA:California | collected 2016-06-15 | reverse complement strand
ATCAACAGAAATGATTTGTCAGTTGAAACCATCAAATCAATTGAAACAACCATTGAAACATTGAAAACAATAGAAGATTGTGCCAATTGTAAAGACAAGGAAGTAGGAAGAAACAGTTTCGATGAATTCCGTGAATTGATAAACAAAATAGGAGAAAAATATGATTTAAACAAAATTTTATTTGAAATGAATGTTAGATTAAATAAAGAAGTATTATGTGAAGGTTGCAAAAGGAAAGAAATCAGAAAACTAGCTGATAAATGTGGGAATGAAGAAATAGCTAAATTTCTTTATGAATGCAGACTAAATGCAAAAAATCATAATAATTATATTCAATGGATTCCATTTGATGAATTTAAAAATATTGAATATTTAGCTAAGGGTGGTTTTGTAGAAGTTCATAAGGCAACTTGGATTTATGAAGATCAAGAAGTTGTATTAGAAAGAATACACAACTCAAATGATAAAATTATAGATATCTTAAAAGAGGTAAATCAAGAGTTTATTGTTATCATTACCATTACTCTTAAATGGAAATAATAACAAACTTGAGGGGTAAATAATAATGTTATTGATTTTTAGTTGAAAGCAAACAACAATGACCAGTGGAGGTGTCATGGAGTTACCAAAGATCCAACCAAAAACGATCTTCTGTTGGTATATCATTATGATGGTAACTTACCAGTAAATTTATTGGGAGTTACTTTGAACTACAAAATGATAGATAAATTACACAACACAATAAATGAATTAATGATCAATGGAAATGATTTGTCAGTCAAAGCTAACAAAACCATTGAGACAATCATTGAAACATTAAAAACAATAGAAAATTGTGACAGTTGTAAATACAAAAAAATATGTGAGAATGATTTTTATAAATTTCATGAATCAATGAATGAAATAGAAGACTGTTTAACCAAATTAGAAAAAGAAGAACAAGGAAAGGAAAAGGATGATATAATTGGTGAATTAAACAAGGAATTATTTAGAATAGATAATAAGTTAAATAGGAAGATGTTATGTGAAAATTGCAAGAAAGAAATTGAAAATTTAACTGATAAGTGCGGAAATGAAGAAATAGCTAGATTTCTTTGTCAATACAAAATAAATGCAAGGTATTATCATTCTGAGTATATTAGGTGGATTCCATTTGATGAATTTAGCAATATCGAATATTTAGCTAAAAGTGGTATTGGTGAAGTTCATAAGGCAATTTGGATTGATTGGAGTCTCAAAGTTGTGTTAAAAAGAATATACAATTCAAGTGATAAAATTGCAGATATTTTAAATGAGGTAAAAGTTTATCACTAATACCCTTAAATGAAACTCCATGCAAGTCTACACAAAGTTAACAAATGAATTTAAAGGGATAACATTATTATTCTTACTTCACTAACAAGCATTATTTATAATTTTAGCTGAAAGAGAATCACAAAAATGAGGGTTCTGTTGCTTTATGCTACGGAGTTACTAAAGATCCAAGCAAGAATGATTATCTGTTGGTATACAAGTATGATACACTAAAATATAAAAGATTGATAAATGAACTGCGCAACGCATTAAACAAGCTAATGGTCAACAGAGATGACTTGTCAGTTGAAATTGCTGAATCATTGAACAAATCACTCGAAACAACAAAAATAATAGGAAACTGTGCCAGCTGCAGAGACAAGAAAATATGTGGAAACAGTCTTGAACTTCACAAGTCAATAATCAAAATAGAAAACTGCTTGATTGAGTTAGAAAAAGTAGAACAGGGGAAGGATAAATATGGTATAATTGATGAATTAAACAACGAATTATTTAAAACAGATGACAAGTTGAACAAGGAGATGTTATGTGAGGGTTGCAAAAGAGGAATAGAAGAAATAAAAAAATTAACTGATAAATGCGGAAATGAAGAAATTGCTATATTTCTTTATCAATGTGATTATATTCGATGGATTCCATTCGATGAATTTGAAAATATTGAATATTTAGCCAAAGGTGGTTTTGGAGAAGTTTACAAGGCAACTTGGCTTACTGGTTATTATAACAAACATACAACTAGATATGAAGACAAAGTAGTATTAAAAAGAATATACAATTCAGATGACAAAATTATAGATATTTTAAGTGAGGTAAAAATTTATTACTAACATTAACATTAATTTATTATTACTTTCAAAATCCTGTGTAAGTTTACATGATATTAACAACAATTAACCAATGCTATGGTGTTACTAAAGATCCAAAGGAGGATGGCTATTCATTGGTATTTGAATATGCTAAGAATGGAGACCTACATAACAACTTGTTAAAAAACTTCGAGCACATTACCTGGGCAGGCAAAATTAGTTCACTTTGTGACATTTCAGAAGGGTAACAAATTTATATTCATTACCAACTTCATTGTTCTTTTAACAAGCATTTAGCAAAACAATTACATCATGTTATATTTTTAATTATAAACAAATCAGACTATGCCAAATCCACAAGAATGATTATATTCATCATGACTTGCACAGTGGTAATATTTTTTCATATGATTTATACAAAAGTGTAATAGGAGATTTGGGATTGTGTCAACAAGCAATCAATAAAAAGAATGATCCAAACAAAATCTTTGGAGTCATTCCATACCTGGCACCAGAGGTATTATTAAAAAAACCATACACAAAGGAATCAGACATTTACAGTTTTGGGATAATAATGTGGGAGTTCATTACAGGAAAGAAACCTTTTCATGATAGACAACACAATCATATTCTTATATCAGATATTTTAAAAGGGGAAAGACTCCAAATCACTTATGACACTCCTGAATTCTATGCCAAACTGATGAGAAGATGTTGGGACCACAATCCAAAAAATAGACCAACAGCTAGGGAAATTCGAGACCATTTACATGAATATAATCGGTATAACATAACTGAAGAAAAAAAAGGAATCATCAAACTGGCAGAAGCCAAAAGACAAGGAACCATTAATTCAGAGGAATACTTATTAGATACAAAGAATTACAAACATCATCCTGACTCATGCTACACAAGTCGCCTATTAAATGAATCAATTCAACAGGTTGAATCATTATTAAACCTTTCATCAACCAAAATTTGGATCAATAATAAGGACAACAATGGTGATAAAGATGGTTTGTCAGATACAAAGAACCATAAAGACCATTCAGAGCAATTTTATGCAAGTTGTTCACCAGGTAGACTGACTCAACAAGTCGAATCGTTAATCCTTTCATCAACTGAGATGGGATCAAAAACCCACCACATTGAGGAGGATGGTGACAACAATGGTCCAATTAGAAAAAAATCAAAAACATTCCACAAATAAAGCTCAAATACAATACAAACATGCCAGTTTTTATTTGACAAATGTTTATGGAGATAAAAGGGATTTTTAATTGTTCAATTTTATTTATTATTATCTTTGGGTATTATGATTAAAAGGGATATGGTTTTTCTATGTTTATGCATCAACTAGCATATTTATATTTACACATATATTAATAAAGTGTTGAAATTGTAAGAGTTTACTTCTTTTTAAAACGATTTTTGTGAACAGAATTTCAACCATTGTAAAAATGTCATGAGCTTGTTTTCATCAATTCAAGACGTGTCCTTCTATAATAATTTTACATGAAACAATTTACACAACAAAACAATGTATGTCAATTTTAAACGGTTATTAAATTCTATGTAATTTCAATTTCAAATCTAAAAAAAATTTTTTTTTAAGAAAAAAACTTTATCACACTTGTTTATTTAAACAAGGAAAAAAAGAGTTAATTCACTCAAAGGTTTTTCACAAAGTTGTTCCCAAGAAAAAATGTATAATCTGCAATTAAATTTCTTTCTCACCATCAAGGGAAAAAAAAATTGAATCAATTCATTTTTATGTGCAACCTTTTCAGACAAAGATTCATCATTATTTTCAGTTTGATTAACTCTAAATTGTTTTATCACGCATCTGTCATTGCTGGGGTCTAACAACCTCAATAACATGATTCTTTTATAATTCAAAGGAGAGGAATTAACACGTAACAACTAAAAATTATCACGAGTACATTAAATTTTATTATTCGTTATTGTTATTATTTTTATTTCGTTGTAACTCGGAAAAGAATAATATCAATATCAATATTATGAGATTTTAGTAGGCATCACATAATATATTTACGTAATATAAATTTTATACTGATAGTAACATTATTAATCAGTGGACAACAATAATGCTGGAAAACATTAATTTTTATAATCATCACCATGTTTTTCTTCAGGAGTCTTGGGAAACATATGCTTTCTATATCCGTACATGTAATATGTATTTTTATCATTATTCACTTATTTACCGTAATTCGCACAAATATAGAAGAATCGAGGTCAACAAAAGTTATTTTTTTTTTCCAGAAATACTCGAACGTGATTACTGATCGTTAGAAGTAATTTGACTTTTAAGATTATATTTGTGAATCTGAATGTTAAAAGATAACTCTTACACAACGCATAAATTTGGCAGGTTTGGAGCTAATATTATTTTATTAAAGTATGAAAAAGAAGTTGAAATCACAGTCTTTATGATTGATGCATTTAAAATTTTTTGCAAACAAAAAAACTGTTTAGCCGATCCAGAAGAAGAAAACATAATAATCGGTGAATCGTTCGAAATAAACATTAGATTGAACAATGAACTATTATGCGAAAGTCGCTATTAAGTCAAAAAATCAACTGACAAGTGTGGAAATAGAGAAATAGCTAAATTTCTTTACGAATGTAGACTAAACAGAGGATGGTATTATATTCAATGGATTCCATTCGATGAATTTAAAAATATTGAATATTTAGCTAAAGGTGGTTTTAGCGAAGTTCACGAGGCAACTTGGATTGGAGGTCAAGAAGTTGTATTAGAAAGAATACACAACTCAAATGATAAAATTGTAGATATCTTAAAAGAGGTAAAGCAAGAGTTTATTATTATCATTACCATTACTATTACTCTTAAACAGAAATAATAACGAATTTAAAGGGTAAATAACAGCACTACTGTAATCACTGATTTTTAGTTGAAGGCAAACAACAATGACTTGTGGTGGTGTTATGGAGTCACCAAAGATCCAACAGAAAATAATCTTCTGCTGGTACATTACCCTGACTGTAATTTACCAGAAAATGTAACTGGCTTGTAGTGTGTGAAATAGCGTGGGAACTGAGCGTATGGGGTTGGGATTACCCTGGATAGGACACTTAATTAATATCATCATTGACATTATACATGTGGTTAAAATTATTGAGTTGTGTCAGATGCAATCAAAAATCTGAAAATTTGACATTTTATGTAACTGATACAAGACGCAATTTGAGATGAAGGTGAATGTGTATATAACTTATTTTCAAATTTAAAAAAACAGAATAAAAAATTGGTAGGATTTAATTAATAAAAGACATAAATTTAGAAAAAAACACCTTACTAACAAAAATTCATGGATATTGATGTTATCTTGTTTAGATTGTAATTAATCATCTTACTTTATTAAATATCTAATTATACGTGTATAGTTTTTTTCTAAAAATACAATAATTAAAAAAGTAAAAAAAGATACTTCTTGAAAAATCGGAAATTACTACATAAATTAAGTTGTTTCTAACAAAACTTCATGGATATTGACGCTATCTTGTTTAAATCGTAATTAACCACGCTTCCCTTTTTATTTAACAACTATTCCGTAAAATTTTTTTTGTCTATTGAAAACGTGACTTTACATATATGGGCTTATTTTAAAATAACTAGTTACACAACACAATAAAATTCCGCTCATCGAACTATTTTCATTTTTCTTTCCACACAAAAAAAAATTTCAAGATGAATGTTAACAAATTGAAACAATCGATTAGTAAATTTTGCAGCAGTAACGGTATCGACAAATTGATAAACAAATCGCGAAATACGTCAAATGAATCAATCAATAAAAGTACCACCTCGTTGGTTAAGATTACTGAATTGTCAAACGAAATACTTGAAATATCAGAAATAACGGAAAATTGTACCAGTTGTAAAGATAAAATAAAAGGAAAAAAACATTTTAAAGAGTTTTGCGAATCAATAAACGAAGTAGAAAGCTGTTTAGCTGAGCTAAAAGAAGAAGAAAATATAATCAGTGAATTAGATGGTGAATTATTTGAAATAAATACTAGATTGAACAATGAACTATTATGTAAAGGTTGCTGCGAAATCAAAAAATTAACTAACAAGTGTGAAAATAGAGAACTAGCTAAATTTCTTTATGAATGCAGACTAAACAGAGAACAGTATTATGATGATTATATTCAATGGATTCCATTTGATGAATTTAAAAATATTGAATATTTAGCTAAGTGTGGTTTTGGTGAAGTTCATGAGGCAACTTGGGTTAACGGTTATTATGACGAAGATAAAAAGAAACATTATGATAGAGAAGTTGTATTAGAAAGAATACACAACTCAAACGATAAAATTGCAGATATCTTAAAAGAGGTAAATTGTTATCATTACTATTACTCTTAAATGGAAATAATAATGAATTTGAGAAGTAAATAATAACGTTATTGTCATTCTTGATTTTTAGTTGAAAGCAAATCACAAAAGATGCTATGGAGTTACCAAAGATCTAAGCAAGAATGATTATCTGTTGGTATATAATTATGACAGCAACTTACCAGAAAATTTATCAGGAGTTACTTTGAAGTATAAAATTGATGGACTGATAGATAAATTACATGACATATTAAATGAATTAACAATCAACAGAGATGATTTGTCAGTCAAAACTATTAAAACAATTGGAACAGCCATTGAAACATTGAAAATAATAGAAGATTGTGTCAATTGTAAAGACAAGGAAGTAGGAAGAAACAGCTTTGACAAATTCCGTAAATTGATAAACAACATAGTAATAGGAAAAAAATATTATTTAGTCGGAAATTTATTCGAAATAAGTACTAGATTAAATAAAGAAGTATTGTGTGAAGGTTGCAAAAGGAAAGAAATCAGAAAACTAGCTGATAAATGTGGGAATGAAGAAATAGCCAAATTTCTTTACGAATGCAGCCTAAACAGAAAACGGGATGATGATGATTATATTCAATGGATTCCATTTGACAAATTTAAAAATATTGAATATTTAGCTAAGGGTGGTTTTGGAGAAGTTCATGAGGCAACTTGGATTAACAGAAATCGAGAAGTTGTATTAGAAAGAATACACAACTCAAGTGATAAAATTGTAGATATTTTCTTAAAAGAGGTAAAACAAGAGTTTATCGTTATCATATCATTACCATTACTCTTAAATGGAAATAATAACAAACCAATAATGTTATTGTCATTATTGATTTTTAGTTGAAAGCAAACAACAATCACTGGCGATGGTGGTTTTATGGAATTACCAAAGATCTAAGCAAGAATGATCCTCTGTTGGTATATCGTTATGACAGCAACTTACCAGAAAATTTATTTGGGGTTACTTTGAAGTACAAAATTGATGGGCTGATAGATAAATTACATAACATATTAAACAAATTAATGATCAACAGAAATTATTTGTCAGTTAAAACCATTGAAACAACCATTGAAACATTGAAAACAATAGAAGATTGTGCCAATTATAAAGACAAGGAAGTAGGAAGAAACAGTTTTGATGAATTTCGTAAATTGATAAACAAAATAGGAAAAAAATACAATTTAGTTGAAAATTTATTTGAAATAAATACTAGATTGAATGATGAAATATTATGTGAAAGCTGCAAGGAAAAAAAGATAGAAAAATTAACTGATAAATGTGGAAATAAAGAAGTTGCTAGATTTTTTCATGAATGCAGACTAAATGCAAAGCATCATAATAATTATATTCAATGGATTCCATTTGATGAATTTAAAAATATTGAATATTTAGCTAAGAGTGGTTTTGATGAAGTTCATGAGGCAACTTGGATTGATGGAAGTCAAGACTATGGAGATCAAGAAGTTGTATTAGAAAGAATACACAACTCAAATGATAAAATTGTAGATATCTTAAAAGAGGTAAAGCAAGAGTTTATTGTTATCATATCATTACCATTACTCTTAAATGGAAATAATAATGAATTTAAGGAGTAAATAATAATGTTATCATCATTATTGATTTTTAGTTAAAAGCAAACAACAATGACCAGTGGTGTTATGGAGTTACCAAGGATTCAACCAAAAATGATCTTCTGTTGGTATATCATTATAACAGTAACTTACCAGAAAATTTATTGGGAGTTACTTTGAAGTACAAAATTGATGGGCTGATAGATAAATTACACAAAGCATTAAACACATTAACAATCAACAGAAATGATTTATCAGTCAAAACCATCAAAACCATTGAAACAACCATCGAAACATTGAAAACAATAGAAGATTGTGTCAACTATAAAGACAAAGAGGTAGAAAGAAACGATTTTGATGAATTCCGTAAATTGATAGATAAAATAGGGAAAAAATATGATTTAGTTAAAAATTTATTTGAAATAAATGTTAGATTAAATAAAGAAGTATTATGCGAAGGCTGCAAAAGGAAAGAAATCAGAAACTAGCTGATAAATGTGGGAATGAAGAAATAGCTAAATTTCTTCACAAATGCAGACTAAACAGAAAACAGTATTATGATAATTATATTCAATGGATTCCATTTGATGAATTTAAAAATATTGAATATTTAGCTAAGGGTGGTTTTGGTGAAGTCCACAAGGCAACTTGGATTAATTATTATGATAAATTTAGATGGGAATGTAAGGAAAAAAAAGTTGTATTGAAAAGAATATATAATTCAAGTGATAAAATCGTAGATATTTTAAAAGAGGTAAAAGTTCATTGATGTCAATTTACTTAAATGAAACTCCATGTAAGCTTACATGGAAATAATGACAATGATGAATTTAAGGGTTAACATTATTGCTGTTATTTTTTAGTTGAAAGCAAACAGTGAAATTAGCTATGTTAGCCGATGTTATGGAGTTACTAAAGGTTCAGAGAAGAACGATTATCTGTTGGTATTCGAGTATGCTAAGAATGGGGATTTACATGATAATTTATCAAAAAATTTTAAGGAAATCACTTGGGAAGATAAAATCAAATCACTTGTTCAGATTTCAGGAGGGTAAAGTTTTAATATCTTTATTAATTATTATTATTGTTATTTTAATGGACACTTAATAAAATGATTATAATACATAATTACAAACTGGTTAGATTAATGGAAATTCATGTGAAAAATTACATCCATCATGATTTGCATAGCGGTAATATTTTTTCATATGATCTATGTGAATATGCAATAGGAGATTTGGGATTGTGTCAACAAATAATTGATAAAAAAGATAACAAAAATAAAATCTATGGAGTCATCCCATACCTGGCACCTGAAGCATTATCAAAAAAACCACATACAAAAGAGTTAGACATTTACAGTTTTGGAATGATAATGTGGGAATTCACCACAGGAGTGAAACCTTTTCATGATAGACCACATAACCATTGCCTTATACTGGATATTTTAAGAGGAGAAAGACCTCAAATAACTGATGATACTCCTGAATTTTATGCTGAATTGATGAAAAAATGTTGGGACCATAATCCGGAAAATAGACCAACAGCTGAAGAAATTAACACTTGTTTAGGGGAATATTATTCTTTTTTTGATAACATAACCAGAGGGAAAAAAGAAATCATTGAATTAGCAGAAGCTAAGTGACAAAAAATTATCAGATCAGGAAAGTTCCTGTCAGATACAAAGAATCACAAATACCATCCTGAATCACACTATACAAGTTGCCTATTAAACGAATCAATTCAACAAGCTAAATCATTATTAGACCTTTCATCAAACGAAATTCAGATAAACAATAAGGACAATAATGATAAAAATGGCATGTCAGATAAAAACCATAAAGACTATTCAGAGCAATTCTATGCAAGTTGTTCACTAGGTAGACTGACTCAACAAGTCGAATCACCAATCCTTTCATCAACTGGGATAGGATCAAAAACCCACCACATCAAGGAGGACGGTGATGACAACGGTCCAATTAGAAAAAAATCAAAAACATTTCATAAATGATTTTATGCTGACACATTTAATAATATTTACAGAGATAGAAGGATCATTTATTGTTTATTGTTTTGGATATTATAATTAAAAGGGAGATAAAATTTTTTACGTTCATGTATCAACCAGTATATTTATATTCACACATACATTTTAAATAAAGTATTGAAATTGTAAGAGTTTACTTCTTTTAAAACGATTTTTATGAACAGAACTTCAATCACTGTAAAAACGTTGCAAGCTTGTTTTCACCAATTTAAGACATGTCCTTCCATAATAATTTTATATATAAAAAAATAGCATTATTATGATTGGTTTGTCAACACATTCATTAACAGTCAGTAGAGATTCTGCACTGTACAATCTACAAATTGTGGTTTTTTGTTTTTTTTTTAATTTTTAAAATCATACAGTACAGAAAGTTGTGTATACTCAAAATTTGATTGGTGGGTGGGGGGTTGGGAAAAGTTTCTAGTACAGTACAGAAATGCTAAAGAGTACAGTACAGAATGTCTATATACTCATTCATTAATAACATTAACATTAGATATCATTTTTTATCACAAAGTCTATAATTGAACACATTCATAAATTTATAACAATAATGGAGAATTTTAACAATTTTAAAAACATGGTAAAAAAATGATGATTTAAAAGAAAAGGTTAGCATTGGAAATTTAGCATATTGTGAATTCATTATCAGAAAAATTCTGCTAATTTTTATTAAATAAAAAATAATTCCTCATAATGATAATAAAATTTCTAGTAACCCTATTTTAACAAACCATTGGGACAATAATAAAAGTTTAAAATCAAACTCATATCAAAGAGGTAGTAAATGTTGTGCAAACAGTATTTTCTCAAGGTAATTAATTTAATTAATTCATTTGAACACAAATTAGTTAAAGGCTAAAGCAGTTTGTCTGCATTCCAAAAATATTAATTTATTTTATGCCTTTTTTTCCTACATGCATGTGAACAATTTCTTTTGTTTGGCTGTTAAAAAAGTATAGATCTCATATATAGAAGAATTTCTGAATATGTTATTATTCAGGAATTAAATCATATAAAATAGATTTTTTAAATCATTTTATAAATAATACTACTATTACTATTTGTAGGAGAATTTTAACATTGTTCAAAATGGATAAAATAAAAATCAAGTGTGGGATCATGGCTTATTACATGTAATATAATGTGAAAATTGAACAAAATTAGCATTAAAAAGAACATTTAATTGAAAAAAAGTAGAATTTTCATTGAAATTATATTCACACATGGCTTGTTTCATTAATAAATTAATAAAAATACAATTAATATGGGTTAGAACTGTGAAAAAAGCGAATAACCTTGTGAAAATTATTAAATTATTAGTGAAATTATATTCATTCATGGCTTATTACATGAAAAATTAGACAAAATTAGTACTAGAAAAATGATTTAATTGAAAAAAGTCAAGTTTTCACATTCA
>WNGF01008998.1_pt1 | contig 11572 bp, 5 predicted proteins | sample 5400641 | NCBI WGS metagenome assembly WNGF01 (sample SAMN13153371, study PRJNA577476) | soil metagenome | isolation source: 80 cm soil or saprolite under grassland replicate 2 | place: USA:California | collected 2016-06-15 | reverse complement strand
CAGCACCTTGCGGACCTTCGACACCGGAATGTCCATCCGCTTGGCGATCTCTTCGGAGGTCGGCTCGCGTCCGAGCTCCTGCACCAGCGCGCGCGACGTGCGAATCAGCTTGTTGATCGTCTCGATCATGTGGACCGGGATGCGGATCGTGCGCGCCTGGTCGGCAATGGCGCGCGTGATCGCCTGGCGGATCCACCACGTCGCGTAGGTCGAGAACTTGTAGCCGCGGCGGTACTCGAACTTGTCGACCGCCTTCATCAGGCCGATGTTGCCTTCCTGAATCAGGTCGAGGAACTGCAGCCCGCGGTTCGTGTACTTCTTGGCGATCGAGACGACGAGGCGGAGGTTGGCCTCGACCAGCTCCTTCTTCGCCTGCTCGGCCTGCGCTTCACCCTTCGAGATCGTCTCGAGGGTCCGCATCAACTGCTCCGGCGTCTCCTCGAGATCGTCGGCCATCGACTTGACCTGGACCTTGAGCTCCTTCTGCTGCTTGAGGAAGTTCTTGCGCTCTTCCTCCTTCAGCTTCGGCCGCCGGTTCTTCGCCGTCAGCTGCCGCTCGATGTAGGCGATCTGGCGCTGGAAGCGCATGACCGCTTCGACCTTGTCCTTGATCTGGTCGATCATGCGGCGCTTGATCGTCTCGGTGAACTCGATCTTGCGAATCAGCTGCGAGACTTCGACCTGCGCGCGCATGCTTTCCCAGCGCACCTTGCGGTACTTGCGCTTGTCCTTCGTCGTCGCGCCCTTGGCGGTGTTATCGAGTTTTTCCTTGCACTTCTCGCGGACCGCCCACGCTTTGCGTACCGCGTCGATCTGCCGGAGGACCTGCTTCTTGCGGTCCTCGATCTTCTCGTCGGTGAGCTCCTCGTCGACGAAGGTCACGAGCTCGCGGATGCTGCGCTCGTCGTTCTTGAGCGCGTCTCCCATCTGCATGATCAGCCGCGCGATCGTCGGCGTGCGCGAGATCGATTTGATCACGGCGAGCTTGCCCCGCTCGATGCGCTTCGCAATCTCGACTTCCCCCTCGCGCGTGAGCAGGGGAACCGTCCCCATCTCGCGGAGGTACATGCGGACGGGATCGTTGGTCTTGTCCAGCGCGCCCGGCGTCAGATCGAGCTCGAGCTCCTCTGCGCCTTCTCCCGTACGATCCAGGAGCTTTTCTTCGCGGTAGGTCTTTTCGGAGTCAACGACCTCGATGCCGGCGCTCCCGAACGTGCTGAACAGGTCGTCCAGCTCGTCCGACGAGGTGATGTCTGCAGGCAGCAGTTCATTGACTTCGTCGTACAGCAGGTATCCCTTCTCCTTGCCGATGGAGATGAGCTGCCTTACCTCGTCGTATTTTTCTTCGATCGACAACGCCGTCCTCCTAAACCCCAAAACGAAAAACCTAAAGCCAAAAACCTAAAGCCTATGAATGCGCGAGTGTTTCAATCCGGTGAGCCAGATCCAGTTTGCGTTCGAGCAGCGCCGTGATTTCCCGTTCGTACTGGGCCCCGCCCGCCTCCTGCAGCCGGTCGATTTCCCGCTGCACCTGGGCCCGTTCCCGATCGTACCGCTGCTTTTTCAGCGTCTTGGCGCAGTCGGCGGGCTCCGCCGGCGCGCCTCCCTGGCGGGCAATTTCCTGGACTAACGCGGCTTCTGCTGTACTTAGACGCTCGATCAGGGCATCCGGTAAAGACCCTGCCGGCCATCCCTGCAGGGATTGCGCCTGCTGGAGGATCGCCCGTGTGGCCAGCCCCTCCAAATCGACGGGTTCTACGTCGCAAAGTGCCGCCAGACCTGATTCCGGCTGGTGCATAAGGGCCCAGATCAGGCCCCTCTCGGCCACCTTCACTTGTCCGAGCGCGGGGACGCGCCTGTCCACTTCCGCGAGGCTGGTCTGGCGCTGCACGGCCGCCTTTCGAATTTCCGCCCGCACTACCTCTTCCGTAATGCGCGCTTTGTGCGACAGCCTGTCGGCAAACTGGTCACGCTGGGCGGCGTCCGGAATGCGCGCCGCAACCGTCAGCATCTTCCCCAGGAACGACCGCCGTCCTTCATCCGTCGACAGGTCCTCGTCGGCCGCCGACCGCTCGAGCAGATATTCCAGGTATTGCCGCGAATTGCGCAGCAATTCCTGGTAGGCGCCTGCGCCATGCCGACGGATGTAATTATCGGGATCATCGCCCGCCGGCAGCATGGCGACGTTCACCTGGAACCCTTCCGTCACCAGCAGTTCCGACGAGCGAGCCGCGGCCCCCTGGCCGGCCGCGTCCGGATCGAAGCTCAAGACGACCTTGCGGGCAAATCGACGCAACAGTCGCGCCTGCGCCGGCGTCAGTGCAGTACCAGACGAGGCAACGACGTTGGTGATCCCGCCTTGGTACGCCTGCGCCCAATCGAAGTAACCCTCGACGAGCACGGCATGTTTCTGCCGGCCGATGGACGCCTTCGCCAGGTTCAGTCCATAGAGCGTTCGTCCCTTGACGTAAATCGCCGTTTCGGGGGAATTCAAATACTTCGGCTGCTGATCGGCGGCCATCGCCCGTCCGCCGAACGCGATGATCGCGCCGTTATCGCGGCAGATCGGGATCATCAGGCGATTGCGGAAGCGATCTCGCGCCGGACCTTCGTCGCGCTGGACGAGCAAACCACTCTTCAGCAGCAGCGATTCGGTGAACCCGTCCTTCAACAAGCGTGCGCGCAATCCACCAGACGCAGGCGCGAATCCCATCCCGAGCAGCTCGATCGTCTCAGCGGCCATCCCGCGATCGGCGAGCAGCCGGCGGCCGGGCGCTCCCTCAGGCGCGGCAAGCTGTTCGCGGAACCACGACGCCGCGACTTCGTGCGCCTTGAGCAACGCTTCGCGCTCGCGTGAGTTCTCACGGTCTTCCTTCGCGTCCTCCGCCTCCGGTACCGGAAGCCCCGCCCGCGCGGCGAGCTGACGGACCGCATCGGGGAAGCTGACCTTGTCGTGGAGCTCCACGAACTTGAACACGTCCCCCCCGACGCCGCAGCCGAAGCAGTGGAAGAAGCCCTTGTCACCGTTCACGTGGAACGATGGCGTCTTCTCGCCGTGAAACGGGCAGAGCCCTTTCCACGTTGCGCCGGACTTCCGCAGCTGCACGCGCTCCTGCACGACCTGCACGATGTCCACGTGCGACTTCAGGTCATCGACGAACGATGCGGGGAATAAAGGCATCGTGTTATTGGCGACTGCCGATTGCAGAATGCCGATTGACGAATTGAAGATTGACGACTGCCGATCGACGTATTGACGATTGGCGAGTTGCGGCTGCGCACACACCAATCGCCAATTGCCAATCGCCAATCCGTTTAATCTGCAATCTGCACTCGCCAATCTGCAATGTGCGAGTCACTCCTTCAGCTCCACGACTGTGACACCGCCACCGCCCTGGTTATCAGGCGCCGGTCCGAAGTTGGAGACGAACGGGTGCGTGCGGAGAAACTCCGCGATTGATCGCCGGAGCTGGCCGGTGCCGTAGCCGTGGATGATGCGCAGCGTCCGCAGATCGTTGCCCGACGCGTCGTCGAGAAAACGTTCGACGCGCCCGACGGCTTCTTCGGAGTTGGCGCCGATCACGTTGATCTCGGTGAGATTCCCTGCGGGCCGCGGCGCCAGATCAACGTTGACGCGGACGCGCGACGGCGATGCCGCGACGGCGGCCGCCGACGTCACGACCCGGAGATCGGCGAGGCGCGTGCGCATACGTTTGCCGCGGACATCCACTTCCGCCTGATCTCCGTGAATCGACTGGACGGTCCCTTCCAGGCCCAGCGGGCCGACGCTGACCTTGTCACCTAGGCCCGCTGGTCTCGCCGAAGCCCCCGAAGGGGGCGGAGCCGGAGCAGGAGGACTGTCAGTAGCGTCACGGATCTTCGAACCAATAGCCTCGAGCGCGTTCCGCGCGTCGGAACGCGCGGACCCGATGTCACCCGTCGGCACGAGCCTGGCCGCGCGACGCTCGGCGTCTGCGGCGATGTTCGACGTGCGCGCCTTCAGCGAATCGACGACGGAGTCGATCTCGCGCTTCGCCTCGCGCAGACGCTCCTCGATTTTCTGATCCAGCCGCTTGCGGAACGTCTCTTCGCGCTCGCGCAGCTCATGGTCGCGCGCCGCGAGCTTCGCCTGCGTCTCCTCGACCATCTGCCGCTCGCGCGCGACGAGCCGGCGCTCGTGGTCGAGTCCCTGCATCTCGCGCTCGACCTTGGAGAGATGCTCGGCGAGCTGCGCCTCGCGCGCCGTGCGCTGCGCGCGCGCCTGCTGGATGATCCCGGCAGGCAATCCGAGCCGCGTGGCGATCTCCAGCGCCAGGCTGCTTCCCGGCGAGCCGTAGTGCAGCCGATACGTTGGCGCGAACGTCTCCGGATTGAAGCCGAAGCCCGCGGACGTCACCCCTTCCGTCGTCGAGGCGTACGTCTTCAGCGCATCGAAGTGCGTGGTCGCCACGACCATCGCGCCGCGCTTGCGGAAGTGATCGATGATCGCCGTTGCGAGCGCGCCACCTTCGTTGGGATCCGTGCCGCCCCCCGCTTCGTCGAGCAGAACCAGCGCGGGTGGCGCCAGCGCCTTGTCCATCGCGACGACGTTCGCGATGTGTGCCGAGAACGTGCTGAGGCTTTCCGCGATCGACTGCTCGTCGCCGATGTCCGCGAACACGCTGTGGAAGACGGGGACCTGCGATCCATCGGCGACGGGAATCAGCAGGCCGGCTTGCGCCATCATCGGCAGCAGTCCCGCCGTCTTGAGCGCGACGGTCTTGCCGCCCGTGTTCGGACCGGTGATCACGAGGACGTGCGTCGGCGGGATCAGCAGGACGTCCACAGGCGTGACGTCAGTGTTGGATCCGGGGGGCTTCGCCCCGCCGGACCCGCCTGCACGCTCGCTCGCGCCCTTCGACTCGCGCTCAGGGCGCCCCGAGCTCTGCCGAGGGGCGGGGCGTGGCTCAATCGCTGTTCGCTCGTTCGCGCCCCGCGCGATCAGCAGCGGGTGACGTGCGGCGCGCAGCTCAAGCCGTCCGTCGCCTGCAAGCGCCGGCTCGACGCCGCCAATCTCGAGCGAGTAGCGCGCCTTCGCCTGCAGCACGTCCAGCGTTGCCGCCGCGTCAAGCGTGCGCTGCAGATCCTCCGCGCGCTTCCGGAATGCGTCCGTCAGCGCGAGCAGGATCCGGCGGACTTCCTCCTGCTCCTGCTGCTCGAGCGCGACGATGTCGTTGTTGATTTCGACCGTGCTCAGCGGCTCGAGAAACAGGCTCGCACCGCTGGCGGAACTGCCGTGCACGATCCCGGGAATCGCGGTGCGGTTCTCGGCGCGCACGACGAGGACGTAGCGCCCGTTGCGATCCGTGACGATCTGCTGCTGGAGATACTTCGCCGTGTCCTTGCCGCGCAGGTACGACTCCAGCGTGCCGCGCAACCGGGCGCGCTGCTTCCGCAGGCGATCGCGAATGCTCTTCAGCTCCGGGCTTGCATCGTCCACGACTTCGCCGCCCGGATCGATCTTGCGCCGCGCGTCCGCGATCTCTCTTTCGAACGACGCCGCAGGTTCTACGACAGCGGCAAGGCCGGGGAATGATCCGCGGACGCGGCGCACACCTGCGGCCGTCGCTTCGACGGATCCGAGGAACGTCGCAAGGCCGAGCAGATGGAGCGATTCGAGCGCGCGACCTTCGACGGTCAGCGACTCGAGGATCGCGTCGAGCTCCGCGGGTGCGCGCAGGCCAATCTCACCCGTCCCGGAAAGAAACTTGGCGGTCTCCGCAGTTATCGCCAGCGCCGCGGACACCGCCGCCGCGTCGTGGAGAGGCTGGAGCTTCGCCAGCCGCTCGGCGCCGGGCGGCGTCTGCGCCAGCCGTCCGACGGCCGCGACGATGCGATCGAATTCGAGGGCCTTGAGGGCTCCGGGATGCATGGATTGCGGTGCGCTCGCTGGACCCCAAGCGCAATCTTTGAGTATACCACTTCCAATTACCCGATTTCGAAACTTCCAAATCAGGCTAAGTGATTGATCGAGCTGGCAATAGCCGCCGCGCCGAAGCCGTTATCGATGTTCACGACCGAGATCCCGGTCGCGCAGCTGTTCAACATCGCCAGAAGCGCGGTGATGCCGCCGAAACTGGCGCCATAGCCGACACTGGTCGGGACGGCGATGACCGGCACGTCCACCAGGCCGCCGATAACGGACGGGAGCGCCCCCTCCATCCCCGCGACCACGACGATGACACGCGCCGCATCGAGGCGAACGTGCTCTTTCAGCAGGCGATGCAGCCCGGCGACGCCGACGTCGTAGAGCCGATCGACGGTATTGCCCATGATGCAGGCGGTAATGGCCGCTTCTTCGGCTACGGGGATATCCGCAGTGCCGGCAGCCGCGATGAGAATCGTGCCGCGGCCGGGGACCGCCGGCTGTACTTCGAAGGTGATGCAGCGCGCCACCTCGTGGAACTTCGCACCCGCGATCTCCGCGCTGACGGCATCGAAGGCTTCCCCCGTGGTGCGCGTGACCAGCAGATTGTCCCCCGCACCGACTACTTTCGACGCGATCGACGCGATTTGGGACGGCGTTTTACCCTCGCCGAAGATGACCTCGGGAAAACCCTGCCGCGTCTTCCGATGGTGATCGACCCGCGCGAATCCCAGGTCTTCGTACGGCTTCTGGCGTAGAACTTGAAGGAGGCGTTCCTGCGCCGCCTCAGGAGTAAGCGAACCGGCGCCCACGGCCTCGAGAAGGGCCTGCAACTGCTGACGGTTCATCGGGTTGACTTTAGGCCGAGCTGAACCGTAACATGACCGATTGGACCGCGTGACCGTTTCATCTCTTTATGACGTCGCTGCCTGAGACACTCATCCTCGTTTGTTACTTCTTCGTCCTGAGTATCCTGGCCATTTACGGCTGGCACCGCTATTACCTCGTTTATCTTTACATGAAAAATCGGGACAAGGTCCCGGACAAGGCGCTTCCGCCGCCGACGTACGCGGAGATGCAGCGCGTCACGATCCAGCTCCCGATTTACAACGAAATGTACGTGGCGGACCGCCTGATCGACGCGGTCTGCGAAATGGATTACCCGCGGGAGCTGCTCGAAATCCAGGTCCTTGACGACTCGACCGACGAAACGCGCGAAATCGCCGAGCTGGCCGTTCGCCGGCATGCCGCGCGCGGCTTCGATATCACCTACCTGCACCGCGTCGACCGCACCGGCTACAAGGCGGGCGCGCTCGAAGCGGGGCTGCGCGTCGCCAAGGCGGATTTCATCGCGATCTTCGACGCGGATTTCATTCCCCCGAAGGATTTCCTGCTCAAGACGCTGCCGCACTTCAGCGAGCCGAACATCGGGATGGTCCAGGCGCGCTGGGGGCACATCAACCAGGATTATTCCCTGCTGACGAAGATCCAGTCGATCCTGCTCGATGCCCACTTCGTGCTCGAGCACGGCGGCCGCAATCGCTCGGGCTGTTTTTTCAACTTCAACGGCACCGCGGGGGTGTGGCGGCGCGAGGCAATCGATACGGCCGGTGGCTGGCAGCATGACACCCTGACCGAGGATCTCGACCTCAGCTACCGCGCGCAGCTCATCGGGTGGAAGTTCAAGTTCCTGTCGCACGTCGTGTCGCCGGCGGAAGTGCCCGTCGAAATGAGCTCGTTCAAGTCGCAGCAGCATCGCTGGGCGAAGGGCTCGATCCAGACGTGCATGAAGCTTCTCCCGCGGATCCTGCGCTCGAACGCGCCGATCGGTGTGAAGGCGGAAGCGTTCTTCCACCTGTCCGCGAACTTCAACTACTTGCTGATGTCGCTCCTGTCGGTCCTGATGTTCCCGGCCATGTGGGTCCGGTACAACATGGGCTGGACCGAGATGCTGCTCATCGACATCCCGCTGTTCGCGGCGGCGACCCTTTCGGTCTGTAACTTCTACATCGTCTCGCAGCGCGAGCTGTATCCCGACTGGCGCACGCGACTGAAGTACCTGCCGTTCCTGATGTCGATCGGGATCGGTTTGTCGGTGAACAACACGCGCGCGGTCCTCGAAGCGCTGTTCCGGAAGGAAAGCGAGTTCGCGCGCACGCCGAAGTACGGCATCGAGCGCGACAGCGACGAGTGGGCCGGCAAGAAGTACCACCAGACGGTGGGCGTCCAGTCGATCATCGAGGTGGCGCTCGGCCTGTACTTCACCGGCACCGTGTTTTACGCGCTCATCAATCAGATTTACGGCACGCTGCCGTTCCTGATGCTCTTCCAGATCGGTTTCCTCTACACCGGCCTGCTCTCGATCCTGCAGCAGTTCACGGGTGACGAGGAGATGGCGCCCGAGATCGCAAAGTAGACGCACTGCCTCGCCCGCGCGCGGAGGGATCACCCGTAGGCGGCGGGGCATGGTCGGTCGCGGCCGGCGGACCCAGAATCTCCGTGAAGATCGGCTTCAGCGCATCGGCCCAGATCTGATACGCGCGGATCGTGGGATGCAGCCGATCCGCGTTCATCATTCCGTCGAACAGCCGGCCGTCCTCGCCCGCCAGCTTGCGGTTCACGTCCACGTAGCGGATCCCGCGGCCATCCGCCATGCGTGCGAGATTCGCATTGACCCGATCGATCTCCGGCATGACGGCGATGTTGTCGTTGCGCGGAAAGATCGCCGTCAGCACGATCGTCGCGACCGGAGCCTTGCGGCGGCACGTCTCGACGAGCGCCTTCAGGCCATGCGTGATCTCCTCGATCCTCGCCTCGCCGCCCGGCTCTGATCCGATGTTGTTCGTGCCGGCGAGGACGACAATGATCTTCGGGTTTACGCCATCGAGCTCGCCATGTTCGAGACGCCAGAGGACGTGCTGGATCCGGTCAGCGCCCCAGCCGAAGTTGGCCGCGTTCCACCCGAAGAAGTTGGCCTTCCAGTTTGCGAGTAGTTCCGGATAGTCAGTGGCGCCCCATCGGCGCGTAATCGAATCGCCAATGAAGTACACATCGATGCGACCAGTGCGCGCCTTCTCCAGAAGCTGCGCGTGCGCCGTCTTCGAGTTCGCATCGTCGCGCGGCGCCGGCCGATCGGCGGTCCCCTGCGACGAGGCCCGGCGCGGGGCGTGCGCGAGGAAGCGATCGGCCCAGGGAATGAAGTATTTCCAGTTCGGACCGTCCGTATGTCCGCCGTCGTGCTGCCGCCAGGCGAGTTGGCCGTCGAGGCGCCCGGTGTTCACGCGCGGCATCTTCTCGGTTCGATAGTCGTCGGACGTGCCAAGGTCTTTCGCACCGAGCAGCCGGAACACGGAGCCGGCCGCAACGGCGGCCATGTAGCTGCCCTGATGATCGAGCCAGCGAGCGTCCCCTTTTTCCGGCACGCCATAGCTGATGAACGTCGGCCTCGGCGCGCATAGCGCGATCAACTCGTGGGCGTCCACCGGAAGGTCGCCGGCATTCCTGCTGCCGAACGTCGCATCGGCCGCGCCGTACTTCAGGAAGTTTCCCGCCATCCAGTGATATTCGCCGGTCCCGGTGAGATTTTCGACCGCTTCGCCCCAGTTGCGCCGGTGCAGTTTGGCGCCTCCTTCACCCGAGGAACCGACGAGCGCCACGGCGAAACGTGTATCGAACGCCATCGTAACGAGAGCCGCCTTCCCGTATCGCGATAATCCTTCGATCCCGACGCGCCGGGCGTCAACGGCGCGATCGCGGTGCAGGTGATCGAGCAGCCGTTCGGCACTCCAGGCCCACGCGCGCAGCGCGCCCCAGTCATCCGGTTTTCTCGGCTGCCCCTTGTTGAGGAGGCCGATGATTCCGCTTCTGAGGCCGGCACCGTTGTCCGCCTGGACGCTCGCGGGGTTGAGCAGAGCGTAGCCCCAGCCGTCGGCGATGAGCTGTTCGGTTGCCGGCGGATCACTCCCGGGAGGCAGCGATGGCAGTCCCGCGCCGCGAAACATGATCATCACCGGTGCCCGCGTCTGCAGGTCAGCCGGGATGACGAGCGACACCTGGATATCGACCGCGATCGCCGGATACGCGGAGTTGTCCACGTGTCCGACCAGCTGTTTCGAGACGACGGGTTGGCCACCGATGCGATCGGCCATGGAGTGGACGACCGTCCATGTCACCCGTGGCACACGCTTCGGAACGCGACCGAGCACTTCACGCTCGAACGCTTCCACGATCTCTCGCCGACGGACGCTCCACATCCGAGGCGTTGTGACTTTCGTGCCGTCATCCAGCGTCAGGGGGTCAGGCAGATTCTGAAAAGGATTGGCGGCTGCCTCGTCGTAGTTCGCGTGATTGGGCGCCGCCTCGTTGCCGCTCGGACCCGGGCGCAGTACCCTGATCCCGAGCTGGTCCATCATGTTCTGATGATCCTCGGCGGCCGTCCACTGCCTGGAGTCAGGCGCTGCGACAGGCTGCTGCGTCAGAAAGCCAGCAAGTGACATCGCGAGCAGCATTCTCATGACGCCGCCTATTCTGCGCCTGATCGAGATATGATTCGAGCGTGGCTGTAGACGAAGCGAAGCCCAAGGCCGGCCTCGAAGACGTAGTCGCCGCGACGTCGTCCATCTGCTATCTGGACGGGGACCGCGGCGTTCTTGCGTACTACGGGTACGACATCCACGACCTCGCCAAGGGCGCGACGTTCGAGGAAGTCTGCTATCTGCTCTGGCATGGACGCCTGCCCAATCGCGCGGAGCTCGGCGACCTGCAGTCGGAGCTCGCCGCCGCACGGCCAGTCTCGGAATCGATCCTGCGGCTGATGAAACAGCTCCCGGCGTCCGATGGCATGGACATGCTGCGAACGCTGACGTCTGCGCTCGGGCAGTACGATCCCGAGGCGAGCGACAACTCCCCGCAGGCGCAGTACCGCAAGGCCGTTCGGCTCACCGCACAGATGGGCAGCATCGTCGCTACCTACGGCCGATTGCAGGCGGGAGGCGGACCTATCCAGCCGGATCCCGCGCTCGGTCACGCGGCGAACTTTCTCTACATGTTGAAAGGGGAGCGCCCGAACGCGCTCTCGACGCGTGCGTTCGATATGGCGCTGATCCTCCATGCGGATCACGAGCTCAACGCCTCGACCTTCGCGGCGCGGGTCGCCGCCGCAACGCTGACGGACATCTACTCTGCGACCGTCGGCGCGATCGGTGCGCTGAAGGGACCGCTCCATGGCGGCGCGAACGCGGATGTGATGCGGCTGCTGATAGAAATCGGTCCCGAGGCGGCGCCGGAGCGCGTCGACGAAGCGATTCGCGGCAAGCTCGCGCGCAAGGTGAAGATTCCCGGCTTCGGTCACCGCGTCTACCGCACCGAGGATCCGCGCGCAACGCACCTGCGGCGGATGTCGAAGGACCTCGGCGAGCGCGCCGGCAACACGCGCTGGTTCGACATGTCGCAGCGCATCGAGGCGCTGGTGACGGGCGAGAAGAAGCTCTATCCGAACGTGGACTTCTACTCGGCGTCCACGTACTACACCCTCGGCATCGCCATCGATCTGTTCACACCGATCTTCGCGGTCAGCCGCGTCTCGGGCTGGACCGCGCACTGCCTCGAACAATACAAAAACAACCGGCTGATTCGTCCGCGCACGGATTACATCGGGCCGACGTACCC
>WNGF01008997.1_pt1 | contig 11573 bp, 8 predicted proteins | sample 5400641 | NCBI WGS metagenome assembly WNGF01 (sample SAMN13153371, study PRJNA577476) | soil metagenome | isolation source: 80 cm soil or saprolite under grassland replicate 2 | place: USA:California | collected 2016-06-15 | reverse complement strand
GCCACTGCAGATCTTTCACCTGTTGGGGTTCCGTAGACGGCGCTGGATTGACAAAGATCTGGTAGTCAGCCGACGCTCTTATGACGTGGCAGGACCGACGAAGCTCATTTTCTGAGGAGAGTTGAAGGAACTTTCGCAAACCGCCGCAATAGCCTCCAGCTCATTCTTGCTGAATACTTTGCCGGACGGATTCACTGGCGTACAGAGAATGATGGCGCGCAAAGGGAACGTCTTGCGGTTCTTTAACTCTCGGCATCGAGCGCGTAGCTCATCGACGTCTAGTTCCAGCCTCTCACCATGAAGCAGCAGCACCTCCGTGGTTCCGCCCAACTCAGTGAGAATGTGCCGGTGGTACGGATAATAAGGCTCGAAAACGAGTGCGGAAGCGCTTGTGAGGTAAGTCTGCGCGATGGCTATGAGCGCTCCGGTTGCTCCGGGAGTGATTAGCAGCTGCAGCGGGTCGCCTTCTGGATCGATCAAGACTCCGTTAAACGTATTGATCTTTTCCGCGACCGCGCGACGAAGTTCAATTAGACCCTCCGCCGGGCCGTAGTGGTTCTGGCTAGCCGCAATGACACGACTAGCTGCCTCAGCCAAAGCGGGATTGATAGCGAGTTCCGACTGCCCTTGTACGAGATTGCCGCCGGACGGCACAAGTCGGGTGAGCGCTCGAATATCAGGTCGGGCTTTTCTCTTCATTGCTTTCATCAGCAGGGCCGGTTCTAAATTGTTCTGCGGTTCCTGGAGCTTTCATCCTCTCTCTAAAGCGTGGCTATGAGCCCCGCCACTAGAGCGCCGCGCCGCGCAATATCGGATATCAAGATGTGCTCGTTTGCGGCATGTGCACCGCCGCCGTCTATTCCAAGCCCGTCAAGGACAGGAACACCAAGCGCGGCGACAAAGTTGCCGTCCGACGCTCCACCGACCGATTGCTCTCCGAGTTCAAAGCCGAGACAAGCAGCTATCTCCCGCGCCTGCTGGTAAAGTTTCACTACGCCTTCGGTCCGCTCAAGAGGGCCACGGTTGATGCCTCCGTTAACCGTGAGGCGTACGCGTTCGTCAAATGATCGCAATCTGCTCATCAGTTCATCGACCCGCTGAGCTTCTTTCGTGCGACTGAATCTGACGTCGATTTCGATCTCCGCCTCCGCCGCGACCACGTTGCTGCGGGTGCCGCCTCGGACAACGCCAACATTGAAATTCGTGCCGCTCACGGGATCGCTCATCGAGTGAAACTGTTCGGTTAGACGGGCCACTTCCAGAATTGCGCTCGCCCCCGCTTCGGGATTCAAGCCAGCGTGCGACGCAATCCCGTGTGCCTTGACTTGCCACATGCCCACACCCTTGCGCGCCGTTTTCACTTGACCACCAGGCGCGGGCGGCTCAAGCACCAGCACCTGCGCCGCGCGCCGTGCCTCTTCTTCCACAAGCTGCCGACCGGTTTGGCTTCCTGCCTCTTCATCACATGTCAGAAGCAAAACCACGGGCCGTTTAGGAATGAAGTCCAGAGTTACCAAAGTGCGCAACGCTTCCAAAGCGAGCACGCAGGACGCCTTCATGTCGAAGATGCCTGGACCATATAGTCGCCCTGATTCCGCCTGCACACTCTGCGTTGATAACGTGCCGCGCGGGTGGACGGTATCAGTGTGCCCAAGCACCAAGGTTGTAGTGGCGTCGTTAGCTTGACCGCCGAAAGCCCGCACCCCCAGATGTTCGCCATAGTCAGGGACAGGGATTCTTTCGACAGAGCTAATCGCTGGAATAGTGCGAGCAGATTGGACGAGGAGGTCAACGACGGCGCGGCTGCCCTCGCAATCCCCTGACGGCGACTCGGTTTCGACAAGCTTGCAGATCGAGTCTACGATCTCATCTTGTCGGCTGGCGAGAAGAGTGTGCATCGCCATCAGTTCAGTCGTATCTAAATGGGTCATGATCTGCTGCCCCAAGCCAACTAATGGATGCTGTGGTCATAGAGCTTTTGCGGCACGATGGGCAACACGATGTATCAAGTAGATTCGCCCCTAAAGAAACCTTTTCTTTACCCGCCTACTTAATCTTCTTAGCTGGCTGATCGACTTTATTCTGGTGCAACACCAGATGTGTCACTTGTCCTTTGTCGTCCTTGACGAAAGTAATCTGGGCATCCACCACTGTAAGGAAAAAGTCCGTCTGGGTTTCCGCGAACAGCTCAAACTTGCCCTGGCCGGTTGCCTCGGCGAAAAACTGATCACCTTCGCGGCTGATGGTGATCACAAAAGTGGGGGCAAGCTGATATTCCCCGATGTAAGCATCGAAAATCTTTGCCTCTAGTTTGATCGCTTTGCGCTCCTTCGGTGCTTCGAGTTTGGCCAGTGGATACTGCCTTTCGAGCAAGTGACGGCCGATATCGTCAATGTCATTGGTCGAATTTGAGAGTACGACGACACCTTTCCGCCGCTTCTGATCAAAACCGATGAATGAGTGATAACCACCCGTGCCGCCGTTATGCCATACGAGTTCGGTGTCGAAATTCTTCAGGATATGCCAACCCAAACCAATCTCGAGATTGGGTACTCCCGTATCATGTTGCGATTGATGCGTCCTCCGCATTGCAGCCAGCAGCGGTGATTTCTTCAACCCCAGATTGGCGGCGACAAACTTCAGCATGTCGTTCGCCGTCGAGCGCAGCGCTCCCGCGCCAGCCAATGTCGGCAGATCCCAATTCGCATTGGGCCTACGTGTCGCGTCGTGGCCCGTTGCCAGACGCGCTTGCATCTCTGGCGTGAGCTTGATGCGCAGTGAAGACTTTGGTGACCGAACCAATTTCGAAAACCGAATCAGCATTGACCGTTCGATCGCTATTTTGACTTGGCTTGCCATAGCCGATGATGCGTATCCCTTTGTCGTCAACCAAACCGACAACGATGCCGACGCTTTTCTTCGCAACGTCAATCCGGTCCCGCAGAATCTCCCGGATCTCATCATCGGTAATTCCAACTTGCGCTCTTGCGACCCTCGCCGGCAGCAATTCGAAGGAAACCAGTAGCGTGGCGATCAGAACCCGGTTGATTATTTGCTTCATCTTGGCTCACCTTCGCGCTTTGATTTTTGGACCTTAAATCTTTTCCCCGTACATGAGGAGGTAGACCCCAACCGACTGGTCGTTCCTGGATGCACCGCAGAAGTCTTCAATCTGGTATCCGGAAGATATCGCCGCTGTGAAGGCCCACCGCGTTGCCTCTCGCCACCTAACCGCCAAGTCCGGGCTTTCACGCTGCAACGTGTTAATGTCTGCAGGGATTTCTATTGATGTATACCTCTGAGCGGCGACTTGGGATGACTCCCCCCTTTGAGGCAAGTTGTTTGGGCCAACCGGGACGAGGCATCCGATGTGGTCGCGCTCAAGATTCGACGTTCTGCTTTGGTCTTTAGTTCGTATTCGCTCGTGGACGCGGCTGCTATCTAGTAGCCAGGTAACCCAGAGGCGATCGGTACCGTTACCGATCTGATGCAAGAAGCTTGATGTTGCCTCACCGTAGAAGTTGATCTTGTAAGCGTCGGCGACGACCCCGAGCTTTGCGAAGTTGAAATACGCATTCAGGCTTTGAAGCGGGTCGAATGTCCATGTCATCCGATTGATTCCTTGTGCGAGAGCTCGATCCCGCTGCGCTAACTTTAGTTTGTAACCGAGGTTGGCGTTCCGATAGGCGGGCCTAACTGCAAGCATGTGCGAATGGTGGACAATACGCTCGCCTTCACGCCCAACAAAACTGTAAGCGAAGCCGATTAGTGACGACCCATCAAACGCGCCAATCAGAATCGCGCCAATCTCCCGCGTCGCAGCAAGGACAGTGAGTGGGACGAGATCGCGATCGTCACAACCCCAAACTTCTTTCTGAAGCGATTCGACCTCTCGCATCTCCGAGATAAGTTCTATATCGCGGATAGTGATAGGAAATTTTTGGTGTACGCTCGACACGTTAATAACGAGATTAGATGTCTGCTTAAACCTGACGCCAAATGGGATTGAGAACGAGTAAGTGGACTTTCCCTGCCAGTTCCCACACGTGACAGCACGACTACTTTTCTAACTTAAGGCGAATCTCCGTTAGAGCCTTTCGGCTCGCGGTACCAGCGCGACCCAGAGGCGTATTCTCTGTCAGTTGGTCTCAGCCGAGTGAGCGCCCGCTTCGGATCGATATGAGAGCAAGCTACGTGGATCGCGTTTATCGCAGCCGTGGGAGCCACATACGAATTAAGAAATGATGGACTGACGACAGAAGCAACCACATGAGTGTCGCAGTAGCGTGCTATTGGCGTTGTGTCGCTGTCAGTAATCCCGAAGGTCGGTACCCCCTGTTTTCTGGCGCGCAGGACCGCCTCGACCGTATCCCTCAGACATTGGCCGAAGCTGATGGCCACGAGCACATCTTTCGGGCTCAAGACTTTAACCTTATGTTGCAGAGTACCGGTGCTACCAGTCGGAGCCTCAGCATCAAACCCAAGCGCCGACAATCCATAAGCCAGGTAAAAGGCCAACGCAGCGGCGAAATCTAACCCGACAACGAGAACACGTCGCGAGCGCTTGATCAGTTTGGCTAATTCTATTATGCGCTGTCTATCCAGCTCCGATTTCAAAATATTTACATTGTCAAGGGCCTTCTCCAGAGCGTGATCGATGTGATCAGCGACGCTTCGCTTCTCTCGCGTGGCCGCTTTCAACACTGCGTAGGGCGTGATCCGTGATACGAAGTGCTGGCGGAGGTCGGCTGCGAAATCCGCATAGCTCTGGTAACCGAGGACTTGAGTGGCTCGCAGGATGGTCGTTGCATCGACGCGATAGCGTTTGGCTAGTTCACGGGAAGAGAGGAAACAAGTCTCATCTGCTGAGTCAAGGATGGCTTGGACCAGCCGCTGGCGACGTGGGTTAAGCCCTGATTGCGCTTGGGCGAAACGGGCCTCGAGGACGGAAGCTTTCCCGTCAGTGTTGTCAGAACTATCAGAAGAGCTCCGTGTCTGCTTGCGCGAGTTAGACCTGTTCATCTCTCACCTCTCCATTAATTAGGTGATTCCATTCCTAACTATCCAGATTATTACCGCAGCAATTTCAGATCAATCTGAAAGCTCAACCTGTCCCCTCAGGTGATGTCTGCACCCATCGTCACACTTCGGAAGAACGTTGCCCAACGGCAAGATAGCAAATCGCGGTACGACAGACAAGACGCTATTGCAGCATCTGTAGCGTTATTGACTTTTTGCAGCACTTGCGGTATATGCATGTCCGTTCAACCCAGATCTCCCCGTGGCAATCGAGAATATTCCTATGACCCCCCAACGTCACTTTCGTTTAATTATCCTTCTGCTTTTTGTGTTGGTCGCCTTCCTTCCTGCTTACGCACAGGAGGCACCGCTCAATGGATTTGATGATTACGTCAACAAGGCGGTTCGCGAATGGGAAGTGCCGGGCTTGGCGATTGCGATTATAAAAGATGATCGGATCGTGCTGGCAAAAGGCTACGGCGTAAGAAAACTTGGTGATCCCACGCCGGTCAACGAACGCACGCTTTTCGCCATCGGCTCGTCCTCGAAGGCCTTCACCGCGGCGGCGATTGCGATGCTTGTGGACGAAGGCAAGTTGAAGTGGGATAACCCGGTCACGAAATATCTACCGGGGTTTGAGCTTTACGACCCTTATGTCACTCGCGAACTGACAGTCCGCGATCTGCTGTCTCACCGCAGTGGACTCGAACGCGGCGACTTCCTGTGGTATGGCACTGAGTACGACCGCGACGAAATCTTGCGCCGCGCACGCTATCTCAAGCCGACCTGGAGTCTGCGGAGCACGTTTGGCTACCAAAACCTCATGTTCCTGGCAGCCGGACAGCTCATCGCCAAAGTGAGTGGCAAGAGTTGGGATGACTTCATCCGACAACGCATGTTCACCCCATTGAGCATGACTGCGAGCAGCACGAGCATTAGAGATCTAAAGAACGCCGACAATGTGTCTTCTCCTCACGCCAAAATTGAAGACAAGGTTGAAGTGATCCCCTGGCGCAACATCGATAACATCGCGCCCGCAGGTTCAATCAATTCTAGTGTCGTAGATATGGCCCAGTGGGTGCGACTGCAACTCGCGCAAGGGGAATATCAGAAGCAGCACCTCCTAAGCTCTGGCGCCGCTAAAGAGATGCATACCTCGCAGACAGTGATTCGCCTCGAGCCTCCCCTTTCGCTTTTTTATCCTGAAGCTCATTTCCTGAATTACGGACTCGGTTGGTTCCTTCAGGACTACCGCGGACGCAAGGTGGTTGAGCACGGTGGCGCCATCGACGGAATGAGGGCCCAGGTTGCAATGATCCCAGAAGAAAAACTCGGCCTAGTGATTCTCACCAACATGGGCGGCACTATCCTCCCCCTTCCTCTCATGTACAGAATCTTCGACGCATACCTGGGCGCGCCGCAACGCGACTGGAGCGCGGACATGTTGAAGACCGTTAAGGGCTTCGAGGAACAAGGCAAGGCGGCGCAGAAGAAGGCAGAAGCGGAGCAGGTCAAAGGCACCCGACCGTCGCTAGCGCTGGCCGAGTATGCGGGGACATACAAGAATGACCTTTACGGCGAAGTGAAAGTAACTCACGAGAACGGCAAGCTGGGTATGCGCTTTGGCCCGTCTTTTACCAGCGGTTTGGAGCATTGGCACTACGACACCTTTCAGGCAAAGTTCGTCGCTGCGGGTGGCGCGAAAGTTTTTATGAGTTTCGCGCTAAACGCGCAGGGCAAGGCAGAAACGCTGACACTAAATCTGCCTGGTGTGGCGGAATATCCTTTCAAACGAGCAGCGGACACGGCCACCACGGCCTCGGTTTCTCTGGGTGAAGAGGAGCTCAAGAAGTTTGCTGGCAAGTATGAATTGAAGACTCCGCCAGTCGAGGTGAGCGTAGAGATTGTAGGCGGAAAGCTCAAGGCTATGGTGCCAGGCCAGCCCGTCTACACGCTCGTGCCGGTTGCTGCGAATCGATTCAGCATCGAGGGAGCACCTTCTGGCTTCTTCATTCAATTCGAGATGGCTGAAGGCAGGGTCAAAAGCTTGACCCTGATCCAAGGCTCAGGGCCGAGCCTCGTCTTACTGCCCAAGCAGTAATAGAGCTCTGCATCCAGTTGTCACATTTTGACATGCGAGAAGATTATCGGCGGCCGGAATCGCACGACGTCGACCTTAAATCCATCTGACCGACTACTTGCCTGGAGGTAAAGAAAAGTGATGAGAACCACGCAAATCATCTTAGGACTGAGCTTCATCTCTCTGCTTTTTAGAGAGGAGGCAGAGGCTATACACAGGACTGTCCTAACACCAAGCTACAATCTGAGAGGAGCAGGCGGGCAAGCCAAACTCAGGAGGGGTTGTTCCTCGCTGATAGGACTTTTCGTCACTCTCTTCATGCTCCACCTCTCGTCCGCAGGCGTAACGGCACAGACCACGACTTCGACTATCGAAGGAACGGTGAAAGATCCTCGCGGCTCAGTAGTTGCCGGCGCCCAGATGAAAGCCAGTTCGGCTTCCCTGGCCGTCGAACGCACTACTTCCACCGATGAAAATGGTTTCTACCGGATCACCGCATTGCCGGCGGGAACTTATACGCTCACTGCGTCAGGAGCCGGCTTTGCCAACAGCAATGTTGGGAGTGTCGAACTAACCATCAATCGCACTCTGACTTTGGACGTTCAACTGGAAGTCGGCAAAGTGCAGGAGCAGGTTAGCGTCACCGCAGACGCGCAGTTGATTGATTCCACCTCGTCGGCAACGGGAACGACTGTTACTCCGCGCCAAATCACGGAATATCCCGTCAATGGTCGCAACTACCTCGACCTTTTGCAGCTCGTTCCCGGAGTCGCCATCAACCGGCAATCCAGCGGCGATAATGCGAATCCGGTACTAGGAGAGCGGAGCGGCAACAACAATTTCTTTATCGACGGGCAGCCGAACAAGGACACCGTCAACGGCGGCCCTGCGGCGCAGTTTAATCAAGAAAGCATTGCCGAGTTTCAGGTGCTAACGACAGGGTTCAAGGCCGAGTTCGGACAGGCATCGGGGGCGATAGTCAATGTTATCACCAAGAGCGGCGGGAATGCTTTTCACGGTGTCGGGTCGCTGTTTCACCGTAACGAAGCTTTCGATTCCGTCAACTCGCTGGATCCAGCGGTGAGGGATCCACTGCATCTGCGCAGATTCGACTATAGCCTGGTGGGCGGCGGGCCGATCCTTAAAGACAGAATTTTCTTCTTCGGTTCATCGGAACGGATCACAGAGGATCGTGCCATTGATTTCAAATACCCGGATCTCGGCACATCGGCCGGAGCAGCGTCCATCCTTCAGCTTCTGCGCAACCAGGAGAACCCACTTGATGTTCCACAGCGCAGCCGAGCAACCCGGAATTTTTTTAAGCTCAACGAACAGTTTGGACGACACCAGTTGGTTCAGGAAGTGAACTACACAAATGAATACGCCAGGGGCTCGGGATCCGGATTACCGTCAACTCGAACCAGCACAAGCGGCCGCCATTTGCTATTGGGGTTTGGCGATACAATGCTGCTGGGTGACCAGGGCAATCCGTGGATAGTAACGCTCCGCGGTTCTTATCGCGGCGATCCGTCCGATAGTCGGCCTGCCCATCCGGAGTTCACGGGGACTACCCTACTAAACGCCTTCCCCACGCAGCAGATTTGTCCTCCGACGTGTGGGTTTTTTAGCACTCTTCCAGGGATAAGCTTTGGTAATTCGTCGACACCTTCGAATCTGGACCAGAAATACACGTCATTAGCGGCCAACGTAAACAGGGTTTTTGGCGATCACGACCTTAAGTTCGGGTGGCAGTTCCTACGTACCAAAGTTGACGGGCTCGATTCTCAAGTATTGACAAACCAGCTATTTGCCACAATCGATGATTACCTTAACCTTGGCCCCGTAAACAGCGGCATTTTTTTGCTCCTGGTGGCTGGGGGCGCCACGCCAGAAGCCAATCAGATCCATTTGCGGAATAATTACAACGGGTTGTATGTGCAGGACGATTGGAAGATCAGAAAGAATCTGACTGTCAATCTTGGGCTTCGCTGGGATCATGATAGCGAGTTCGACGCACAGAAAAACTTTTCTCCGCGACTGGGCGTCGCCTGGTCGATTACGCCGAAAACGGTTATTCGTTCACACTTCGGCGTGTTTTATGATCAGTTCCGGCTGGGCTTGGTGGAACAGATTCCCGGATTTGGCGGCAGCGACCGGAGAGTTGTTCAATCGTTATACTTCCCACGGGGATTTTATGGGTCGCCCAGTTTAATCTCCAGCCTGGCCTTCGCCGTTGGCCTTCCGGGTCCTTGCATTTCGAACCGCCTTACCGACGCGCAGATCGCTGGACCTCCAGTAGTAGGTTGCCCATTTGGAGGGCCGATGGTTGGGGTTGACAGGTTGAACAGAGTGGTTGCGCCAGGTCATGCGTTCATACCAGCCAATACGATCATCAACGTCAATAATGTGCAGTCGCTTACTGGCCTCACGCCGGCCCAGTACCTAACACAAGCCGCGGCGGCCATCGGCCAGCCCGCGGGATACTTTGAATGGGGACAATTTGGAGTGTTAAATAATCCAATTATCCCTGCTCAGGTTTTGCCTACGACGGCTGACGGCACATTTAGGACTCCCCATACGCTCGGTTTCAGCGTAGGCGTGCAGAGGGAGATAACAAAAGACATAGTGTTCGAGGCCAACTACTTTCACCGCCAAATGCGGAATCTTCTGGGTGTTAGGCTCAGCAATCTTGCTTTCAGGTCTCGTGTCGCGGGTATTGGCCGAAGCTTTGACCCCCCCAATACGACGGGAGAGATTCGAACATTCGGTCCCTTCTTCAAGGGCAAATATGACGCACTGGTCGTGAGCTTGAATAAGCGCCTCAGCAAGCGCTACCTTCTTGGGGCGAATTATACCTTTGCCAAAGCAACCGACAACTCGCTTGGCATATTTACAACTCCTACGGACAACTTCATCGGGATCGCTCCGGTGGTTACGGAACCGTGCCCGGCCTCGAATCCAACCTGTACGCGGCAGACAAATGCGAACGGATCGTTTACCAGCAGGAACGGTAATTTCGTTGCAGCGGCGGGAACGTTTGTCAATGGCCCGAATCTAGACAAAGGCAAGTCAAGCTTGGCCCTGGATCATATCTTTCAGGTCAACGGGCTGGTGGATCTTCCGTGGCAATTTCAAATCAGCGGCATTGTTCGCGCACAGAGCGGTTTTCACTTTAGCCGCTTCGACGCTTTGAACAGAGACCCAGACGGCAACGGTAATTTCAACGGTATCGATTTTACGGCGGGGAGAAATGCCTTCAACGCGCCGCCATTCGTCAATGTCGATTTGCGCTTCTCCAAGCGTTTCAACATCCGCGAACGAGTCAAGGCAGAGATACTCTTTGAGTTTTTCAATCTGTTGAATCGTCAGAACCCAGCCTCGGTCCAGAACCGGGAGAACATTGCTACCCAACCCTTCGGATCGATAACACAGGTGCTGCCGGGACGTGAAGGACAGGTTGGATTCAGAATTTCGTTCTGAGTCGGCTGCACAGACTTCCTCTCCCTTATGGGGAGAGGTGAAGGGGATCGACCTGGCGGCTCTTAGTAGTGACTGATGTCTTGCTCGGTTTCATGTCTAAACCCTCACGCAGGGCCCTTCTCCCAAAGGGAGAGGAAACAGAACGATTCGCTACTAAGCGGCTGCTGTTCCAACAGACCAAACTCTTGGCTTTTACCATACGCCTCGTGAGAAATCATCAATGAATTCAGAGGAATCGCTAATGGATAAAGCCATATCAGCCATCATGACAATCTTTTCGCGCCTACGCGTTGTGCTGATCGGCTTCGCAGTCGTTGCGTCCCTCAATGCCCAGCAAGCCACGAACTCGGTCTTCAACGCCACCGAGCCCATGATCTCGATGCGTGATGGGGTGCGTCTGTATACACAAGTGTACGTGCCAACGCCTGCCCGCGAACAGCTCCCGATCCTGCTGCTCAGAACTCCTTACGGAAGCGGTGAACTCAGTTCGGCGCGCATAGCGGCTTCGCTGCCAGAGTTAACAGCGGACGGCTACATCATCGTCGTGCAAGACATCCGCGGGCGGTTCAAGTCGGAAGGGCGGTTTGTCATGCTGCGACAGCCTCGCGATCCCGTATCGGGTCACCCATTCAATGAGTACATAGAAGAGAACATTTTCAAACCGCTCGGCATGACGCATTCAACTTTCGTTCAGCCCTTACCAGCAACTCTGGCTCCCTATATGTCAAACGGTTCTCAGATAGCATCTGATGGACCGAAGCCGTTTGAAATGGTCGTCGCTTTTCCAGCCGGAAGTCTGAGCAGCACTGCCACGGATATGGCTCAATTCATGATGGCGCACCTTCAAGACGGACAACTGGGCAGCGCCCGAATTCTTCGCCCGGAGACGGCGCAACTGATGCATAGCAGACAGTTCGCTTTGGACCCGGCGGCCAATGCGATGGCGTATGGCTTCTACGAAGAATCACGCAACGGACACCGCATCATCGGACAC
>WNGF01008993.1_pt1 | contig 11577 bp, 10 predicted proteins | sample 5400641 | NCBI WGS metagenome assembly WNGF01 (sample SAMN13153371, study PRJNA577476) | soil metagenome | isolation source: 80 cm soil or saprolite under grassland replicate 2 | place: USA:California | collected 2016-06-15 | reverse complement strand
CGCGTGCAAGACCGTCAGCCCGGCGCCAATGACCTCAGGTCCAATGTGGTCGCCCGGGATGACCGCGATGCGGTACGTCTTCGGCATCTACACCTCGAATACCCAGCGCGTCGGCGAGCCCGTGAAGTCGTCCGACTGCAGCGCAAACGCCCACCGCGGCCGCATCCGCCAGGCACTGTTCTCGTCGGGATTCAGCATCTCCATGCCGTAGTTGGTCTCGTACTTGGCATTCTCCAAAGACAGCAGCAATTCCAGATCGGACAGCGAAGTGAGAAGCTCTGAGGAGCCCTCGAGAACCACCGGCTGCCGCGCATCTTCTGTAGTCAGCACGCACCGCGGATCAGCCGCGAGATTCCGCGCCTTCCGCGAACCACGACTACTGCTGAACCACAGCGCAAAGTCGTGCCACACTGCCCAGACCGGCATCGCGTGTGGCCGGCCGTCAGGCCACCGCGTAGCCAGCCAATAGTTGCGCGAGCTGGTGAGCTGCTGCTCAGCCCACGACCACGGCAGGAGCCCCGTGCCCTCGCCAGGCCCCTGGATACCGTAGCCCGGCATATACGGCCGGCTGGCCGGCGGCTCGCCGCGCATGCAACAGGATAACCCGGGCTAGCTGGGCGTCGGATCGTCCGCGGGCGCCGCCAGGTACCCGTCGTGCAGCTGCGTGAGCCGCAGCTGGTGCGGCCCGACATTGCGGCTCAAAATGGCCAATCCCGCCAGGTGCGCCTGCAGTCCGGCGGTGCTGGCGCAGCAATCCAGCAGGACGATCGGCTCGATCCCCGCGTCGAACAGGTCCATCGTGACTTTGAGCACGCACATGTCGGTGTCGATCCCGACCACGCTGATCTCCTCGATGCGGTCCCGCCGTAGCCGCTCGGCCAAAGCGTCGGGCACTCCCGTGAGCCCGCGCTTCTCGAACACGTTCGACGGCTGCGCGACCGAGGCCAGCTCGGTCACCAGCTCGGTGTCGGGTGGCCCAACGCAGGCGTGCCAGTCGAGCAGCCGGTGATACGGCGAATCCGGCGAGTTGACAAAGATCGTGAACAGCAGCGGGTCGAATTCGCCGGTCTCGATCAGCCGCGCAATCCGCGCGGGGATGTGTCGCGTGTATTCGTTGATAAACCCGCGCTGGACGTCGACGACCAGCAGCGGACGGCTCACGCCCAGCGGCGTTCCCGACGCATCACCCACAGTCCGGCGATGATCAGCGCCAGCGGCCAGAGCGGCAAACCGAACCCGGGGATGTCGTGTTCACCCGAGTGGAAGAACAGCATGTGGAAGAACAGCGCTACCGCCAGCGACCCGAAGAAGAACGCCGGTATGCGTGCCCAACGCTGGCCCACGAGGCCAAACGCGTAGAACGCGCCGAAGACGAGCGCGATGCAGCCCAGGATCAGCGCTCCGTGGAGTGCGGTGGGAATGACGTTGAGCGCCAACAGGATCCCACCCAGGCCGATAAGCATCAGCGCGCCCAGGCTGTTGCGCTGCCGCTGCAGCGCAGTGTCGTCCAGACTCATGGCGATCAGACGCGACCTCCCCTCCGAGTGTTGCAGTCGCCGGAATAGATCACTGGCGTCCGCTGTTCTAACACGCGACTGGAGGTGAACCACGCTATGACCGCATTTCCCTGGACTACCACCTCGGACGAGATCGAGCACGCGGCCCCAGTTGGAGAGCCCAGCCACGTGCACATCCCGCGTCCGTCACGCACGCGCACCGGCCATATCGCCGACACCTCACACGAAGACCGTACGCCCGGTCATATCGGCTGCACCTGCTCCGAGGACTAAGGCTCGGCGACTCACCGCCGCTGTACGCGGCCCGCGTTCTGCAAATAGACCGCGCGAGCCAATCATGCGGCGGTGGGTCCCGATCGCCACGCTGCTCCTCGCTACTGCCTGGCTGAGCGCAGGCGCGCTGCCCAGCGCGGCCAGTCGGTTCGGCTATCCGTGGCAAGCCCGCGTCGTCGCCGACCAGGTCGTGGTCCACGCCGAGCCTGACGGCGCCTCACCCGTGGTTGGACCGCTTGCCCGCGGCGCCATCGTCGCGGTCACTGGCGAGCAGCAGGGTCCTGATGGCCACGAGTGGACTGCCACGCCGCTAGGCTTCGTGCCGTCCGAAGCCGTCGTCGAGAGTATCGACCCATGGGTTGCCGACGTTGTCGTCGACAGCGCGCCGGTCTACGCCAAACCCAACACTCGCGACGCGATCCGGCTGAACGCGAGCAAAGGCGACCTGCTGCGGGTGGCGGGCGTCTCACCCGGCATGAACGGCGACTCGCACTTGTGGTGGTCGACCAGCGAGGGCTACGTCGTGATCGACGATCTGGCGACAAGCACCAACCCTTGGTCGCTGCAATGGACGGTGCCCGATGGTCTGCTCGCAGAGAACGGGTGGTGGGGCCGCACCAACGCCAGCGCGAACGTGCGCGCTGGCCCAAGCACCGCTGCGCCGACCGTCGGGAAGCTTCCTGCTGGGCAGCTGCTGAAGGTGCTGGTTGAAGGACCTGGCGAGGACGTCCTGGGCAGCGCGGACTGGTACCGCATCGACGGCGGACGCTACGCCGGCGGCTGGGTACATAGCTCGCTGGTTCGCCGCGCGGAGCAGCCGCAGCCCAACACAACTGAGCCGAAAGGCGGCTCCAGCTCGGGGACCTGGATCGTGGTCGACCGTCGCCATCATACTTTGACCCTGGTCCATGAGGGCCGGGCGGAGTTCACGACCTACGTCGCGCTCGGTGTCGCCGGCCGCGAGACGCCCACCGGCACCTACAGCACATGGGGGAAGTACCGCGCCGACGACATGACCAGCAGCAGCGTCCGCGATCCGGGCGGCTACTACGACCTGCCCAACGTGCCCGACACCCAGTACTACCTGGACGGCGGGTTCGCCATCCACGGCACCTACTGGCACGACGACTTCGGGACCGACGAGAGCCACGGCTGCGTCAACATAACGTGGACTGACGGTCGTTTCCTGTTCTCGCATACCGCTCCGTACGTAGCCGACGGCCAGCTCACCACCCCAACTGGCCAGCCCGCCACCGAGGTGGTGATCCTCAGCTAGCGTCGCGGAACGTCCTGCGCAACTGGTGCCATGTCGCTGGACGATTGCTACAATCGCGCGATATGGCGGTGATCGCGGCGGCTCGCTCAGCCGAGCGAAAAGACGAGCCAGCGCAGTCCCGGCGGCTGCCGCGCATCTCATCCCTACCCGCCGCGCTCCTGCTGAGCCTGTTTCTGGTGCTGCCACTGGCGGGGCTGCTCATCCGCGCCACGGGGAGCAGCACCGTGCTGCAAGCCGCGACCCGGCCCATCGTTCTCGATGCGCTGCGGCTCAGCCTGTTTGTGACGATCGTCGTCCTGGTCGTCACGCTTGTGCTCGGCTCGCCACTGGCACTCTTGCTCGCGCGCAAACGCTCGCGGCTCATCGGCGTCCTCGACACCCTGGTCGACCTGCCGATCGTGCTGCCGCCCGCCGTTGCCGGCCTGGCGTTGCTGCTGACCTTTGGCCGCCGCGGCGTCCTCGGCGGCCCGCTGCAGGCGCTCGGTATCGAGCTGCCCTTCACGACGGCGGCAGTCGTGCTGGCTAGCGTCTTCGTCGCCGCGCCGTTCTATGTCCGCGCCGCCCGCTCCGGCTTCCTGGCCGTACCGCGTGAGATCGAAGAGGCAGCGCGAGTCGAGGGCGCGTCCAACTGGCAGCTCTTCCGACACGTGACCGCGCCGCTCGCCGCGCCGTCGCTCCTCGGCGGCGCCGTGCTGTGCTGGGCGCGCGCGCTCGGCGAGTTCGGCGCGACGATCATGTTCGCCGGCTCGTTCGAGGGCCGCACCCAGACGATGCCGCTGGCGATCTACGCCGCGCTCGAGGGCGATGCTGACGCGGCGATCAGCTTGTCGGTGCTGCTGCTCGCCATTTCGTTCGCGCTGCTAGTGCTGTTCCGCCGCTGGCTGCGCACCCCGAACAGCGCCAGCCTCTAAGCGCCCCTTTCTCGTCATCCCGAGCTTGCTCGTCATGCGAGCTTGCGTGTTCATCCCCAGCTCGCGTGTCATCCCGAGCTTCCTTGTCATCCCGAGCTTGCGAGGGATCTCGGTCCGAGGCACTGTCATCCTGAGCGGAGCGAAGGATCTCGGTGCGGCATGAGATCCTTCGGCTCGCAGGCTCGCCTCAGGATGACACTGTCAGCTCTCGCCGAGTACCAGGATCTTGCCGGTGCGATCGCCGACGACCACCGTGTTATTCGGTCGGATGGCCGGCGCCGTCCACACCGCCTCGATCGCTTCGTACACCGCGACGGATGAGCCATTCGAGGAGTCCAGCGCCAGCACCTGGCCCGCGGTTGTACCTGTATACAGCAGCCCGCCCGACCCGAGGGCCGACGAGCCATAGATCGAGCCGTACACCGGGTACTTCCACTTGAGCGTGCCATCGCGGGCGTTCAGACCGTAGATGCCGCCGCCGTTGGCGCCGAAGAACAGCGCGCTGTTATCGCTGCTCAAGCACGCCGTGGTCCAAATGCCGGCCAGCTCGCGATCGGCTTCGAACAGCCACTTCTGCTGCCCCTGGGGATCGATCGCGTAGAAGTTGCTGTTGTTGGCGCCTACGTACAGCGTGCCGTCGGGCCCGATGGTGACCGAGGCCGCGCTGCCGATGGCATCCTGGCCGCGATTCCCATTCGCAGTGACAGGCGTTGCCATGAGCGGCTTCTGCCCGAGATGCTGGCCGAAGTCGAAGGCCCACTTGATCGTGCCTTGACTACCCGAACCGGAGGGCGGTGTGACCGCATACAGGCTGCCTGTAATACAGGTGACGTACACGGTCCCATCGGTGGCGACCCCGGGCGCAACCTTCACGGTCTGCCCGAACATCGCGGTGCCCGAGGTGCCGACCTGCGCGGTCCACTTGACTCGACCATCGTTGGAGTCGATGGCTGACAGCACGCCGGCCACGTTGACGATATAGAGCGTTCCGTCCGCGGCGAGGGTCGGCGTGTCCTGAACGCCGCCGGCGCCAAGCTCGGCGGTCCAGGCGACCTGCCCATCCGTGCCACTGGACGGCGCGCGCACGCCGAACATCTGGCCCCTGGCCGCGGGCCCAGCACCGACCGTGAACGGCACGAAGATCGTTCGACCATCGCGCGCGATGGCGGGCGTGGCATGGAACGGCGAGCCCATCGGTGGATGGAACTGCCACGCCAGGTCGAGCTGATTCGCGGTCGAGCCATCGCGCAGCGCGAACAACTGGCCGGCGAAGTTGGTGGCGTAGATGGTCCCGTCGGGTCCGACCGCGGTCGAGCTCTGGATGTCGCCACTCGGCAACAGGGCGTCCGCGGGTCGATTGGCCGCGGTATTGAAGCTGCGCAGCAAGGTGAGTCGACGCGGTCCGGCGTGCGGACTGCGGCCCGTGTGCTGGGCATCCATCTGGTACTGCGGCTTGCCGCCGCCGGCGGCAGCGGGCGCAGGAGAAGGCGAAGCAACGGCTGCGACGCCTGGCGATGGCGACGGTTTGGCGACTGGCGACGCGCTAGCGACTGGTGACGCGGCTGCGGCTGCTGACGGTGAGGCTCCAGGCGATGCCACCGGGGCAATAGCCGGCTTGGTTGTGGGAGCGGTTGTCGCCTGTGCCGCGGGCACAGCGGTAATCGTCGGCTGTTGTCCCTGGCATGCCGCGAGCAGGCCCGTTCCGCCCAGGGCTGCCAACTGGCCCAGGTGTACGAGAAAGCGCCGTCGGCTGAGGTCCATGCAACTAGAGCCTAGCGGGTCCTGTTACGTTTGTCGCCCAACACCGGCCAGGCGGAGGCACGAGGCGCGATGCGACATACCCGCGCTGAAGTCACCGAGAGAACGCAACGAGAGTTCGAAGAGCTTGACACGCTCGTTACACGTGACTGGCACGCCGCGTGCGTCCCCTCGTCAGTGTCACCATCCCATGAAAGGAGGAACAAAGCATGGCGATGCTAAGCATTGTGACTCCAATCCGAGCCGGTGACAGATCCGATCGGTTTGCCCGCATGGGCGGACCCTTTGGTGACTGGCGGGCCGGCTAGACCCGTCCCGTTGCCAACGGGATAGATCGGAACTCACGAAGAGGCGGGCACACGCTCGCCTCTTCGTGCCTCTAGCGTTTGCGGCACTCCTGGGCCTCCTCGGGGGTATTCGGCCCTGTAGCTGCTCAGGCATCGCTGCGTCGCCCAGGTCTGCCACGCAACTCCAACAGGCCGAGCAGGACACAGACCGCTGAGATCGGCCACATCACCTCCCAGCCGAACGTCTGGCTGACGAAGTCCCGGCCGACCGCGCCCAGGCCAATGCCGATGTCGAAGCCCATGAAGAACGTGCTCAGGGCCACGCCACGCTCCTCGCCGCGCACACGATCCACCAGCAGCGCCATGGTGGCAGGTTGCGTGCAGCCAAAGCCCGTGCCCCACAACACCGCCGACACCAGGAAACTCGCAATCGAAATCGCGAACGGAAGCAACACGATGGCAAGCGCCGCCGACACGAGCCCCGGCACGATCACAAGGGCCCGTCCGTAGCGATCTGCCACCCGCCCCGCGAACGTCCTGCTCAGCAGCAGCGCCATCGCCTGCACCGAGAAGAACACTCCGGGGTTCTCGATCCCACGCGAGGTCGCAAAGATCGACAGAAACGTATTCACCGGCCCGATACCCAACCCCAGACAGAACGCCATCCAGCCCATCGGCAACGCGTCGACTGAGATCAACCCCGTCCGAAACGTCCAGCGCGCGCGATGCAGCGACAAGCGCACGCGGCGTTCGCGCGCAAACAGCGAGCACACCAGCGACACGACCGCCATCGCTCCGGACGCCAGGAACAGCTGCCCAGCAACACCACCGGCCGCCGCCGCCAGGCGTCCGAAAGCCATCCGGAGAACGGCCGCACCAGCAGCGCGGTGATCGCGGCAGCGCCGGTAATCAAGCCCGCGTCGGACCGATTACCACCCATCGTGATCACGTACACGGGCAGCGTGGCTAGCAGCATCTGCTGGCCGAGGCTAGTGAAGAAATTGGCGCTCGTCGCGAATGCGAAGTCACGCGAAAACACCCGCTCCGGGTCGCCGCCACTGCTCACTTACAGATGCTAGCGGTCGATACTAGGGCTCCCGAAGTGGGCCGTGAGGTCCCACGCAGTGGTTACTAGTGCTCCCGAAGTGGGCCGTGAGGTCCCACGCAGTGGGTACTAGTGCTCCCGAAGTGGGCCGTGAGGTCCCACGCAGTGGGTATCCTCAGCCCGGTGTCCTCGTACGAGCAGCTCACGGCGCTGGCGGACGAGTTCTGGACATGGCGAGCAGCCACCCAACCAACCAGCGGTGACGACATTCCGCGTCTCGAGCGGCCCGCGGACTGGCTGCCCGACTGGTCACCCCACGCGGTCTCACACAGACAGGAGCGCCTCGAAGCGTTCGACACAACCTGGCGCAGCCTGGACGCCACAGCCTGGCCCGTACAGCAGCAAGTCGACTACCGACTGATCGGCTCGGCCATCGCCCGCGTCCACTGGGAGCTCAACGTCCTCCAGAGCTGGCGCCGCAACCCCAACTTCTACGTCTTCCAGACGCTCGGCCCGATCTTCGAGGCGCTCTTGCTGCCGCGACCAGATCACCAGCAGCTCCTGCGGCTGGCGCAGCGCATCCCTGAAACCATCGAGGCCGCCAGGCTCAACCTGCGTGGCCACGCGGTAGCACCCTTCGCGCAGCTTGCGATCACGGCGCTGCGAGACGTCGGCGCGCGGCTGCAGCGCGTTCACGCAGCTCTGCCAGACGCCAGCGACACACTGGCGGAGGCGTTCGGCAGCGCGAGCGATGCGCTGGAAGCTTTCTGCGGCTGGCTCAGCGCGGGCATGACGGCGATGCCCGATCGCACGCCAATCGGCCGCCAGGCCTACGCCACGTTTCTACGAACCGTCGCGCTGATCCCGATGACACCCGAGCAAGTGGCAGCCGCTGGTCAGCAAGAGCTCGAGCGGTCCATCGCATTCGAAGCCTTCGAGCGACACCGCAATCGCAACGTCCCGCCACTGCCGCTACCCACGACGCAGCAGGAGCAAATCGGCAATCACGCACGGGCCGAGCAGCGGGTGCGCGAATTCTGCGAGCAAAATGACCTCCTCAGCTTTCCCGGCTGGCTGCGCCACTACACGAACAAGCCGCGCCCGGCGTATCTGGAGCCGCTGCGCAGCCTCGGCGTCAGCGACGATCTGACGTCGCCGCAGCGCCTCGCCGAGGACGGCGCGCATTTCATCCCCGAGCCTTCGCCCGACCTGCCGTACTTCTATCTCGCCATGGCTCGCGACCCGCGCACCCTGATCGCGCACGAGGGCGTCCACTTCTACCAGCTCGCCCGTTCCTGGGCCCACGAGAATCCGATCCGTCGCCACTACTACGACTCCGGCCCGAACGAGGGGATCGGCTTCTACACCGAGGAGATGCTGCTCCAGGCAGGGCTCTTCGACGACCAGCCGCGCTCGCGCGAGATCATCTACAACTTCATGCGGCTTCGTGCCCTCCGGGTCGCGGTCGACGTACGCCTCGCCCTCGGCGAGCTGACCATCGAACGCGGCGCCGATGAGCTGGCGCGGCTGGTGCCCATGGACAGCGGCACGGCCTACGAGGAGGCGTCATTCTTCGCCTCCGACCCGGGCCAGGCCATCAGCTACCAGATCGGCAAGCTCCAGATCCTGCGCTTCCTGAGCGATGCCCGACTGCATCAGGGCGCAGACTTCGACCTCAGGAGCTTCCACGACAGCTTGCTGCTCAACGGCAACGTTCCAGTCGCCCTCCAACGCTGGGAGACGCTCGGTGCGCGAGAAGAAATCGATGCACTTGACAGCGCGGCCGACCGCCTGACACCGTGACCGCACTCTGACGCACCGCCTGGCAGGCTGATGAAAAAATCCTTCGACAGGCTCAGGACGACCCTTCGACAGGCTCAGGGTGAGCGGAGCCCTACCCACTACGCTCATGGTGAGCTCGTCGAACCATCATGGTGAGCTTGTCGAATCCAGAGCGGGGACCGCTTTTTCATCAGCCTGCAAAGGAAGGTGCGCCAGACATCGCAGGGAGGTGGACGGTCATGCGCGTGTGGTCAATTGCCAGATCGGCGGCGCTGGCGGCGACGCTGCTGCTCACCAGTGCGCCGCACGCCAACGGGCAGAGCGCGAACGATCCAAAGACGCTGATCGTTGGCGCCGCGTTCGATATCAAGTCGCTCGATCCAGCGCGCGGCTTCGAGCAGATCGGCGGCATGGTCCACAAGGCGACCTACAACACGCTGGTCACGCTCCACGAGACCGATATCAGCCGCGTCGTGCCCGACCTCGCCGAGTCGTGGGGAGTCAGCGCCGACGCGAAGACGTTCACCTTCCGCCTACGGCAGGGGGTGAAGTTCCACTCGGGTAATCCGATGACCTCCGCCGATGCGAAGTGGTCGATCGAGCGGGCGATGGGGATCAAGGGCAACCCCTCGTTCATTCTGGACGGCATCACCAGCATCGAGACGCCCGACGAGCTCACGATACGGATCAACAAGTCGGAGCCTGATCCCGCTTTCATTGCCAAGGGCAGCTTCCCGGTCTTCGCGGTCCTGGACAGCAAGACGGTCATGGCCCACGGTGGCACCAGCGGTCCCGACGCCAACACCACCGACCAGGGCGAGGCGTGGCTGAACCAGAACTCGGCGGGTACCGGGCCATTTGTCATGACCCGCTACGTGCCCGATACCGAAGTCGACGTGGTCAGGTTCAACGACTTCTGGGGTGGCTCCGCGCCGTTCGACCGCGTGATCTATCGCAACATCCCGACCGCCGCGACGCAGAAGCTGACCTTGCAGGCGGGCGATATCGACATCGCGACGGAGATCTCGCCCGACTCGGTCACCGACCTGTCAGCCGATCCGTCGATCAGCGTGGTGCAGGGCACGGGCGCGGACATCTTCTTCCTGCTGATGAACCAGAATCCGGCGCTCACCAATGGCGCGATGAGCAACCCGCGGGTGCAGCTCGCGGTGCGTTATGCGATCGACTACGACGGCGTGAACGTGCTGGTCGGCGGACCGGCTGCCACGCCGGCGACAATCCTGCCGCTCGGCTTCCTGGGCGCCTATCCGGCCGATCGCGCCTTCAAGCGCGACCTGGGCACTGCGGTTTCGTTGTTGGCAGAGGCGGGATACCCGAACGGCTTCAGCGTCGACCTGCAGTACCCGACGAACTTCTCGCGCAGTGGCGTCAGCTTCGACATCGTGGCGCAGAAGATCCAGTCGGATCTAGCCGAGGTGGGCATCAACGTCACGCTGAAGCCGGGTGAGATCAACACCGAGCTGGCCAACTACCGCGCGGGCAGCGAGGGCTTCGGCTTCTGGCTGTGGGGGCCCGATTATTTCGATTCGAACGATTACCTGGCGTTCCTGCCCGAGGGCATCGTCGGTAAGCGCGCCAACTGGACCAACGCCAACTCGGACACGACGATTCAGCAATTGCGGGATCAGATCAACGTCGAGACCGATACCACCGCGCGGTCGCTGCTGTGGCAGCAGGCGCAGGATTACCTTATGCAAAGCGGCCCGTTCGCCGTGATCGTCCAGCCCGGCATCTACATCGGCACCCGCTCGCGCATCGGCAACTACGTCTACCACCCGCAATGGCGCGTCAACCCGTTCGTGCTCACCAAGTTCTAGCGCTACGGGTGTGTTGCGTGGCTGCCGAGTGGAACCCTCTCCCTCTGGGAGAGGGCAGGGTGAGGGCTGCCTCGGCTCCGTGTTCGGCCGCTCGCGCGGAGCCTGCCTAGCAGCTGCATGCAAGCGCTGATCGTCCGGCGCCTCCTGCTGATGCTGCCGCTCATGGTCGGCATGACCCTGATCGCGTTCGTCGTATCGCATAGCGTCCCTGCCGATCCCGTCGCGGCCCATCTCGGACAAAGGGCGATGGAAGACAAGACCATCGTCGCCGCCTTCCGCCAGCAGTGGGGCCTCGACAAGCCACTCCCAGAGCAATACCTGACGTACCTGGGGAACCTGGCGCAGCTCAACCTCGGCACCTCCATCCGCACCCACATGCCCGTGGCAGATGACCTGGGCCGCTACTTGCCCGCCAGCGCTGAGCTCGCCATCACCGCCACGCTCGTCGGCGTGCTGCTCGGCATCCCCTTCGGCGTCGTCTCCGCCGTCCGCCGAAACCACTGGACCGATCACCTGCTCCGAGGCATCTCGCTACTGGGCGTGTCCAGCCCCGTGTTCTGGCTGGGCCTGATCGGGCTGTACGTGTTCTACTTCCGACTCGGCTGGCTGCCCGGCCCAGGCCGCCTCGACGTCGGCATGGCCGAGCCAGCCCGCGTGACCGGCATGTACACCGTCGACAGCCTGCTCACCTGGAACTGGCCAGCCCTCGCCACCAGCCTCAGACACCTGGTGCTGCCCGGGCTCGTGCTCGCCAGTGTCTACCTCGGCCTGGTCACCCGCATGACCCGCTCGAGCATGCTCGAAGTCCTGTCCGCCGACTACGTAAGGACCGCGCGCGGCAAAGGCCTGGCGCAGCGCGTCGTGATTTACCGCCACGCGCTCGGCAATGC
>WNGF01018862.1_pt1 | contig 11578 bp, 9 predicted proteins | sample 5400641 | NCBI WGS metagenome assembly WNGF01 (sample SAMN13153371, study PRJNA577476) | soil metagenome | isolation source: 80 cm soil or saprolite under grassland replicate 2 | place: USA:California | collected 2016-06-15 | reverse complement strand
TAGTCAATAGAGTTGAGCCGTCATAGAGGCTGACATTGATCGGAGTGTTCAAACGATTGCGGTCAGCGCCCCAGCCAGAAATGCTAGCGCAATCAGCCACATCCAGATACCCAATGTAATCCGCTTGTGTAGAGCTGCAGGAGATAGTTTTTGGGCTATTAGGCAAGTTTGCCGTCGTCGATTCAAACCTGACACTGACAGTATGTGAGCCGGTTTTCAGCTGGCTGGCGTCGGAATATTGAAGCCATGCAGACCATTATCACCCAGAATAGTACCGACATCGGCTCGAAGCTGATTCGCAGTCACGGTAGTCACCAGAGTATTACTATCGTAAATACCCACATTCAGCGGGACGTTCGCCCGTGTAGTGTCAGCAGCCCAACCGCGTATCACATTGCAGTCCGCTGCGTCGACGTACCCGACATAGCCACAAGTAAGTGGCTTGGGACTAAATGATAGATTGTGATCGGGACCAGCGATCTTTACCCAAACATTATGCTGCTGACCGTCCCGCAAACTTTGTGGCGTCGGGATGCTGAAGCCATGACGTCCATTTCCATACCTGCCAACGAGGTCTGGACGAAGTTGATCGGCCGGCACTGCAAAAAGGATCTTGTTTGTGCCGTCGTAAACGTCTACTGAAACAGAGGTGTTTGGTTGGGTGTTGTCCCAGGACCAACCATCAAGCGTGCTGCACCCGACGTTGTCAAGGTAACCTTCATAGTGCGTGATCAATTGTGAGATTACCGCTGAAGCAGCGGCAAAGTCGGTTCCGAAACTAGTACTCTCTTCGTATCCGCGAAACCAAGCGGACGGGTCTGCAGACTGGGCTGTAAGGGCATCTGACAGCCGAATACCCATATGTAAATGTTCCCCGCCATCACCGTTGTGCGCACCATCATTGACGTAGCCAACGATATCGCCTGCCTCTATGTTTTGACCCACTATTAGTCCGGTCTCAACTCCGCCACGCAGTTGACTCTTACGCAAATGTCCATAGATGGATAGAATATATCGCGTACTTACAGGGTCACCATAGCCATTCGAGAAAGTGCGTGCACTCCCAAGATCGTGCTCGATCACTACAGCTAACTCTCCGCATCCGTCGGCCGCTCTATAAATCTTTATCACTCCAGAAGCAATTGCACGTATAGGCGTCCCCTCAACTTCTGCTTCGTCTTCACCGAGGTGCCTACCATTCGCGCTTCCGGCGCAGCAGAAGAATGTTCTGCCAGCATAGGATCCTGGGTTATAGGGTGAAACAGGATATTGCCACCCGGTAGCCACGGCAAGTTGAGTCGTACTGCCCATTGCATTGGTGCTCTGTTCTTGAGCAAGAATTTCCCCACTACGATTGATAGTATTAAGGAGCCCAATAACAATAAGGATGAAGGCAGGGAGAGTGATTGCTACACGGCGTTTCGAGAGGAGGGGGTTTAAGTAACACGAAAAACTCCTATGTGGATCGGAGGTCGGAGTAACTGAGCCGAAAGATCTCTTCGCCAGGAAATCTGCAAAGCCCGAGGCGAGAGCTTTCACACGGATGAATTTATGAGCGCCTTTGTCGCATCGGCACCTTCATTGAGAGGTCACGGAATTGCGTTCAAGTATTTTCGTAGGGCGCAACTGAGGTACAACGCAAGCATACTGTGTCGATCTAACGAAGTAAAGGTTTTGGTGGACTCACGCGCAGGCAATAAGGTGTCATCCGCGACTATTGTTGCTCATGATGGAAGATGCCTACACGGTTCCACCAGCTAGGTAGCAACACCCGAATGCACCGATTGCCTTTCATCCAAAACGTGCCAAATCACTATCCCTATCAGCGAGCGTGGCTGTTCTGTATTGAGCGAACATTGAAGATCAGGCTAAGTATGGAGGCGGCCGCGTATTAGCTACTGCGGCGGACCTGGGGGGCTGCGCTTCGGCACCGAGAGTTGGTTGATTCCATAAGTTTGTGAAGCAAGCAGGGTCATATGTCGCAGACCTGCCCAGCTGTTGTTGCGAGCCATCAACCTTCACTTTCTGCAAATTCCCACCAAACTAACAAACCAACACGAGTCATTGGTCCCTACCTTACAAATCCGAGCTGATTGGATTTCCGAGAAGTATTTTCCAAGCAGCCGTTCCAGGCTTGTCTGGGTGAAGAAGTTAACGTGAGAGGAATCGATGATATGCCAGGGCACTACGAAGTTGTGGTGGCAAACGGGAACGGAACTAATATCAGGCACGGTGATTGTGAAATGGTGACTTGCGATCCTGGCTATTTCGCTCAGCGCGGTTTCATAATTCGTAATGTGCTCAATTACTTCTGAGGCAAAGACGCTTTGAAATTGGTTTGTTTCGTAAGGCAAAGGAAAATTGCCATCATAGAGATGCACGAACTTTCTGGCTTCGGGCAATATGCCCTCAACAATTGCCGCTCGTTCTATCTCAATTCCAAATGCTTCTATTCCTTCATCGCGCAGCTTTTTGACAAGTGCACCGGTACCACAACCGAAATCGAGAATTGGACCGGGTAGCATTCTGGCGAGATGAAAGATCTCATCATTGACAGCTGTGGAGGGAGCACCAAAACTATAAATATCCTCTCGGTGGAGGACCCGCTGCTCATCGAGCAACTGCTTATAGGCTGGCTCAGTTACTTCAAATGTCTGCGTGATTTCAAAGAAGACTTTTCCCTTAAAACTGAGCCTGAAGTGTGTTGTTAAACTGTCGTTGTTTTGAGGGAGTCGGTAGGTGAAAGTGAAGCCCTGGAATAAGTCGAGTGATTTACGGTGGGCGAGGACATCCGGCCTATAGGTCCGAAAGATCTGGAACAACGGAATCTCTTCGGTTCCGATGAAGCACTTCGGAAGTTCGAGCTCCTCCAGCCGCCGTCCGGAGTACCATCCTTCTAATCTAATCAGACCGCATCTCTCAAACTGAAGACTGTCAAAACATCCCTGACCAAAGGGATAATTAACTGCGAAAACCTGCATCACGTTTTTTCCACGGGTGAGTGCTCCAATGAACCAGATCAGCTGAGATGGTCGTCATCCTGGGCCAAATTCTGCTCGAATACCTCGCTGTGCATTTAGCGACGGACTTTCTTGCAGGACAACATTATGAAATGCGTTCAGGGTTCCGCCAGTGCACATTGTCTTCATCGCTAAACAGCGGCGTGTAGTACGTGCAACCTTCATAGTAATAATGCGTCACCTGACTATGTCGCGTCCGGCTCTTGTTAGTCTGAGGAGATCCTCCGTGTAAGAGATTCGCGGCCCACAAAAACGCCTGACCTTTCTTTAGGGTAGCGTAATGCGGTTTCATCTCGGACCGCGCGATCATGTCGGCGATGTACGGCTCATAATACATTGGATAAAGATCGGCTGGTGGAGGCAGCGGCGCAGTCATAACTGCGGTGCCCTGACTCGATCCGGAGGTTGTTCCGTGAAACCCTTCTCTCGCAGTGGGCACGACATCATCAAGAATCAACTCGGGCAGTTTATGACTACCGGGATAGTAGACCACTGGTCCTGCATCCATCTCGATATCCTCCAAAGCCACCCACACACCGGACATGAAACCGGTGGGCTGGGAGTTAAAGTGAATCGTGTCCGAATGAACCGGCTGTTGGGTGCCAACTGGGAAGTTCAGTGTTTGAAATGGCAGAGGTTCCCTTCCATATAGTTCGAGAAGGATTTTGAGGACTGCGGGGGCTAGCGCGATGGCTTTAACCCGCAAGCTTGTCTTCCAGGCATCTTGAATTCGACCCTCACTTTGATACCTGTCGGAGAGGTCGGCAATGGCCCCGTCCAACACGCTCGCCGGAATCTCAGGATCAAATATCAAATAACCATCGCGTTCATAACCAGTCTTCTGCTGGTCCGAGAGGACAATGTTGCTCATTTTCCAGACTCCTCCGTTCAGAAAGCGACTCTCATCTCAAGCGAATATCACCTTCGTGTTCAATAGGCTCATATAGCGACGCTGCTTCGCATTTCATTCAATATCGATCGCTATTTTCTGGCTCGGTTCGTAATACCCCTTTTTGTCGGCAGTTAACACTTTAAGGCCCAGGGTATGTCGCCCTTTGTCCAGGGAGGCGGTCGGGATGGAGATTCCAAAGCCTGACATCTTGTAGTTTGGCTCCTTCAAAACACTGGCGACATCTTGACGGTCTGCGCCATAAGTAGCAGTCAGGTCAGACTTGCCATCAACGTTCAGAAAGACTCCCCCGGCCGCGTTCTTAGCCGGAGCATCCACCGCCCAGCCTCCAATGACGATGGCGGGAGTGGTTGCTGCATTGATGACTATGGCACCGGCCTTAGGAACGGGTTGGCTATTGATCGCATCAATACTGTAGACAGGAGCACCTTCAACCTTTTGCAGCGAAGCAGTCTCAACGCCCTTTTCAGTTTTCGTATTGCCGTCACCGTCCGAGCAAGCGCAGTAAACGACGCCCAGGCCCAAAAGTGAGAACAGTAGAGCGACTCGACCGAGCCAGCCAGGGGAAACGCTCATCTTCAGTAAAACAATCGGGTTCTTCAAAGTTCGCATGTGTCCATCTCTCCTATGTTTTGAGATCATAATATATTTTCGAGCTTCGATACGCCTCCACGATAGCTTCTTACAGTACCTGATTGTTTTGCCAGGGTTTCGGCGTCCGCGGTGGTGAAGCCAGGGACAGGTCCTCGTGTTCAAGTGTCAGGTTCGGATTGTAACAGGGGTCATTGTAGAGGACTTCTTGCCAGACGCGCTTCATATAGTGCACTTCATCCTGGAATCTGGGCGCGTTCTCGGGTGACGCATCCGATCCGCGTGAAATGGATTCAAGGTGATAGAGCTCAGCATAGGGTGTCCAAAGAATACGGTATCCCGACTCTCTGATTCGAATGCAAAAATCTACGTCATTGAATGCAACTGCCAGATTCTGTTCATCCAATCCGCCAACTTCCTCATAAAGTTTACGTCGCATTACCAGGCATGCCCCCGTCACAGCGGAAAAGTTTTGAATTACCTGGGCCCGGTTTATGTAGCCGCTACTCTCCCTCTGAAGATACTTATGCGCGTGTCCAGCTACTCCGCCCACCCCCAGAATTACTCCGCCGTGCTGAACAGTATCATCCGAAAACAGCAGTTTAGCTCCCACGGCTCCAATTTCAGGTCTCAAGGCGTGACTTACCATTTCCTTTAACCATTCGCCATTGATCACCCTCAAATCGTTATTCAGTAGTCCAACAACCTCTCCCTTTGCTGCCCGCACTCCCAGATTATTCATCGCAGAGAAATTGAAAGGAGCATCGTATTGCAATACTTTGATCCGAGGATCCCTCTTAAGTTGACTAAGATATGTTTGCGTAGCCGGATCTGTGCTTTGGTTGTCAACGATAATTATCTCGACAGGCTGGTAGTCTGTTTGTTCGAGCACGCCTTCGATAACTTGACGTAGCAATTCCTCCTTATCTCGCGTTCCTACAATCAAGCTCACGAGTGGAAGCGGGTTGGGGAGGGAATACTTCACGCGATGGTGATATCCATGACCGGCCGAGATCGTAGCGTCAATGCCTGTCCTCTCGAAATGAGAGCGAAGAGCTTTGCGCGCGGCTTCATGCGCGTATTCTTTGCCTGACGGCTCCAAAGCTACCGAGCCCTTCACGGCGCGCCAGTGGTAAAGGACGTGTGGAATATGTCGAATATGATCGTGCGGAACTTGCTCAATAAATCTTAATGCCAAATCATAATCCTGACTCCCTTCATAACCCACTCTAAACCCGCCAATCTTTTTAACAATAGCAGTACGGTAGACGCCAAGATGCGAAATGAAGTTATAAGAATAAAAAAGGTCTGGGGTCCAATTTGGTTTGAAGTGCGGACTATTACGCCCCTCCAACTCATCCCATTTGTCTTCGTCGCTATAGATTAAATCAGTCTGAGGATGCGCATTAATCTCCTCGCCGACCATGTACAAGGCGTGTTCCCGCAATTCGTCATCATTATCCAACAGAGCAAGGAATTCGCCCGTCGCTAACTCCAACGCCGTGTTAGACGCCGCAGAGATGTGTCCGTTCACCTTCCGATACGCGACTTTGATTCGGGAATCTTTGGCGGCATATTCTTCGAGTACCCTGCGTAAGTGTGGTTGAGTTGAATTATCATCGGCAATACACAACTCCCAATAAGGATAAAGCTGTCTGCGCACCGATTCGATTGCGCGCCGAAGCCACTCTTCCTTGACGTTATAGACCGGCATTACTACGGAAACCAACGGTCTATACTTAAGTTTGCCAATGCGGGCCAGAATACCTTCTCTATCAGGATCGGTTAAGGTGTCGTACAGTTCAGTCCAGCGCTTATAGTTGTAGCAGGGATCTTCTGCGTTCGTTGGCGTGGCGGCTTGATCAGGTGGCAGCAGCGCGACGTCCTCGACAGAATTAAGCTGAACGTGGTTGAAGCTCTCTCTTGACGCAACTCCCCTATTATCGTGAGCTGAAAGCTGCCGTTTCACCACGCGAAACGGCAACGATAAAGCCCGGCCGAGCCTGTAGGAACCTGACCGTCCGAAGTCTTCCACCGACTTTATAAACCCTTGAATGATCCGTTCTTTCTCTTGTAGCACTCTCGCTTTCTCTTCAAGCCTGCTGTTTAGCGCGCTAACCTCTGACTGTTTGGATTTGAGCTGTTCGTCTTTTTCCAGCAGTTGTTGATTCTTCGCCAGTTCCAGCTGCTCTTTTTGCTGCAACTGCTCGGTTTTAAACTGTACCTGGCGTTCCAGAAGCTGAAGTTGTCCTGTTTTTTCCTTAAGCTCCTGTTTTATCGTTCTAATCTGATTTTGGTTTTCCTGGAGAAGTTTATCTTTCGTCTGCTGCCGCTGATTAGCTTCTTCAAGCTGAAGCTGCTGCGTTAATGCTGCCAGCTGCAAACGATTCTCATTTGCGACCTGCTCTTTATCCTCAAACTGCTGAGTTGCGGCGATAATCTGTAAGTTCTTCTCATGTATCCGGGAGTCTTTTTCTTGCAGTTGTCTGGTGTTTTCTTCCAGGTCTTTGCGAACAGCTATAAGTTCTCGGTTGGATTGTCTAAGTACCTGCAACTCTTGAGCTGACTCCAACCGGGTACCCAGCCCGAAAAAGAAATCTCGAACCTTGACTGCCTCTTGGGTCGAACACTCAAACAGCCGTCGCAGTTGACTCGGCTGGTCGGGACCCACGGCGAGCACGCCCAATCCATGTGAGTGTAAGAATTCGAAATGGTCATAGTCAGCCTTGAGTTCTTTCCACAACTTCCAAACGCCAAATTCTCGCTCCCTTACATTGATGTCGTGGAACAGCATTACTCCCCGCTTGCTCATCTTTGGCAACCACTTTTCAAAATCCCGTTTGACCGCCTCGTAAGTGTGAAAGCCGTCCAAATGCAGTAGATCAAAGGTGCCGTCAGCGAAGTAGTTCAGCGCGTCATCGAACGTGCCTTCCACAAGTCGAGAGAAGCTGCCGTAGAGCGGGTCGTGATGTTCCTTTAAGTTTTGCAATACGTCTGGCCCATAAAAGCCAGCCTGGGAATCGCCTTTCCAAGTATCGATGGCAAAGCATCGCGTATCAATATCCAATTCCTTAACTGCCTGGCAGAAAGCGCAATACGAGACTCCGAAATGGGTTCCCAGTTCCACAAGCGCTTTCGGCCGCAGCGCATCAATTAAGTAAAAGGCAAATGGCACGTGCCCAATCCATGCCGAGGTCGCTATCCGAGATGGATATCTGAAACAAATGTGATGCAGCGGTAAACTAAAGTTTACCTGTTCCAGGTCTTTAACCAATGAAGGGGCGTTCATGACCAGGGCTCCCAGGTTAATTGTTTGATGATTATGGAGATAACTAAGAGTTCTCGAATCGGCCCAAGCCTAAGCAGCAAGATGAAAATTGCGTTTCACCGTGAAATGACTTCCTCAAGCTGCTCGTCTGCGATGCGGTGATATTCGGTTGTCCAGTTCAATAGTGGTCGAATCATCCCGGTAATCGGTCCAAGAAAGTCGCCTCGAGCGGAATCTTTTTCCTGGTTATCGACAACTTGGAAAGTTACGACATTTATTGCCTGAGCATGCGTTATAGTTTCAGGAATGTGAGACATCAGCAACGCGCTGGCGAGCATATTACCCTCGGCAAGAAAGTTGCCCGGAATGCGCGCGGTACTGGAATAAAGTCCGATTGGCCTCGATCTGTATCTCCATTCGTCACCAACATCATGCGCTGAGAAAAGGTGCGCACCGTTTTCGTTGAAAAGTTCAATTTTTGGCGTAAGCGTATAACCTGGCTGCAACACTTCGTAGACTATTTCCACCCCTAGCGGCCGACGAATATCAATCGACGTGAGGGTATGTCCCGTCTCATCGCGAACCCGAACTGAACGAAGACGAACAACCTCATTACCGGGAGCGTCATTCAAATTGGTCCACTCACGTTCGGAGGTAACCTTCCAGCTTGAACCTAGATAGTCGTTGACAACCTCACTCGCCGGGCCATCGGCGATCAGGTGCCCTTTTTCGAGCAGAATCGCCCGACTACATAAACGAGTTACTGCAGCCATGCTGTGAGAAACGAAGAGGATCGTTCTCCCTTGATTCCTTATCTCATGTATTCTGTCAAGGCACTTTTGTTGAAACGACACGTCGCCAACTGCGAGCACCTCGTCCATGATCAGAACTTCTGTGTCAAGATGCACTGCGACGGAAAATGCCAGTCGCAGATACATGCCACTCGAATACCATTTGACTGGTGTGTCAATGAATTTCTCAATCTCAGAGAAGGCCACGATTTCGTCAAATTTTCTCCGAACCTCAGATCGGGTGATGCCGAGAATGGTCCCGTTGAGGAAGATGTTTTCGCGGCCCGTTAAATCGGGATGAAAGCCAGTGCCGACTTCAAGCAAGCTGCCGATCCTTCCATGCACCTCGGTGCGGCCGGTCGTAGGAACCGTGATGCGTGAGAGAATCTTGAGAAGTGTTGATTTGCCGGCTCCGTTATGCCCGATTAATCCGACCAATTCTCCCGACTCCATGTCGAAGTTTATGTCTCTGAGCGCCCAGATGGTCTCTTTTTGCGATTTCTGAATCCGCCGCAAGCGCCTTATGGGCATGGCCATCGCTTCCGCCAGAAATTCACGAAATGTCGCGTAACCGGGATTGAGGCCGCCGATCTGATAGCACTTACTAATATTCTTAACGCTGATGACCGCCGTCATACTCAAATAAGATCCGCAAATCTCTTCTCGATCCGCTGGAATGCTCGTATCGACGACAGCAGGGCAAAAACAGCGATACAGATCGAGAACGATATAGCTATCCAGTTAAACTTACGACCCGTTAGCGAAGAACGTACTCCTTCGACGATGCCGGTTAGGGGATTGAGGTACATGACCCATCGCCATTTTTGAGGGACCACACTCAACGGGTAGACGATAGGCGTCAAAAACATCCAGAGCTGAAGAACAAACGGCAACGCATGTCTGACGTCTCGATACTTTACCGTCAGAGCCGCCAGCCAAATACTAAAGTCCAAAGCGAGCAAGACCGTCAATACAATCATTGCCGGCAAGACAAGGAGGCCCCAGCCCCAAACCATCCCAAAATACGCCGCCAAGCCAATAAGAATGACAAATGTAATTAGCAGATCGATGAGCAAGGCTCCCACTGCCGCCGTAGGAACAATTAGTCTTGGGAAATAAACCTTCGTCACCAGGTTTGAGTTATTGAGCAGACTCACGCTTCCCGCGGTAATGGCTCCGGAGAAAAACATCCAGGGTGTTAGGCCGCAATAGAAGAACAGAGTATAAGGTGTGCCCTCGGTCGGCACTCCGATAAAGGGCCCAGATCCCTGGGATATCCAGACCGCCGAGTGGCCGGTCCGCCTGGTTAACGATCAGAGGGGTTCTACCGCGAACGGAGAAATTCTGTTTGCCCTCGTTGACTTCTGACGCAACGGGGTTAATCGCACTCATTTTACTCAAAACAGTCAATACTCACTTATGATTCTCAATAACACTTAATTAAGGCTGGATAGATCCGTAACTTCTGGTCGCGTGGTGTTCGGCAATTTGCCTGCGCCACCGCAACATAGGGTTGGGCAGCGCCAAAGCCACCATCATTCGTGCCACAGACCGATACGAAGAAGCGCCTTTCAAATTGGTGCTGATCAATCTGAGCGCCTTCAGCTTTTGTCCCGCTCGTATGAAATCACCGGCGTATCGCCACTTCAACTCAGAATGCGCCCTGGCGAGTTCTTCCATTGGAATATTCAGGTCGGCCATCGCGCGGTGCTGGGCCTCCAAACATTGAGTTAGCATGAAGTCCAGGTTGCGGCTCTTATTCTCTCCGTGGCTTCTCCACGCGCAGAGGACATCGTCGTCAAAAGCAAACTCACCATCACCACATAACCGAAGATAAAGGTCGTAGTCCTCCAATCCACTATTCTCGTTCCAGCCCTGCCGCTCCAAAGCTTCCCGACGATACAGGACGGAAGGGCTGAAAGGAACCACGTGGTGCAGCAACATTTCGCGTACGCAACCATCGCGGTAAGGGGCCACAGCATTAGCTCGTGACTGAAGAAGCTTCACTCTGGAGTCAAGAAACCCGGGCAGCCAGACGTCATCCGAACCCAGATAAGCAAAGTACTTTCCCTTACTCTGCCTGAGACCCTCATTCAGAGTCGGCACCAGACCTTTATGAGGCCGAGATATCAGGTCGCAGGCGAAGGAACAATTCTTTAGTTCAGCTTCAATCAGCTTCGGCGATTCGTCATCTGAGCCATCATCAATAACAATCAGTTCCAGCGGACTGTAGCCCTGTTTTATTACTGAACGAAGACAACGGGCAATGAAGCGGCCGTGGTTATAAGATGGAACGACAACCGAAACAGTTTCTGTGTCACGGAGGCAGATAACCTCATGATCCTGCCCATTAATGTCTGTCGTTGGAAGCGTGTCCAGTAGGAGAGACATGTCCGTGCGAAATTCCATTGCTGATTGCTAACCTGGTGCGAAGATCCGAGCGCTGATTCAAACTGTGAGTAACTCGTCGAGCCAAGATTATAAGCTCATGATTTGCCGAGCGCCTAGTACTCAGACCTAAAAACATTGCAAATCAGACGGTACGTGGACGGCGACGGCAGTTTCTCTCAGCGAAAGGTCAAGCGTTTGTATTATTACCATCAAGGAATCTCAACTGTGCATATACGCACACTGTAATAAACGCACACCAACTCTCGCTGCTTCAGAACCAACGGTAAGTGTAACCAAAATTTTTCTGACAAATCCTGTTCGCCGGGCGTCTAACTTCGGATAACTGGTTGACGCGCAGAATTTTGGAATAAATATTCCCTCTCCTCCCCAGCGCACTCACAACGCAACTTCGTTGCAACTCACGAATGCACCGGCCCGGTTGACGAGCGCACTCGAACGCCTACGTTTGAAAGTCTGATCCTGATAAATCCAGCCACCCATTTCGGGAATCCAAATGTCCGCAGCGGCATGCGTGTCACTTCCAAAGCGACCATCACGTATCATTAGATGTTGTGGCCACGGATAGTGGCGACATGGAGGTTTCCTT
>WNGF01009454.1_pt1 | contig 11578 bp, 14 predicted proteins | sample 5400641 | NCBI WGS metagenome assembly WNGF01 (sample SAMN13153371, study PRJNA577476) | soil metagenome | isolation source: 80 cm soil or saprolite under grassland replicate 2 | place: USA:California | collected 2016-06-15 | reverse complement strand
ACGTCGGGGAACCTACACTAACTCGGACCAGACAATTTGAGGAGTGATTGAAAATGCAGGATTTGCAAAGTGAGACTTGTTGAATGTATTGCAGCAATATTGGTAGATAAATCCGTAACCTGTATACCACGTAAGCGAAAAATGCCAGGACCTTTGCACTATAAAAGAAGATAATTATGAAAAATGTAAAATTGAATAACGGTGTTGAAATGCCCATTTTAGGATTTGGCGTTTTCCAGGTAAAGGATTTAGAAGAATGTGAAAGAAGCGTCGTTGATGCCATTCAAACCGGATATCGTTTGATTGATACAGCTCAATCTTATGAAAACGAAGAAGCAGTTGGCAAGGCTATAAAAAAAAGTGGTGTGCCAAGAGAAGACCTATTTATCACCACCAAACTTTGGATACAGTCAAATGGTTATGAAGGAACGAAGAAGGCTTTTGAAAATTCATTGAAACGATTGCAGTTGGATTATTTGGATTTATACCTTATTCATCAACCCTTCGGTGATGTATATGGTGAATGGAGAGCTATGCAGGATTTGTACAAAGAAGGAAGAGTTAGAGCGATTGGTGTAAGCAATTTTCATCCAGACAGGCTTATTGATTTAATTATTCACAACGAAATTGTTCCGGCAGTCAATCAAATTGAAACCCACCCATTTCATCAGCAAAATGAAACACAGAAATTCTTACAGGAAAATAATGTACAGATAGAAAGTTGGGGACCATTTGCAGAAGGCAAAAACAATCTCTTTCACAATGAACTGCTTGCCTCAATAGGAAAGAATTATGACAAAACCATTGCACAGGTTGTCATTCGCTGGCTTACGCAAAGAAGTATTGTTGCTATTCCAAAATCGGTTCGTAAAGAAAGAATGAAAGAAAACTTCGACATCTTCGATTTTGAGCTGAGTGCTGAAGATATGGAAGCTATCAAGACGTTAGATACAAAGGCAAGCCTCTTCTTCGACCATCGTGACCCTGCAATGGTAAAATGGCTGGGAGAAAGAAAGCTTAATATCTGATTTATCGCAAAGCGCAAACAGCTCTCAATTATTATTTCACTTTTTAATAAAGTTATTTATGCGAGCAAAAAACACTCTCTTCTTATCAGTTGTCCTGATGCTTATTTATTCTGCAAGCTGTGCCAATAACGAAACAACTTCTTCCGATAACAATAACACAGATACTAACGGTTTACCAAAGGTTGAAACCAAAACGCCAAACAGTAATTACAAGCCCGCATTCAGCGGGCAAACAAGAATTGCCGGCGTAAAAACAACAACATCATACAAGGTTGAAAAAATAGCAGAGAAGCTTGGTCCTCCCTTTGCCATTGTAACCATGCCCGACGGACGGTTAATGGTAACCATAAAATCAGGCTACATGGAAATTCATGACGCCAACGGGAAACTGGTCAAAAAAATTACAGGTTTACCGGATGTGGTTTTTGCCGGGCAGGGTGGTTTGCTTGATGTGGCGTTTGACCCAAATTTTTCCAGCAACAAAATAATGTACTGGAGCTATTCGGAAAAATACCAACAGGGTAATTTAACAGCCGTTGCGAAAGGAAGATTAAACGAACCTGCCGGTAGAGTTGAAAATATATCAGTAATATTTCGTGCCACACCTGCTACAAACAGCAACATACAATTTGGTTCACGGCTGGTGTTTGATAAAAATGGAAATCTCTTCGTGAGTGTTGGTGAAAAATTTATTCCTGAAGCAAGAGTACAGGCTCAACAACTAAATTCATATCTCGGAAAAATAGTAAGAATAACAACCGATGGCAAACCGGCGCCGGGAAACCCATTCCTCAACAAAGCTGATGATAAGCCTGAAATATTTTCTTACGGACATCGCAATCCTGACGGACTCGATATAAGTCCTGCAACAGGTGAATTATGGGAATCAGAATTTGGTCCTCGTGGTGGTGATGAAATAAATATTATACGTCCAGGCAAAAATTATGGATGGCCCGTTATTACTTATGGCATTGATTATAGCGGTGAAAAAATGGGTGAAGGCATTCAGCAGAAAGCAGGAATGGAGCAACCCGTTTATTATTGGGACCCTGTAATATCACCATGCGGCATTTGTTTTTATAAGGGTAACGCTATACCGGAATGGAAGAATAATTTGTTCATTGCTGCATTGAGCGGACAGCATCTTGACAGGCTAGTAATTAAAAATAATAAAGTTATTGGTGAAGAAAGATTACTTGTTGATATAAATAATCGCTTTCGCGATGTAACATATTTGAACAATATGTTGTACGCTATAACTGATGATGGGGACATATATCGCATCAGTAAGAAGTAAAATTTAAGAGTAAATCATTTAAGAATAAAGATTATGCAAAAACGAATATTAGGTAAAAGCGGGCTCGAAGTATCTGCACTTGGTCTCGGTTGTATGGGATTAAGTTTTGGTTATGGTCCTGCAACAGACAAACAAGATGCAATCAATTTAATCAGGAAAGCTTTTCAACTCGGCGTTACATTTTTTGATACTGCTGAAGCTTACGGACCATTCACCAACGAAGAACTGCTTGGCGAAGCGGTTGAGCCGTTCCGTAACCAGGTCATCCTCGCAACCAAGTTTGGTTTTAAACTCGAAAACGGGAGAATAACAGGCACCCACAGTCGTCCGGAAAATATAAGAGCCGTTGCAGAAGCAGCGCTTAAGCGTTTGAGAACAGATGCTATTGACCTGTTTTATCAACACCGTGTTGACCCGAACGTGCCGATTGAAGATGTTGCAGGAGCAGTGAAAGATTTAATTCAGGAAGGGAAGGTGAAACACTTTGGTTTATCAGAAGCCGGTGTTCGAACCATTCGCAGAGCACATGCTGTTCAACCAGTAACTGCCTTGCAAAGTGAATACTCACTCTGGTGGCGGGAGCCAGAAGAAGAAATAATTCCGGCACTGGGAGAACTGGGTATAGGCTTTGTGCCCTTCAGTCCTTTAGGGAAAGGTTTTCTTACAGGAAAAATTGATGAGAATACAACATTCGATAAGACCGACTTCCGCAACACCGTTCCCCGTTTCTCTGAAGAGAACCGGAAGGCGAACCAGGCATTGGTTGATTTGCTTGGTAAGATTGCAAAAGAAAAGAATGCAACTTCTGCACAGATAGCATTAGCATGGTTGCTTGCGCAAAAGCCCTGGATTGTTCCGATTCCTGGTACTACAAAATTGCACCGATTGGAAGAAAATGTTGGCGCTGCGGGCATTGAGCTTAGTGCTGATGACCTTAAAGAAATTAATCAGGCAGTGTCAAATATTGACGTGCAAGGTGCCCGGTATACGGAACAGTCGCAAAAAATGATTGACCGTTAAATAGCCATTAACTATGATCAATACGATTCCCATGAAGTCAATAAAAGTTCTCCTGTTGCAGGCACTTTTTGTATCCTGTTTAATCAATGACTTAAATGCACAACAACCGATGAGTACAAATCAGTCTTTAGATATTAAGCAACAAAGTATCGTTACTATTTCAGCTTTTACAGCTAAAGGAGATTTATTACAGTTACAACAAGCATTAAACAATGGTTTGGATGCGGGATTAACAGTGAATGAAATTAAAGAAGTGTTGGTACAGTTATATGCTTATACCGGATTTCCACGAAGCCTTAATGCCCTTCAAAGCTTTATGAATGTTCTAAAGGAGAGGAAGCAAAAAGGAATAGAAGATGAATTGGGCAAAGCACCTAATCCATTACCCACGAATAATACAAAGTTGCAATTGGGTACGGAGATACAAACAAAACTTGTAGGACAGCCTGTTAAAGGTGAAGTGTTTGAGTTTGCTCCCGCTATTGACCAATTCCTGAAAGAGCACCTGTTTGGAGATATTTTCGGACGTGATAACCTCGACTGGAAAACCCGGGAAATCGCTACCATTTCTGCACTTGCCGTTCTTGGCAATGTTGAGAACCAACTGCGTTCACATTTTAGTGTTGGCATGTACAATGGACTTACAGAAGGGCAACTTAATCACCTCGTATTCATCATTCAATCCAAAGTAGGCTCAAAAGAAGGTAATGCTGCACGCCAGGTATTGCAAACGGTTCTAAAGGGAAGACAAGATAATAAGGCAATTCAAAAAACAGCAGTAGATAACACCGTTTCAACAACAGAAAACAATAGCGCCATATTTCCAAGAGGCGAGAAGATCACGAACAACAATTTTATTGGCAATGCGTGGCTTGAGCAAATGATAATACCAGATAGCTTAAATCCTACGCAGATTGGAAGTGTAACCTTTGAGCCAGGAGCAAGAACGAATTGGCATTTACATCCTGCCGGACAGATTTTACTTATTACTGGCGGAACAGGTTACTATCAGGAAAAAGGCGGTCAAAAAAGAATAATAAAAAAGGGAGATGTAATTAACTGCCCTCCTAATATCCCACACTGGCATGGTGCAAGTAAAGACGACGAATTAATTCAGATTGCGATTACAAACACACAAAAAGGTGCAACAGTTTGGTCGGAAACAGTAACGGACGAAGAGTACAATAAATAAGTCAACCGTAATCTCAAATCTTAAAATGGACAGTAAAAAATAATATTGAAGGAAAAGTAATTGTGATAACAAAATAACTACTAAAGAAAATTATGAAAAAAGTACTGTATTTAATGATTTTATTATCTGCCGCCCTGTCTACCCGGGCGGTGGCGCAAGATTCTTCTATTTTTCCAAAAGGTGAAATATCTACCACTGATAATCACACAGGAATTATTTGGCTTAAAGAATTGAATGAGCCTGACAGCAACATCAATTACAGCATCGCTGTTGCCACCTATGCACCGGGTGCAAAACTGGATTGGCATATTCATCCCGCCGGACAAGTTTTGCTTATTACGGAAGGCACCGGTTATTACCAGGAAAAAGGTAAGCCAATACAAATTGTTCATAAAGGAGATGTGATCAAATGTCTTCCGGGCGTGGCGCATTGGCATGGTGCATCGCCGGATAGCAGCTTTGCCTACATTGCTGTAACACCAACTACAAAAGGAAAAACAATATGGTTAAAGAGAGTAACAGATGAGGAATATAAGAGCGTAAAATAAAACTTAACGATGTATTGTTACAGACCTTGTTCAATTATTCAAGAATGAAAGTACGATTACAACTTTTTTATGTCGCAGAAATATTGGGATTTGTCTCATTCACAGCTTTTTCCCCTGTTTTGAAAATAGCTTCGAAATGAAATACAAATATTTACCTGATAACAGGTTTATCCCGGCTTCATGTGTAATCTCTTAATTGTAAAACTTCTAAAAAAAATTATGAAAAAATCAATTTTTGGACTGTGTTTGTTACTATTGAGCGTGCAATGGTCCTATGCACAGCAAACAAAAGAAAATCCTTCTGCTGCAGAGCAGGAAATCATTAACCTGTCTAAACAGAAATGGGATTGGATGGCAGAAAAAAATGTAGATTCTTTAAATGTGCTGTTTGATGACAAATCCATGTTTATTCACATGGGAGGAAGCTGGGGAAAAACCCAGGAACTTAGTACTATTAAAAGCGGAGGTATCTGGTATAAGAAAGCCGAGGTCTACTCAGTTTTAGTGAACATTATTGGTAACACGGCAATCCTGTTAAATGACATCGACTTGCTGGCAGTAGTTGGCGGAAACGAAGTCACCAATCCTTTTATGGTGACCGAGGTATATATCAAAGAAAACGGCAAATGGAAGATGGGCTCACTTACTTTCTCACATCTGCTTAGGCCAGTCAAAATGAATAACAATAAATAATAACCAACAGCAGCATTAACGCCAATATGTAAAGATATGAATCGACGCAATCTTTTTAAATCTGGCTTGACCTTAGCCGGAGGATCTTTGCTGGCTTCAAGTACCAGTGCGCAAAATCTAGTAAGGACGAAACGACAAAGCAAAGCGCTTCGACGACCACTTTTCCCGGTCGTCGCAACCTGCGCTCAGGTATCACTGGCTTGGTTGCAGGCGCAAAAGCCTGGGTTGTACCCATACCCGGTACTACAAAAACAAGGCATATGCTGGAAAACATCGGGCTGATGATGTGCAATTTACAGGTGACGAGCTAACCAATTTAATACAGATTTAGCTGCTGTGCAGGTTGAAGGGCTACGGCTGCCACAGTTTTTACTGAATATGTCTGGCGTTGAAGCACCGCCAAAGAAGAAAGCTAAATATTATATCTAAAACACAAAATATAAATGCTTATTACCATGAAACCACTATTATTATCAGTTCGTAATGCTGACGTATTCAATATTACTTGCGCAACACAGTTTGGAGAAAATATGGGAATCCGACTCGCTTACATTGCGAACACCGGAGTCGGTGCTCTATGATTCCACATCAAACTCTCTTTATGTATCCAGCATGGGTTCGGGCACTATTGTTCGGATGGATCTTGATGGAAAGGTGATCAGGAAAGACTGGGTGACAGGCCTTAATTCGAATAAGGGATCGGCTTTGTTCAACGGTTTGCTTTACGCGGCCGAACCATCAGGGATTGCTGTCATCGATGTTGATAAAGCATCAATTGTAAAACGTATCCCGGTTGAAGGTGCCCAGATGTTGAATGACATAGCGATGGATTCAAAAGGAGTTATTTATGTAAGCGACACGCGGGCGGCCAGGGTCTACAGAATTGAGGGAGACAAGCCCACCGTTTATCTCGAAAACATGCCAGGCGCAAATGGCCTGTTGACGGTAAATACGGACTTGTATGTGTTGACCTCAACAAGCTTCCAGAAAGTAGATGCTAATAAAGTAATCACAAAAATTGCGGACGGGTTCGAAAGCGGACTTGACGGTATTGTGATAATCGCAGAAAACGAATTTGTAATTAGTAACTACCAGGGTATTCTATACTACGTAAAGGCTGATGGAGCAAAACAGCTTTTGTTGGATACCCGTGCAAATCGAATAATGTCCAACGATATTAGTTATAACAGCAAAACAAAAACCCTTTACGTTCCCTCATTCGGTACTAATCGTGTCATCGCATATAAAGTAAAATAGTGAATTATTTTTCAAATCAATTTAACATTAGATCGCTATGAATAAACTGCAATTTAAACCTCTCGCCGCAGTGTTAACAAGCCTGGTTTTCCTTTGTAATGCAAATGAAATTGCTTTCTCTCAATCAAAAGCCAGTGACGGTTCAGTTGCTGCAATTACCGGTTCCAGCGCTAAACTTCCTTTGAACAAAATAAAGCTACCTGAAGGCTTTTCCATCAGTGTGTATGCTGAAGTTGAAGGTGCCCGTTCCATGGTGATGTCCCCTTCCGGGACACTTTTTGTAGGAACCAAAGGAGAGGGTAAGGTTTATGCTGTAAAAGATATCGATGGTGATAAAATAGCAGATAAGAAATGGGTTATTGCGTCAGGGCTTAACAACCCTAATGGCGTAGCCCTTAAAAATGGCAGCTTGTTTGTTGCCGAGATCAGCCGGGTCACCAAATTTCCCAACATCGAACAAAACCTTGCTAATCCAGGCAAGGGTGATGTAATCTATGATAAATTTCCAACGGATTGGCCCCATGGTTGGAAATACATTGCCTTCGGACCTGACGGCAAGCTATATGTCCCCGTCGGAGCTCCGTTCAACATTGGTGAGCCTACCGCACAGTATGCGTCCTTATTTAGAATGAATGATGATGGAACGGGATTTGAAAAATTTGCAAGTGGTATACGCAATACTGTTGGCTTCACCTGGCATCCCACGACCCATGAGTTATGGTTCACTGATAATGGCAGAGATATGATGGGTGATGATATTCCGTTCGACGAGTTGAATAAAGCGCCTAAAGCCGGAATGAATTTTGGTTATCCCTATTTCCATAGCGGTACTATCAAAGATCCACAGTTTGGTGGTACTCATAATGCCTCAGAATTTATTCCACCAGCGATAAACCTTGGTCCACACGTGGCTGCACTTGGTCTCAAATTTTATACGGCAAACATGTTTCCTGCCAGGTATAAAAATCAGATCTTTATTGCGGAACATGGCTCATGGAATCGCACCAAAAAAAGCGGTTACAGAGTCAGCCTTGTTAAAATTGAAAACGGCAAAGCCAAAGGATATGAGCCATTTGCAAGCGGCTGGCTGGATGAAACTACCCAAGTACCCTGGGGGCGGCCAGTGGATGTGCTCGTTCTCCCGGACGGTTCGATGCTGGTTTCAGACGATACAGCCGGAGTTATTTATCGAATTTCATATAAGAAATAATGAATTGAAATAACGCCTATCAAAACATATCCGGTAGGAATAAGTCCGGTGATAAGCTAACGAAGATGACGGACTTTCAGCAATCCACATTGAAGGAGATAGATTGTCGAAGTTTGTACTTTCTCATTCGAGTGTCGAAGCACCAGAAAAGAAATAAAAGAGGGAAGTCTAAAAATTTTAGAAAGAGGAGAAGTAACGGTGTGAAATATTCCAGGTTTAAAATCAATGAAAAATGTTGAAGATGAAGTGGATATTACTATTAGCACTTTTTTCACATTGTAATAAAAATGAGCCTGTGGCTTCTGGGAATAACCGAGAAGAAAATAAAACTATTCAAACACTTCTAACAATGAATGATAACGTTGGGGATATTGTGAGCCATAGGGCTTTCAGGGGTTTCGGTGAAATGTTATTGCCCTGGGAAAACAATTCATCTTACTATAATACTTCTCTTAAAGATGTGGGTTCGTTGATGCCTTATCACGGCAACGTGCGCCCCGAAATAGTTGTTTCTTCTTTAAACCACATGATGAATGAGGTCAACAGCGGCAAAACCATATTTTATGATTTCTATTCAGATAAGCAAAAACAACAAGATCCTTCAATGAAACAAACCGGGCTCTTCTTTTTCAGGGGCAAGCCCGAAGCCCCGTTTGCCATCGTGTGCCCCGGTGGGGGATTCAGTTATGTGGGCTCGTTGCACGAAGGCTTTCCGCTGGCACAAGAAATAAGTAAAAATGAACTAAATGCTTTTGTAATCAGGTATCGTACCGGTAGTGAGCAAAGAGCCACCGAAGACCTTGCAGCAGCTATATCCTATATTTTCCGCAATGCAGAAGAGCTTGATGTAAGCACAAAAGATTATTCATTATGGGGTGGCTCTGCCGGCGCCAGGATGGTTGGTAATATTGCTTTAAGCGGTGTATCTGCTTACAATGGTGGTAGTTTTCCAAAGCCTGCGACAGTTGTCCTGGCATATACAGGCCAATCATCTTTTTCAGCTGGTTTTCCTCCCGCATTTCTAACAGTAGCAGCCAATGATGGTATCGCCAATGTAACGACAGTGGAAAGAAGGGTTAATAATTTAAAAGCTGTGGGTATCGAAGTTGAATACCATAGGTACCAAACCGCGGGGCATGGTTTTGGAACAGGGAAAGGAACAGATGCTGAAGGATGGATGGATTATGCAATCAGATTTTGGAAAAGGCATATAACTAATTAAAGGCTCAATGTCGTTCGCCTGGCTACTTACCCCATAGCGACATAGATAAAAAAAGATAACGGCATACAATAAGAGTAATGAAAATAACCGCTTTTATGAAGCACATTCTGTTCGCATTTTTTCTTTTTATATCAGCTTGTTCTTCATCTCAAATGAAGGAAAGCAATATTAAAGCGGATACTGCTTTAGACCCCACCAAAGTATTGATTGTGTATTTGTCCCGAACAAACAACACTAAGACAATAGCGGAAATCATTCACAGAAATATAGGTGGCACATTGGTTGCACTTGAATTAGAGAAGCCATATCCCGAGAATTACATGGCGACGGTACAGCAGGTGGTGAGGGAAAATGAGACAGGCTATCTACCACCTCTAAAAACAAAAATTGACAGCATTCAAAATTACGATGTGATGTTTGTAGGCTTCCCTACCTGGGGCATGAAGTTGCCACCACCAATGAAAAGTTTTTTAAAGCAGTATGATTTAAGCGGAAAAACCATTGTGCCTTTCAATACCAATGACGGCTACGGAATTGGAAGCAGTTTCGAGACCGTAAAGGAGCTATGTCCAAATAGCAAAATGCTGGAAGGCTTTACTACCAGGGGCGGAGTGGACAGAGATGGTAAAGCTTTTCTTATGAAAGATGAAAACAGGAAAGAGGCAGAAACGAAAGTGAAGCAATGGCTGGAAAAAATAAAGGTGATTAAAGATGCACCATAAAAAGACAATGAATCATGTTGAAACCATAGAAGAACTTTACCAAAGATATTTCAACGAAGTGCCTGAGCGTGTTCATAAAGAGATCGGGCATTTTAATGTCTTGAAGGTGCAAACTCCCTTACACAAAACACCCGAGCCTCTTCCCTTCAGCAGGAGAGATTACTATAAAATCATGCTGATGAAGGGGTCTTATAAGGTACATTTTGCTGACGGGTCTGTCGAAGTAAAGAAGCAGGCATTAGTCTTCTCAAATCCACAAATACCTTATAGCTGTGAATTCACTGATGAAAATCGAATCGGCTTTTTCTGTGTTTTTACCCCCGCCTTTTTTTATAATTATGGAAACTTAAATGATTACGAAATCTTTCAACCGGACATAGCCATATTTTTGAGTTAACAGACGAACAACTGAAAAAGTTAACCGGTGTATATAAAGTATGTTGGAAGAACTTGATTCGGATTATATACACAAAGACGATGCATTGCGTCATCTTACTTTTGAGTTGATTCATTTTGCAATGAAGATGTATCCAGTTGCAAAACATGAAAAGCAACCTATGGGTGCGTCCCAAAGAACTTATGCCATCTTTTTAGAATTACTGGAACGCCAGTTTCCCATTGATAAAGATCACCCGACAGTTCATTTTCGTTCTGCATCAGATTTTGCAAAGCAATTAAATGTGCATGTTAATCATTTAAATAGGGCAGTGAAAGCAACAACTGGGAAAACAACCTTACAAATAATCTCCGAACGCATTGTTCAGGAAGCTAAAATTTTATTGAAGCAAAGTAACAAGTCGGTGTCAGAAATTGCTTATGCCTTAGGTTTTAAGGAAGTATCGTATTTCAACAATTTTTTTAAGAAGTATACACAAATGAGTCCTTCAAATACACAAATGAGTCCTTCAAAATTCAGGAGCGTTTGATTTTTACAAATGATTGTTTGGTTTTTATAATTCTATGTTGTTTGTTTTTCGGAATTTTGCATGCAATACTACAGATTGAAATAAATACATCACTACAATAAACATTTTGTTTTGAACAGGACATTTTGAAACAATGTTGCCCCGGTATTGCTGACGCAAACAGTCTGGACTGCCGGTTAAACTAGTCAAAACGCGGTTATCCGAAAGGGCGGTACAAAAGAAAATCCTTATTACTCCGTTATGACATTTTCGTTGCGGCGCAAAACTTGTTTAACCGATAAAACGGTCGCTCAAGCCTGCTTTTAAAAAATTAAAATCATACTATGACAAAACAACAAACTTCCATTAACAGACGATCATTTTTGAAGACCTCTGCGCTTGCCGGAGGAGGATTGATGATAAGCTTTGGTTGGCTAAACTCCTTCGCATCCGGAAAAAAGTTGGATATCCCTGAAGCGATGAC
>WNGF01008990.1_pt1 | contig 11578 bp, 11 predicted proteins | sample 5400641 | NCBI WGS metagenome assembly WNGF01 (sample SAMN13153371, study PRJNA577476) | soil metagenome | isolation source: 80 cm soil or saprolite under grassland replicate 2 | place: USA:California | collected 2016-06-15 | reverse complement strand
TGACCCCTCGTACATGGACCGCATGCTCAAGGTCGCCGTGGACGCGATCAGGAGGCTGATCGCGCAGGACCAGGTTGCCGCTAAGAATCAGTAGACACCCGCTGGTCGCGGACAGCCTGGCCGGGCTGCGCGATCAATCAACGTCGCCCGAAGAGTTCAGAGTGCTCGCGCGCAAGGTGATCAGCCTGCTGCTCTACGAGGCCACCGAGGACCTGCCCGTCCGACATCTAAAGGTGCAGACCCCGCTCGCGGAGGCGGATGCGACCTCGGTGGAGGGCGAGGTGGTCGCGATCCCGGTGTTGCGCGCGGGCCTCGGCCTCCTGGCGCCGGTGCTGGAGCTGCTGCCACGCGTGAGCGTCGGCTACATCGGGCTCGAACGCGACGAGGAGACCGCCGTCGCCCGCATCTACTACAACAAGCTGCCCAGCCTGGCGGGCAAGCTGCCCCTGCTCCTGGACCCGATGCTGGCCACGGGTGGCTCGGCCGCGCAGGCCCTCGACCTCATCAAGGAGTCGGGCGGCCGCGACATTCGCATGATCTGCGTCGTCGCCGCCCCCGAGGGCGTGAAGGTGCTCGAGGAGCGGCACCCCGACGTCACGGTCTACACCGCAGCCCTTGACGAGCGCCTCAACGACCGCGCCTACATCGTTCCCGGGCTTGGAGACTTCGGAGACCGGCTCTTCGGAACCGGATGACGTGAAGTTCCCGCCCCACCGCTGCGGCGCCGCCCGAATCCGCGCGTTTGGCGCCAAAAGCGCGGAATCCGACGCGCTTAACGCGCGTTTGGCGCCAAAAGCGCGGAATTAGCCTCGGGTCGGACACTAGCCAAAAGCCGCTTCGTAAGCGGTTTCGTTGCACTTCTGCAGCTCCACGTCGCTCATCCCCATCCCCGCGGCCAGCTCGAACTCGTGGCTGAGCGTGGTGTCGGCGACGGTCCGCGAGTCCGTGCCGATGGTGCAGCGCACCCCGGCGCGTACCAGCCACGGCAGCGGATGCTCGGCGAGGCTCGCCACCGCTTTGCACTTCCAGTTGGCGGTGGGGCAGAGGTCGAGCACGACCCCTTCGCGCCGGATGCGCTCCACGATGCGCGGATCGCGAGCGCCGATCACGCCGTGCGCGACCCGCTCGACGCCCAGCGCCAGCGCCTCCTCGACGTGCGACGGCTCCCCCGCCTCGCCCGCGTGGCATGTGAGCCTGAGCCCCGCCGCGCGCGCGGCTTCGAACGCTCGCGCGTGGGGCGCGGCCGCGTAGCGCATCTCGTCACCGGCAAGATCGAAACCGACCACCCCTCGCCCGCCAAACCGGCCGGCATCTGTCGCCAGGGTCACGTTGTCCTCTCGGGAGTGCTGTCTCATCGCGCAAACGATGGCCACCGCCTTGATCGGCGCCGCCGCGAGCCCGGCCAGGACCGACTCGATCACCTCTGGAACCGTCAGCCGGTTGCGCATGTGGAGTCGCGGCGCCCAGCGCACCTCGAGGTAATCGATGTTCTCGGCCGCCGAGTCGAGGCAGAGCTCGAGCGCCGCGCGCTCCAATGCAGCCGCGGTCTGTAGAACCGCGATCGCGTCGTCGAAATACGAGATGTAGGCGGCCTGGGATGGGCAGTCGGGAGGAGCGACCATGCGCAGCGGGCGAGGGAGGTCGAGGCCTTGCTCGCGCGCCAGCTCTTCGGCGGTCGAGGGTCGCAAAGCGCCATCGAGGTGGCAGTGGAGCTCGGCCTTGCGCCAGGCCCGGTACTTCATCCCGCCAATCCTGATATGTATCCCATCGTGGCCGTATCCGCCGTCACGCCTCTGATCGTTGCCGAGAGCCTGAGCAAGCGCTTCGGCAAGTTGATCGCTGTCGATGGCATCGACTTCGTGGTCGCGCGCGGCGAAGCGTTCGGCTTCCTCGGGCCGAACGGCGCCGGCAAGACCTCAACGATGCGCATGATCGCGGGCGTCTCCCCGGTGACGTCGGGGCGCCTGACCATCTTCGACCTGGACCCCGCGACACGCGGCCCGGAGATCCGCGCTCGGCTCGGAGTGGTGCCGCAGACCGACACCCTCGACCTCGAGCTGACCGTGCGCGAGAACCTGCAGATGTACGGGCGCTACTTCGACCTGCCGTGGGCCGAGGCCGGACGCAGGGCGGACGAGCTGCTCGAGTTCGTCCAGCTCCAGGAACGAGCCAAAGACAAGGTCGACGACCTGAGCGGCGGCATGAAGCGGCGGCTGTCCGTCGCCCGCGCATTGATCAACCAGCCCGATCTCCTGCTGCTCGACGAGCCCACGACCGGGCTCGATCCTCAGGCCAGGCACCTCGTGTGGGATCGCCTGTATCGCCTCAAGCAGCGCGGCGCGACGATCGTCCTGACCACCCACTACATGGACGAGGCCGAGCAGCTCTGCGACCGGCTAGTGGTGATGGACAAGGCGAAGATCGCCGTCGCGGGTACGCCACGCGAGCTGATCGACAAGTACTCGACGCGTGAGGTCCTCGAGCTTCGATTTCCACCCGACGTGCAGCCGAACATCGACGGCACCCTGGAAGGCCTCGCCGAGCGTGTTGAGGTGCTGCCGGATCGTGTGCTCCTGTACACCGAAGACGGCGATGCAGCATCGGCCGCCCTACACCGTCTCGGCCTGCGACCGGAGAGCTCGCTCGTACGTCGCAGCAGCCTCGAGGACGTCTTCCTTCGGTTGACCGGACGGAGTCTCATCGACTGATGGCTGTCGCGGCAACGATCAGAGTCGTTGAGCACAACGCCCTGGTATTCAGGCGCTTATGGCGAGGGTCGATCACGGTCTCGTTCCTCACGCCGGTCTTCTTCCTGGCGGCTATGGGCCTGGGACTTGGCGGTCTCATCAACCGAGGCTCAGGAGGCGTGGGCGGCGTGCCCTACATCGACTACCTGGCCCCAGGGCTGCTGGCGGCGACGACCATGCAGGTGGCCGCCTACGAGTGCATGTATCCGATCCTCGCCGCGATCATGTGGGATCGCATCTTCGAGGCCATGTTGGCGACGCCGATGGCTGTGCGGGACATCCTCGTCGGCGAGCTGGCGTGGGTGACGCTGCGGCTCCTGATGGTGTCTTCGCTCTTTTGGGTGGTGATGGCCCTGTTCGGCGTCGTCCACACGGCTGGGTCGCTGCTGGTGATCCCGACCGCCGTATTGAACGGACTCGCCTTTGCGACGCCGATCATCGCTTTCACCGCGACGCAAACAAGCGACAACGGCTTCAGCACGATCGGGCGATTCGTGCTCACGCCGCTCTTCCTCCTGGGAGGCGCTTTCTTCCCGATCAGCAACCTCCCGCTCGTTTTGCAGGCAGTGGCGTGGGCGACCCCGCTCGCGCACGGCGTCGCCCTGTGCCGCGGGATACTGCTCGGGAATCTGGGCGCGGGCGACGCGATCCTGCACCTGACGGTTCTGCTCGCCTTCACGGCTGCCGGGTTGATACTCGCGCGGCCGGCGCTGATCAAGAGGCTCGTCAAATGAGCATCGCCACGCTGCGCCTGCCCACACGATCGGTTCGCATGCTCGAGCGCAACGTCATGGCGACGCGCAGCCACTGGATCATCATCCTGTCCGGTTTCTTCGAGCCGGTCCTGTACCTGCTTGGGGTCGGATTTGGCATCGGCGCGCTGGTGCGAACGATTCCGATCGGCGATGGCCACACCGTCAGCTACGCGGTGTTCGTGGCTCCCGCGCTCATGGCATCGTCGGCGATGAACGGAGCCATCTATGAATCGACCTTCAACCTGTTCTACAAGCTGCGCTTCGTCAGGATCTTCGACGCCGTCGTCACGACGCCCGTCGGCATCGAGGACGTAGCGCTGGGAGAGATCCTCTGGGCGGTCGGCCGGGGAAGCCTGTACTCGATCGGCTTTTTGGTCCTGATGCTGGCTCTGGGACTGGTGGCGTCGCCATGGGCGATCCTGGCGGTCCCGGCGTCGGTGCTGATCGGCTTTGCGTTTGCCGCCATCGGCTCCGCGGCCACGACCTTCATGCGCCACTGGCAGGACTTCGACATCGTGCAGCTGGTCCTGCAGCCGCTGTTTCTCTTCTCGGCCACATTCTTCCCGATCACGGTCTACCCGCAGCCATTGCGGTGGGTGGTCGAGATCACACCGCTCTATCGTGGCATCGACCTGGTGCGCGGCCTCACCACCGGCACGGTCGGGCCGAGCGCGCTCGTCGACGTGGGCTACTTGCTGCTGATGGGGGTGGTGGGGGTCACGATCGCGGCGCTGCGGCTTCGGAGCAAGCTCCTGAAGTAGCGCTACGTCAGGGCGTAAATCCCCGGCAGCTCTCGGTATAAGCCCGCGTAGTCGAGTCCGTAGCCGATCACAAAGCGGTCGGGGATGACAAATCCGGTGAAATCGAGCTTGACCTCGACCTCGCGCCGCGCCGGGCGATCGAGGAGGGCGGCGATTCGAAGCGACGCCGGACTCAGACGGCGGAGCCGCTTGGCGACGGCTTCCACTGTGCGCCCGGAGTCGATGATGTCCTCCACCAGCAGGACGTGGCGTCCGACGAGCGTGCCCTCCACCATGTGCGCCAGGCGGACGTGGCCGCTGCTCGACGTCCCTGATCCATAGCTGGCGGCGCTCACGAACTCGAGCTCGGCTGGGATGGTGAGGCTGCGCAGCAGGTCGGCGGCGAAAACCGTGGCGCCCTTGAGGATCACGACGAGCACCAGCGGCGTGTCGATATCCGAATAGACCTCGGAGATCTGGCGCCCAAGCTCGCGCACGCGCCGCGCGATGCGGCCCGCGCTGATCATCGCCTTCCCTGTTTTGCCTGTGCCGCGCGCGTTCGCCGGTGCCGACGACGCCGATGCGGCGAGGACCTCAGGCATGCAATGAAATTTTAGTGACTCGCCATTTGTGGATCAGACGCCGATCGGGTGCCACACGGTCTTCATCTCCATGAAGGCGGTGACAAGCTGCGGGCTCATCTCACTGGAGGCTGTGGTCACGACGCGCTTCACGTTCTCCGCGCCGGCTTTCTGGATCGCGGCGAGCTCATCGCCGCTGCAGCCGGCAGCGTCGATGGCGTTGACGTCCATGTGCGCCGCCATCCACGGCAGAAGCTCCTTGCGGTAGCCACACAGGACGTTGACCACGCCCGCTGGCGTGTCACTCGTGGCTAGCACCTCGGCCAGCGTCAGCGCGGGCAGCGGCTTCGCCTCGGCTGCGATGACGACGAGCGCGTTGCCGCCGCACAGCGCCGGTGCGATGCGGCGGACGAGGCCTGCCAGTGGTGGCTGCTCGGGTGCAATCACGCCGACCACGCCGGTCGGCTCAGGGAGCGTGAAGTTGAAGTACGGGCCCGCGACCGGGTTCACAGTGCCGGTCACCTGTGCCAGCTTGTCCGTCCACCCCGCATACCACACGAAAGTCTCGACCGCCGTCTCGACCTCGCGGCGGGCTGCGCGGCCGCCGCCCAACAGCTCGACGAACTGCGAGCGGCGGGCGTCGAGCATCTCAGCCGCGCGGTACAGGATCTGGCCCCGGTTCATGGCTGTGCGTCCGGCCCAACCGGGAAAGGCGCCGCGGGCCGCCCGCACCGCGTCGCGAAGGTCCTTGCGCGAGCCGCGCGGAACGTTGATCGATCCGTCGGGTCGGTATGCGCGGCCCGATTCCGAGCGGACGAACTCACCGCCGACGAAGAGCTTGTAGGTCTTGCGAACGGCGACGCGGCCGTTGTCCTCTCTGTCCGCGGGCATCTTCTAATTCAGCTCCACGTAGGGCAGCAGGCCGTGCAGCCCGCCCTCGCGGCCAAACCCTGATTCCTTGTAGCCGCCGAACGGGGAGGTGGGGTCGAACCGGTTGAACGTGTTCGCCCATACCACACCGGCACGCATCCGTTCGGCCATCCACAGGATTCGCGACCCCTTGTCCGTCCACACCCCGGCCGACAGTCCGTAGGGAGTGTTGTTGGCCTTCTCCACAGCCTCCGCAGGGGTGCGGAAGGTGAGTACCGAGAGCACCGGCCCGAAGATCTCCTCGCGTGCGATGCGGTACGACTGCGAGACGTTGGTGAAGAGGGTGGGCGGGAACCAGTAGCCGCGCTCGGGCAGCTTGCACTCAGGCTGATAGAGCTCGGCGCCCTCTTCGACGCCTGATTCGACAAGGCTCTTGATCTTCTCGAGCTGCGCCCGCGAGTTGATGGCGCCGATGTCGGTGTTCTTGTCCAGCGGGTCGCCGAGTCGAAGCGTGCCGAGCCGTAGCTTCAGCTTCTCCAGCAGCGGCTCCATGATCGACTCCTGCACCAGCAGGCGGCTGCCGGCGCAGCACACGTGTCCCTGGTTGAAGTAGATGCCGTTGACGATGCCTTCAACCGCGGCGTCCAGCGGCGCGTCGTCGAACACGACGTTGGCCGCCTTCCCGCCGAGCTCCAGGGTGAGCCGCTTGCCAGTGCCCGCGAGCGAGCGCTGGATGAGCTTGCCGACCTCGGTCGAGCCTGTGAATGCGACCTTCTTGACGTCGGGGTGCGCGACCACAAGCGAGCCGGTCTTGCCGCCCCCGGTGATGATGTTGACGACGCCGGGTGGCAGGTCGGCCTGCTGGCAGATATCTGCGAAGAGCATCGCCGACAGGGGCGTGGTCTCGGCCGGCTTCAGCACGACGGTGTTGCCCGCGGCCAGCGCCGGGGCGATCTTCCAGGCGAGCATGAGGAGCGGGAAGTTCCAGGGGATCACCTGGCCGGCGACGCCGAGCGGGCGCGGCTTGCGGTTCGGGAAGGCCCACTCGAGCTTGTCGGCCCAGCCCGCGTAATAGAAAAAGTGGGCGGCGCTCAGCGGGATGTCAACGTCCCGTGATTCCTTGATCGGCTTGCCGCCGTCCATGGTCTCGACGACTGCGAGCTCGCGTGCCCGCTCCTGGATGATCCGCGAGATGCGGAAGAGGTAGCGCGCCCGCCGAGAAGGCGCGAGACGTGACCACGAGCCGAATGCCTTGTCCGCCGCCTTGACCGCGCGATCGACGTCGACCTCGTCCGCTTCCACCACGTTGGACAACGTCTTCTCGGTGGCGGGGTTGATGGTCGGGAAGTGTTTCTTGCTGTGGGGCGCGACCATGCGCCCGCCGATGAAGAGCGAATAGCGGGGCTCGATCTTGACGTGGTCGATCGATTCGGGCGCAGGCGCGTACTCGAATGTCTGCCTGGCGAGCTCTTCGGTCCGGCGCTTGGTGATGGCCACCGTCTAATCGATGGTGAAGTAATCGCCGGACTGATAGGCGCCTGAGCGTTCTTTCTCGATCTGCATCAGCACGTCATTGAGCAGCGTCGAGGCGCCGAGCCGAAATCGCTCGGGCGTCATCCACTCCGCGCCAAGCGTCTCATAGAGCACGACCAGGTAGGCGATCGCCTGCTTGGCGGTGCGGATGCCGCCAGCGGGCTTGAATCCGACCGGCCGGCCCGTCTCGCGGACGAAGTCGCGGATCGCTTCCATCATGACCAGGCTCACGGGCAAGGTCGCGGCGGGCTGCACCTTGCCGGTCGACGTCTTGATGAAGTCGGCGCCTGCGGCCATGGCGAGGATACTCGCGCGCCGCACGCTGTCATAGGTTCCCAGCTCGCCGGTCTCGAGGATGACCTTCAGGTGCGCGGAGCCGCAGGCCTCCTTGACCGCGATGATCTCGTCGTACACCTTCTCGTGGTCGCCTGAAAGGAAGGCGCCGCGGTCGATGACCATGTCGATCTCGTCAGCGCCGGCGGCCACCGCCTCCTTGGTTTCGGCGACCTTGATGGAAGTGAAGCTCTGGCCGGAGGGGAACGCGGTCGCGACCGAGGCCACGCGCACGGTGCTGCCCCGCAGGTGCACGCGGGCGTCTGTGACGCGCGCCGGGTAGACGCAGATCGCCGCCACCGAGGGGATGGTGGCGTCGCCGGGCTTGGGCCGGATCGCCTTGGCGCAGAGGGCCGCCACCTTGCCGGGGGTGTCAGCGCCCTCGAGCGTGGTGAGGTCCATGCATCGGATGGCGAGGTCGAGCGCCCAGAGCTTGGAGGACTTCTTGATCGACCGCTTTGCCAGCGAAGCTGCGCGCTCGTTGGCGCCCACCTCGTCCACGCTCCGCACCCCGCGCATGAGCGAGCCGAGGTGCGAAAGCGAGAGGGCGGTGGCCATGACGGCCATTATGCGACGGGGTTCATGGCGCCTATGGAACGTAGCCTGCTTACGTCTTCCACGGTTGCTACCCACACTTAACCGACCTCTGCGAACATGCGCTGAGCAGTTGGCTCGGTAGTCCGAGAAGGGGGAGTTTCGGATGTCCTGGCGCTTTCTAGCCCTGCTTGCATTGATCAGCACGACCGCATGGCCCGTGGCCGCTTATGCGGACTCCGACCAGCTCGGGAAGATCAACCACATCGTCGTCATCTACGAGGAGAACCACAGCTTCGACAACCTTTATGGGGGCTGGGAGGGGGTCAACGGTCTTGCCAACGCTGAAGCAGACCACACCCTCCAGGTTGGACAGACCACAGGTGCATATGCCTGTCTGCTTCAGAACGACGTGAATCTCACCTCACCGCCGCTGCCGGGCGATTGCACCGACACGACGACCGGCACCGCGTTCGTCACTCATTTCACCAACGCGCCATTCGGCATCGAGGCCTTCATCCCGGCGAGCGCGAGGACCTGCCCGCCGCCTGGCGTATTCGCTCCGAACGGATTACCGGCCAGCCCGAGCAACCTGCCCGGCGGCTGCACGCGTGACCTCGTGCACCGCTTCTACCAGGAGCAGTACCAGCTGAACGCCGGTGCTCAGAACCGCTACGTGACGGGCAGCGACGCGGTCGGGCTGGCGATGGGGTACTACAACACGCAGGCACTCCCGATCTACGTTTACCTGCATGGCGACGGCCACCCGCATTACGCGATCTCGGACGCTTTCTTCCAGTCGGCCTTTGGCGGCTCGTTCCTCAACCACCAGTGGCTGATCGCGGCCGCCACACCGACATGGCCCGGGGCGCCCGCTGCTCAGCACTCGATCATCGATTCGAATGGAATGCCCAACACCTACGCGCTGTACCACCCGACAGGCCCGGTTCTGGATCGAGCGCTGACACAGGTATGCCCGTCACTGGTGCCTGGGCGGGCTTGCGGTGATTACTCCGTAAACACGATCCAGCCCGCCTTCCAGCCCTTCAGGGGATCGCCCCAGCTCCCGGCCCAGACCGGCGCCACCATCGGTGATCGGCTCAGCGCAGCCGGCGTGAGCTGGGCGTGGTACTCGGGGGGTTGGTCGAACGCTGCCGGCGATGCCGGCGCGCCCGGCTGGACCAACGGCACGGGCCCAGCGTGCAGCGACCCGGACTCAACTGCGAACCCGGCCTGGCCTTTCTGCCCGAACAAGGTCTTCCAGTTTCATCACCAGCCGTTCAACTACTACGCGGCGTATGCGCCGGGGACTCCAGGCCGCACGCATCTTCGCGACGAGCAGGAGTTCATCCAGCGCGCCAACGCCTCGAGCAAGACCTGCATGCTCAACTCGGTCAGCTTCGTCAAGCCGGTCGGGCTGGAAAACGAGCACCCCGGCTACACCAGCACGAGCCGAGGCAGCCACCACCTGGTCGAGCTGCTGCAGGCGATCCAGAACAGCAGCTGCCGCAAGGACACGATGATCGTGGTCACGTACGACGAGTTCGGCGGCCAGTGGGACCACGTCACTCCTCCAGGTCAGGGCGGGGCATCCGGCCCGCACGATCTATGGGGACCCGGCACGCGCATCCCGGCGCTGATCGTTTCGCCGCACCTGCGGGGCACCTTCGTCGTCGACCACACGCAGTACGACACGACCTCGATCCTGGCCACCATCGAGCACCGCTTCGGACTTGCGGCGCTGAGCCCTCGTGACGCAGCGGTTAATGACCTGGGTCGGGTGTTCACAGCGGAGAATCCGTTCGAAGACAACGATTAGAGGCGTTTGAGCCGGCAGTGGAGCACACACTTCGCTGCCGGCTGCCTGACCCCCAGGCACAACATGTACTCATGCAGAGCTGGTCCCCGGGGCGGCCCTGAGCGGGCACCACCTAGAATTCAACGGACCCGTTCCGGAGTAGCTCAACGGTAGAGCAGGCGGCTGTTAACCGCAAGGTTCGGGGTTCGAATCCCCGCTCCGGAGCCAAATCCGAACATGAAAGCGCTGCCGGTCGCTGGCTGCTGGTCGCTCTCTGTAGCAGTTTTGTAGCAATTTGTAGCAATTTCCCTACCAAAACTTGGGCCACGCCGTCCGATTAGGAATCTCTTGTGAAATCTCGCAGCCGAGTAGGCATACAGCTTGCCGGCGGAGCTGAAGCACGTCGCGCCTACAGTGACGGCACTGCAGTTCAGTCCCGGGCTACTCGGTGAGTCGCGCCCGCCAGCGATGGCTCGGATCTGCGCGCCGTATCGACGATGCGAGCCAGTAACGCACAGACATCGTCATGGCTGGTGCCGTGAGAGTGAAGTCGGCCTCGTGTTGAGGGCGAGGCGATTTTGGGACACTTCTGGATCGCTGTTTGGGTCGCCACCAAGGTCTCGGGCAAAAAGACCACTGACCCTCAGACGGGGGACCGGAGCCATTCGGTTGCAGATTGAGTTCGATCTGAATGCGAGGAGTGAACAGCATACAGTTCTGTGGCCGCGGGCCTGCGCCTCGGAGACTCTTAAGCGGACTCGCCGTGCCGGGGCCATCCCGAAGTAAGTACGATGTTGGACACATCCGCGTACGAGTTGAAAGAGATAGTCTCGGCGTGTACACCCTGGATCAATTAGCTACATCGCTCCAAGCGCGCTTCCGTTTCCCTCCACTCGGTGACCCTGCGTCCTCGCCGCCTTGTCGATTTCGTAAACCGAAGGTCGAGGTCCCACAACGAGCATTCTGACTACTGGTCGTCGTCTTCTGTCTGCGCAAACCAGAGAGGACCGCCGCGCCCATCTGGTCGAGGGACACTGCGTCAGCGCACCTCCACCACGAGTCGGATCCCGGTCCTTTCCTGCCCATCGAGCGACAAGTCGATGAAGGACGGGATGCATACCAAGTCGAGGCCGGCGGGAGCGACGTAACCGCGCGAAATGGCGATCGCCTTGATCCCCTGGTTGACGGCGCCAGCCCCGATAGCATGAAGCTCGACTCGGCTCTGACTTCGAATTACTGCCGCGATGGCACCTGCCACCAACACCGGCTTGGAGACAGCAGCAACCTTGAGTACCTCGGTGGGTACCCTGCCCTCGCCTGTCATCTCCAGAAAATGCTCGTCACGTATGTTCTCGGTAAGTGCGCTCGATCGGCGGAGGGGTCCGCGGGAGCGGCGCTTGACGAGGGGGAGGCAAGTCTAAGCTGGCGCGCCCTGCGGAGGTGAGGAATCCCTAAAGCGGTATCGTTCCGGCGCGCCCCGCCGTGGAACGTGAAGCCGCCCTCGCGGTTGACGTCGACCACCCCCTTCAGAAGGTGGTGGGCGCTGCGGGGTTGATAGCAGTCTTCGAACTCGTCCACACCGAGTCGGCTACTTCTTGTGGACTTTGCATGCCGGCCATGCAGGTGTATGGTGGCGATAGCGGACCGCTCCCCAGCCCGTTACATCCTTTGGCTGCATGGCGGAAGT
>WNGF01008988.1_pt1 | contig 11579 bp, 1 predicted proteins | sample 5400641 | NCBI WGS metagenome assembly WNGF01 (sample SAMN13153371, study PRJNA577476) | soil metagenome | isolation source: 80 cm soil or saprolite under grassland replicate 2 | place: USA:California | collected 2016-06-15 | reverse complement strand
CTCGCCCGGGCAGATCGCGACATACATCTGGTCAGTGCGCGTTCCCGACGCCACCACCCCGGGGTCATACCAATTCGTCGCCAGCCTGATCGTTCCGGCGACCGGCGAAACGCTCGGCCCATTTCTGAATCAACGGGTTCGCGTGCCTGACGGCATCGTCTACACCGTCAACGACGTCGGCGATAGCAACCAATGTGACGCGACGTTGTGCACGCTGCGTGGTGCGATCACGCAAGCCAACACCGCGACGTCGCCGGGAATCGACACCATCGCCTACGACATCCTTGGCACGACGATGATCACGCCCGGCTCCGCCCTGCCCGAGATCACCGAAGGTCTGGTCATCGACGGCACGACGCAGCTCGGCTACACGGGGCTGCCCTGGATCGAGATCAACGGTACGAGTGCGGGTGCCGTCAGCGGGCTGACGAGCCGCGCACCGATCACGCTGCGCGGCCTCGTCGTCAATCGCTTCCCACGGTGGGGTGTCGACATCACCGCGGGTGGTGGGGGTCTCATCGCACAAAGCTTCATCGGCACGGACCGCGCGGGGACGAGCGGTGCGGGGAATGGCGTCCCCGGTGATGCGGGGACAGGCGGGATCCGCCTGGCCACACCCGGCTACATGATCGGCACACTGGAGCCTTTCGACTTCAACGTCATCTCCGCGAACGGTGGGCAGGGCATCGAGGTCGGCAACGACGCGCCGCTGACCATGCTCGTGCGCAACGTCGTCGGATCGGCTCGCGGTGGCCGGGGCGCCCTGCCGAACGGGGTCAACGGCATCTACGTGGCGGGGTCCGACGTGTCGGGGCAGGACAACTTCATCGCGTACAACGGCGGCTCCGGGCTGTCGCTTGCGGCCAACCGCGGAACGTACATCGACAGCTACATGCAGTTCAACAGTGGCGCGGGGATCCTGATGTCGGGCAGCGACAACACCTTCGACCACAACGACATCCGGGGCAACGGCAGCAGCGGTGTGTGGATGGGCTTCCCGGGCTCTACGACGCGCAACAACCACTTCACCGACAACACTGTGGTCGACAACACGCTCGACGGCTTCACGCTTCGCGGTCCGGCTACGGATCCTACCGAGGTCACCGACGGCAACTCGATCCTCGCGGGCAGCATCACGAACAACAGCGGCGCAGGCATCAACCTCGCGTTCGGCGCCAACGGCGACATCCAGCCGCCGGCCATCACCGACGTCCGCTTCACCACCACGCTCATCGTGAGCGGCACCGCGGATCCGAGCGCGGTCATCTCGGTGTACGCGGACCCGCAGGACGAAGGCCAGACGTTCCTCGGCTCCGGGTCGGCGAGCGAGATCGATGGCTCGTGGACGATCGGCAGCTGGGCCTTCCGCGACATGACGGCGATCTACACCGCGGTCAAGGCCGGGGCGCTGACACTGCGCGCCACGCAAACGACGTCGAGCGGCACATCGGAGTTCTCCGCCCAGCAGGTTACCGGCGTGCTGTCCGGAACGGCGGCATGCCTGCGCGACGTCGGCGACCAGGTCATCATCACCACGCTCCTTCCGAACACGACCGTCACGCTTCTGAGTGGCTCGACCGTCGTCGCGACGACGCAGTCGGACGCCGAATTTGCGACGTACAGCTTCACCGGGCTCGCTCCGAACGCGCCGTTGATCGTGCAATATGCGGGGACGGTCGACGGCGTCTTCCACTCGTGCAACGTGAACGTGACGACCGATGGCGTGGGCGGTGGCATCGTCCCTGAGGCGACGCCCGTGATCAACCTCGGCAACCACACCTGGATCACCGCGTATCCGATGACGTCGGGTATCGGGGTGTCCGATGTCATCGATCAGCCATTCCGCCGCACGTTCTACAAGCTCACGGTCGAGGCGCAGCAGATCGTCACCGTGCAGCTCACCGGCCTCACGCGGAACTACCAGCTGCTCGGCTACAGCGACATCCGCGCCGCTGCGGACGCCTTGATCCACTCCACCGGCTCGCTGCCAGCGGTGCAGAAGCTCGTCGGCTCCGGCGCTGTCTCGGCTGGCGATCTGGACTCGGGCGACCTTGACAGTGGCGACCTGGACTCGGGTGACCTGGACTCAGGCGACCTGGACTCGGGTGACCTCGACTCAGGTGACCTAGACAGTGGCGACTTGGACTCAGGCGATCTGGACTCGGGTGACCTGGACTCGGGCGACCTGGACAGCGGCTATGCCATCACCTACCAGTCGGCGCAGCGCGCCGCACTCCGCTACGCCTCGGGCCACGCCGGAACGACCGACGAGGGCTTCACGATCCATACGCGCGGCTACAGCGGGGACCTGTACTTTGCAGTACTTGGACACGACGGCGTGTTCGACTCGAGCGGCGTGTTCGAGATCCTCGCGACGATGACACCTGAGAGCGCCGCCTGCGTCGGCGCGGACTTCACGCCGCTGCCGCCGAGCCCGGTCACGTTCGCCAGCGGCAAGACGACGCTCATTTTCACGAACACCGCGGCTCTCGGTCTGAGCGCGACCTCGGTACCGACGGCGTCGAGCTTCCTGTCAGATCTTTCGACCTTCGCGAACGGCGCTCCGCTGAACGGCTTTGCGGTGAACGGCCAGGTGTACGACCTCGACAGCAACGCGAACGTGAAGACGATGCTCGCGCGCGTCGCGGCGTTCCCGAACTGCGTACCGCTGGTGAACGTCGCGACCGACACGATCAAGCAGCTCATCTGGGGTACGGGCTCGTTCCGCGCGGCGAACCCCGCGGCGCAGTACGTCGTGTTCGCTGGCGGCGATCACGCGATCCCATTCCGCCGCATCACCGACCTCACATTCGCGGGCGAGATCAACTACAGCCCGCCGGTCGGTGGCACGAGCGGCGCGTCGCTCGCGAACAACTTCTACCTCAGCGACAGCTTCTACCTCGCGGCGAGCCCGGTCGAGCGCCTGGGTCAGCAGGTCTGGCTCACGGAGCTGAGCGGCGGTCGGCTGGTGGAATCGGCGGCCGACATCCTCAAGAACATCAACGTGTACACGGCGCACGGCGGCGTCTTCACGCCGACGAGCTCGCTCGTCGCGGGCTACCAGTTCAACACCGACCTCGTCGACGAGCTGCAGACCGGTCTGCAGGCCGGCGGCGCGAACCCGGTGCGCCTACCCGACGACGTCTGGGGCGCGTCGGATATCCGCAGCGCGCTTCTCGCCCCGAGCTCGCCCCGCTACGACGTGATCGCTCCGCAGGGCCACTACACCGCGACGCGCCTGATCCCGGCCGACAACGGACAACGTCTGCTCAGCACCGAGATCGCGGATGTGACCGACACGCGATTTGAAGGGACGGTCTGGCTGACGATCGGCTGCCACTCCGGCTACAACATCGTCGACCCCGACGCGATCCCGCCGGTCATCAAGACCGCCTTCCCGGAAGCGATCCTCGGGCGTGGCGGGTTCCTGTATGGCGGCACTGGATACCAGTTCGGGGACGACGAGATCCTCGCGAACACCGAGCTCCTGCTCGCCAATGTCATGAACGAGTGGCGCTACCGCCAGGATGCGACGCTCGTGCTGTACCCGGGCGGTCAGGTGCCGCTTGGCAAGGCGCTCTCGAACGCGCGAGCCGCGTACTTCAACGGCCTGCGCAGCGTCCGCGACATCGACCGCAAGGTCGCCGACGTCGCGACGTTCTACGGCCTGCCGTTCTACCGCGTCGCGCTGTCGAGCGGCCGACTCGATCGCCCAGCCGCGACGCCGATCAACACGACCGCAATCGGGACCGGCGGTCTTTCCTCCTCCGACGTCGTCGCGGGCTTCACGCTTACGCCACACACGGGCGCCAACGGCGGGACGTTCTTCGACGCCGGGGGAGCGCGTGCTGTCACCGCGATGAGCGCGCGGCCGATCCTGCCGAGCCTGTGGCGGCCGGTCGCCGGTCAGCTTGGCACTGCGCCCACGCTCGCCCACGGCGCGGTCCTGCGTGAGGCGACGTACACGACAGTGGCGAACACGCCGGTGCTCGCGGTGCCTCAGACCGAGGACACCCTGCCGCCGCCCAGTACGTTCCACAACGCCGCGTTCAGCCCGTGGCTGTTCGACCTCAACGTGCTCGGCGGCCAGTCGCTGGTGTTCACGCCCGCGCAGTACCTCTCCGACCCGAGCGGAACGTCCGGACAGCTGCGCAAGTACTCGAACATCAGCACACGTGTGTACTACTCGACGCGCACCGACCCGAGTGCGCTGCTGGGTTCGCCGCTGGTGCGCGGCGTCTCGCTCACCGACGTCGGTGGACGCGTGCACGTCGACGTCACGCTGTTCTCACTCGGTACCTCGACGATCCAGACGGCGATGTTCACCTACACGGGCACGGCCGCGCCCCTGTCGACGCTGTGGCGGACCGTCGACCTTGTCGGCGACACGCCGATCGCGGTCCAGGGCACGGACTCGGGCGGCAACACGGTCGTCGCCGGTCACCTGCAGCACTGGCACACCGTCGCGCCGGGTGGCCCGGCTGGCAGTATCGACATCGACCCGAAGAACGGCGTGGGCTCAAGCACCGCGACCGTGAACGATGTGTACGGCGTGGTTCAGGCCGTCGGCGACACCGGCGACGTCGTCACCGACACCAACCAGATGCGGCTCTACAACATCCCGGCCGACCCTGCCACGGCGGCGCAGCCGAAGATCCCGACGACGCTCGTGTTCACGACAGCGCCGCCTACGTCGACGCCCTACGGCGCATCGATCACGGTGGGCGCACTCCTGACGAGTCCCGGAGCCGGTGGTCTGGGCGGTAAGCGCGTGGTCTTCCGCCTCGGCCGATCGAGCGTCAGCGCGATCACTGGGTCCGACGGCTCGGTCCAAGCGCACGTGCCGGTCAACGTCCTGCCCGGCAGCTACCAGGTGCGTGCGTCGTTCGCCGAGGACGACACCGCGCTCGGCTCGTCGACGCAGGCCCCGCTCGACGTCACCAAGGCGACGCCGGCGTTCGTGCCCAACACCGGGACCGCGATGGTGCAGTACTCCGACAACGTCGGCCTCGGCACGCTGCGAAGCGCGACGGGTCAGCTCCTACGCTGGCAGCCGATCACCCTAACGCGTCCGGGCACTTCGCCACTGCAGCAGGTCGCGAGCTTCACCGACGGCACCGGGACCGCGCGGCTGGACACGATGGACTTCGGCGGCCTTGCGGCCGGTACGTACCCCATCGTCGCGACGTATCCGGGAGACGGCCTGCGCTTCCTGCCGGCCACCAGCGGCACGTTCACCGTCACCGTGGAGCGCGAGCACGCGACGATCGTCTCCGCGCCAGTGCTGCAACAGACCGGGCTCGTCACGATCCAGGGCACCATCGTGCAAGACGGGCCACCGGCTGATCGCGCACCCGGTGACATCACGCGCGCCGCGATCCACTACGTCGGCACCGACGAGCTGGGTGGGTCCTTCAGCGGCGACGCCGCGGTCGCCGCGGACGGTACGTGGAGCTTCACGCGCACATTCGCGCCGGGCGTGTACAGCATCGCGTTCACGGTCAGCGGAAATTTCTTCACCGCCACGCCGACGACGGTCATCGCCGTCGTCTACGACACGACCACGTTCGCCACCGGCGGCGGCTACGTCCTCACGACCAGCGCGACCGTACCGGCCGTCGGGACGGGCAAGAAGGTGAACTTCGGCTTCAACGTGAAGTACAAAGAAGGCACGACGATCCCGACCGGCAGTCTGTTGCTCCAGCTGGCCGAGGCGAACATCAACCTGAAGGCGACGACCTTCGACTGGCTCGCGATCTCGGCGGACGGCGCAGGCAAGCGCGCGGAGTTCCAGGCGCGCGGGACGATCAACGGCAACGGAACGTATGTCGTACGCGTGATCGCGCGCGATCAGCCGTCGGGCGACACCTTCTCGATCGAGATCCGTGACACCGGCGGCACGCTGGTCCTGTCGGCCTCAGGCGCGGTGCTGGGAGGCAGCGTCACGGTCCACTAAGACGCTGCGCCACCGCCTCCGTGCGCGCCAGCTCAGTCGCTTCCCCGAGCTCTCGAAGCGTTGCGAGGCTGTCGTCCAGTAGTTGCCGCGCGCGCTCGCCGTCGCCAAGCGCGATCGCGATCTCCGCGAGAACGCGTTGAGCCATCGCCTCCTCATGGCGGGCGTGGATATCGCTGGCGAGTCGAAGGGCTCGCTGCGCGGCTTCGGTCGCGGCATCGAGCCGGCCATCCTTGAGCTCGGCGAGCGCGAGCGCACGGTTGAGCTCGGGCAGGAACTTCGTGCGTCCGACCGCATCGAGCCGACGGCCGGCCTCCCCCAGCGCGAGGCGCCCGGCCTCAACATCGCCCGCCTCGATGCGCGCGGATCCCAGGTTCATCCACACCAGGCCCGCGTCGGCCGTTGCGCCGATCGAGTCGAGGATCTCGATCGAGCGCCGATAGTGCGGCGTGGCGAGCAGCGGCGTGCCGCGTGTGCGATACACCTCGCCGATGTTGTTGTGCGACGTGGCGATGCCGCGCTGGTGACCGACGCGCTCGCGCAGCTCGAGGCTCGCCTGGTATTCGGAGAGTGACTCATCCCAGCGCGCCAAGCGGCGGTAGATCATGCCCAGGTTGCTGCGGACGTCAGCTATCCCAACGACGTCGTGAAGACGCTCGAATGCCGCTCGACTACGTTCGTAGAGCTGTGCCGCGCCTCTGATGTCGCCCTCGTTGTTCGCGACATTGCCGAGAAGCTTCAGTCCTTCCGCCACGACGTCGTCGGCGCCGGCCCGCTCCGCATCACCGACTGCTTGCGCGAGGTGTTCGCGAGCGGCCGTGTACTCGCCGCGCCAGAAGTGCGCATGACCCAGCTGCAAACGCACCTGAGCCGTCTCGGTCGCATCCGACGATGCGAGCGCGAGCGCTTCATCGAGCACCACGAGCGCCTGCTCGTAAGCGCCCTTGCGCTCCAAGACCAGCGCAGTCCAACGGCGCACCCGCGCCAGTGCCACCTGATGCTTGTCACCAAGCCTCTCGCCGGCCTGTGCGAACGTGGCGAGCGCGTCGTCGTAGTGGCCGGTCAGGGTCTGTATCTCGCCGACGCGCTCGAGGATCGTGGCCGCGACCGGCACGTCGTCCCCTCCGAGCGCGCGCCGCAGGGCCGAGCGGTAGAGCCGTACAGCTTCCTCGTTGGCGAAGAGGCGCTTGGCACGGTCGGCGGCTCGAACGAGCCAGAGGAGCGCCTTCGCGTCGTTGTCGTCGAGGTCCCAGTGATATGCGAGGACATCGACGAACTCGTCGAGCCGACCTGCGTACAACGACTCGATGGCCTCAGCGACCGCGCCGTGGGCGGCTCGCCGCTGCGACTGCAACTGCATCCCGTACGCGACCTCCTGGATGAGCGCCTGCCGGAACGAGTACGTGAGCTCCGGCGCGACGGAACGCGTCGCGATGAGACGCTCGTGCTCGAGGTACGCGAGGTCGTCCGCGATCGGTCGATCGGGCACGAGCCGTTCGACGACGCGCTTCCAGAACGTTCGGCCACTGACGGCCGCCAGCTCGAGCACGCGTCGCGGTCCGTCGGGCAAGCGGTCGATCCTGGCTTGGAGAAGCTCGCGCACAGTCGCCGGCACGACCACCTCCGCGTCGCCGCGCAGCTCGACGCGGCCGGTGCGCTCGACGAGAAGCTTCGATGCCTGCAGATCGCGGATCACTTCCTCGATGAAGAACGGATTCCCGCCGGTGCGCTGCAGGATGGTGACGGCCAGCGCGTCCTGGACCGGAACCTCGAAGACGGTCTCCACGAACGCGCGCGCCTCGGCGTCGGAAAGCGCGGCCACATCGATGGTTTCCGACTTCCATGGCGGCACCCAGCCGCTCCGCGTCGTGCCGATGAACAGACACGGCAGGAGCGGCACGTCCGGCACGAGCTCGGCCAACACTCCTGAGCTCGCGTCGTCGACCCACTGCATGTCCTCGGCGACGAGCACCATCGGCGCGCGCGTCGCCTGGCTGCGGAGGAGACCGCGCAGGACCGCGACGATCATGCGGCGCTTCGTCTCGGGCTCGAAGCGCGATCTCTCCTGGTACCCGAGCACGTCGAGCAGGAGCGCGAGCTGGAGGTCGTCGACCTGCTGGCCGCGGTCCACGAAGCCGGTGCGGATGGCGCGCTCGGCGGTCGCCTCGTCGTCGGTGTAGTGGATCTGGAAGCTGCCCCGGATCAGGTCGCCGACAGCCGCGTACGGCGTGTTCTGCTCGAACGACGTGCAGCGCAGCACGAGGCGCTCGATGCCCGCGACGAGCCCGGCCCGCAGCTCCGAGACCAGCCGCGACTTGCCGACACCCGCGTCGCCGCTCACCGTGATCAGCCGTCCCCTGCCCTGCACCGCGTCCGCGACGGCGTCACGCAGGAGTTCGAGCTCGATCGCCCGTGCGACGAACGGCGTCGCCTCGGGCGAGATCTCCTCGTAGCGGCGGCGGCGGACACGGTGGGCGATGACCGGCTCAGCCTTGCCCTTGAGCGTGAGCGGCGGCGTCTCTTCGAATTCGAACGAATGGATCGCCAGGTGTCGGGTCGTGGCGCTCACCAGGATCCCGCCCAGCGGTGCCGCCGACTCGAGGCGCTGCGCGGTATTCACCGCGTCGCCGACGACGGTGTACGCCGACTGGACGTCGCCGGCGAGCATCCCGGCCACGACTTCCCCGGTGTTGATGCCGATGCGGAGCGAGAGGCGGACGCTGTGCCGGCGATCGAGGTCGTCGTTCAGGCGCGCGATCGAGGTCTGCATCGCGAGGGCGGCATTGATCGCTCGCTCGGCATCATCCTCGTGGGCGATCGGCGCGCCGAAGACGGCCATGACGGCATCGCCGATGTACTTGTCGATCGTGCCTTCGTAGCGTTGGATCTGGCGCGCCAGCGCGCCGAAATACGAGGTGAGGATCCCGCGCAGCTCCTCTGGGTCGAGACGCTCCGCGAGCGGCGTCGAGCCCGAAAGATCGGCGAAGAGGACGGTGACGACCTTGCGCTGTTCGCCGAGCAGCGACCGCGCGTGACCTCCGACCTGCAACGAGGCACTCGGCGTCGAGGACACCTGCGGCGCGGTGGCGATGGCGTGCAGGGGCGTCCCGCAGGAGGCACAGAAACGGTCCTTCGCGCGCACGGCGGAGCCGCAGTTCGCGCACGAGCGACTGGTATGCGTTGCCTCGGCCATGGCCGGTAAGCGTAGGAGTCCGCGGAAGAGGTCTGCTAGGGCGCGACGGGTACGGGCTTAGGGGCCTCCACCTCGGTCTTCTCGATGACGAGCTTGCCGTCCACGGGGTGCACGCCGACGGTGTCGCCCGAGTGGAACTTGCCCTGGAGCAGCATCTCCGCGAGCGGGTCGGCGATCTCGTTCTGGATCTGCCGCGCGAGCGGCCGCGCGCCGAAGTTCGAGTCGTAGCCGACCGATGCGATGTGATCCTTCGCCTCGTCGGTGACCACGAGCGTGATCTCCTGCGATGCGAGCTGCTTACGCACGCCGGCGAGCTCGAGCTCGACGATCTGCCGGATCTCGGGCTTCGTGAGCGGCGTGAACACCACGGTCGCGTCGATGCGATTCAGGAACTCGGGGCGGAAGAAGCGCTTCATCTCTTCCTGCACGCGCTCCTTCATACGCTCGTACTGGGCGTTCATGTCGGCGTCTTCGCCCTCTCCCTTGGTGCGGAAGCCGAGCGCGCTCTCGCTCTTGAGCATCTTCTGCGCGAGGTTGCTCGTCATGATGATGATCGTGTTGCGGAAGTCGACCGTGCGGCCCTTCGCGTCCGAGAGGCGGCCCTCGTCGAAGATCTGCAGCAGGATGTTGAAGACCTCGGGGTGCGCCTTCTCGATCTCGTCGAGCAGGATCACGCAGTACGACTTGCGGCGCACCGTCTCGGTGAGCTGTCCGCCCTCTTCGTATCCGACGTAGCCGGGCGGCGATCCGACGAGACGCGACACGTTGTGCCGCTCCATGTAGTCGGACATATCGATCTTCACGACGTTCTCTTCGCTGCCGAACATGAAGTCGGCGAGCTGCTTGGCGAGGTGCGTCTTGCCGGTTCCGGTCGGGCCGACGAAGAAGAACACCCCGATCGGCCGGCGGGGGTCCTTCAGACCGGCACGGGCACGGCGCACGGCGCGGGACACCATGGTGACCGCCGGCGCCTGGCCGATGACCTTTGAGTGCAGGACCTCCTCCATGCGAAGCAGCTTCTGCGTCTCCTCCTCGGCGAGGCGGCGCACGGGGATGCCGGTCCACATCGAGACAACCTCGGCGATGTCCTCGTCTGTCACCTCGGGCCGCTTCTGGGACTGCGCGAGCAGCCAATCTGCTTTCGCCTGCTGAAGCTTGTCCTGCTGCGCGCGCTCCTTCTGGCGGAGCGTCGAGGCGAGCTCGTACTGCTGCGCCTCCATCGCCTGGTCCTTGTCGGTGACGAGCTTGTCGAGCTCCTTCTGGGCGTCCTTCACGTCGGTCGGCAGCGTCGAGTACCGCAGGCGGACCCGGCTCGCGGCCTCGTCCATGAGGTCGATGGCCTTGTCCGGCAGAAAGCGGTCGGTGATGTAGCGCGCGGAGAGCTCCGTCGACGCCTTCACGGCCTCGTCGGTGATCGCGACCTTATGGTGGTCCTCGTAACGGGAGCGGATCCCCATGAGGATGGCCACGGTCTCCTCGATCGTCGGCTCCTCGACCATGACCGGCTGGAAACGGCGCTCGAGTGCCGCGTCGCGCTCGATGTACTTGCGAAACTCGTCGAGCGTCGTCGCGCCGATACATTGCAGCTCGCCGCGCGCGAGCGATGGCTTGAGGATGTTCGCCGCGTCGACCGCGCCCTCCGCCGCACCAGCGCCGACGAGCGTGTGCAGCTCGTCGATGAACAGGATGACGTCGTGCGCGTGGCGGAGCTCCTCGATGATCTTCTTGAGGCGCTCCTCGAACTCGCCGCGATACTTCGTCCCGGCGACGAGCGAGCCGATGTCGAGCGTGAGCACGCGCTTTCCCTGGAGCGTCTCGGGTACGTCGCCCTTGACGATCCGGTGCGCGAGGCCCTCGGCGATGGCGGTCTTGCCGACGCCCGGCTCGCCGATCAGCGCGGGGTTGTTCTTGGTGCGGCGACTAAGGATCTGGATGACGCGCTCGATCTCCTTCTCGCGGCCGATGACCGGGTCGAGCTGCTGCGCCTTGGCCATGGCCGTGAGGTTCACGCCGAGCTGATCGAGGGTCGGCGTCTTCGAGCCGGCGGCCTTCCCGCCGGCGGACGCCGTCTCGGCGGTCGCCGGGTGCTGCTGGCCGAGCGTCGCGATGACCTGGTGGCGGACCTTCTCGAGCGACACGCCGAGGGATTCGAGCACGCCGGAAGCGATGCCCTCGCCCTCGCGCACCAGGCCAAGAAGGAGATGTTCGGTGCCGACGTGGCTGTGGCCCAGCTTGCGAGCCTCGTCGATTGCAAGCTCGATGACCTTCTTGGTGCGCGGAGAAAGTGTGATCTCGCTGGGTGACGTCGTGGAGTCCCCGCGGCCGATGATGAACTCGACCGCCGTTCGGACCTTGGAGAGCTCGACGCCGAGCGAGTCCAGAACACGCGCCGCGACCCCTTCACCCTCACGGACCAGTCCGAGGAGGAGGTGC
>WNGF01008986.1_pt1 | contig 11581 bp, 12 predicted proteins | sample 5400641 | NCBI WGS metagenome assembly WNGF01 (sample SAMN13153371, study PRJNA577476) | soil metagenome | isolation source: 80 cm soil or saprolite under grassland replicate 2 | place: USA:California | collected 2016-06-15 | reverse complement strand
GCCTCCCGGTCATCACGACCGTCGAGCGCGGTTCCACCGACTAGCTTCCACCTACTTCCCCGCGTCCCACCGAGAGGCGGCCTCTGGCCGCCTCCCCGCGCAAAGAAACCTGCCGGCACGGGCGACGAACATCTCGGCGCGAGGTGGCCAAGCCCAAGGTTGCGTTGTTGCCGCTAATCCGAGGTACAGGGAAGTGACGCGCGAGGCGCGCGCTGAGCGGGCGTACACTCGGAGGGATGCCCGAGGAAAGGCGACCCGATATCCGCCCGAAGCTCCGCGAGTTCCTCGCGTGGTACGAGGAGGTGTTGGGGAGGATTGAATCCGGGGCGCTCGTGGCTCCAGGAGAACAGGAGCGCCTCACAGAAGAGGCGTCAGCCGTGGCTCACCTTCTCGATCTCCTTGATTCCAGGGCGGACGAGCCCGCCAGCTAGACGGGATACAAAACGTCTGCAGAGGGTGTGGGGTGCAAGAACTGGGTTTCGCCTGGAAAACGAGTCATTTCCGGGCGTGAATCAGAGTTTTGAAACCCCTCACGCACGAGCCGCGAGCGAGGGTGCGGCCGTTTGCAACATCCCAGGACAGAGCGTGCACATGAGCGAGGTGATCGCTGCGATCGAGGCTGCCGTCCCCGAGGCGCGGACGATTACGAAGACATTGCGCTCCCGTTCCCTGAGCAACTGGCAATGGGAGAGCTCGCGACCCCGGTCACGCCGCTCGCGGAGGGCGTGCGCCAGACAATCGAGCTGTTCCGCGCCCGCGCACTCTGACACCCTCGGGCGTTAGGCTGCCCTGACCCCGAGATGTAGCGACGCTCGCTCACCTCGGCCTCACCTTGCGCGCACCGTAGACGATCTCGCCGGGGACCCTGCCCTTGGTCAGACGGCCGGTGTGGGCGCGGTCGAAGTTGTAGTAGCCGAGGTAGAGCTTCAGGTCGCGCTCGAGGGCGGTCAGCTTGGGGACGAGCGAGCGGGCGAAGGAGGGCCGCCAGCACTCCTCGAGGATCGTCTGCTGCAGGCGCTCGACGTTTCCGTTCGTCTGCGGCCTGCCGGCGCGGATGCGCCGCTGCTCCACGAAGAGCCGGGCGAGCGTGTCGGTGAAGGCGTGCGCTCGGTACTCGGAGCCGTTGTCCGTGATCACCGCCTCCAGTACTGCCAGACGGCGCCCTTCGTCCCCGACGGGCGACCGACGTAGAAGCAGTCGAGTCCGACGAGCTCGCCGGGCCGGGAGGCCTCGACGTGCCGCTCGGGCTCAGGCCAGGGAGGCTTTCGCTCGTAGCGGGCGGCGTAGCCGGCGACGAGCGAGAGGCGCTTGCTGCGGGTGTTGAGCCCGTGCCGGCGCAACACCCGCCAGACGCCGTTCGCGGAGATGCGGAGCCCGCCCCAGCGCTCACGGCGAAGCTCGGCGGAGATACGCGCGGGACCGAAGCCAGGGTGGGCGAGGGAGAAGGCGAGGATGCGCTGCTCGAGATGCGGTCCCAGCTCGTTCGGCATCCGCGGCGGGCGCCGCTCCCTGACTCGCAGTGCTTCCAGGTCCCAGCGCTCGACCCGGCGCTTCCAGCGGTAATAGGTCGAGTGGTGCACGCCCATCGCCGGCAGGCGGGGCGCACACCGATCTCGCTCGCGAGCGAGAAGAGGCGCAGGCGGAAGCCGAAGAGGACGTCATCATGCGACATCGGGCTCACCTCGCTTGGGTTTGGCGACTTCGAGATGAGGCTGAGCGCACGACCGGACGCCACCCCTCAGTAGGGGGTGGCGTCCGGTCTTAGAAAGGTCTCCTTCCTCCCGCCAGGTGTCGGAAGAACTCGGAGTCAGTTCACGTTAGGCGGCGGTTGCGGCTGGGGCGAGCAGGTTCTCGCCCGTCGCGAGGTCGAAGAAATGGAAGCCGGCCGGCTGCACGGCGAGCTTCAGCCGCTCCCCTGCCTTCGCGCGCGTCCTCGGGTTGATGCGCGCGTTGAACAGGGACGTTCGCGAGTCGGCCAGTAGGCTGCCGTCCTCCTCGTTGACCGCGGCGCGTAACTCTTCGGCCTCGACGGGCGGCGTGTTCACCTCGAAGATGACGTGGACGTCAGAGCCGAGCTCCTCCAAGACTACGGCCGACACCTCGATCTGCGGCAGACCGCGCTCGGCGAACGCGACGTCCTCGAAGTCCTCCGGGCGCACACCGAGGATCACGCGCCCATCGTCCTCGACGGTCGGGCGACGCGAGGGGTCGAGCGGGATCCGGAAGCCGGCGAATTCGACCGCGCCGTCGGCGACGACCGCCTCGACCAGGTTCATCGCCGGCGATCCGATGAAGGCCGCGACGAAGAGGTTGACGGGATCGCGGTAGAGGGTCTGAGGCTCGTCCACCTGCTGCATCCGGCCGTCGCGCATGACCGCGACCCGCTGGCCCAGCGTCATCGCCTCGACCTGGTCGTGGGTGACATAGACCGTGGTCGTCTCGAGCCGCTCGTGGAGGCGGGCGAGCTCCGCGCGCATGCTCACCCGTAGCTTCGCGTCGAGATTGGAGAGGGGCTCGTCCATCAGGTAGGCGGCGGGCTCCCGCACCATCGCCCGGCCCATCGCCACGCGCTGGCGTTGACCCCCGGAAAGCGCCCGCGGGCGGCGGTCTAGCATCTCCTCGAGCCCCAGGAGCTTTGCGACGTCGTTCACGCGCCGGCCGATTTCGGGCTTCGGCGTCCGGCGCATCTTGAGGCCGTACGCGAGATTGTCGCGGACATTCATGTGCGGGTAGAGGGCGTAGTTCTGAAAGACCATGGCGAGGTCACGTTCCCGCGGCGCAAGGTCGGTGACGTCTCGTTCGCCGATCGTGATCGTGCCGCCGGAGGTCGTCTCGAGGCCCGCGAGCATGCGCAGCAGCGTGGTCTTGCCGCAGCCCGACGGCCCTACCAGGACCATGAACTCTCCGCTCTCGATCGTCAGGCTGACATCGTCCACCGCTGTCACGCCGCCCGGGAATACCTTGCTGACGTCGTCGAAGACGATTCTGCTCACGGTGCGGCAGGATAACGCGATGCCCCGGATTACGGCCGTCGACGCGCTGGACATCCGCTTCCCGACTTCCCGCTCCCTCGAGGGCTCGGACGCGATGAATCCGGACCCCGACTACTCGGCGGCCTACGCGATCGTTCGCACCGATGACGAGGCCGCGATCGGGCACGGATTCACGTTCACGATCGGGCGCGGCAACGAGATCTGCGTTGCCGCAATCGAGGCGCTGCGGCCGCTCGTCGTCGGACGCTCGCTCGATGACGTCTTCGCGGACATGGGCGCCTTTTGGCGCTCGCTGGTCGGCGACAGCCAGCTCCGCTGGATCGGCCCGGAGAAAGGTGTGATCCACCTGGCGACCGCCGCGATCGTGAACGCAGTTTGGGACCTGTACGCGAAGCGCGAGGGCAAACCCCTCTGGAAGCTGCTCGTCGATCTGAGCCCCGAGGAGATCGTCGCCTGCGTCGACTTTCGCTATCTGACGGATGCGCTAACGCCCAAGGAGGCGCTCGAGCTGCTCCGCCGCAACGAGCCGACGAAAGGCGAGCGCGAGCGGGAGATGCGCCGGGACGGCTTCCCGGCCTACACCACGTCGGTGGGTTGGCTCGGCTATCCGGACGACAAGGTGCGCCGGCTCTGCCGCGAAGGAGTCGGAGAGGGGTGGTCGCAATTCAAGATGAAGGTCGGCGCGAGCCTCGAGGACGACGTCCGTCGCGCCGCGCTGGTCCGCGAGGAGATCGGACCCGAGCGGAAGCTGATGATGGACGCCAACCAGGCGTGGGACGTCGGGCAGGCGATCGAGAACATGCGCCGCCTGGCCGAGTTCGACCCCTGGTGGATAGAGGAGCCGACGAGCCCCGACGATATCCTCGGCCACGCGGCTATCGCCCGCGCGCTCGCGCCGATCCGCGTCGCCACCGGCGAGCACGTGCACAACCGCGTCATGTTCAAGCAGCTCCTCCAGGCGGACGCGATCGGCTTCTGCCAGATCGACAGTTGCCGCCTCGGTGGCGTCAACGAGGTGATTGCCGTGCTCCTGCTCGCCGCGAAGTTCGGCGTTCCGGTCTGCCCGCACGCCGGAGGGGTCGGGCTCTGCGAGTACGTGCAGCACCTCTCCCTCTTCGACTACGTCGCGGTGAGCGCGGATCTGACCGACCGCGTAATCGAGTACGTGGACCACCTCCACGAACACTTCGTCTCGCCGGTCGTCATGCGCGAGGGCCGCTACATGCCGCCCGAGGAGCCCGGCTACAGCGCGGAGATGAAGCGCGATTCGCTCGAGGGCCACCGTTTTCCCAGCGGCGCCCCGTAGTCGCTTCGGGTGTTCCTTGACCCTGCCGCGCAGGGCTCGTAACGTGCTCTCGTCCACAAGGAGGGAGGCTCACCGTGCTTCACCGAGCCACGAGACACTGCAGGAACCGCAGGGCGCTGCTCGCCGCGGCCTTGGTCGCGCTCGGAACGACCTGGTTGGCAGCGACCGTGGGCGGCGCCGGCGCACACCCCGCGACTACGGCAGCCGGAAACCCCGGGTTCGGCGATATGCCGCTCAGCGCGATGATCGCCGCGCGGAAGTCGATCCCTGTGCCGAAGAGACTGCCCAACTTCAAGGGCCAGACGGTGACCGTGATGGGCGACGGCGGCCACAACATGAACGTGTTCGGCTTCTGGATGCCGGAGTGGCGGAAGGCGGGCATCAAGCTGAAGGCGATCGAGGTTCCCTTCGCCGATGTCTACAGCAAGGAGAAGGCCGAGTTCATCGCCGGCACGAAGGCGGTCGACCTCGTCGTCTTCTACCCGGCGTACATCGGAGACTTCGCGAGCAACGGCTATCTGCTGCAGCTCGACTCCCACATCAAGAAGAGCAACCCGCACCTGAGCGACGTGATCACGGCGTTCCGGAAGCTCTACCTTGGCTGGGCCGGCAAGACCTACGCCCTACCCGAAGACGGCGACGTCCACATCTTCATCTACCGGAAGGACCTCCTGGGCAACGCGGCGGAGCAAAAGGCGTTCAAGGCGAAGTACCACCGCGCCCTGGCCCCGCCGAAGACGTGGGACCAGTATCTCCAGGTGGGCCAGTTCTTCACGCGCAAGGCCGGAGAGAAGCTCGCCGGCAAGACGCTGAAGCGGCCCTTCTACGGCTGCGCCGAGTACGGTCAGCGCGGCTTCTCATTCGCATGGTTCGTCGACCGCTGGGCGAGCAGCGGCCAGGTCTACTTCGACCGGAACATGAAGCCGCAGATCGACTCGCCGCAGGCGATCAAAGCGCTCAAGAACATGGTCACGGCGGTGAAGACGTGCTCGCCGCCCGACGTGCTCAACTTCGGCTACGACCAGCTCCGCGACTCCCTGCTGAAGAACCAGACGCTGATGGTCGTGCAGTGGAGCGACGTGCCGAAGAAGGGCGCCGATCCGACCCAGAGCCAGGTCGTGGGCAAGCTCGGCTACGGGCTGCTCCCCGGCACGATCGTCAACGGCAAGCTCAACACCCGCTCGATGATGCCCGTGGGCCGTGTGCTGGCGATCCCCAAGAACAGCAAGCACGCGGACGCCGCGTACTTCATGGCGAAGTACATCAGCGACGACGTCAGCCGGTTCAACGTCTCGACCCCGCTCGACGGGCTCGACCCCTACCGCTACAGCCAGCTCAAGCCCAAGTACTACAAGGAGTTCAAGCCGGCCGACGCGAAGAAGTACCTCGCCACGGTCAAGGGCGCCCTCGAGCACGGCTTCCCGGAGATCTACATTCCGGGCGCCGCGCAGTACGAGGACGCGCTCGACCTCGCGGTGAACAAGGCCATCTCAGGTCAGAAGAATCCCGCGGCGGCGCTCCACGATGCGGCGAAGGCGTGGAACGTCATCACCGACAAGCTCGACAAGAAGCACCAGACCGCGCTGTGGCGGAACGCGCTCAAGCAGTACAAGTCGATCGGACTGATCAAGTAGGCACGCGGTAATCTCCCCCGCCGGCTCTCGGGCCGGCGGGGGAGCTCACGCGTTATGGTCCAGGCGAGAGGACAGGACACGGCGGCCGGCCTCGCCGCGCGAGTGCCCCGCTCGCGCCCGCCGCTCTTCGCCTGGTTGATGGTGCTGCCGGCGGTCGCTGTGCTTCTCGCCGTCACGGTCTATCCGCTGATCTACTCGCTCCGGGAGAGCTTCTACAGACTGGAGCTCTCGTTCTCGCCCGTCGCGCACTGGGTCGGCCTCCAGAACTACGTCGACGCCTTCACAAAGGACCCGCGCTTCTGGCCGGCGATGGGCCGAAGCTTCTACCTCGTCGGCTTCGGGGTGCTCATAGAGCTCGTGCTCGGGTTCGGGCTCGCGCTCGTGCTGAACCGGCTCGGGCGCGCGCGCACGATAGTGACCGCGCTCCTCCTCGTGCCCGTGATGATCGCGCCGGTCGCCGTCGCAATCGAGGGCGTGGTCATCTTCAACAACTCCTGGGGCCCGCTCAATTACCTCCTCTCGGAGATCGGCATCAGCGGGCCGATCTGGCTGGGCGACCGCTCGGTCGCGCTGAACTCGATCCTGCTCGCCGACGTCTGGCAGTGGACGCCGTTCGTGGCGATCATCCTCGCCGCCGGTCTGCGCACGCTGCCTGAGGAGCAGTACGAGGCGGCCGAGATCGACGGCGCGACGCGGTGGCGGCTCTTCACCACGATGACCCTGCCGCTGCTCCAGCCGCTGATCATCGTCACGGTCCTGATCCGCGCGATGGACATCTTCAAGACGTTCGACACGATCTACGTGATGACCGGAGGCGGTCCTGGCTCCTCGACCGAGACGGCGAGCTTCTATACCTACCTCCAGGGACTTCAGTTCTTCAGCTTCGGCTACGCGGCGGCGATCAGCTACATCCAGCTCATCGTGATCACCGTCGTCGCGACGCTCCTCGTCCGGCGGATGCGAAAGGGCCTCGGGTGAAGGGCTGGTCGATCGTGAAGAACGGCCTGACGTGGTTCGTCGTCGCCGTCGCGCTCGCGTTCTTCCTCCTGCCGGTCGTCTGGATCCTGATCACCTCGTTCAAGGCGCAGGGGGAGGTGTTTCACTATCCGCCGATCTTCTGGCCCAAGAACATCGATTTCCGTCACTTCTCGTCGGTCCTGCACGGGCCGGGAGGACATGCGCTGAAAGCAAGCCTCATCGTGGCCTCGGCGAACACCATGCTGTCGCTGCTCGTCGGCGTGCCGACCGCCTACAGCCTCAGCCGTTTCGCCGTCGGCGGCAAGCACCTAGCGTTCTGGATCCTCAGCATCCGGATGTTCCCGCCGGTCGCCTCCGCGGTGCCGCTGTTCCTGCTCTTCCAGAAGTACCACCTGCTGGACACCTATTGGGCGTTGATCATCGCCTACCTGACCTTCAACGTTCCCTTCGTCGTCTGGTTCGTGAAGGGCTTCTTCGACGACCTGCCCCGCGACCTCGAGGAGGCCGCGCTCGTGGACGGGGCGACGCGCTGGCGCGCGTTCACCGGGATCGCCCTGCGGCTCGCCGTCCCGGGGATCGTGACCAGCGCGCTGTTGGCGTTCGTCTTCTCGTGGAACGAGTTCCTGCTCGCTCTGTTCCTCACCCGCTCGCAGGTGCGGACACTTCCCGTCGCGCTCGCGAACCTCGTCGGCGGGCACGAGATCCAATGGGGCGAGATCGGTGCGCTTACGGTGATCGCGATCGTGCCGGTCGTCGCGCTCGCGCTCGTGTTGCAGCGGTACGTCGTCCGCGGGCTCACGTTCGGGGCCGTGAAGGGATGAGAGGAGGACGATGGAGGGGCCAGTGAAGCTGATCGCCCTGCTGAAGGCGAAGCCGGGCCTGAGCCGAGACGAGTTCGCGCGGCGCTGGGTCGAGGGACACGCGCCACTCACGCTCCGGTTCAAGAACCTGAAGGGCTACCGAATCAACGTGGCGATCGCGGAATACCAGGAGCTTGAGGGCGCGCTGCCCTACGACGGCACGGCCGAGCTCTGGTGGGAGTCGCTCGAGGAGATGCAAGCTGACTTCGCCTCTGGCGAGGCCGCGGTGGCGGTCGCGGACGCGGACACGTTCACCGTCGTCCGTACGCACATCTACACCGAGGAGTTCGTCCTCCGGTGAAGGTCTGCGTCGTCGGCGCGGCGAACATCGACCTGATCAGCTATGTCCCGCGCCTGCCGCGCGTGGGGGAGACGCTGCACGGAACGCAGTTCCGGATGGGCTACGGCGGCAAGGGCGCGAACCAGGCCGTGATGGCGGCCCGGCTCCGAGCCGAGGTGACGATGGTCTGCAAGCTCGGGCGAGACGTCTTCGGGGAAGGGACGCTCGAGAACTTCCGGGCCCACGGCGTCGACACGACCCACGTTACGTTCACCGAAGACGCGTTCTCTGGCGTCGCGCCGATCGCTGTCGACCCCGACGGGCGCAACGCGATCATCATCGTCACCGGCGCCAACGACCTGCTCTCGCTGGACGACCTCGAGCGGGCCCGGCCGGCGATCGCGACGGCCGACGTCGTCGTCTGCCAGCTCGAGCTGCCGGTCGAGACGACCCTGTCCGCGCTGCGGATCGCGCGCGAGGAGGGCGTGCGGACGATCTTCAATCCGGCGCCCGCCCGCGACGACCTGCCGGACGAGCTCTTCCGGCTCAGCGACGTGATCTGCCCGAACGAGCCTGAGACCGAGCTGCTGACGGGGATGCCCGCGGGCGAAGGGGCCGCGCGGGAGTTGCTCGCCCGCGGCGTGGGAGCGGTGGCACTGACGCTGGGCGACCAGGGGTGCCTGCTCGTCGAGGGCGACAGCGTGACCGAGGTCCCGGTCGAGCCGGTACGGGCAGTGGACACGACGGGAGCCGGCGACGCCTTCGTCGGGGCGCTCGCCACGTTCCTCGCGGCCGGCCGCAGTCCGGTCGACGCAGCCGAGCGATCGAACGCGGTCGCCGCGCTCAGCGTCCAGGGGCGCGGTACGCAGACGAGCTTTCCGAGCGCCGACGACCTGCCGGCCGCTTTGCTCGGCTAATGGAGTCGACGGAGGAGGTTCCGCTCGGCGGCACAGGGTTGACCGTCACGCGCGTCGGTCTCGGGACGGCCGCACTCGGCGGGCTGTACGAGGTCGTCGCCGACGAGGCGGCGCGCGCCACGATCGACCGAGCGTGGGAGCTCGGCCTGCGCTTCTTCGACACCGCGCCGCTGTACGGGCACGGGCTCTCGGAGGAGCGCCTGGGCGCCGCGCTCGCGTGCCGCCCGCGCGGCGACTTTGTCCTCGCCACGAAGGTCGGCCGTCTGCTACGCGCCGGCGCCCCGCCCGACGACAGCCAGCTCTCCGGCGGTCTCAAGCGCTGGCCAGGCGTCAGCCCCGTCAACCCGGTCTTCGATTTCAGCTATGACGGCGTCCTGCGCTCGGTCGAGGAGAGCCTCGAGCGGCTCGGCCTCGGCCGGATCGACGTGCTGCACATCCACGACCCCGATGAGCACTACGAACAGGCTCGGCGTGGCGCCTACCGAGCGCTCGACCGCCTGCGGTTGGATGGCACGATCGACGCCGTCGGCGCCGGAATGAACCAGGTCGAGTTGCTCGTCCGCTTTGCGCGCGACGCGGACTTCGATTGCTTCCTCCTCGCCGGCCGCTATACGCTGCTCGACCAGTCGGCACTGGCGGAGCTCTTGCCGCTCTGCCTGGAACGCGGAATCGCGGTTATCCTCGGCGGTCTCTTCAACAGCGGTATCCTCGCGGACCCGCGGCCGGGAATCACGTACGACTACAGCCTCGCGCCGCCGGAGCTGCTCGAGCGGGCCCGCCGCATCGACGCCGTCTGCGAGCGGCACGGCGTGCCGCTGAAGGCGGCGGCACTCCAGTTCCCGCTCGCCCATCCCGCCGTGACCTCCGTCCTGCTCGGTGCCCGCTCTGTGGCGGAGCTGGAGGAGAACCTCGCGCTGCTACGGCTGGAGTTGCCCGTCGAGCTCTGGCACGAGCTGCGCGCCGAGAGACTCGTCCGGAAGGATGCCCCGACGCCGTGAGGGTCGACGCGCACGTCCATTTCTGGGGCCCGGCCGAGCTCGCCGGCTACGGGTGGATGACGCCGGAGATGGACGCGATCCGCCGGTCCTTCGGGCCCGAGGACCTGCGCGGCCACCTCGAGCGGCACGGCTTCGACCGGGCTGTCCTCGTCCAGACCTGTCCGAGCCACGAGGAGACGCGCGGTTACCTCGAGCTCGCCGCGACGACGGGGTTCCTGGGCGGCGTCGTCGGCTGGGTCGACCTCACCGACCCGGCAGTGGCGGAGACCGTTGCCGAGCTGAGAGAAGGACCGGGCGGGCGCTATCTGGTGGGCATTCGGCACCAGGTGCACGACGAGCCCGACCCGGAATGGCTCCTGCGCGACGACGTACGCCGTGGCCTGTGCGCGATCGGCGAGGCCGGGCTCGCCTACGACGTGCTCGTGCGAACGCGGGAGCTGCCCGCCGCTCTCGAGACGATCCGCGCCCTGCCGGAGTTGCGCTTCGTGATCGACCACATCGCCAAGCCGCCGATCGCTTCGGGCGAGCTGGACCCGTGGGCAGAGCGGCTGGCCCCGCTCGCCCGCCTCGCGCACGTGTCGTGCAAGCTCTCGGGCCTCGTCACGGAGGCCGCCTGGAAGCGGTGGCGTGCGGAGGATGTCCTGCCGTACGCGTCGCGGGTGCTCGAGTGGTTCGGCGAGGAGCGGCTGCTCTTCGGATCTGACTGGCCCGTCTGCACGCTGTCGGGTTCGTACGACTCCGTGGTCTCGCTCGCCGAGCAGATCGTGGACGCGAAGGACGAGCGGGTCTTCGGCGGCAACGCCGAGCGCCTCTACCGGCTGCCGGCGCCCTGATCGAACGCGCCTCTCAGCGTGGCGATTTAGGGACTCAGAGGCGTCCCTACGTAGACACACTCGACTGGCTGCTGATCCTCGGCCGCCGCCACCTCGAACGCACGCTGCGCAGCTACACGACGCACTGCAACCGCGAGCGCTCGCACCGCGGGCTCCGGGCTGCTCACACCCGAACCGGCCGACACCGCCGGCCCGCCACCGACGGCGCTCGAGCAGTGGCTCGGGGACGCCGCTGATCGCGCGGCTGCTCGACCCCGACGAGGCCGGCGCTGAGCTGGCAACTATCGGGCGGCCGGCTCGAACGTGACGACGAGGGTCGTTATTCGTCGACGACCACGGTGCGCTCTTCGGCCTGTGCAACCGCGTCGGCTGCGGCTTCGGCCTCCTCCCGGCTGGTGTGGTCTTCGGTCTCGCCTTCGCCGTAGTCGACGTGCCACATGTCGTGTTCCTTGTAGACCCGGATCGGTAGTCCGCTCTCGGGCATGTGTGCCCCTCTCTATGGGCTTCGCCGCTCGACAGGGTCGTGCGGCGTATCAGGCCGACCTTCGACCTCAATCCTGACGATCGCGCTCGCGCGTACACGAGAGCGCCCGTCGTCCGTCGAGAACCAGCTGCGATCGCCGGCGTTCTCGACCTTCTCCATCAGGTCTTGGGCTGAGCCTTCTCCAAGGTCGAGATCGCACTCGTGGCCGCCCGTAAGCCACACCCTCAGTCGCTCTGCCATGTCGGCACCTTAGACCAGTCCAAGCCAACAGCAGGCGCTCGGCTTGCCCGTCAGCCTC